>Ga0265339_10000081_pt1 | contig 82039 bp, 75 predicted proteins | sample 4CB219metaG_FD_202085 | JGI IMG/M metagenome (GOLD analysis project Ga0265339, IMG submission 202085) | Rhizosphere microbial communities from Carex aquatilis grown in University of Washington, Seatle, WA, United States - 4-CB2-19 metaG | ecosystem: Host-associated > Plants > Roots >... | reverse complement strand
GCGGACGATGTGCGGGATGCCATTGCCCGTGCTGAAGCGATTACCAAGGCGCGCGAATCCGCCGACTTTGCTGCTGTTTCCGCGGCGTTCAAGCGCATCAAGAACATTCTTCGCCAGGCCGAGGAGAAAAAGGTCGAGATTGGTTCGCCCACGAGCGCAACTCTGGCCGCGGAAGCGCAACAGCTCGCCGATGCAGCCGCGTCGCTCGCTCCGCAGGTCGCGAAGCTGCGCGACGCGCGGGCCTACGGCGAAGCTCTGGCGTTGATTGCCACGCTACGTCCCGCAGTCGATACCTTCTTTGACAAGGTGATGGTGCTCGATCCGGACCCGGCGGTGCGCGGCGCAAATCTCGCGCTTATCGATGAAGTGCTGCGTGGCTTTTCCGGCATCGCCGACTTCAGCGAGATTGTCACCGGCTAAGCGAAACTCGGGCCACAACTCAACCAGGGTGGAATCGATTTCAGTTGCTGGTTGTGGGGAGCATTTGCCACAAGGCAAGGCTTCCCATCGACACTTTGCTGAGTCCGGGCCGTGGTGCGATTTTTCCCTTCAGGAATGTCAGCAGATCCGATACCACTGTGCGGTTGTCCCCGAAGTAGCTGTGGCCGAGCGCGTCCATGCTGAGCTTGGAGACGTCGACGGTATCGAGGCCGGTCATGACGATGGCGTCGCTTCCGCCTTCGCCGGCACGCGGCTCTTTGTGGAAGAGCAAGTGAGACGCCGCGAGGGCCTGATCATTCGAGGAAACATAGAGGGTGATTTTGTTTTGCGGCTTCTTGATCTGCCCCACCAGGTTCATGAAGACGTCGCGGTCGACATCGGGGGCCGCGAAGACCACGGTGTTGAACTTGGAGAAGTTCTTGAAGTGGGGGTCTGTTGAAAGTTGCGCCAGCGCGGGAAGCATCGCGCGATTGCCCATGCTGTGGGCGATGACGTGAACCACGGTTGCGCCGGACTGGTCGGCGACGTCCTGCAGGAATTGCTTCAGGTTGCCGACGGTTTGCTGAATGGCGTCCTCGTCGTCGAGGTATCCAAAGAGTTTGCCACGCGACGGCCAACTGTAGAAGATGGGCGCGCCTTTGAATCCGAAGTCATAGTCCAGTTGCGCGGTGCGCAGGGCAGCGTCTTCAAAGCTTACGTTGTAACCGTGGACAAACACGAAGGCCTCTTTGGCGGGGGCGGATGCGACCGCGGCAGCCACGTCTTTGAAGAACTGGGTTTTGGGCTGGGCGGCCACCTTTTGCAACATGATGTGCTTCTCGGGATCTGGATAGAATTCAAGCCGCCAGATGGAAGGCCGTTCCAAATCCGCCACTGTGTGGCTCTCGGGAATGCTGACGTCGCAGGATCCGTAGGAGAGGGAGCCGTTAACAGAGCGCTCGCCGAGATATTGGATGGCATTCTGCGCAACCTGTTGCTTCCGATCGGTTGCGTAAAAGATGTGAACGACGGTGAAGCCTGAACTTGTGCCCCGTTCGGTCGGCGCCGGTTTCAGGGTCAGAGAAAAGGAGAGCACCGACGAGCCGCCCGACTCTGTGACGGTGAACTCCTTCTCATACTGTCCGAACCCGACCGCTGAGGCATGCATCAAGTAGGGGCCCGGAGCCAGCGTGACGCCGAAGAAGGCAAATGAGCCGTCCTGGTCAGTTGCGGTGTCGGCTAGAGTGTCGTCGCTGGAAGGGCTGGAGCGGATATCGACGCGGGCGCCGGCCAACGGCTTTCCGTCGGGGCTCTGGACGCTTCCTTGCACGGTAAAAGTCGATTGCTGCTTGGCAGGGGGCGTTTGGGCGCACCAAGAGAAAGTTTGCGAAATGAATAAGAAGCAGGCAACTAGTAGAACTAGACCGGGCCGAAACATCTTCGCCTCCAGCGAGTAGGTAGGGATGACGATGGGGAGAGGAGGACGCACTTCACTTTTACCATACTAGAGGACCACTGTATTGGTAGACGCAGCGAGCCGGTTGAGGGCCTAACCGGGGAATCATAATGGGTTTCGCATCTTCGAGCGGGTGCAAACGTCTAAAATCAGTAGAGATGTCCGACACGCTTTACCTGAGTCTGTGGTACCCGAATCTCCGTCTGGCCAGCCTGCCGGACAAGTTGACGGCAGTGCTGGGCGCCTTTGCCTCGCATGGCGGCGAATCCGGCGTTTACGCCGCTACGGTGTGGCCGGTCAGCTGGAGTGAATCGCCTGTCTTTCAGCGTGTTTATGGCCGCGGCGAGCGCGGTCTGGAGCCTGCGCAGGCAGTGGTAGATTCCCTGGAATTGCTGCATGACGACTACGCCTATGAATTTCAGATTGGCTGGAGCCTCTGGGAACTGGAAGAGGCCCCGAATCTCGATCCGCGCTGGGTGCGAGAGCCTCGGCTGGTGCGGGTGACGGGCTTCGGTCCGCTGTTCGACGAGGGCGCGTACGAGCAGGATGGCCACATCCGCATCGATTTTGGGAGCGACGCGGCCTTTCTTGAGGAAGATGCGGATCTAAGTTCGGTGGGGGCGCGTCATGTCGAGGAGAATGTGCGCCAGCTTATCGATCTGACGACTGCGGCTGAGAAGGGCTCCGGTGCGACGGCTCGCCTGTTGTGGAGTGAATTGGGCGAGAGCCTCGCGCAGCGTTTGGCCTTGCGGCTTGGCGTGGGGAACTGACAGCGTGCGATTCACCATTGAACGTGCGCGAACGCTGGTTCTGGGGGCAGGGGTTCTGCTTCTGGCGGCGCTCGGCGCATTTCTGGTGATTGGCAAATGGAAGAGTCCCTTCAATCGCCGTGATTTGCCCAAACGGCTTGGCATCGACATACAGCAGGAAGCTAACGGCTTTACCCATGCCGAGTTTCATGCGGGGCACGCGACCTTCAAAATCACCGCCTCGAAGGTGGAGCAGCTGAAGACCGGCAGTTACCGGCTGCATGAGGCGAAGATCGAGATGTATAGCGCCGACGGGAAGAGCGTCGATCGCATCGAAGGCAACGAATTCGAGTACGACCAGAAAGCGGGTATTGCCAAAGCTGCGGGGCCGGTGGAAATTACGCTGGAGCGGCCCATGGAAGCCGCAGCGGCGCTTCCGCACGCGGCGGAAAAGATAGCATCGGTGGAGAAGTCCGATAAGAGCCCGTTGGCCGCCGTGGCGGAGACTGGCCAGATTCATGTGAAGACGAGCGGGCTCACTTTTGACGAGAAGAGCGGGATCGCCACTACCAGCCGGCAGGTGGAGTTTGCGATGGCGCAGGGTTCAGGAAGCGCGGTGGGCGCAACTTACGATTCGCAGCAAGGGCACCTGGTACTGGACCACGCAGTGAGTATCGATTCGAAGCGAGCGACGCAACCCGTGCAGATGAAGGCACAGCACGCGGATTTTGATCGCGACAGCGAGATTTGCCGTTTGACGGCGGCATCGGCGGTCTTTCGAGGTGGAGAAGCGCGGGCTGACGACGCGAAAGTTCAATTTCGAGAGGATGGAACGGTCGATCGATTGGATGTGCTCAAGAATGTAGTTCTGACAACCGCAACTCAGGGCAGGCTGGCGGCTCCGGCAGGCTTCCTGGTTTTTGACAATCAGAATCAGCCCGTCCATGGCCATCTGCAAGATGGCGTCATGATCGATTCAAATCGGGGTGGTCGCACGGTCCATGGAACATCGCCCACGGCGGAACTGGAGTTTGCGGCACGGGGCGTGTTGCATCGAGCGCACCTGGAGCGTGGTGTCCACATCGCAAGCGACGAAATCAGTGGTTCGGGAAAAGGAGCGTCGCAGACCCACCGTGCCTGGACTTCGCCGGTGGCCGACCTCGAGTTCCACGATACGGGCAAGGGACAGGTGGAGCTGGCCAGCATTCACGGCGTGGGCGGCGTGGTGGTTGCCGGTGAAAGCCAACGCGGGAACGGAGCGCGGTCGCCGTCGCGCATGTCGGCTGACGATGTAACTGGAACATTCGGGCCGGATTCCGTTCTCGCCACGATGACCGGCGTGGGCCACGCGAGCATCCTGGAAACGACAGCGGCCGGAACGAAGCAATCGACGACCGGGGACAGACTTGATGTGCGCTTTGTGCCGCTGTCGGACGCGAAGGTTCACGGTGCGGAACGAAATGGAAAAACGGGCGCGACGCAGATCGAGGCTGCAACGGTTTCAGGCAACGTTGTGCTGGTCCAACTGGCGGCGGCTGGTCCGGGGGCGCCTGCTCCCGCGCCGGTAAGAGCGACGGCGGATATGGCCGTCTATGAGGGACAGGGCGAGTGGTTGCATTTGACAGGGACGCCGCGCGTGGACAACGGCGAACTGCAATTGACCGCGGATAAGGTGGACGTGTCGCAGGATTCAGGCGATGCCTTCGCCCACGGGAATGTGAAGGCGACCTGGTTTGGTGGAGTTCAGGAAAAAGGCAGCAAGGGAATAGAGTCTGGCTCCGGGGCTGGCGGTCAGGTTCTCGGCGGCAAGGGGCCTGCGCACGTTGTAGCCTCTGAAGCACAGTTGCACCAGGCGTCGGGCGAAGCAACATTTCGCGGACAGGTGCGGTTGTGGCAGGAGGCCAATTCGATTGCGGCGCCGGTGATTGTGCTGGATCGCACAAAACAGACTCTGGTGGCGCGGGCGGCGAGCGCTGCGGAGCCGGTGCGGGTGGTGATGCTGAACGCGAGCGGAGATGCCCGAGGGAAAAAGGCCAAGTCGGATACGCTTTCGGTGATTCGAGTGCGCGGGGGGGATCTGAACTACTCCGGCGCCACACGCAAGGCGGTGATGCACGGCGGTGTGGCGGGAACGGTGGTTGCGGAAACGGGAGATGCGATCACGCGATCGGATGAGGTGGAGTTGGTCCTGCAACAGGCAGGGAGCCAAGCCACGCAAGCTGGACCGACCGGACAGGCTGTGCAGGGCGCCCAGGGTACACAGGTCGATCACATGACGGCGCGGGGGCACGTCACCATTGAATCGCAGGGCCGACGCGGTGTGGGGGAGCAGTTGGCCTACTCGGGGGTGACCGGTTCCTATGTACTGACCGGTTCGCCGGGCATGCTCCCGAGGATGACCGATCCGGTGCGTGGAACAGTGACGGGGGAGTCTTTGATTTTCAATAGTCGCAATGATAGCGTCAATGTCGAAGGCGGCGGACGCGAGACGACAACCGAGACCACGGTCCCAAAGCGGCCGTAAGATTGGCAGAAGACGCCAGAGAGCTTGATGGAAACACTGATCGCGGAAGGAATTGGCAAGAGCTACAAGGGCCGGCAGGTTGTCCGCGGAGTGAATCTGCGCATCTCCCGGGGCGAAGTGGTGGGGCTGCTGGGGCCGAACGGCGCCGGCAAGACTACCAGCTTTTACATGATCGTGGGACTGGTGGAGCCGGAGACCGGCCGGGTGCTGGTGGACGAGACCGACATCACGCACACCCCGATGTATCTGCGGGCCCGCAACTTCGGCATCAGTTATCTGCCGCAGGAGCCCTCGGTCTTTCGTAAGCTCACGGTCGAAGAGAATATCCTGGCGGTGCTCGAGGCCCAGCCGCTGGATAACCGAGAGCGGCGGATGCGCACGGACCGGCTGATTACACAGTTGAACCTGGCCCACATCCGGACCACGAGGGGCTACGCGCTGTCGGGCGGGGAGCGGCGCCGCGTCGAGATTGCACGTTCGCTCTGCATCCAGCCGAACTTTATCCTGCTGGATGAGCCCTTCAGCGGAATTGATCCGATTGCGGTGTTGGAATTGCAGAAAATTATCTTCGATTTGAAGGCCAGCGGCATCGGCATCCTGATCACCGACCATAACGTGCGGGAGACGCTCAGCGTAACGGACAGGGCATATATCATTGCAGAAGGAAAGATCTTTCGCACCGGGACACCCCACGAATTGGGCAACGATGTCGAGGTGCGGCGCGTCTATCTGGGAGAGGGGTTTGCCCTGGGTTGACGCTGTAGAAAGCGGCGTACCCGGATTCTGGGCGTGACCAAGGTGCAAGGTCAATTCCGCAAAGGGTGTAGCTGCCTTCAATCGAACGAGAATAGACTTCCGGAGAGATGGAATTCCGTTCCGGGAGAGTAGAGCAGGCGGATGCGACATTGACCCGCAGGGTAGTTCTCATCCGATTACACTTGGATTAACTCCAAAGGGGAATCGAGCCCTTCACTATGGCGCTGTTGCAGCCCAGATTGAACCTTAAGGTAGCGCAACGCCAGGTCCTGACACCGGGCCTGATGCAGATGGTGAGCGTTCTTGCGCTCAACAAGCTCGAACTGAAGGAGATGATCGATGCCGAGATGGTGGAAAATCCCGTCCTGGAGGAGATTGACGAGTCAGTTCCGATGCTGGATGAGGTGGCGGGCCGCCAGGAACGCCACGAGCGCGATGAACGGCTGGAGCATCAGGAGATCGGGGCGGCAGAACCCGAGGCGAAGCCCAAGGACTCATTCAACGAAATCGATTTCGGGTCGTATTTCCAGGATTATCTCGATCCCGGGTATCGAACTCAGCCGGAATATGAAGAGAACGAAAGGCCCTCGTTTGAGAACTTTCTCTCCCAACCGACGACTTTGTCCGATCACCTGGCGTGGCAACTGGGAGCTTTGACCCTCGATCCGGAGATGGAACTGGCTGCGGATTACATCGTGGGCAACCTGGATGAAGACGGCTACCTGGTGACGGCCAACGAAGAGCTGGTCGAGGCATTTTGTCAGTTTCCCAACTTTCAGGCCATAGACCGGGCCACCGTTCTGGAACTGGTGGGCCGAGCGATCGACCTGGTGCAGCAGCTTGATCCGGCCGGCGTGGCGGCGCGCGATCTGCGCGAGTGTCTGATGCTCCAGATCGCGGCGCAGCAGAACGAGTTCGCCCAGGTTTACTCGCGGCGCGCGGAAGAAGACGAAGATCCGCACGGAGCTTTCCGGGCCGAGGCCGATGCCAAACTCGAAGAGCGTCGGCGCAGCATGGAAGTGGGGGCGACGATTGTCGATCACCACCTGCATCTGCTGCAGAAGCGGGACGTCAAGGACCTCGCCAAGGTTTTGCAGGTGAGTGCGGAGGAGGCCCATGCCGGCATTGAATTCATTCGAACGCTGGACCCCCGGCCAGGGCGTATGTACAACCGCGAGCAGACGCGGCTGATAGAGCCGGACGTGGTGTTTGTGAAGCGCGGTGGCGAATGGATCGTCACGATGAACGAGGAGGACATGCCCAGTCTGCGCCTCAGCCAGCGCTATCGGCGCATGCTCGTCTCAGAGGGCACGGATAAGGAAGTCAAAGACTACGTGAAGGAGAGGTTCCGCTCTGCATTGCAGTTGATGCGCAATATCGCGCAGCGCAAGAGCACGATTTTGCGGACCTGCGAAGTGATCGTGCGCCGGCAGCAGGATTTTCTCGATCAGGGAATCGAGGCGTTGCGCCCGATGATGATCAAAGAAGTGGCCGAAGAGATCGGGGTGCATCCGTCGACGGTGAGCCGGGCAGTGGCCAACAAATACGCGCACACGCCGCAGGGCGTCATCGAGCTGCGCTTCTTCTTTTCAGAGGGGTCGAATGGGCCCGAGGGCGCGGACACTCCGCTGCTGGTGCTTAAACGGAAAGTGAAGAAGTTGATTGAAGACGAAGACCCCCGACATCCCTTGACGGACGATCAACTGGCGGCCATGTTGCAGCGGCAGGGCATCCAACTGACCCGCCGGACGGTCGCTAAGTACCGAGAAGACATGAGCATTCCATCGACCCACCAGCGCAGGCGCCGCGACGCGTAATTCCCCATGCCAATATGAAAATGCCGCCGGGCAATGATGCGGCCGGTACCGCCCATTTGCCGCTTTTACGCTGCGGGGGGCGCGGTCGCTATAATGCGTCGCATGCATTTTTTCGCAAAACCATGGCCGCTTCCCGCAACTCGATCGCATCTGTTACAGATGCCTCCGGGCGCAGCGCGCCCGTGGATTCACGTTGCGAAAACGAGGTAGGTTGACGGAGTGAGAGGAGGTTGTCGCATCACGGCGTTGAGGTAGAGTAGACCAATCGAGCGTTCACCCAAGGATCGCTTGTGACCTGTAGTTGGTTCCAAATCTGAACAGACCCAGCCGGAAATGGGCTGGAGGAACAATGAGCGGAGGCTGACCATGGAAGTGGAATTGACCGCCAGACAGGTAAAGATTTCCAAAGCGCTGCGCACGCAGGCCGAGGAGGGAATGGATCGCATTGCCCGCATATTGGGCAGGACTACGAGTGCCAGCGTCATTTTCCGGATGCAACGGCACTTGCAGATCGCGGAGCTGACGATCAAGGCGCGCTTGCAGACGATTGTGGCGGCAGGTCAGGCCGACACACTTGAGTCTGCCTTGCGGTCCGCATTGGCGCACGCGGAGCTGCAGGCGGTGCGTTACCGGGATAAGAACCTGACCCGGAAGCGGCTGCCCAAGGAAGAGAAGGTGATGACGGCGCCGCCAGTCGCCCGCCAAAAATTGCGTGCACCCGACGCTGCGGAAGGAAATGGAAAAGCGAGCAAGGCGAAGGCGCGAGCTGCGATTGCCGTGCATTCGTTTCCGATGAACTCCGCCATTGTGGAACCGCACATTATCTCCAGCGCCGAAGCCATCGCCATGAGGCCAATGACCATTGAAGAGGCGGTGAAGGAAGCAGAATTTCGCGATCGCGATCTGCTTGTGTTTCGCAACCAGGGCGGCGATCTATACGTGCTGCATCGCCGGCGTGATGGGCATATGGAGTTGGTGGAGGTTCCTTAGGGATCGTTGGTGGATCCGGGCGGGCTGAGCCGGAACCATGTCCCGGTGTACGATGAGCCAATGAGCCCTGCAAAACAAGTGAAGCGGCCTGGCTCCGCCAGGAAGGCCGACCAATCGGATCGGGCAGCTCGCCGGCCGGCGAAGGAACTGGTGATTGTCACCGGGATTTCCGGCGCCGGAAAGGCATCAGCGCTCAAGTCATTTGAAGATCTCGGCTATCACGCCGTAGATAATCTGCCGTTGGAGTTGTTGCCGGAATTTGCAGGACTGGTGGGCAAGTCGCCGGAGATCGAGCGCGCGGCGATTGTGGTAGATGTTCGCGAGGGGCAGACGCTGGATCAGCTGCCGGAAATTCTCAAACGCGTAAAGCAGATATTGCCCACGCGCGTAGTGTTCTTGGATGCGCAGGATGCCGTGCTGGTGCGGCGCTACTCTGAGACGCGACGGCCGCACCCACTGCGGCGCTCGGATACGGTTGAGCGATCGATTGTGGAAGAGCGGCAATTGCTGGATCCGATCCGCAATGTAGCCGACACGCTGGTCGATACTTCGAACTTCAACGTGCATGAGTTGCGCGCCCATATTCAATCGCGCTTTGGGCAGGGTGAGAAGACCAAGCGCCTGCTGGTTAGCTGTTTGAGTTTTGGATTCAAGAACGGCGTGCCGCTAGATGCGGACATGGTTTTCGATGTGCGCTTCTTGCCCAATCCGCATTTTGTACCGGAGTTTCGCAAGAAGACCGGGCTTGATCCGAAAGTTGCGGCCTATGTGCGCAAGTTTCCCCAGACGCAGGAGTTTCTGACCAGGGTGACGGAGCTGATGCTGTATCTGCTGCCGCACTACGTGGAGGAAGGGAAGAGTTATCTCACCGTAGGATTTGGGTGCACGGGCGGACAGCATCGCAGCGTGATGATGGCGGAAGAACTGACCAAGCGGCTGCGGAAAGCGGGCTACCAGGTGAAGGCTTTGCATCGGGACATACCGCGGTGAGGGTCAGGGCTTGGCGGGCAGGTTGTCAAGCCAGCGCGCGAGGGCGGAAGTGAATGTAACAAATCCCTCGTTTCCATTCCACAGCCATACCAGTGTTTTGCGCGAGTGGACTTTCTCGTAGACGCTTGGCGCATCGGGCAAGCCGAGCTGTCCCGGTGGAGCCGTCTGGACGAACCACAGCGACGGAATGCGCAGATCGACTGCGGGTGCGGTCATGTCCCAGCGGTCGGCGACCAACGCACGTGCCGGAACGAGCCGGGCGCGCGGATCGTTGAAGATGGCCTGCGTGGGATTCTGGACGGGTTGCTTGAGAACCAGGCCAGCCAATTCCGGATGCACGGCGGATACTTCGAGAGCGAGGTCCGCCCCCAGCCCTTCACCCACGAGCACGATGGAGCCCGCGGCGATGTGGCGCGTGCCGGTGAGATAGCGGAGAGCCGATTCGGCGTCGTCGTTCCAATGCGCCTCGCTGGGACGAACGAACTGGCTCTGACCGTAGCCGCGATAATCGAACGCGAGCACGTTGAGGCCCGCGCCATGCAATTGCGTCAATGCTTCAATCGTGTCGCCGAGGTTGCCGTCCGCTCCATGGAGATAGATCGCGGTGAAGCGGCTTCCAGGGGCGGCGGGAATCCACCAGCCCGCGAGTTGGGGGATGCCGGATTCAGAGGAAGCGAAGCCAATGGATTCGAAGGAGAGTGCGGCGCTCGCCGGGGTGCGCGTGACGGCCGCCAAAGGATGGTAAAGCAACTGCCAACTGCCCTGCCAGAACATAAGGCACAGCACACCCCAAACGCAGATGGCTGCAACCCCTAGAATTCCTGCTCCCATCGTCAGGAGCCAGCGGGCGGAGACGGTCGGCGGCGTTCTCCCAATCGACGACGTTTCTCGAAGAGTCGATTCCGGAAAAGATTTGCGGCTGGAGGTTCTCTTGCTCATTTGCGCTTGCCAGATTGCGGAGTCACTCCTTTATGCTAAACGCGCAGTCACCGCCACGCGAGTCCGGCATTGCCTTTGAGGAGAAACTGAAATGGCTGAATTTGTGCGCATCTGTTCGCAGTCCGAATTGCCGAAGGTGGATGACGTGCGCGAATTCACCGCGGCGGGCAAGGCGATTTGCGTTGCCAACGTGGCGGGCACGATTTGCGTGCTCGACGGAACCTGTCCGCATGAGGGCGGGCCGCTGGGCGAAGGCATGATCGAAGAGGGCCGCGTGGTGTGTCCGTGGCACGGATACGCGTTCGATGCCCGCACTGGCGCGACGGAAAACGATCCTGACCTGAACGCCGTGGTCTTCGAGTCCAAGGTAGAGAACGGCGAGCTGTTGGCGAAGATTTAGCAGCGTTGGGGTGTGGCCTTTACGATTTCGGCGTAGGGACCTTTTTGCCTTCCTTGCGAGCTCTTGACAGGCCAATCGCGATTGCCTGTTTGGGATTGGTAACCTTCTCCCCGCTGCGGCCCGATTTGAGTTTGCCTTGCTTCATCGCCTTCATTTCTGTTTCGACGTCCTTGCTGGCTGCAGGCGAATATTTGCGCGTCGCTGATTTCTTTGCGGCGGTCTTCTTCTTGCTCGCGGTCTTCTTCGTTGCCATCTGCTTCCTCCTCGAAGCTGAGATGGCGCATGGTTGAGGCCAGTTGCTTTTGACCGACCACTTGATCGGGCGAGTCGCACCTACACGACGCGGCGCAGGCCGGGCAGGCGCACTAGCGGGTCGGCTAATAGCCAGGTCGCAATGCAGGCCAGGGAACCGACGACGCCGAACTTGATGAGCGCTGGCGCGATCCATCCGTGCAGCAGGAGCGCGATGCCAACTAGCACCGGGGGATGGATGATGTAGACCGCATAGGCGCGACGATTGAGCCACGACCAGAGAGCGGACGGCTGATTCATCGTTGCGCGGAACACGAGCAGCCACGCGGCGATGAGGCCCCACGCAACGAACGGCTCCCAGAAAGCGTAGAGAATGGCAGGCCAACTGTGTCCGCCAACGAAGTTGGCTTTACCGGGGCCGTAGAGCGACATTGCCAGAAAAATGCCTGCCGGCATGAGCGGCCAGGTGATAACGAGGCCGATGATCCAGGGGCGCGCGTTGGCCCATGTGAGTTGGCGCAGCCAGTCGTAACGCCAGGCAGCAATGCCCATTGCGAAGAGGAAGATGTAGCCAGCAAAGTAGCCGAGCTGGAGGCCGAATACGTTGACGCCGACCGGAACGAATTGGCGAATGGCGAGCGCTGCAGCGCCGACTCCTACGGCGCTGAACAACCATGCTGTGAAACTTGGGACTCGCGTTGGCGTTTGTGCGTTTTGCGTAAGCGGATCGCCGAGGGTGGCGCGACCGATGCAATAACACAGACTGAAAATCAGCAGGGCCTGCGCGAACCAGAGCGGGCCATTGCCGAAGACCTTGTGTTGCCAGAGCCAGGCGATGGTGTGCCAGAAGCCGTGGCCCTCGGCGACGTTGGCCATCGCGATGGTCAGCGGGCCGAGGGTGAGTCCGAACGCGAGCAGAGGCAGGCCAAGACGCAGGAAGCGGTCGCAAATGTAACGCGCGTAGCTCTTGCGTTCCAATGAGGCGGGTGTGAAGTAGCCCGCGAGAAGAAAGAAGAAGCCCATGAAGTAGGCCTGGTTAGTGGAAACGAACATAGTGAGCAACAGGCTTGCGGCCGAGCCCGATGGATGAAGTTCGTTCCAGTACCAACCGCCCGGCGCACCATAGGTTATGGCGGTGTGATGCAGGATGACCAGTATGGTCATGACGCTGCGCAAGCGGTCGATGTAAAGGTCACGCTGGGGCATGAGTCATGATACGAAAGGCCGCGAATGGAAGTTCGCGGCCTTGCGGGTTGTTGGAAGAACAGCTTTAGTACTTGACGATGGCGGTGAAAGAATCGGGCTTGAGGCTGGCGCCGCCGACGAGGGCGCCGTCAATCTCTTCCTGGCCGAGCAGTGCGGTGGCGTTGTCGGGCTTGACGCTGCCGCCGTAGAGAATGCGAATGCTGGCGGCGACTGCGGGGCCGAGGAGCTTCGCAACTTCTGCGCGGATGGTTTTGTGCGCGTCAACTGCCATTTCGGGTGTGGCGGTTTTGCCGGTGCCGATGGCCCACACAGGCTCGTAGGCGATGACAATCGGCGCGGCCGCTTCGGCCGTGATGCCCGCGAAGGCGCCGGTGACTTGGGTCTTGAGGACTTGCTCGGTCTGTCCTGCTTCGCGCTCGGCGAGCACTTCACCGATGCAGACGACGGGAATGATTCCATGCTTTAGCGCGGTGTGCAGCTTCTTGTTGACGATCTCGTCGGTCTCGGCGAAATACTGGCGGCGCTCAGAGTGGCCAATGAGCGTGTGCGTTCCGCCGACGGCCTGAAGCTGGCTTACGGAGGTTTCACCGGTGTAGGCACCTTCCTCGGCGAAGTGGATGTTCTGGCAGCCGACGGCGACGTTCGATCCTTTGGCGGCGTCAATCACGGTGGGCAGCAGCACGGGCGACGGAAATAGCGCAATCTCGTCGCGCGTGTGGCCGGCAACGAGGGGCAAGAAGGCGTCGACAAAGGCCTTGGCTTCGGCGGGCGTCTTGTACATCTTCCAATTGGCAGCGATCAGTTTTTTGCGGGACATTGTGTGTAGGATCCTCAGGTTGATTTTATTGGATCGATTTGTGTTTGCCGGGTGACGGCGCGCACTGCCACCTGCGGTGGGGCCAACTGCTTCGGCACCTGCGGTGCGGCAGCCGCTTCGCGCGGGCGGAGATTGACGCTTTGGGTGCTTGTTGCCCGACGGGTGGCCCAGGTGCCTCACTTTCGGGTACCTGGGAAAGCACAAATCGCTCTGGCTCCTCGTTCCCTTGGTCCCCGCAAATCCTGTCAAGCCCCCTTGCCCAAAAATAGTTCGTAACTCCCTCATTCCAAACACCAAGAAAGTTTGCCCAAATTGTGAATAATTACGGGCAAAAGGCGCACACTTAGAACAGAGTCAGGAATGGCGCGGAGCGCAGTTGGCCCCACGGCAGGTGGTCTCAAGCCATTTCTTTTTGAGGGGAGACCGGCCGATGACAAGATCCTTTACATACCCCCCTCCCCCTCTTTATTTGCAGTTTTCCACAGACAAATTGTCATAAATCGCTCACTCGAATCCAGACCAATTCAGTCCGTCTCAAGACAGGCTTCCATTGCGTCCGTCTTCACGCGAACCGGTCCGACGCGCGCACAATTCGCCGATTTCCTAATTCCGGCAACCCTGCGTTCCTGTGATGCCGCCGCCCACAAGGCCTTACGAGCGCACCACTTCCGCCGGGCGCCATTTCAGGTTAAGAAACACTTTTTTCCCTGTATTCCTGTATTAACACCGGAGACGTCAGGCGCGCGGGTCGGTGACGCGAATGGCGGAGAGGTCGGAGGGCATTTCTCCTTCAAGGAAGGCGGCACGATGATCGGGGTCGCCGAGGTCCATTTTGAATTGCTGCCAGGCATTGTCCTGCAGCACGGCCATGTTCCACGGTCCTGAAACGGAATCAGAAAACTGCCAGACGATGTGGAAACCTTCTTCGTTGGTGAAGCCTTCATTGTCGGCCTGAATGATGGCGTCGCCGCGCTCCCAGAGGTGAGAGCGCAGGGCGTGGAGGGCGCTGCTGCCATCGACCGTCTCCGCTCCCTGGAGGTGATGGAAGGCGTAAACGGTTTTGACTTCGGCGAGATATTCCTTGAGCCAGTCGACGCTGGTTTCAGGCTTGCAGTCTTCGAGCTCTTCGAGGAAGTCGCCGAGCTCATCGGGATCGTAGACGGGGATGCGTTCGAGGAGGGCGACCTCGACTTCATCGGTGCCGGAGAGCAGGAGCGATTCCCATTCTTCTTCTTCGCCGTCTTCGAGGGTGAGTTTGTAATCGGGGTGGTTGGTGCGAAGCCACAGCGCCAGCTCGTCGAAGGGCGGGAATTCATCGTCTTTGGAAAACACTCGCGTGTAGTAGGACATGAAGGCTCCAATCGAGTATCCCACGACAGGGTTGAGGGACGTGGGGGGAGCGCCGGTGCGAATTGTAGTAGCATATGACCATGGTCAGTGACCATAGGAGAAAAGTATGCCGACCACAATTCCCGCCGGCGAGTTCAAGGCGAAATGCCTGAAGCTTCTGGATGAAGTAGCGGAGAAGCGCGTGACGTTGGTGATTACCAAGCGGGGCAAGCCGGTGGCGGAGATCGTGCCGATTTCGGTGAAGAAGGGGGATATTGTCGGCGCGATGAAGGGCAGTGTCACGATCCTGGGCGACATTATTTCTCCGCTCGATGTGGAGTGGGATGCAATGAAATGAATGCTGCAGAAAAAGACCTGTCGCCGAGACTGCTTCTGGACACGCACGCCCTTTTGTGGATGGTGGAGGGTCATCCGCGATTGGGCGCGAAGACCGGGAAGATGCTGAACCGAGCTGCGCGGGAGGAGCGGATCGCAGTCAGCGCGATCACTCCCTGGGAGATTGCATTGCTGGTCAGCAAGAAACGTATCGACCTGCACAGGGATGGGATGGAGTGGATGCGGGAGGCGCTGGCACTGCCGGGGGTGCAACTGGTACCGCTGGAGCCGGAGATCGCGGTCGCAAGCACGCGGCTGCCTTTTGAGATGCATCCCGACCCGGCGGATCGGATACTCGTGGCGACGGCGCGGCATCTGGGAGCAACGCTCGTGACGGCGGATAAGGCGCTGCTGGGGCTGGCAAGGAAGGGGAATTTCAAGGCGATGGATGCGGAGGGGTAGGATGCTTGGTCAGGACTTTCCCCGCGGTGCACTCCGGATATCATCAAGATCCTTACGGCAAACTTGCAGCTTTTCCTGTAAACCTACGATATCGAACTGTTTCTTCTGAACTTCGAGAACGCAAAGCATGATTTCCTGCGCCGTGACGAGAGCTACGTCCGATTCATTCCGTTGAGCATCCGAAACGAAACCAATACCACCCCTCTCAAGGAGGGCCAGTCGCGAAGCAAGCGTTGCGAGATGGCTGTGAGCTTGCGTCAATGGACCATAGTAAGCGTGAAGGATCAAAGCACTAAGCGGGCCAGCTTGTTTCGCCATCGACACAAAATCCAATTTGTTCCAAGTGTGATTCAATCTCGTTGTACCGCATTGTTTGCAGTCTGTGATCGTAAAGCGTTCTCTAACATTGGAAAATCTTTCCTCAACTTCTTTTTCCCGAATGCTGGTGTTCTCAAACGCATGGCTTCCGTAGGTCTCGCGAATCGGCTTCAGAAGCTTATGCTCGGTGACATACGAATAGTCGTAAAAGTTATCCAACTCGTCCTGGTGTTCGCTGAGGTAGTACAGCGTCACCGCATGTTCATAAAGGGTTCTCAATAGCTTTATTGCCCCCATCCCATACCCATTCGCGGCGAGTAAGAACACCTCCATAAAATCTTCGCAGCAGAGCCGTCCGTAGCCAAATACAAATCTGTCAATCGGCGCACTTTGGGTGAGGGTTCTCTTGAAAGCAGCGTCCATCGCTTCAATAAGGTGTGGTTGTCGTTCCAAAGATAAGCGATTTCGTCTTTGAAAGTCTTCCCATTCTTTGGGCCTTCCGGCAATGAATTTCCGCAGTGGGGTTGTCATTTGCAGATGATTATCGATCGGCTACGGAGGAGTGTCCAGGCTGTGTTTCCTTAGAGGTTGAAGCCCTTAATTTCTTTCTGTCTTTGCGGCACGCTACAGCTGCGACCTTTCAAGGCAACGAACCACCGCAGTTTCTTCGACATCGCTTCCCTCAGAAGGATGCAGCGTTGTGGTTGCGCGAGAGTCGTAGCAGACGCGACCATTCATTCAAGAAAAAGCCGCATCCGGCGTTGTTCTGCCAAATGCGGCTTTTGCTGATCACTGACAACTGTGTTTATTTATCCGTCAGTGCTTCCACGCCAGGCAGTTTTTTGCCTTCGAGGAATTCGAGGCTGGCGCCGCCGCCGGTGCTGATGTGGGTGATCTGGTCGGCGAGGCCGGTCTTGTTGATGGCTGAAACCGAGTCGCCGCCGCCGATGATGGAGATGGCTGCCTTGTTGGCCGCGACCGCGTGAGCGATGGCGTTGGTGCCGACCGCGAAGCGCGGAAACTCGAAGACGCCGGCCGGTCCGTTCCACACAATGGTGCGGGCGGTGGAGACGACTTCTTCAATGGCCGCGATGGATTTGGGACCGATGTCGAGACCTTGCCAGTCGGCGGGGAAGTTGACGGAAGTGTCCCAGGGCTGGGTCTTGGCGTCGGCGGCAAAGCTGTCGGCGAGGATGTTGTCTACGGGCAGCAGCAGCTTAACGCCTTTGGCCTTGGCTTTTTCGAGCGCGGCCTTGGCCATGTCGATCTTGTCCTCTTCTACAAGCGACTTGCCGGTGGAGACGCCGAGGGCGCGCTGGAAGGTGTAAGCCATGCCGCCGACGATGACCAGTGCGTCGACCTTGTCGAGCAGGTTATCGATCACGTCGATTTTGCCGGAGATTTTGGAGCCGCCGATGATTGCGACGAAGGGCTTCTCAGGAGCTTCGAGGGCCTTGCCGAGATAGGTGATTTCCTTCTCCATCAGCAGGCCGGCGACGGCGGGCTTGAGGAAATGGGTAATGCCTTCGGTGGAGGCGTGGGCGCGGTGGGCGGAGCCGAAGGCGTCATTGACATAGACCTCAGCCAGCAAAGCGAGGGCCTTGGAGAAGCCCGGATCGTTGGCTTCTTCTTCGGCGTGGTAACGAAGATTTTCGAGAAGGAGGACCTGGCCGGACTCGAGCTGGCGCGCAAGTTCGTTGGCGACTTCACCGATGCAATCGGGAGCAAAGCCCACATTGACGGACTCGCCGAGCTGCTTGTCGAGGAGTTCGCGGAGGCGGTCGACGACCGGGCGGAGCGAGTATTTCGGATTCGGTTTGCCCTTGGGGCGGCCGAGGTGGGACGCGAGGATGACTTTGGCCTTGTGGCGCAGGGCGTAAACGATAGTGGGCAGCGTGGCCACGATGCGGGTGTCGTCGGTGATTTCCTTGCCGTCTTCGGTGAGCGGCACGTTGAAATCGACGCGAATGAAGACGCGCTTGTTGGCCAGATCGATGTCGCGAATGGAGAGCTTGGGCATGGGGTTTTCCTTGAAAACAGTTGTCAGTTGTCAGTGATCAGTTGTCAGTATCTGAGGAGTCAGGTATGACGGCGTCCATTTCGATTTCAATGCGCCATGCGGGGTTGAGGAGCGCGGCGACGACAACCATGGTGGCGGCGGGACGGATCTCGGAGAAAAACTCCCCGTGGACCCGGCCCGCCATTTCCCAATCTTCGGCGTGGGTGAGAAACATGCGGGTACGGACGACGTCGTTGAAGGAGGCGCCCGCTTTTTCGAGGGCCCTTTCAGCGATGGCGAAGATGCGGCGGGTCTGGCCGGCTACGTCTTCGGTCTCAGCGCCGACGGGGCCGGTACCAGCGAGATGAACGGTGTTCCCAGCGCGGACGGCGCGAGAGAAGCCGATGATGGGCTCGAAGGGGGAATCGCCGCTGATGTTCTGGCGCATAGGAGTTCGGCGAGGAAAGGCTCCCAGGTCTCAACATCGAGACCTGGGCCGCCCGGAGTGGAGGTTGGGTTAGAGACCCTTCTTGACGAGGAAGCCGATGAGGTCGACGACGCGGTTGGAGTAGCCCCACTCGTTGTCATACCAGCTGAGGACCTTAACGCTTTGTCCAACGACCTTGGTGAGAGGCGCATCGACGATGGAGCTGCGCTTGTCGCCCTTGAAGTCGGAGCTGACGAGTTGATTGGCGTCAACACCCAGAATGCCTTTGAGTTCGCCCTCAGACGCGGCCTTGAAAGCTGCGTTGAGAGCTTCGGCGGTCGTGGGCTTCTCCGCGATGTAGGTAAGGTCGACGATGGAGACGTTGGGGGTTGGGACGCGAATGGCAAAGCCGTCGAGCTTGCCGGCGGTCTCAGGAATGACGAGCTTGAGGGCCTTGGCGGCACCGGTGGAACTGGGGATCATGCTGAGGGCGGCGGCACGGGCACGGCGCAGGTCCTTGTGCGGAGTGTCGAGGATGACCTGGTCGTTGGTGTAGCTGTGGATGGTGGTCATGATGCCGCTGACTAGTCCAGTAGTTTCGAGGATGACCTTGACGACCGGGGCGAGGCAGTTGGTGGTGCAACTGGCGTTGGAAATGATGTTGTGCTTGGCGGCGTCGTACTTATTCTCGTTGACGCCGAGGACGAGGGTGATGTCTTCGTTCGTAGCGGGAGCGGAGATGATGACCTTCTTGACGGTCGTGCCGAGGTGGGCCTTGGCCTTGGTGGCATCGGTAAAGAAGCCGGTGGACTCAACGACGATCTGTGCGCCCACGGAAGCCCAGTCCAGCTTGGCGGGATCGCGCTCAGAGAAGACTTTGATCTGCTTGCCGTCGACGGTGATGAAGCCGTCGCCTGCTGTGACTTCGTTCTTCAAGTTGCCCAGGATTGAGTCGTACTTGAGCAGGTGGGCCAGCGTGGCGGGGCTGGTCAAGTCGTTCACGGCTACAAAATCGATCTCGGGATTGCCGAGGGCGGCGCGCAAAACGTTGCGGCCAATTCGGCCGAAGCCGTTGATGCCAACCTTAACTGCCATGTGTATTCTCCTTCGTATTGGTCAAACTGGGGTTCAGAATCTGTGTAGTTCGGCGGCTGAAAAATCGCTTCAGCGGGTGAATCCACCAAACCCTTGATCGTACCATCCTGGGTATCGGCACAGGAATGAAAACGCGTAAATCCCGTCGGTAGCGGAAATCTCCGGCGCCAATTTCCCGTCACCCATATTGTGGAGTCTGGCGCGCAGGATGGTATGTGACGGAAGCCACAGGACTATTTCTGCCCTCGAGCGTAATGCTCGGTGCGAAGGCTGGAACCGGGCGAAAGGGTATGGCGACCTGGATGCGCACCCTGTCTTGCTGGTTCTGCTGTATTTGCAGCGCCCGCCGGTAGTGCGATATACCGGTAGCAGCTTAAGAAGGTGTTGAAGGCGGCATGAGAAGACGGTCAAGACGCAGCCCGAATTTATCGGAATCCACAGGCAAGATCGGCCAGGAACTCCCATCGAATCAACCGCGCCCGCTGGTTCCGCTGTATCCGGATGAAGCGCCCGCGCAGGCGCCCGCGAAGGCGCAGGCCCCGCGGCAGCAGGAACCCGCGCGTCCGGCTGCCCCGACACCGCGGCCGCCTCGCCAGGAGCGCCCCGCGCCCAAGGCCTGGGACGAGCAGGCCGACGCCGGCCGCCTGGAGATGGAAACGCAGCCGGAGATGCCGTCCGTGCCTCCGCCAGAGGTGCAGGCAGCGGATCGCTCGCCCCAGGCGCCGAAGGGATTTGTTGTGCTGGCGATCGGGTTGCCGGGGTCGGGGAAGACGACATGGTTTCGTCGCCGCGGCGTGACGCCGCTCTCGAGCGACCTGCTGCGCAATATTCTTTTCGACGACGTGGAGGAGCAGCGCTACCAGGGGCTGGTGTTTTCGACGCTGCGGTCGCTGTTGCGAGCGCGCCTGATTGCGCGCATGCCGTGGAACTATGTGGATGCGACGAATCTCTCGGTGCACGAGCGGCGCCAGTGGATCAAGATGGCCAAGAGTTTTGGCTACGAGGTGCAGGCGGTGTTTTTCGATGTGCCGCTCGACGTGTGCCTCGACCGCAACCGCCAGCGTGATCGCTCGGTAAGCGAAGACATCATGCGCAAGATGGCGGAGAAACTGAAAGCGCCGGCGTTTGAAGAGGGGTTTGCGAAGATCACCGTGGTAAGGGTGAAGAGCGCGGGGTAGCGTGCCACCGTGCATAGTGCGCGTGTTTGCAGCGGATTCCTCTTCGCACTCATGGCGGTTCAACCTAGCTTCGCAGCGCCGTTCATCTGTCTGTTGATAGCGGAGAATGCGGCCCTGAGGTAAGCGCGTCGACGATTGTTCTGAAGACTCCTGTCTTTCACGACCGTTCAAAGAAATTTCGAGCTTATGGCGAGATTGTCATGCGCCGTGAAGTGCATTCCACTACCTGCCCGGTGCTCTATCGTCTCTTCATCGCCATAAACTCGTCTTCATTTTCGATCGTCAAGCGTACCGAGTTGCAATTGTCGGATGGGCAGATCGCCGGAATTGACTTGGTGGGGCTTTCGCCGAAAGCGACGCAGTTCGCTGCGGATTTCCTGTGGGCGGAGGGCGACGGGACGGTGCATCATCCCGTGGTGTTCGATCGGGAAAGCGGACAGTTCTTAGATAGACCTCTCGACGACCGCATCCAGAAGCGGATTCATGGCTGTGACCAGGATGAAGATTTCATTGGCGTCAGCGACGCTGGAGAGGCAATTTTCGCGATTCCTCCGAGCGACTATGATGATTCGCCGGATTGCGGTGACAAAGGAGTCTGGCACTTTAATCTGAAGACCGGTCGGGTCCATCGCACTGCTAGATTCTCGGGAGACAAATGGCAATGAATGCTTCCTAATGTTCCCTGTCGAAGCCTCAATTGCGATTCCCGGAATTAGCTAATTTAGCTATAATAGCTATGTTGGGGAGGTAGGCATGATCACCAAGACTTCAGCGGAAGCACAGAACCAGTTTGGCAAACTGCTCGATACCGTGCAGCGGGAGCCGGTGGCGATCACGCGACATGGGCGGCCGGCTGCGTTCATCGTTTCGCCGCGCGACATGGAGGAATTGATGGCCGTTAGAGGAAAACGCAGCCGGGCTGCCGCCGAACTTGAGGCGTGGAGCCGGAAATACAAGGATCAAATCTCCCCAGAGGCAGCCCAATTGACCGACGAGGAGATCAACCGCATCGTGCATGAGGTAAGGGCTGAGATGAGATCGCGTTGATCAAGAGAGTGGTCTTCGATACGAGCACACTGGTGGGCGCAATTCTCCGCACCGGGTCTGTGCCTTATCAGGCCCTTTCGCTTGCGCTCAATCAATTTGAGCTCTGCGTGAGTTTAGAAACGATTGCCGAATTGGAGGCTGTGCTCGCACGGCAGCAATTTGCAAAATACGTATTGACGGACGCTCGGGCCGCATTTGTCGAACTGGTCCGCAAGGAATCGACGGTGTGGGCAATTGACGCGCTCGAAGCGTCGGATCTGAAGCCGCATTGCCGCGATGCGAGCGACCAGAAGTTCCTGGCGTTAGCCATCGCAGCGCAGGCCGATGCAATCGTCAGCAGCGATCATGATTTACTGGTGCTGCATCCCTGGCAGGAAATCGCGATTTTGACACCGGCGCAATTTCTAGTGGAATTTGGAGAGTGAGGATTTCACAATGAGCACTTCCCCAACATCGACTCCTTACATCGAGCCCTGGCTGCGCGGCATTTATTCCGACGTGCCCGCCGTCGGCCGTGCCGTTCTGCATGCGCTTGACCTGGCGCTGGACGACATCACCAAGTGGACCGATGGCCTGACCGACGCTGAGGCGCACGAAAATCCGCTCGGTCTTCCCTCGGTGGCGTTCCATCTACGGCACATCGCACGGTCCACGGATCGGATTCTGACGTATGCCGAAGGCGGGCAGCTCACGGGTGAGCAACTGACGGCGCTGAAAGCAGAGCAGACCGATCCTGCTGAAGGAAAGCTGGAGACGCTGGCCGAGTTATTGGGCGAAGTGGAAGCGTCGTTCTCGAACGCCGCGGACCGCATTCGCACGCTGGCCGGCGCTGACTTCGACATTTTTCGCGGCGTGGGACGCAAGCAACTGCCGACTAGCATCGGCGGGGCGTTGATTCATGTGGCCGACCACACGCAGCGGCACGTGGGTCAGGTGGTGACGACGGCCAAGGTGCTGAAAGCGCTACGCAGCTGAGCGGGTATCGATCCCGCATTTCGGCTTCCATTATTAAGGTAACTAGATTCCCACAGGCCTTGTGAATTCGGGGCCACTGTTTCGTTCTCGGTCATTTGATAACCAACGTCAATACAGCATCTTACAGAATCACTAAGTCCATCCATTCCAGGTTTCTCCCGCCACTAATTCTCCCCTCGACCCCGTGATGAGTGTCACTGCTCGTGTTCCCGAGCGGAGAGCACCATACTTCGGGCTTATGGAGAGGAATGCCCCCGGCGCAGGCGAAGGCAATTTGTACGGGTTAGCGAAACGCCAGGGCAATAGCCGATGAAGTGAATAGACAACGTATGGGGCGATAGACGATGGCAATGATGGATGAGTTTCGCGCGAAGTGCACCACCGCGGAACGAGCGTTGAGTGCGGTGCACTCGGGTGCACGTGTGTGGATTCAATCGGGCTGCGGCACACCCTCGACCCTGGTGCAGGCGCTGGTGGCGCGGGCACCGGAAGTGATCGATGTGGAAGTGGTGCACATGATGACCCTGGGAAGCGCCGATTATACGAAGCCGGAATTTGCGGGGAGGTTCCGCCACAGGGGACTTTTTCTTGGCGCCAATGTGCGCGAGGCGGTGGCCGCAGGGCGTGCAGACTACACGCCTATTTTTTTGAGCGAAATTGAGGGATTGTTCGAGAGCGGCTCGCTCCCGCTGGATGTTGTGCTGATGCAGGTGTCTCCCCCCGATGCGCACGGATTTGTGAGTCTGGGCACGACGGTGGACTGTACGTTGACGGCTGCGCGTTGCGCTTCAACAGTAATCGCGGAGGTGAATGACCAGGTGCCGCGCACCCACGGCGACACGTCGATTCACATTAGTCATATTTCCGCGATCGTTGAAACGTCGCATCCGCTGTTGGAACTGCGGACCGAATCGTTCACAGAGACCCATCTCGAAGTTGCGCGGAATGTGGCTTCGCTGATTCCGGATGGGGCGACGCTGCAGACGGGGATTGGCGGCATTCCTGAAGCCGTGTTGACTTGCTTGGACGACAAACACGATCTGGGGATTCACACGGAGATGTTTTCAGACGGTGTGATCGACCTGATCGAGCGCGGCGTAATCAACGGCGAGCGCAAATCGCTGCATCGCGGCAAACTGGTCGCGGCGTTTGTGCTAGGGACGAAGCGGCTGTTCGACTACATCGACGACAACGCGAGCTGCGAATTTCGCTCGATCAGTTACGTCAACGATCCGTTTGTGGTGGCGCAGAACGATCGCATGGTGGCGATTAATTCCGCGCTGCAGGTGGATTTGACTGGGCAGGTCTGCGCGGACTCGCTGGGGACAAGGCCCTATAGCGGGTTTGGCGGGCAGATCGATTTCATTCGCGGCGCGGCGCGTTCCAAGGGCGGCGTGCCGATCATCGCTTTGCCGGCGACCGCGCAGCATGGAGCCTTGTCGCGCATTGTGCCGGTGCTGGAGCCGGGGGCGGGCGTGGTGACTTCGCGCGCGGATGTGCATTATGTGGTGACCGAGCACGGCATCGCGTATCTGCATGGCAAGACGTTGCGCGAACGCGCAGAGGCGTTGATCGCGATTGCCGATCCGCGTTTTCAGAATGAGTTGGAAGAGTTTGCGCGACGCGCTCATTATCTCGAGCGCAAGAGCGCCGTTGCACAGTGTGTGTGAGAAGTGAGAGGAGCTGTACACGATGGATGGGGAAATGCAGGGCGAGCACGCAGTAAAGCCCGAAGTGCAGCCGAAGCGCGATCGCGGCATTCTGCGCATCGATGGCGAAGAGTGCAAGGGGTGCGGGCTGTGTGTGGAGGCTTGTCCGCCGAAAGTGATCGCGATGAACGAGCAGTTGAATCACTACGGCTATCGCACGGCGATGTATGCGGGCAAGGGCTGCACGGCGTGCGGGATTTGCTTCATGGTGTGTCCTGAGCCGGGCGCGATTACGGTGTTACAGCTCATCAAGCGTGCAGTGACTTCTGCGAGTGTTCTGCGTGAATCGACGGGGAGAGCTGAGCCATGCGCAAGCAACTGATTAAGGGCAATGAAGCGATCGTGAAGAGCGCGATTCTGGCGGGGTGCCGCGCGTTTTATGGCTATCCCATCACGCCGGCGAGTGAGATTGCCGAAGCGGCAGCGCTCTATGTGCCGCAGGTGGGCGGCGTTTTCTTGCAAGCAGAGAGTGAAGTGGCGGCGATCAATATGCTCTATGGCGCGTCGGCGGCCGGGGTGCGGTGCATGACGGCGTCGAGCGGGCCCGGCATCAGCCTGATGCAGGAGGGGATCAGTTACATGGCGGGTGCGGAGTTGCCTTGCGTGGTTGCCGACATTACGCGCGGCGGGCCGGGGCTGGGCAATATCGGATCCGAACAGGGTGACTATCACCAGGTGGTGAAGGGCGGCGGCAACGGAAATTACAGGACGATTGTGCTGGCTCCCAACTCGGCGCAGGAGATGGCGGATTTGACGGCGTTGGCGTTTGAACTGGCCGATCGGTATCGCAATCCTGTGGTGCTGCTCGCGGATGGATTTGTGGGGCAGATGATGGAGCCGGTCGAGTTTGCGTCGAGCGCGGAGGCGGTGCAGACGCCGGCCTGGGCGGTGACCGGCAATAGAGAGTCGCGCGGGAACATGATTACGTCGCTGCACATGGCTGCAGACGATCTGGAGGCGCATATACGCAAGCTGGAAGCGAAATATCACCATGCGGAGCAGCATGAGGCTCGGGCCGAAGAGTGGAATACCGACGACGCGGAGATTGTGCTGGTGGGTTACGGGATTGTCGGGCGCATCTTGAAAGCGGTGACTGCCGCGGCGCGCGCCGAGGGCATCAAGGTTGGATTGCTGCGGCCCATTTCGCTGTATCCCTTCCCGGCTTCGCATTTTCAACGGCTGGCAAGGCGGGCACGCGTGTTTGCCGTGGTCGAGATGAGCAACGGGCAGTTGCTGGACGACGTGCGCCTGGCGCTGAATGGGGCGCGGCCGGTGGAGTTCTTCAATCGTATGGGCGGCAATGTGCCCTCGCACCACGAAGTGCTTGAGCTGGTGCGTCGGTTGGCAGGACGTGCAGAGGCGATAACGGATTTGGCAGAGGAGCGGATGGCTCATGTCTAGCGAATTAATTGCGGACTACGAAGTAACGCATGCGAAGGCCAAAGCCTTCTACGACCGCTACGAACGCAAAGAGGAACTGCAGCACCAGACGCACTATTGCCCGGGATGCGGCCACGGCACGATCCACAAAATGTTGGCGCGGGCGATCGATGAGCTTGGCATTCAGGACAAGACGATTCTTGTGGGGCCGGTGGGCTGCTCGGTGTTTACCTATCACTATTTCGACGTGGGCAATGTGTCGGCTGCGCACGGACGCGCACCCGCAGTTGCGACGGCGCTGAAGAGGAGCCATCCACAGAGCATCGTGGTCAGCTACCAGGGCGATGGCGATTTGTCGGCCATTGGCGCGGCAGAGATTTTGCATGCTGCCAATCGCGGCGAAGCCATCACCGTGATTTTCGTGAACAACGGCATCTACAGCATGACGGGCGGGCAGGTTGCACCGACCACGCTGATCGGGCAGAGGACCACAACCTCACCCACAGGGCGCAGCATCTTGAACGAGGGTTATCCGCTGCACGTGAGCGAGTTGCTGGCGACTCTGCAGGCGCCGGTGTATATCGAGCGCGTCGCTCTGGGTGACAACCGGCAGATCGTGCAGGCATCGCGCGCCATTCGTCGCGCGATGGAGAACCAGGTGAAGGGTCTGGGGTTTTCGATGATCGAAGTGCTGTCGCCTTGTCCGACGATCTGGAAGATGTCTGCAGTCGAGTCGCTGCACTGGGTGCGCGAGGTGATGGAAAAGACGTTTCCGCTGGGCGTGATGCGGGACAACACAAAGAACTCTGAGCCGCGGCCACTGCCTGAGGCGGTGCCCGCGCTTGAAGCGATTCCCGCGATTCTGGGGATTGCGGAGAGTGAAGTTTCTGACGTGGGCGCCTGTGCGGTCGAGGGAGAGATGGATCTGCATGTGCGCGTCGCCGGCTTTGGTGGCCAGGGCGTGCTGCTCTTGGGCGAGGTGCTGGCCGAGGCCGGGCTGGACGCCGGCCTGGAGGTGTCGTGGCTGCCGTCATATGGGCCGGAGATGCGGTCGGGCACATCGAACTGCCATGTCCGGCTGTCGAAGCAGCCCATCGATTCGCCGCTGGTGACGTCGCCCAATGTGCTGGTAGCGATGAACGAGCCGTCGCTGAAAAAGTTTGACGCGAATGTCGAGCCGGGTGGATGGGTGATCTATAACGGCGAGGAATTTCCAGACGAATACGGGCGCGAAGACGTACATGTCCTGGCGCTTCCGTTCACTCAAATCGCGGTTGAGTTAGGCGATGCGCGTGCGGCCAACATGGTGATGCTCGGAGCTCTTCTGGAGATCGCGAAGGAACTTCCGCAAGAAAACGTGGACGCCGCGCTGCAAAGGCTGGTGAAGAGTGCAAAGTGGCGTGAGCTGGATCAACGGGCGCTCCTACGCGGCAGGGAATTGCTGAGAGCGGCGCAACAGGAGGTGAGAAGTGAAGGCTGAAGCCGATCCGAACCTGATTGTGTATTTCGGCGGGCAGTATATGCCGTTGTGCGAGGCGCGCGTGGGCATCCTGACCCATGCGCTGCACTACGGAACGGGCGTGTTTGAAGGGATTCGCGCGCATTGGGACGAGGCAACGGAGGAGCTGTTTGTGCTGCGGCAGGCGGAGCACTACGAGCGTTGGAAGCAGAACTGCAGCATCCTGCGCATCCATGTTCCTGCGTCGGTTGAGGAGCTGTGCGCGATTACCGGCGAGTTGATGCTGCGGAATGGATTTCGCACCAACCTGTATGTGCGCCCGCTGGCCTACAAGAGCGCGGAGCGGATCGGCGTGAGCACCGACGATCAGGATGCATTTGCCATTGTTGCGTTGCCCTTTGGCGACTACCTGCACGCGGAAAAAGGCCTGCACGCGGGCGTGAGTTCGTGGCGGCGCATCGAGGACAACGCCATTCCGGCGCGGGCCAAGATCTGCGGAGCCTACGTGAACAGCGCATTGGCCAGCGACGAAGCGCGGCAGTGCGGATTCGACGAAGCGATCTTCCTGAATGAGAGCGGTCATGTGGCCGAAGGCGCCACCTGCAACATCTTCATGATGCGCAAGGGGAAGTTGATCACGCCACCAGTGTGCGAGAACGTGTTGGAGGGAATTACGCGCGACTGTGTGATTGAGCTGGCACGCCGCGAGCTTGGCCTCAATGTGGTCGAACGTCCCATTGATCGCAGCGAATTGTATGTATGCGACGAGTTGTTTTTTACAGGAACGGCAGTGGGGATTGCGCCGGTGGTCCGCGTAGATCATCGGATGGTGAAGGAGGGTGTGATTGGTGCGATCACGCGCGAGATGCAGCGGTTATATCACGATGCAACCCGCGGACGCATGAAAAGCTATCGCCGCTGGCTGACGCCGATCTACAAGCCGCAACAGCCCGCGGAGATGCACGCGATGGACCTCGCAGAGCTGCATGTCCATTGAGCAGAAGTGAACGAGAGACCCGCAAGGGCCTGTTAAATGCAAAGTGAGGGTGAAAGAATGCTCGCCACAAAAACGACAGGAAATGCGTATGACGTTGCGCTGGAGAACTTTGATTCAGCGGCAAATGCGCTGGGACTCGATAACGATACACGGGAGATGATCAAGTATCCCGAGCGTGTACTGACAGTGACCGTGCCGGTACGCATGGACGATGGACACATTCACCGCTTCGAGGCGTATCGGGTGCAGCACAGCTCGGTGCGCGGGCCGGCCAAGGGCGGCATCCGCTACCATCCGCAGGTGTCGCTGGATGAAGTGAAAGCACTGGCGACATGGATGACATGGAAGTGCGCGGTGGTGAATATTCCATTTGGCGGCGCCAAGGGCGGAGTGACCTGCGATCCGAAGCACATGTCGATGGGCGAACTGGAGCGCATGACGCGCCGCTATACCAGTGCGATTCTTCCGCTGATCGGGCCGGACCAGGATATTCCGGCGCCCGATGTGTACACCAATCCGCAGACCATGGCGTGGATCATGGACACGTACAGCATGACCAAGGGCTATCCGATTCCGGGCGTAGTGACGGGCAAGCCGATCTGCCTGGGCGGATCGCTGGGCCGCAATGAAGCGACGGGGCGCGGCGTGTTCAACACGATTCAATGCGCGTGCGAACACCTGCGCATGGAGCTGAAGGGTGCGACCGCCGTGGTGCAGGGATTTGGAAACGCCGGTTCGATAGCGGCGCAGCTGCTGTACGAGGCGGGTGCCAAGGTGATCGCGGTAAGCGATTCGACCGGATGCGTCTACAACCCGCATGGGCTGGACATTCCCAGCCTGATGCACCTGAAGGCTCTGACCGGACGCGTCGAGGGCTTCCCGGAATCCGAAAACATCAGCCACGAGCAGTTGCTGGCGATGGACTGCGACGTCCTGGTTCCGGCGGCGCTCGAGAATACGATTCGCGCGGACAACGCGAACACGATCCGCGCGCGCATCGTTGCGGAAGCGGCGAATGGCCCGGTGACACCAGCGGCGGACAGAATTCTGGAGGCGAAGGGCATCTTCGTGATTCCAGACATTCTGTGCAATGCGGGCGGCGTTACCGTCTCCTACTTTGAATGGGTGCAGGACGAGCAGCACCTCTTCTGGGAGGCGCAGGATGTGTATGACCGGCTGGAACGGGTGATGAAGACAGCCTTCCGCGACGTGCTCAAGATCCACGAAGAACGGAGTGTGCCGATGCGGATTGCGGCCAACATGCTGGGCGTGGGACGCGTAGCAGAAGCCGTAAAGATTCGCGGCATTTATCCATAAGAGAAAGCTCCACTAGAGCGAGAGCGCTCGCTGTGCATGCCGAAATCCGGCCGGCGCAGCGAGCGTTTCTTTTTCGCGTCGAATCCGTAATGCGAATTACGGCAGCGTGTCGATTTCGTTCACGCCATCCAGAATGTGCCCCATTTTTTCGTGCTTGGTGCGCAGATAGCCCGCGAAGCTTTCCTGCGATTCAACTTCGGCGGAAACGCGCTCGGTGACCGTGATGCCGGCTGATTCGAGTGCGGCCACTTTGTCGGGATTGTTGGTGATGAGGCGGACCTGAGAAACGCCGAGCAGCTTCAACACTTCGGCCGGCAGTTCGTACTCGCGGCAGTCGGCCGCATAGCCGAGTTCGACATTGGCTTCGACGGTGTCACGTCCCTGGTCCTGCAATTCGTAGGCTTTCAGTTTGGCCATCAGGCCGATGCCGCGGCCCTCCTGTTGCTCGTAGAGCAGGATGCCGGCGCCTTCGGCGGCGATTTTGCCGAGCGCCAATTCCAGTTGCAGGCGGCAGTCGCAGCGCAACGAGCCGAAGACATCGCCAGTGAGACATTGCGAATGAATGCGCACGATCGGCGGCGCGCTGTGGATGTCGCCCATGACAAGGGCGACCAGGCCCTCGATTTTCTTTCCTGATTGCGCGTTGTTTTCGCAGCAGGGCCGCGCTGCGGGGAGCACGCCCTCGAAGCCGAGAATGCGGAAGTCTCCCCAGCGCGTGGGGAAATCCGCCTCGGCAACTTTTTTCACGCTTTCAAATCCCATGCTCCCATTCTACGTTGGTTGCGATTGGGGGCTACGGCCTGTGTCACAGCGGAAGGGACGGTCGGCCAGGTCAGCCGCAAACTCTTGAAAACTGGCTGCATGCGGCGCGGGCACGATAGAGTGATGGGATGACGGCGACGGACAAGCTGATTCTGATCAACTTGCTGGTCAAGTTGGGGGTGGTGGCCTCGGTGGCCAGCGTGCTGGCGCGCGCCAGTACATTCCGCCGGCTGTTCTTTGCGGAGCATCGCAAGCCCCGTCAGACCGTGGCGCTGCTTGTGTTTTTCCTGGTGCCGCTAACGCTTGGCGTGTGGATCCGGACGACGGTTCCCAACTTTCTCGCCGCGGACATTTCGTTTGAAACGGTAATCTTGCTGGGGCTGCTGCTTGGTCCCGGCTGGGCGATGCTTGGCGGCGTTGTGTTGGCCGGACCGGCGCTGCATCACGGCGAATATCTTGCGTTGCCGTTCAATGCCGGGCTGGGGCTGCTGGCTGGCGGGCTGGCCCAGTTGGTGGACCCGGAGGAGATCTGGTCGTTCACGCCTTTCATCGATTTGAGCCTGTATCGATGGGTTCGGCGCATCCTACGTCGGCCGCACATGGATCGCCAGTTCCTGATGCTGTTTTTAATTGTGGCCGCAGAGGTTTGCCGCGACTGGTTGGCGCATGAATTCCCGCACAAACTGTTTGCACTGCTTGCAACTGTTCTCTGGCTGCAGACTCTCGTGTGGTTGAGCGCGCCTATCGTGGTGGGTATTGCCCTGAAGGTGTGGAATGCACTGCGCATCGAAATCAAGCTGGAGGAGCAGAAGCATCTCTTGCTGGAGGCGCGCCTGGATGCGCTGCAGCGGCAGATCAATCCACATTTTCTGTTCAATACGCTGAACTCGATTGCTTCTCTAGTACGGATGAAGCCGGAGCTGGCGCGGGAGATGACGGTAAAGCTGGCGAACATTTTGCGTGCGCTGCTTAAGGACCATGACACCTATGTGCCGCTAAGCCACGAGCTCAGTTTCACCGACGATTATCTTGATATCGAAGTCGTGCGTTTTGGCGCGGACAAGCTGCGCGTGGAGAAGGATATTGATCCGCGCACGCTGGAGATTCTTGTGCCGAGCATTCTGCTGCAGCCGTTAATCGAGAACAGTATCAAACACGGGTTGGAGCCGCGCATCCACGGCGGTACGGTGACGCTGCGGAGCACGCTGGAGGGCAACCGCTTGCGGATCGAGGTGGCCGATGACGGCGTGGGCATAGGCAATCGTCCGCAGACTGCGTTGAACAGGGACGGTGCGGGCATCGGCATGAAGAATGTGCAGGAGCGGCTGGAAGTGCTCTACGGAAACCTTGCCCAGTTCACGGTGGTGAGCAGTCCGGGGCGGGGGACGCGGGTGACGATTGAGATTCCGGCGGACCTGCTGGAATCTCGGTAGATTTTTCGCTGCGGGATATGTTAGCGGCGGTACTCCAAAGCAAGCACTGCGTATCCAGTGGCGGCGTCGCTCATGAAGGGTCCGGCATTTGAATTGGGATCGCGGTTCTTGTTCAAGGACCAGGCTGGCCATGCACCGGTTGTGGAATTCTGATTCGCCTTCAACCATTCGAGGCCGCGCGCGACGTCGGCATTGTGGATGTGGTTTTCTTCGAGAGCCAGAGTCGTGATGCTGGTGGCATAGCCGTCGGGGCGGGTTTCGAGCGGAGTCTTATCCCGGCGCTGCCACGTGCCGATGTCGGTGAGACTCCAGCCACCATCGGGGCGCTGCAGTGTGTCGACGAGACCGATCAATGCGCTGCGTTGCGCTTTTGTGAGCAGATCGGGGAAGGACGCCGAGGCCCAGAGCGCGACGATCTTGTTGAGCAGTGGTTGATCTTCATAGTGGCTGCGGAGGTAACTAAGCAGAGCGGTGAGATTCTCTTTGATCGCGGGATCGTCGCGATAGCGATCAGGCGCGGTGCCGACGGTGACGGCCATCAACGCCGCCCAATGGTATTGCGACTCCTTCGATTCCCATGGGGTGTAGTCGAAGTTCTGCCAGACCCATGCGCCGGTGTCGGGGCCGGTCTTGGATTGAAGGCCCCAAGCGTTGTCGAAGGCGATGCGGGTGGTGTCGCCCAGATGGCCACGGCGATTGTCGTAGCTGGTGAGAATCACGGCATTCAGAACTGACTCGGCATTGCGCGACTCGATTTCTTTTCCCGCACCGTAAATGGCATCACTGTAAAAGGGCTGCACGTCCTTCCACAGACGCACGCGTTTTTGAACACTGGCGAGCATGGCTTGCTCGGCGGCGGAAGGTTCCGTCACGTGGGCCTCGTTGCGCAAGGTAGGGCGGGCCAGCGCAAATGGAGCCTGGGTGTGGCAGGAGATGCAATACGTGCCGTGGTCCTTTTGCGCGCGGTCCCAGGTTTGCCACCAGACTTCACGGCTGTCGAGATAGCGCGCGGCGGCGGCGGGATCCCAGCCGGGGGAGGTGGGGGTGGATTTGGCGGTGTCGGGCTTGTCCGCTGCATAAACGGGGTGGACGGGTATGAAGGTCAGAAACGGCCCAGCTAGCAGCGCGGCAAGGAGTGCGAGCGATTGCATCCACCGTGGTCGAGCTGAACGGATCGTCATGCTGTTGGTACCCCGAGGGAAGAACCTGATTTTGCGAAGAGTTCGTTGGAAAGGGAACAACGTGCAAACAGAATAAGGCTCTTGAGTGCTTTCTGACCTGGTTTTCGACGAAGGGGTTCTGGATTGCTTGGGGGCGGACTGGTTCCCAACACAGTCAACAGGCGGTTGAACGATGCACAGGCCGTCGCTGTATGCTCAGGGAATGGTGCGGTTCACTGTGCTGGCGTCGGGCTCCAAGGGCAACAGCACAGTTGTGTCCGGCGGGCAGACGCGCATTCTGGTGGATGCGGGGCTGAGTTGCCGCGAACTCTTCAAACGCATGAAGCTGGCCGGTGAAGACCCGGCGACGCTGGACGCAATCCTCATTACCCACGAGCACCAGGATCACGTTAATGGGTTGGCGGTTACCGCGCGGAAGCTGGGGATTCCCGTCTATTTCACTGAAGGAACGCACCGGGCGTGGATGCGCTGGCTGACGCCGCGGCGGCAGATGACCTATGCCCAATGGCTGGAACAATGCCGCCAGCAGGCGGCTGCTCGACAGGCGGAAACGGATGCCAACGAGGGCGAGCCAGACGAAGTGGATTTAGCTGCGGAAGTCGTTACGGCGGAGGCAGATCCGGCCAGCGATGCTGCAGTTCCGCAAAAAGACCCCACGTGGCTGCCTTCGGTTGAGTATTTCCAGGCAGGGCAGGCATTCCAGATCGGCGACATTTCGGTGAGCCCATTTACGATTCCGCACGATGCCACCGATCCGGTGGGATTTGTGTTCCAGGCGGAGGGGGTGCGGATGGCGGTGGCCACGGATCTTGGCTACATTCCGCCCAATGTGAAGGCGCAGCTGAAAAGACTGGATTTGCTATTACTTGAGTCGAATCACGACCTTGAGATGCTTCGGGATGGCCCCTACCCCTGGTCGGTAAAACAACGGGTTCTGTCGCGGGTCGGCCACCTGTCGAATGAGACGGCCTCCCAGTTTCTCGAGACCGAATACGACGGGCAGGCGACCTATGTGATTCTGGGGCATCTATCTGAAAGCAATAATCTTCCGGAATTGGCGAGGGTCACAGCGGAGCGCGCGCTGAATGGCCGGGCGAGCCTGCTGGCGAACCGGTTGTTGCTTGCAGAGCAACATCAGCCCCTCGAGACTGTTTATCTTTGAGTAACATAAGTTACAATAGTTCTAGCAGAGATCCCCCGTCAAGGTTACGGTGGAGTCTGCACGCTGATTGGGAAGACCGCTCGAGCAGGCGAAATTTGATGGATTTTGCACCTGCTGGCATGCCCGGAGCATCGAAAAAAGGTGCGTACTGGCTTTTGCAACTGCCGGTGTGCTCCGTCACAGCAATCGCGCTCAACCTCGTTCAAAGTGAGTCTAAGCAAATTATGGCAAGAATCAGATGCAATGACCGGGTCGTAGGCGCCATTCTCGCAAGCTGGCGTTATGACATTTCCGGGATCTCGCCGGAGATGCGTAGAGACTACGAACATCATCTGGCAGAGTGCGCTCACTGCACCGGGCGGCAGAGGTTCCATCGCGGCTTGGATGTCGCATTAGTGGTGTTGACGTCGCTCTCCGTTTTCTTTTCAGTTTTTGCGCTCGCGGTGCTGAAGCACATCAAGCCGCTGGAACACGTCGCGGTCAACATGCTCGGACTGGATATGTTCGATATGTACCACATGCTGGTCTCGGCCGCCGTCGCCGGGGTTTGCTTCTCTGTAATTGCCTTTGCGTTAGTGCTGATGGCGACCCCCGCGCCAAAGTACCTGGGCGGGATTGCCGCGGAACGCGCCAAGTTAATTGAGGAGCATCTGCCGGACGCGATTAAATCATTGCGGCCACGGTAATCGAGTTTGAAAAGTAGAAATGCAGAAGGCCTCCCGATACGGGAGGCCTTCTGCATTTGGCAGTTATGCTTCGGCGTTATTTCACACTTGGAATGCGGAGATCGCCGCCGGTCATTTCCTTGGGAAGCCCCAGCTTGAGGAGGCTGAGCAGAGTCGGCGAAATGTCGCGCAGGGAGCCGTCGGGACGCAGGCGGAAGTGGGGGGCCTCTTCGCTGACGTAGATCATGGGCACGGGGTTGGTGGTGTGCGCGGTGTGCGGTCCACCGGTGACGGGGTCGACCATGAGCTCGGCGTTGCCGTGATCGGCTGTGATGAGCCAACTTCCGTTCTTTTCCTTGATGGCCTTGTAGATGCGGCCGAGCTGCGCGTCCACGGCTTCGCAGGCCTTGATAGTGGGCTCCAGCTGGCCGGAGTGGCCGACCATGTCTGCGTTGGCAAAGTTGGCGACGACAAGGTCGAAGGCTGTGTCGTTGATTGCCTTGACGATCGTGTCGCCGATGGCTTCTGCCTTCATTTCGGGCGCCAAGTCGTACGTGGCGACTTTGAGCGAGGGGATCAACGTGCGATCTTCGCCGGGGAACGGAACCTCGATGCCTCCGTTGAAGAAGTAGGTGACGTGGGCGAACTTCTCGGTCTCCGCCACGCGCAGGTTGCGTAGTTTGTGCGCGGAGAGAATGTTGGCCAGGATGTTATCCATCGACTCCGGCGGAATCACAAGTGGCAACTCGTAGAGCTTGTCGTACTGCGTCATGCAGAGGTAGTGCAGGTTCTTCGGAATTTCGCTGCGAGGGATTGTTTCGTCGAGCGACTCCCAGCCTTCGAGATCACGGCCACCTTTTTTGTTGAGGCCGCTTTCGCGGGCGAGCACGCGCGTGATCTGGCGGGCACGGTCGGCGCGGAAGTTAATGTTGATGCAGACATCTTCGTCGCGAATTTGGCTGACGGCTTTGCCCACGCTGTCGACGACGACGAAGGGAATCAGGAATTCATCGGTGACGCCGTTGTTGTAGTTTTCCTTGATGCGAGCGACGGGGTCGGGATATGCGCCACCCTCCGCTTTGCCGTTGACCATGGCGTCGAAGGCTTTGCGCTCGCGCTCCCATCTCTTGTCGCGGTCCATGGCGTAGTAGCGGCCGTTGATGCTGGCCACTTTGCCGACGCCGTATTCACGCATTTTCTGTTCAAGCTTGGCGATGAAGCCGGCACCGGAGGTCGGCCCGGTGTCGCGGCCATCCACGAAGGCGTGGACGAAGACGCGGGTCAGGCCGTTTTCGCGGGCGGTGCGCAGAAGGGCGTAAAGATGCTCCTGATGCGAGTGGACGCCGCCGTCGGAAACGAGGCCGAAGAGGTGGAGTTGGCGGCCGGCTTCACGCGCGCGCTGCATGGCTTTGACGATGGCGGGATTCTTCTGGAACTCGCCGGAGGCAATTTGCGCGTCGATGCGGGTGATGTCCATTTGCACGATGCGGCCAGCGCCGATGTTGAGGTGGCCGACTTCGCTGTTGCCCATCTGGCCGTCAGGCAGGCCGACGAAGTGCTCAGAGGCGCGAATGAGCGTATTGGGGAACTCGCGCAGGAGCTTGTCGTAGGTGGGTTTGCGAGCCAGGGCGATGGCGTTGTTGGCGGTTTCGGCGCGGTAGCCCCATCCGTCGAGGATGGTAAGGACGAGAGGATGCTTGGAAGTAGCCACGAAAAAGACACCTCGATGACGATCGAATTCCTGCAGTCAGGATAAATGGTTGCAGCCTCGCGAGGTGTGGCTGAGGTCACACGGCGGACGGGTGCAGGCGGTGAAGAAAAATCGAGCTGGGATAGGGATAGCGTCCGCCATCGAGAAGCAGGCCCTGATCGAACACTGCTGGGGCCAGATCGGGGAAGATACGGACGAGATCGTCGTGGCGCAGGTGAAAGAGCATGGAGAGCGAAGCGGCGATTTCGAACTGGCTGTTCATGGTGAGAAAGGCGTAGAGCAGGGCAGTCTCGTGCTGAAAGAAGAGGGCGGAGGTGAGCGTGTCAGGGCTGTAGTCGTAGGGGAAGTGGATATCGTGGAAATGCGCGTAGACGCCCGGAGCGAGCCGCGGCAGAGCTTCGAGAATGAGGAGATTGACTTCGCCGGCAGGAGCAAGTACGTGGCTGGAGTCGACGAAGAAGAGATCGCCGGTCTGGAGAGTGCTGACGCAATCGGGGCCGACGTCTTCGACTTTTTTGGCGATGAGATGGATGCGGCCTGCGGCGCTTTCGCGTTGAAGAAAGTCAGTGGGGTAGGGCTCGATGCAAGTGATTTGGGGGGTGTAATTCTCATCATTGGCGGCGATGAGGCAGACGGCGGTGGAAACGCCGCAGCCGATTTGAACGATGTGACGGGGGCGTTGGGAGCGGATGAAGCAATAGAGGAAATCGGCTTCAATCTGGCCATAGCCTTCGTCGGAACCGTTCATGAGGACGGCGGAACTGTGGATTTGAAAGCCCCTGAGTCCGGCGCGATAGGGATTGGTGCACTTGTCGACCCAGGCGATCTGGGCGTCGATGTTGCCCTGGACACCCTGCATGGTGCGGGGAGCTCTCCATTGCGAGGAGTTGCGCAGGGTGCGGATGTCGGGAATCTCGGAGTAGAAGTGGCGAGGAAGGATATCGAACTTGAAGCGCTGGCCCACTTCAAAGGTGAGGCGCAGGAGGCGCTTGCTCTGATTTTTCAGCTTTCTCTTGAGCGTCATGGACATAGGTTGAGGAGATGGGGGTCGCGTCTGGAGCGGAAACTGAGAATGCCCGGCTCGCGCGATAGAGCATTCTCAAGAGATTTTCTCATAGGCGGGGAAAAGAGATGGGTTGTTTGCTGAGTGGCCTCCCAAGTCCCTTTGAAGGGACCTGAGAGACGACTGTGGTGGATGGAGCAGGCTGCGGTTATTCGTTGTAGTTGAGGCTCTCGAGGCCGAGGAAGACGGCGCCTGCACCGAGCTCTTCTTCAATGCGGAGGAGCTGGTTGTACTTGGCGATGCGGTCGGTGCGGCTGACCGAGCCGGTCTTGATCTGGCCAACGCCGGTGGCCACAGCGAGGTCGGCGATAAAGGTGTCTTCCGACTCGCCGGAGCGATGCGACATCACGGCGGTATAGCCGTAGCGGCGGCCGAGTTCGATGGCGTCCAGGGTCTCGGTCACGGTGCCGATCTGGTTGACCTTGATGAGAATCGAATTCGCGACGCCCTCTTCAATGCCGCGCTGCAGGCGCTTGGTGTTGGTGACAAACAGATCGTCGCCGACGAGTTGAATCCGGCTGCCCAGCTTGTCCGTCAGGATCTTCCAGCCCTCCCAATCGTCTTCGGCGAGGCCGTCTTCGAGCGAGACGATCGGATATTGGCGCACCCAGTTGTCGTAGAAATTCACCATTTCTTCACTGGAGAGCTCGCGCTTGTCGCTCTTCTTGAAGACGTACTTCTTCTTGTCCTTGTCGAAGAACTCGCTGGAGGCGGGGTCGAGGGCAATGGCGATCTGCTCGCCGGGCTTGTAGCCGGCGGCCTCAATGGCCTCGAGAATGAGTTCGATGGCTTCGCTGTTGGATTTGAGTGAAGGAGCAAAGCCACCCTCGTCGCCAACGGCGGTGTTGTAGCCCTTCTTCTTGAGCACGCTCTTGAGGGTGTGGAAGGTTTCCGCGGCCCAGCGCAGCGCATCGGAGAAGCGCTCGGCGCCGACAGGCATGATCATGAATTCCTGGAAGTCTACGTTAGAGTCGGCATGCGCGCCACCGTTGAGCACGTTGAGCATGGGTGTGGGCAGGATGCAGGCATTTACGCCGCCAAGATAGCGATAGAGAGGAATCTCGAGGGTTTGGGCTACAGCGCGGCTGGCAGCCATGGAGACGGCCAGGATGGCATTGGCGCCGAGTTTGCCCTTATTGGGAGTGCCGTCGAGGGCAATCATTGTCTGGTCGATGAGACGCTGGTTGGCGGCGTCCATGCCCTCGATTTCAGGGGCGATCACCGACTCAACATTGGCCACGGCCTGCAGAACGCCTTTGCCGAGGTAATGGCTTTTGTCGCCATCGCGCAGTTCCACGGCCTCGTGCTCACCGGTGGAAGCGCCCGAAGGCACAATAGCGCGGCCGAGGGCACCGCTTTCAAGAATTACGTCAGCTTCCACGGTGGGGTTACCGCGCGAGTCCAGGACTTCGCGGGCGCGAATAGCAACAATTTCAGTCATATGAGTCCTCACAATTCGGTGCTGCAGGCGGGCATTGAGTTTGGGACGGCGGTCAACGGCGAGGATTTCTCCGGCAGCGCTCTGTATCGACTCGAGAAAGCTCTGCACGATGGAAAATCTCCTATGGGCCGCAGTCAAAAATGCGTAGTAGTTCCGTACGGATTCTAACAAACGAGGGTCTGTGAAGCGGTGTGGCAGCGGTCACACTGCGCGCTGGAGCGCGTGCTGGTTAGAGGTCGTAGCCGGGTTATCACGATTGATTCGTGACACGCGAGGCACCTGAGAGCTCTTGGGACCGCGTGCAGTGCGTTTAGAGCCGCTAGCATTAGGTTGGGTATATTGCGCAAGGCGAGGCTTTGCGCGGTATACGCTCAGAACTTTTCCCTGACGGCGGGGTCTAAACCATTAAGGAAAGCTCCGCCCGCAACTAAGGAGACTTGGATGAACCGGCCGCTTCTAGCATTTGCATTTTTCGCTGCAGCCACTGCCGCGCTGGTCGCGCAGGGGGCAAGCCAGTCCCCCGGATATTCCGGAGTGTCCAATCCTCCGCCGGACGACACTATCCTCACGGACTCGCAGGAACAGTCTCCTGCGAAGCCGCCGGCGGGCCATCCGCTGGAAGCGCAACCGGCGACGGCGGCGCAACCGACCATGGCCACTCAGCCGCCGGGCATGGCGCAGCCGGCACCGGCTTACCGGAGAATGAGCACCGGCACCGACGATGGGATTGTGCAGGTGCAGCAGGCGCCGAGTTCGACGATGCCGTCGTTGGCGAATCGTCCTTACGTCCCCGACGCGGATGGCGATATCGTGCATCTGCAACCGCTCGGCCCCGGCGAATTGCGCGAAGGGACCATGATTCGGGTTCGGTTGCTGAATGGGTTGTCGAGCACGCTGACACAGCAGGGTGAGCAATTCCGCAGTCGCGTGGCGACCGATGTGACAGAAGGCGGCGTGGTGGTCATTCCTGCCGGCGCGGAGATTTCCGGCCGCGTGGTCGACGTTTCGGCGGGCCGCTTTGCTGGCCACGGAACCTTGCTGCTGAAGCCGGAAACGGTAACCCTGGCCGATGGGGAGAGCTTTAACCTGCATGCCATGGTGATGAGCGCGCCGGGCACGCATACGCGCGTGGACGGGGAAGGCGTAATCGGGCCGGATTCGCGTAAGAAGCGTGCGGGTATTGAATATGGCGGCGCAGTGGGAGCCGGCGTGATCGCTGGAGCCTATCTGGGCGGCCCCGTGGGTGCGCTGGCCGGCGGCATGGTGGGCGCAGCGGTGGTGACGACGCATCTGCTGGTGAGCCATCCCCAGGCGCGGCTGGAAGAAGGCGACGTGCTGATGCTGACGCTGACCGAGCAGACACGGCTTGTGCCGGCGGGAGTCCGCGGCGAGTAGTTCTCTATAATAAATAGAGTGAATTGGGGGCGCTGCGGCGCCCCCTTTTGTTGCCACCTGCTACACTCCCACTTGCATTCGAACGAGGGGCGCATTCATGGCCGAGATTGAAACAGTAGGAGTCGTAGGCGCGGGCACGATGGGTTCAGGGATTGCGCATGTGTTTGCGCGCTCGGGATTCAATGTGGTGCTGTGCGATGTGGAGCAGCGATTTCTGGATCGCGCGCTGATGCAGATTCGCACGAATCTGGGCCGCGAGGCTGCGAAGGGCAAGCTGGCCGAGGCGGACGTGGAGCCGGCGCTGGCGCGCATCACCGCCACGGTCGACCGCAGTGCATTGGGCGCGGCCGAGGTCGTTGTCGAGGCAGCGCCCGAGCGCCTCGATCTGAAGGCGGAGATTTTTCGTTCGCTCGACGCGCTCTTACCGGACAACGCAATCCTCGCCAGCAATACTTCTTCGATCTCGATCACGAAGCTTGCGGCACTGACGCGGCGGCCAGCACAGGTCATCGGGATGCACTTCTTCAATCCCGTGCCGGTGATGGCTCTGGTCGAGGTGGTGCGCGGGCTGGCTACCAGCGATTCGACCTACGCCACGGTCTACGAACTGGCCGTGCTGCTGGGCAAGACGCCGGTGGAGGTCAACGACGCGCCGGGGTTTGTGTCGAATCGCGTGCTGATGCCGCTGATCAACGAGGCGGCCTTCGCCGTAATGGAGGGCGTGGCCGCGCCCGAAGCCATCGACCAGGTGTTCAAGCTGGGCATGGCGCACCCCATGGGGCCGCTCACGCTGGCGGACTTCATCGGCCTCGATGTCTGCGTCGACATTCTGCGCGTGTTGCAAGAGGGCTTCGGCGATCCCAAGTACCGCCCGTGCCCGCTGCTGGTCCGGATGGTAGATGCCGGGTGGCTGGGGCGGAAGTCGGGGCGGGGGTTCTTCAGCTACGGGAAGTGAGAAGCGGGGAACTTGCTGGTTCGGCGGAGCGTATCTCATGACGTAGGTGGGGTTCGGGGCGTCGAACAGCTATGCAGTCTTTCGCAGACACACTCGGTCAGGTCTTCCGCGCCATCGGCGCCAACAAACTGCGCAGCTTCCTGACCATGTTCGGGATTGCGTGGGGCGTCGGCTCGCTGCTGGTCCTCGTCGGCCTGGGCGAGGGCTTTCGCTCCGGGCAAAAGAAGAATTTCTCCAAGCTGGGCAATGACCTGGTGATGATGTGGAACGGGACCATTCCGGCGGTAGCCAACCAGCACACCGGAATGCGTCCCTACCAACTGACCATGCGCGACTACGCCGCGGTCCGGCAACTGCCCGAGTTGCGCGCGGCGACGGTGGAGCTGCAGCGCTCCGACCTCTACGAAGTGAGCCAGTGGGCCAACACTTCGAGCCACGTCATCGGCACCACGCCCAACTACACTGTGGTGCGCTTTATTCCCATGGCGATGGGGCGTTTTTTGGACGACGCCGACCTGGCCAATCGCCGTCGTGTCGCCGTGCTGGGGTCTAAGGCCGCATTTCTGCTCTTTAACGGCCGCTCGACCGTGGGCGAAACCATCACCATTAACGGAACGGAATTTACTGTGATCGGCGTCGTGCAGTCCATCGCGCGCGGCAACAACGACTACGACGACCAGAAGGTCTACGTCCCCGTAACCACGATGCAGGAACTGTTTCCGCTGAAGGGAGACAACATTCCTGACGACGCGCTCACCTCCATCCAATACCAGCCCACCACGCGGGGCGAAATTTCTGCGGCTGTCGCAGCGGTGCATCGCGTGATTGCCGAGCGCCACGGCTTTGACGTGTTGATGCCCGATGCATTCGACGAGTTCGACACCGTGACCGAAGAGAAAATGGTGGGCGCCATCTTTACGGCGATGGATGTGTTTCTCGGAGGCGTGGGAATCGTGACCCTGGGCCTGGGCGCCGTCGGCATCATCAACATCATGCTGGTTTCCGTCACCGAGCGCACGCGCGAGATTGGCTTGCTCAAAGCGCTCGGCGCAACCAAACGCAGCATCCTGGCGCAATTCTTCTGGGAAGGCCTGTTGCTCACGGGCCTCAGCGGGCTGATTGGAATTGTGCTGTCTGCGGGGTTTATGGGAGCGCTGCAGGCGTTGCTGACTGACAAAATGCCGGGCTGGGATCCGCCGCGGCTGGTCCCGTGGTCCGCCGCCGTGGCGATGGTGTCGCTGGTATTGTCCGGCGTGGTGGCAGGCTTGTATCCCGCCAGCCGCGCGGCAGCGATGGATCCAATTGAAGCATTGCGGAGAGAGTGAACATTCAGCTACTAGCCTCTAGCTCGATCGCGCGGATGGAAGCTGTGGCGGCAATGAAAGAATTGTTGAAGCGTATCGAAAGACGAAAACGAGGGTGCTCGGGAAAAGGGCCTCTAGCTAGAAGCTAGGGGCTAGAAGCTTGGGGCTGACGTTATGTTGCGAGATATCTGGGGTCAGGCGTGGGAAGCCATGGTTTACAACCGCCGGCGCACCGCCATCACCATGATCGGCATGGCCTGGGGCATCGCCACCGTGGTGCTGCTGTTAGCCTACGGCGCCGGATTCAGCCATGCCATCGAAGCCATCTTCGCCGAATGGGGCACCAACATCATCGGAACGTTTCCCGGACGCACCAGCGAGCAGGCGGGGGGCGCGAAGTCTGGCACCCAGGTGCGCTTCACCCAGGACGACGTGGACCGCATCGCCAACGCTGTGCCGGGCATCATTCACATTTCGCCGCAGGTGCAAAAAGATGTAACCGTGCAGAACGATCTGCACAGCTACACGTGGACGGTCAACGGCGTGCGCTCGGTCTTTCAAGACATCTGGAAGCTGGACACGGAGCAAGGGCGCTTCTTCAACGGGCAGGAAGAGCAGCAGCGCGCCCATGTGTGCGTCATCGGCTCCGAATCGAAAACCAAGCTCTTTTCCGGCGAGTGGGCGCTGGGCCAGACCATTCGCCTAAACGGCGTTCTGTTTACAATCGTCGGCGTGCTCCAGCCCAAAATGCAGGAGGGCGCGCAGAGCGATCGCAATCGCCAGATCTACATCCCCTTCAGCACCATGAGCGACCTGAAAGACACGAAGTATCTCGACGGCATCTGGTTCAGCTACCAAGGCAACTACATGCTGGCCGAACAGGAGATGCGCAATGCGTTGGCGGCCGCGCACAGCTTCAGGCCCACCGACCACAACGCGATCTACGTGGCCAACCTGCTGACGCAGCTGCACCAGTTCAGCATTCTGTCGATGGCGCTCGAAGTCCTGCTGTCGCTGGTGGGTGCGCTCACGCTGGGCATCGCCGGCATCGGCCTCATGAACATCATGCTGGTGGCGGTGCAGCAACGTACCCGCGAGATCGGCGTGGAGAAAGCGCTCGGCGCGCGCAAACGGCACATCCTTCTGCAGTTTTTGGCGGAAGCATTCGTCATCACCAGTGTGGGCGGCATGAGTGGCATTGCCCTGGCTTATCTCATCTCCAAAATCGTCGGGCGCATTCCGTTCTACAGCAACCTCGCGCTGCACGCAGAGGCCGCGGATATCTATCTCCGTATCTCGCCTTTGTCCGTAGTTGTCGCGACCGTCATCCTGGCCATCACCGGCCTGGTCAGCGGCATGATTCCCGCCATCCGCGCCGCCAACCTCGACCCCATCGAAGCGTTGCGCTACGAGTGATCAGGCCAGCTTGTAGGGCGCGCGATAGGGCCGCGACAGCAGCTCGCTCGCGCCCGCGTCGTTCAGGATCACTTCTTTCTCCACGTCCCAGTGAATCTTGCGGCCCGTGAGCATTGAAATCAGACCGAGGTGACCGGGAATCAGCGAGTGGTGCGCTGTTTCGACAGGCGTGATGGTGGGCTTGCGCGACTTGACGCTGTCGAGGAAGTTGCGGCGATGCTCCGCGGATTCAGTGAGCCGAACTTTGCGCATATCGTCGGGCAGAGAATCACCTTTGACCCACTCAGGATTGGAGGCGTCGAAGCCGCTGCGATCGACCCAGACCCAGCCGTCGGAGCCAATCCACTTCGTGCCCATGGAAATCGCGGGGCTGCCGCCGGCGATCGTCACATGCACGTCGTTCGCGTAGCCCGTAACTTCTTTGCGATAGGTGCAGGCGACGGTGAACTTGGTGGCGCAATTCCAGGCGGCGTTGGCTGCGGGGAACTCGCCGTGGCCTTCCACCTCCGACGGGCCAGTCGCGTCGAAGCCGAGGCCCCAGTGCGCGATGTCGCCGTGGTGGCCGATCTAGTCGAGCAGTTGACCGCCGCCGGTGTTGTAGTTCCAGCGCCAGTTCTGGTACACACGTGCGTCGATGTACGGCTCCATTTTGGAAGGGCCGATCCACGTTTCGAAGTCGAGTTCGGGCGGGGGCTGAGAGACGGACAAATCCCATTCGGGCGTGCCGGGCACAATCTGCGTGGGGTCGGTGATTTTGTTGGGCAGGGAACTAAGCCGTTTGAGCAGAGCGGGCACAGTATTGGGGAAGTCGTGCGGCGCGCCGGGCAGGCCCACCTCGACATGCGTGACGTTGCCAATGAGGCCGTTGCGCACAATCTCCGCCGCTTTGTGGAACTGTGGAAGCGAGCGCTGCCACGAACCGGTCTGCCAGATGATGTTGTTCTGCTGGACAGCGCGAACGATGGCCTGCTGCTCGGCGATGGTGCGGGCAAGAGGCTTTTCACCGTAGATATCCTTCTTGCGCGCAGCTGCCTCCGTGGCGACGATGGCGTGCCAGTGATCGGGGATAGCGATCATGATGGCGTCGATGTCGTCGCGGGCGAGCATTTCGCGATAGTCGTGGTAGGCTTTGCAGTCCTTATTGCCGTAGCGCGTGTTGACCGTGTCGACCGCAGTCTGCAAGTGCGCTTTATGTATGTCGCACGCAGCAACGACCTGGCAATCGTCCATGGTGAGAAAGGCCTTGGTGTTGGCGGGGCCCATCATGCCCCAGCCGATGACGCCGATGGTGATGCGATTGGAGGCGGAGGTGCGGGCCGCAGCACGGGAAAGCGGGCTGGCTGCCAAAGCGGCAGCGGCGCTGGCGGTGGCAAGAAAGCGGCGGCGGGTGAGAGCGTTTGCAGCGGATACGAAAGGATTCGACATAGCCTCTGGACTTCCTTTGCGTGGATGCCTGAATTTTTGCGAGCCCGCATTGGGAGATCGCAGATGAACGGCAAACGATGCACCGGAAGTCTACAGCATGAGGGTGTTACCCAACAGGCTCTAGACGGGCGGAAGGCCATCGATGACGGGGACGCCGGGCGGCGGGGTGAAGTGGAACGTATCTTCGCGCACGGGTGCGTTGGTCTGCTCGTTCGAAAAAGTGAACGACGTGAGAGCGCCGTCGGTTTCCTCGATATCGATGCCGGTGATGATGCCGGTTGCGGTGAGTGTGATGCGAACCTGGCGCACGCGCTCTTGCTGACCCTTGGGTGTGCCGCTGAGCACCAAGCGGCCGTCGGGCTTCGAGTCGAGGTGCAAGTTGGTCAGCTCTTTTTCGAGCTGGGTGTGGCCTAGCAGGAAGCTGAGCGGCGAGCGCAGGTCGTCCAGCTGCTTGGCGGGAATACGCTGCACTTGAGCGGCGCCGGGGGCGTAGGTCCACGCATATTTGCCGTCGAGCAAGAAGACCTTGCCTGCGGGCGAGGAGTAGTCCCAACGCATGCGGCTGGGCTTGAGCAGCAGCAGCGTGCCGCTCTCGGTGCGGGAGAGGCCCATGCCTTCAAAGTGCTCTATGAAGCCGGCGCGGAGCGAGTGGAGCTGGTTGTAGTGCGCGTCGACGAGCTGGGCGACGGTGTGCACCGATTGCACGGGAGGCTTTTGCGCGAAGAGGCTCACGGAGAAAAGCGCGGCCACGAGATAGCCGCGCCTGAGAAATGAGTTCACTGTCATTGCACCATCTGGGTGCAGTTGGTGCCGCCGGCGGGGTCGGCTTTCATTGCGCCGCCGGATTCGAGGCAGAAGCCGCGATCGCCGGAACGGCCAACGGTAGCGGGCACCGCGGTAAGCGTGTAGCCGGTGACGCGTTCACTGTTGTTGGCGGTCGACTTGGTGCAATTGGTGATGTTGAAGACGTAGCCGTCTTTGATTCCGGTGGCCAACTGGCCGGGGATTAGTCCCGAGGAGGTGGCGCTGGAAGGGCCGGCACTGGTATCGCCGGAGAGTGCCGACAAGCTGCATGCGAAGCCGCTGGTGGCATAGGTATCTGCGTAGATCCCTTCGGCCTGCTCGATGGTCTGCAGGGATTTCTGGGCCGAGAGCTCGTTGACGTGGCGGCGGATTTTGCCGGCTGTCGGAATGGCGACCAGCATAAGGATGAGAATGATCGAAATGACGATCAGCAATTCCATCAGCGTGAAGCCATTGGGACGGCGAGTGCGGCGTCGTTCGGCAACCAGCGAAAGCGAACAGTTCATGGGAATCCGAAGCCTCATAGATGCGAGACGGCGTACCGGCTCGCTGAAGAGAATGCTACATCCAATAGACGCGGGAAGGAAATAAGGTGCTCAGGATGAGTTTTGAGTCGTCAGTTTTCAGTTGTCAGCCACCTGCGGTGGGGCCAAATGCGCTGCGCGCCCGGCGAGGTTCCGCCCCCCCCGGCACCCCTAGTATCTGGACGGAAATTCCTTGGTTTCAAGGGTTTAGCTGGCGGCGGTCGCTGTAAATTCCTCTTGCGGAAGAAGTTAGCCGCAGATTCGTCTGATTGAAGGAGTTAGCACCTGCAGACAGATGATGCGCCCCTCTGGGGCGAGAAAGGATGTGGTTTCCTTTTTCTGCGCTTCAAAAAGGCCGGGGGTCAGGGGTGTCATCCGGGCCTGAAGGCCACAAATCACGATTGGGGTTCGTTGGGCTAAAGCCTAACGCTCCTTCCGTGGAACGCGTGCGATGCGTTTTCTGAGGCGCTAATTCCATTGTGCGCTTTATGAGTTTAATTATTCACAATTTGGCCGGATTTATATTTCGATTGGATTGAGGGAATTGGGACGATTTCCACAGGCGGGGGACTTGACAAGAAAAATGAAGGCCGCCGGTCGGGGAAGGGCTTGCGTTCGATTCAGCTGCAAGTCAGGCGCGCAAAACGGCAGTTCGTAGACTCGAGTTGAAATCAATGTTGATCGCTGGTCTGTCCAATTCCATATTGAATCGCTGCTTGAAGGACGTCGAGTTTTATATCTGCCAGCGTTTTGAATTTTATGCAATAGCCTGTGACGCTTGCTTTGCCGAGTGCGCGCCCAAATTTCTCGGCCAGCTGCTTCTTGTCCTCGATTCCCATGATGTAGACGGAGATGCCTGTTGTATTCGCGCTTAAACCGATTCGATAGAACTCCCTGGTTTTTCCGTTGGCATATTTCATGGTCTGGGATCCATATCCAATGTTTGGGTTGGAAACGATTTTTCCTTTCTCGTCTTTTCCATCCAGGAACCACAATTTGGCGGCCGGCATCCACGCCAAAATGAGTGCGTGCAGCTTTTGCATTTCGCTGCGTTTGGGTTCCGGTTGAGTGGCGATGTAGTCCGCGATTTGTTTTTGCAGGGTCATTTGAATCTCCTTGGCTTCGTGGTGATTCAGTGTTCGGGGAAAGACCGGATGGGAGTCGGATTGCTACGCAGTGTAAATCGATGAGAAGGATATCGGATTATTTTTACTGATTGCTATTGGTCTGAGATTTCGTTTGACGGTGTCGGGCCAATGGACCCATCGAGCGGCGTGGCAGCCTATTGCGAGTTTTGGTTGGGGGCAGGTCGGTATTACCCAAAATTGGGATTACCAATGGGATGGTCCGCCGCCTTTTGACTTCCGGATTGGCGGTGATTCGCCTGGAAACGCGGAAATGTTCGAATTGTTTGGAAGTTACCGATTGTCACGTCAATGTTCTATCTCTTCCGGGATCTCTTCAGGGTTGAGCGGGTTGGGACAGCCTATACGTGGTGGCCCAGACTTTGCTACGGCTGGGAAAATGGCCAGAGGCAACGGTCCAGAGGTGGAGAAGACTTGACCATGCAGGACGTGATGTTCGAGACGATGTCGGAAGTACTTTCAATTGAATCCGACCGGTGCCGTTGGTGCGCGCTACAGGGCTTAAGGCGTCTTCATCACCCTGCGACGTTGGAACTCTTTCAGAAATACTCGTCCGTTATCCCTTGGATCGAGGAGGGATTCAGAGAATACCCCGCAGAGGATGCAGCTTGGGCTGAACGGATCAATACCCGGCGCGCTCATTGATTCGTCACGTTTGGTCACCTTTTTGGATTCCGGGCGGGTTGTGGTCAACTCGGACGTTTCTTTCTCGTCACTAACGCGCGGGGCGATTCATCGCAGGGGCTGAAGCCCGGTCGGTTTTTTGGAGCTCTTTTTGGCCCGGCTGAAGCCGTGCCCTTGTTACAAGGCAAAAGGCACCTGCGGTGCGGCCAACCGCGCTTCGGGCCTTGCGGGGTTTGTGTTTTCCCAACCATGCTGAGGTCCAGCCGCGGCCTAAATGGGGCGGCCAGATTTTCCACTCATTGAGAATCGGATGTGGACCCGGCGGAGCGGGCGTCTTGAGCCGTCCCTCCGGGACTCCGATTTTGGTTATGGAACTTGCTTTCCCCACGCTGAAGCGCGGGGCTAACGAACGCTGAGCCTCCGGCGCGATCATTGGGGAGGGTTCGAGGATTCCCACCCATGCTGCGCATGGATAGGGCACCTGGAATGGTCGTCTGCCTAGCAGACGAGGCGTTTGCGGTTTAGCTTGACTCCGTCGAGGCGGCCGAGGAGGGTAACCGCGATGCGATCGGGGTCGAAGAGGCGCTGGGCCATGGCCTGGACCTGGGGGGCGTCTACGGTGTCGAGGCGCGCGATGATTTCATCGACGGTGAAGAACTGCTGGAAGTACATTTCCTGGCGGGCGAGGTTGGCCATGCGGGAGCTGGAGCTTTCGAGGCCCATGAGAATGTTGCCCTTGACCTGGTCCTTGGCGCGGGTAAGTTCTTCGAGGCTGAGAGGCTCATCTTTGAGTTTCTTGAGTTCGGCGAGAATCAGGTCGACGACCTCGAGGGCTTTGCCGGCGGAGGTGCCCGCAAAGATGCAGAGCGTGCCGGTGTCGCGATAGGGATTGAGGTCAGAGTAGATGGAGTAAACCATTCCACGCTCTTCGCGAATGGTCTGGAAGAGGCGGGAGCTCATGCCTCCGCCGAGGACGGTATTGAGAATGAGCGTGACGTAGCGATTGTCGTCGGTGATGGATGGAGAGGGGACGCCGAGGCAAATCTGAACTTGCTCGAGGGACTTTTTGTTGCGCAGGATGATGCGGGCGCTGGCGTCGGGGGCCTGCTCCTCACGGACGGGCGCGCCAAGAGAGAGTGGCCCGAACTTTTGGGCAACAGCTTCGACGAACTGGTCGTGTTCGAGATCGCCGGCGGCGGAGAAGACCATGTTGCTGCCCAGGAAGCGGGCGCTGTGGTAGTCGAAGAGCTTTTGCTGGTCGAGCTTGCCGACGGTGGCGGTGGTGCCGAGGATGGGCTTGCCGAGGGGATGGTCTTTCCAGAAGTTCTGGGTGAAGAGTTCGTGGACGAGGACGTCGGGATTGTCTTCGTCGATCTTGATTTCTTCGAGGATGACGCCGCGTTCGCGTTCGATGTCGGTTGAAGCAAAAGTCGGATTGAGGACCAGGTCGGCGAGGACGTCGAGGGCGATGGGGACGTGTTCGCCGAGGGACTTTACGTTGAAGCAGATGGTTTCTTTACCGGTAAAGGCGTCGAGGTTGCCGCCAATGGAGTCCATTTCGCGGGCGATATGCTGGGCGGAGCGGGAACGGGTTCCCTTGAAGACCATGTGCTCGACGAAGTGAGAGATGCCGTTGGTTTCAGCGGGCTCGCAGCGGGATCCGGACTTGACCCAGACGCCCATGGCGACGGAGCGCAGGTGATCCATGCGCTCGGTGAGAACGATCAAGCCGTTTGGCAATACGGTGCGTCGGAGATTGCGTTCGTTAATCATCGGTTCGCGTCGCGGTACAGGTTTGGCTTGCGCGATGACCAGTTCCGGCTGGCGCAAGCTTCGATTGGATGTTTTCAGCGTTCAGTTTGGAGCGGACGTGCATGGATCCGCAAGGGAATGTGCCTGCTGCAATCTGTACTGCAAGGCGAGAACGGCTTGAGTGCACCGCCCGAGGTAGTCCAGAAAACTTGGGCTAGCTGAAGCGGAACCTGCTGCCGAGGCTGCAAGGGAAGAAGAAATGCACTATGCTGTGCCCAGTCGTGAGCGCTGAAATCAACCAACTAGTTCGATTAGACACCAAGGGACCGGGGGAGGAAAGCCGGCTGCCCCTGTTTGGATTGGATGCCAAGGGGCTGGCGGCGTGCATGGAGACTTTGGGCGAGCCGACGTGGCGCGGCCGGCAGCTTGCGGAAGCTTTGTATCGTCAGAGGGTTACAGAGCTGGCGGAGGTGACGACCCTGCCCAAGGCCTTGCGCCAGAGGATGGCGGATGCGGGGTGGTTCGTAGGTCGACCGCGGATCGGGCAGGCTTTTGTCTCGGATGACGGGACGGAGCGCTACCTCGTGGACTTGGGAAACCAGACCGTGGAGACCGTCTGGATGCCGGAAGGGGACGGGGGCGAGGCGGGGGACGGGAGCGACGCGGGAGCGCCGGATTTGCCGAAGAGTGCCGAGGCCAGTGTCCGGCGCTGGGATCGGGCGACGATTTGTGTGTCGAGCCAGGTGGGCTGCGCGGTGAATTGCCAGTTCTGCCTGACGGCGAAGCTGGGGCTGCAACGGAATTTGACTGCGGGCGAGATTGCGGGGCAGGTGGTTGCAGTGCTGGAGCGACACGGCGTGGAAGTGGGCAAGGACCGCGTGAACCTGGTGTTCATGGGGATGGGCGAGCCGCTGCTGAACTACGACCACTGGATGGAGGCGGTGCGGCTGCTGGTGGAGGAAGTGGGAATCAGTCCGCAGCGGATGACGGTATCGACCTCGGGCATTGTTCCTGGGATTGAGCGCTTTGCGGGAGAGACGACGGAAGTGCGGCCGAAGCTGGCGATCAGTTTGAACGCGCCCAACGACGAAGTGCGCAGCGAGATTATGCCGGTGAATACGAAGTGGCCGATTGAGGCGGTGGTGGACGCTGTGCGGCAGGTGAAGTTGCGGTCGCGGGAGCGGATCACGTTTGAGTACGTGCTGCTGGGCGGGGTGACGGACAAACCGGAGCACGCTGCGGAGGTGGCGCGCCTGGTGCGGCGGACGGGGTTGCCGGTGAAGGTGAATCTGATTGCGTGGAACCCGGGGCCAGGGATTGGGTTTGAGATGCCGAAGGCGGCGGCGGTCGAGGCGTTCAAGCGAGCGCTGATTGCCGAGGGCGTGCCTGTGTATCTGCGGCGGCCGCGAGGGCGGGATATTTATGCGGCGTGTGGTCAGTTGAAGCGGACTGTGGAAGAAACGACCACAAAGTAAGAAGCGGACGGCGTGGGGGTGGTCTGTGATTAGCTGCGTCGCGCGGGGGATTGACCGAGCGCCAGGAGAGCGCCGGTGACGCGGCTGGCGTTATGGCGGACGGGTGGACCTTCGCTGGCGAAGTCGCCGACGATGCAACGGACACCGAGGGATTCGATGCGACCGATGTCGGCGACAATCGGCGCTGCGTATTCGCGCGCATACCGGGCGAGAGTTTCAGCGGAAAAGGGTGCGGTGTTGACGATGGCGTAGTCGAAGATGGGCGCATGGGTGTGCTCGTAGATGCGCGTGATGTGTTCGGAAGCGGTGAGGCCGAGGCTCTCGTTGGCCTGCGTCATGAGGTTGCAGATGAAGACGCGGGTGCCGCGGGCGTTGGCGAGAGCCGCAGGAATCCCCTGCACGAGCAAGTTGGTGATGAGCGACGTGTAGAGCGAGCCGGGGCCGACGGAGATGAGGTCGGCACGTTCGATGGCTTCGAGGGTCTCCGGTAAGGCAGCGGCGCCGGGTGGGTCGAGCATGAGCTCGGCGATGCGGCTGCGGCTGGCGGTGATGTTGGTTTCGCCGCGGACGAGGGAGCCGTCTTCCATGCGCGCGACAAGCGTGGCGTCGGCTGTGGTGACGGGAAAGATGCTGCCGCGCGTGGAGAGAATGCGCGACGCAAGTTGAATGGCATGGGCGAAGTCGCCGGTAATTTCAGTGAGCGCGGCGACGAACAGGTTGCCGAAGTTGTGTCCCTCGAGGCCGCTGCCGGACTTGAAGCGATGCGAAAAGAGCTGTACCAGCGTGTCCTCTTCTTCGCTGAGAGCGACCATGCAATTGCGCAGGTCGCCGGGGGGGAGCATGTTGAAGTCTTTGCGGAGTCGGCCGGAGGAACCCCCATCGTCGGTTACGGTGACGACGGCGGCGAGGTCGGAGATTTGCGAGGGTTCGGGGCCAGACAGACCGGGGCTGGGCAGACCGGGGACGGCAACGTGTCTGCGGAGGCCTCGCAGCAGAGTGGACAGGCCGGTGCCTCCGCCGATGGCGACGACGCGGAGGGATTGCATTGGGGATTCCGAGCCCGCAGCGGAGAGCTGAGAAGGACCCGGGTTGGCGGGAAGAGCGTTCGACGGCACTGAGTTCACTTGAGTCTACGGAATCTCAGGATATAGCAACTCCGTAAACCGGGGATCGTCGACCATGTTTTGAAAATCGTTGTCGGCGCGCGCCTGGAGGCGATTTTTCGGATTGAGCTCGATGGCCCTGGAGAGGTTGTCGAGGCAACCCTGGATGCGCCCGGTGATCGAGTCGATCAGAGCGAGACCGTAGTAAGCGTAATCGGCTTGCGGATAATCGCTGAGAATACCTCGGAGCTGTTCCGTGGCTTCGTCGAAGTAGCCTTCATTGAGGCGCGAGACGGCGTAGTCGTAACGCTCCTCGGGTGTGGGGAACGCGAGGCCTGCCTTTTCCAATTGACGGCGGCAGGTTTGGATATACATGCGGCAGCGTTCAACGATTTCTGACGGCGCAGTGGGCAGCAACTTCTCGAAGCCAGCAATGGCCTTTTCGTATTTGCCCTGCTGCACAAGCTGGACCGCTGCCTGGTATTGATGAAACACCGGCGCCGTAGCCGTGGACGAATGGCTGCCCGGCCTTACGGGCGCGGGTGGAGTCTTCTTGCGGCTTGGGGCCGCGGATCGGGCTTCTTGCGTCATCGATTCGCCCTTAGCACTAGCTTCATGAAAGTGGGGGTCAAGCTGAACTAACTCCTGTTGAAACTGTGCGACTGCGGAACTCTCTACATGAGCACCTTTTATACCGGCAACGTCGATGTACGTCAAATGGGCGACGCCGGGGACGGGTCAGGCCGAAGGGTCCGGTTGAGGTTTGCGGTAGATTGCAGGATTTAGCGATGGGTCATTGTACATCTTCAGTTGCCGGTAGAGCTTGAAGCGGCGTGAGCCGGCGAGGGTGTCGCGCCACAGCGATTGAAGACACGAGGCAAGGTCGGCGCGCTGCTCCTCGAGGATGGCGAGGCGCTCGCGGTTGCGTTCGGTATGGCCCGCCGGAGCATCGGTGCGATCGGCTTCTTCGCGGGTGTGAAAGATCTTGAGAGACAGGATGGAGAGACGATCGATCATGAGGCCGGGCGACTCGGAGTGCAGCGGTGCGTCGGGATGGGGCAGCTTTTGAGGCGCAAGCCACTCGATCAGGGCGCGGTCGAGTTCTTCCACGAGATCGTTGCGCAATTGATTGGTACGGTCGATGCGGCGCTTGACTTCGGCCAGGTCGGCGTCAGTGGCGCCGGGAGTGCGGGCTTCGTCCTCGATATGCCAGAGATCGTAGTTGGCGCGATGCTGGCGGGCGACGCGGGCGGGCCAGTCCGGAAAGAACGATTCATCCGGCGGATCAGCAGGACTATGCCAGGCCGTGGTGAGTTCGTCCTGTAGCTTCACAACTAAGTTGGCTGAAAGCATGCGTGTGTCGACCTGAGTGGGCACAAGTATTTGTTGCTTCTATGGTAGAACTATCTCACCCCGACCGCCTGCCACCGCCTGTGCCACCTGCGGTGGGGCCAACCGCGCCTCGTGGCGCCACCTGCGGTGGGGCTGGCTGCGCCTTGCGGCGCCTGAGAACTGGAGAAGTAGAGTTCAAACATTGGGGTCAATATGCTGGATACGACACGCCACATCCTCTGCATTTCAAGTTACGAGAAGGGGCAGGATTTTTTGCACCAGTGTGCGGAGCTGGGTGTGCGGCCGACGCTGCTGACGGTGGAGAAACTACGCGGGGCGGATTGGCCCTTTGACGTGTTGGAAGAGCTGGTGACGATGCCCGAAGGGATGACGCCTGCGCAGATTCTGAACACAGTTTCGTGGATGGCGCGGGGAAGGAAGTTTGATCGCGTGACGGCGCTGGATGAGTTTGACCAGGAGACCGCGGCGCAGGTTCGCGAACACATGCGGTTGCCGGGAATGAATATCAGCGCGGCCAATTGCTACAGGGACAAGCTGGCGATGCGGACGACGGCGCGCGAGAAGGGCTTCCTGGTGCCGGTGTTCTGCGGAGTTTTTAACTACGACGCGTTGCGCGATTTTATGAAGCGAGTGCCCGCTCCCTGGCTGCTAAAGCCGCGCGCGGAAGCCTCGGCGCTGGGGATTCGCAAGATCCACGAGCCGGAGCAGCTTTGGCGCGCACTGGATGAGCTGGGCGACGAGCAGAGCCGTTTTCTACTGGAACAGTTTGTGCCCGGCGATATATTCCACGTGGATTCAATTGTGAATGAGAACGAGGTTGTGTTCTCGGCGGTGCATCAATATGGGCGTCCGCCGATGCAGGTGATGCATGATGGTGGCGTGTTCACGACACGGACGGTCGACCGGGCGAGCGACGACTGGAAGGGACTCACCGAGGTGAACGAGAAGTTGGCGCCAGCACTGGGTATGGTGCGCGGCGTGACCCATGGCGAATACATCAAGGCGCATGCGGATGGGCGCTACTACTTTCTGGAAATTGCCGCGCGGGTGGGCGGAGCATTTATTTCAGACCTGGTGGAGACGGCGACCGGCGTTAATCTTTGGCGGGAGTGGGCGAAGATCGAAGTGGCCGATTTGCTGGGCGAGGCGTATGCGGTGCCGAGGACGCGCGCGGACTATGCGGGGAGCGTGTTGTGCCTGGCGAAGACGGCGGAGCCGGACACTTCGGGATTCGACGCGCCGGAGATTGTGGTGCGGATGAAGAAGCATCATCATGCCGGGCTGATTGTGCGTTCAGAGCGGCCGGAGCGCGTGAAGGAGTTGTTGGAGCGGTACAGCGCGGAGTTTGCGGAGAGGTTTCTGGCGCAGATGCCGGCACCGGCGAAGCCAACGGCTTGAGGTGCATTGTTTAGTAGGGATCCGGAGTGCTTGGCTGCAAAGATCTGCGCCGGCTGCGAGAGTGGTGAGCTCGCTGGGACTCGAACCCAGGACCCACGCCTTAAAAGGGCGTTGCTCTACCAACTGAGCTACGAGCTCTCACCAATTTCAACTTATTTAGATGCAATAAGTTGAATGCTATTCAGTTTTTTCACTCTGCGTGGCATTTTAGCGCTGGTAGCCAAATTGTAGCCACTTTGTACCGAAACTGACCCCGGACGAACCAAGGTTTCCAGCGCCTGTAACTTGTGAGTCGGGGCGAGGTGGGCGTACCGGGCGGTCATCGCGATCGTCTTGTGTCCCATCAGTTCCTGCACTGTTTTTAAGTCTACCCCAGCCATCACCAAACGACTAGCGAAGGTGTGCCGGAGGGTGTGCCAAGTAACGCCCTCAATCTTCGCCTGTTCGAGGGCAGTCGCAAACCACTTGCGGGGATTCTTGATCAGTCCGTCGCGCTTGGAATGGAAGAGGGTGGAGTCCGAAGGTAGCCCGAGTTGCTCGTGGCGCTTCTGAAGTTCTTTTAGGACCTGCACAGCTGCGCTGTTGAGTGTGACGAACCGGTCGCTGCCGTTTTTCGTTATCGACAGGTAAATATAGCCCTGTTCCAGGTCGACTTGTTCCCATGTGGCGGTGAACTGCTCGGACTTCCGCATGCCGGTATGTAGCGCGACATCCAACTGGGCGAAGGCGCTTTCTCCCTCATCCTTGATTCGGCCGGGTAAAGTGGCGGCGATGGCTTTCCTGAGCTTGGCCTCTTCCTCGTAGGACAGAAAACGGACGCGCCCCAGAGACTCCTTTGAGCGCCGGATCAGCCGGGCCGGATTCACCGTGATCTTGCCGGCCCTCATGCCCTCCCGGAATACCGTGCTCAGGGAGGACTTGAACCGGTTCCGTGTTCCCCCGGTCCATTCCCGTTCTTCGGCCATCTCGTCGATCCAGTCTTGCAACTCACTTGTGGTGATTGATTCGGCGACGCGGGCGCCGAACTCATCGAGTGCCAAGTTCACTCGCTGCTTGAAGTCCTTCGAGGCTCGATGATGTTTTTCGGAGAACTTAGTTGCGTCGGTCACGAGCTCTGAAAACTTAGTGCCGCGCCTTGGAGACTTCGGAAGGAGAATGCCTAGCCGAATCTCTGTCGTGCGTTGGTCGTAGACTTTGACTGCCGCCGAGAAGGTGCCAACTTTGGACGATACACGCTTGCCCTGCTCATTGGTGTAGCGAATCCACCAGATGCCTGAACCCTTCATCCTTTCGAAGACACCTTTGTGTTTTTCCTGCTTGGGTCTGCGGGGCATTAAGCCACCCTCCAGGGAGACAGCCTGATGCTACCACAAAAATCCGTTGCTCTAGGTACACGCGGTCGCCGATCGTGGGCGGCAACTAAATGTTGCTACTTCTGGCAATTCGGGGGCGATAAACCAGTCATTGGATGTGCTGAGATTCAGCACTTCAGTTGCAGCATGTTCAGCGACTAATTGAAAGGGCAAGAGCCGATAGGCGATGCCCCTCGATGGAAGATGGCGGTTCAGCCCGCCAATCGCTCGGGATGATCGCCTCGAACAAAACGGTGCAACTCGGAGCGCGGTATCAGAACTCTCGTGCCGATGCGTCGCACTTGGAGTTGCTTGTTGGCTACCAAATAATCCAACGCCCGTTGACTGATCGAGAGAAGTTCAGCTGCCTCCTGGCGACCAACGAGCAGCTTGTTATCGGTAGGTAGCCCAACTCTCGTTGGGCCCTTCTTGGAGGGGGAAATCACACTGTTCATTTTCTAATCTCCAGGCAGGCTCATGAATAAAGTGGATTGAAATGCTTCGATTCGGAGATGATCTTCGATGCTCGACAGTCAGCTCGCACGTTCCTGACGATCCAGCCATGCATTCAGGTCGGATGCACGAAAACGCCACATCTTTCCAACGTGGGAGCCGTGGATCTCTCCACGCCTAGCCAGCTTTTGTAGGGTCTTGTGATGAATGTCTAAGAGCTGTGCGGCCTGATGGCTGTTGAGGAGAGGTTCAAAATCAGGAATGCCGAATGAATGATTGTCGACTGAGCGAGGGGGGAATTTTGCGACCACCTGTGCCATTGGCGACCTCCTTTTCCACAAGAGTGCCCCAAAATTCCACAGGCGTCCAAGACCTTTTTCGTCAAGACTGATGCTCGACAGGCATCAGGAAGGCGCATTCAGACACCTCCGGGAGTTGGAAGGAACAACCAGATGTTCGAGTGCTATCGTTCTCTGCAAATTCGGAAGTCCACGTTCGACGCACTGGAATCCACCGCCGTCCGACTCTCGGTAAGTGCATTGGGCGATTGCGCGCTCATTGAGCCACTGTAAAAGATTGCGAGGCTGAACCCCGTTTCATTACTGATCGGTTTGCTGCACAGATCATTTACATGAGTGAATTGGCTTGAATACGTAGGGCTGTAGGCGCCCCTCAAGTATTGATCATGTCGTGATGCAGATCACTTACTTGCTGCTACTTAGGATTGAGTTCGAAGCGCATCTATTAGCCGATGTAGTGTAATTCGAAGCAGCGTACTCTTCTTAGTTCATTCCCCGACAGATTTCTCCGGCGTGTACTCCACGCTGCGTAAGGCGACTCCGAATTTGGAGCGGATTGGGGATGTGTGCGTGAGACGATCTGTCGGTCACAAACGAAGAAAGCACCAGAGGCATGGCAGCTCTCACTCTGCAGAACGCGCCGCAGGTTGCTGCCACCCTCCCGCACGCAGCCCGTCAGACCTTCCGCCTCAAGACCGAATCGCTCTTCCGGGGCAGCGAGCAGGGCCCTATCGTTGTCAGGAAAAAACGAGACCGAACAAGCTTGCGAGTTTCCTTCGCCCACGATGAATTTCAAGATAAACCGCACATATCTAACAGAGGAGTCTCATCACGAGATTCACGCAACTCATTCAAGATCTATTTCCGCAATTTTTGAGGCCATTCAATGAAACGCGTTGTTCTGCTTTTTTGTATCGCGCTGACTCTCACGGTGCTGTCCAACGCAGCATTGGGTCAAAGTGCAACCGCCTCCCTTAGAGGTGTGGTTACGGATGCAACCAAGGCTGTTGTGCCGGGTGCTGAAGTCGTGATCACGTCGATTGGCACAGGCCAACAGCATGTAGAACGAACCGACAACAACGGCGAGTTCTCGTTCCAGGAATTATTCGTCGGCGACTACCGGGTGGAAGTGCGATCCCAGGGCTTTGCAGCCTGGGTCAACTCGCGCATACACCTCGATGTTGGAAACCAGTCTCAGATTGCCGTGCAACTTGCTCCAGCGTCTGACCAGCAAACCGTCGAGGTAAGCGCTGAGGCCGCTGGACTGCAAACCAACGAAATCGCGCAAGGTGCGGTGGTAAGCGAAACCGAGATTGCGAATCTGCCTCTCAATGGCCGCAACTTCTCCCAGCTCGGCATTCTCCAGCCCGGAGTGCGTCCAACCTCCTCGGGTTTGACGGTGCAGAACAACTTCCGGAGAATTGGACAAAATTATGAAGTCAACGGCATGCGTCCGGAGTCCAATACCTTCCTCGTGGATGGCATGCGTAACATCAACCGCATGGACGGAGGGTACGCATACCGGCCGCCAGCCGACTCGATGGCTGAGTTTCGCATTTTGACCACGACCGCGCCGGCTGAGTTCGGTGGAACTAGCGGCGGCATCACCACCATCGTCACCCGTTCAGGCACGAATGAGTTCCACGGAACGCTGTATGAGTTCCTGCGCAACGACGCGCTCGATGCTAACAACTACTTCGCGCCGCGGAAGGAAGAGCTCAAGCAAAACCAGTTTGGCGGCACCATCGGCGGCCCTATGGTGCACAACCATGCGTACTTCTTCACGTATTACGAAGGCCTCCGCAATGTTCAGGACATCACGCACGGCGTGGTGGTGCCTACGATGGCAGAACGCAATGGAGACTTCTCGGCCGATGCGCCCATTCTTTTGAATTCCACACGAACGCCCTTCAGCAACAATCTTTCCGGTCAGATCAACCCTATCACCGCAAAGTATCTCCAGTTCTTTCCCATTCCAAACACGCTGGAAAATCCACATCTGGCCCAATCTTCGAACCAGAGCCGGAACAACAGCGACCAGGGCGGCGTAAAAGCCGACTGGTTGCCGCGGAATACGGATGTTTTGTGCGCGCGTTATAGCTACTCGACAATGGAACTCCGCAGCCCATACTCGGAACTAGGAGCTGATTCCCCAGGGTTTCCTGTCGGCTACTACGCCAACACACACCTGGGCGGACTTACGGAAACGCACACCTTTTCTCCGCATACGGTGTTGACCTCGAACGTCAGCTTCTTTCAGAGCCACATCGTTCTCGATAAGCGATTCTCCGGCTTTAGCCCTGAGGCCTTCGGCTTCGGATATTCCTCCACATGGGCTTCGGCCACCGGTGCGCCGCTGATCATGACCCAGGGCTACTCCAACGTGGGCGATCCCATCATCAACCCGCGCGACAGCGTCCAGAACGACTACGCATTCAGCGCCAACCTGGCCCACACGCAGGGCAAACACGTCACCAGCTACGGTGGCCAGTTCCGCCGGACCCAGATCAACGGCTACCAGTCGAACTTCGCTTCCGGCACCTTCTCCTTTACCGTTCAGGGCTACACCAACAACTCGATGGCCAACTTCCTGCTGGGTAAGCCGGATATATTCACCCAGGCCGGGGGCGACTTCACACGTGATCTGCGTGGCTGGGAGTTGGGCGCCTACGCACAGGATGAGTACCGCATCAGCTCCACGCTTATGCTCAACTACGGCGTGCGTTACGAGATCACGACGCCATTCCGAGACATCCACAATCGCATGATGGCCTGGGCTCCTGGAAAACAGTCCGTGGTGAACCCAAGTGCGCCCACGGGCCTCTTGTTCCCGGGAGATGCGGGCGTACCCGACACCATTGCCCCCATCTTCAAAGGTGACTGGGCCCCCCGCGTCGGCTTCGCATGGAATCCGTTTGGGAATAGTCGTACGGTAATCCGTTCAGCTTATGGGATCTTTTACGACGAACTGCTGAACGGCGTGGGCATGCCGTTCCGCGCCACCAGCAGCGCACTACCGCAAACGGTGGTTCGCACTTTAACCGGATACACAAAGATCAACTACGCCAACCCGCTCGGTACCGTCACCAACCCATTTGCGACCGGTCAAGTTGCTCTTCCCGCGTCCACCTTCACCATTGATCGCAACCTGCTGCCGCCCTATGCGCAGGACTGGAACTTTACCATCGATCAAAGCCTTGGCAAACAGAACCTGTCCGTCGGATACATTGGGTCCAAAGGTACCCGCTTGCCGCGGTTGGTGGAGGCGAATCCCGCTGTCTATCAACCCGGAGCAACCTTCGCGAACTCCCCTCGGCGCCGGCTTTACTCCGGCTGCACTCTGACCACCGGCACCTGCACTTTGGGCACCGCCGGGCTGGTTGAAGGAAATGCGAACTCAACCTTCCACTCCGCACAGGTTTCACTGACCCGGCGCGGCACGCCGGACCTGAACTACACGCTGGCATACACCTACTCAAAGGATCTGGACTACTCGTCGAGCCTTCACATGTCTGGTCCCGCTCCCTGGCTCGTGCTTGGAGAACTGGACATAGCCCAGAACAACCAAGACCTGAAATCTGAGCACGGTCGCTCACTCTTCGATTCGCGCCATCGTTTTGCCGGGAGCTTAACCTACGCTGCTCCATTTGCACGCAGTTTCACAGGTCTGTCCCGTACTCTCCTCGATGGCTGGCAATTCAATGCTCTGTTGGCCGTAAATTCCAGCACGCCCTTCACCGTCTACGACTCCGCAAATGTTTCGTTGCAGGCGCCGCACCCCGGAGTTTCCGGCATGTTCGGAGACCGGCCCAACGTCGCTGGTGACCCGAATAAGGGAGCGCCGCACAAGGTGTCTCAATGGGTGTCGCCATCGGCATTTCAGCGGCTCGATCCGGTTGCGAACGCCGGGCAGTTCGGCAACGAGGCGCGGAACAGCGTCAATGGCCCTGCCTATGGCAGCCTCGATGCTTCTATCGACAAGAACTTCGCGCTCTCAGAGAAATCCAAATTGCAATTCCGCGCTGAAGCCTTCAATGTCACGAACCACACCAATCTGATCCCGCCCGTATTCGACATGAACTCGCCTGCGTTCGGACAGATCACGGAGGCGCAAGCCGCGCGCGTCTTCCAGTTCGCTTTGAAGACTCAGTGGTAGAACCGTCCCAAAGCGTGAGCATCAACGGATTGATAGTAATCCGGTGCGCACTGGGGCAATTGGCTCAGTGCGCATTTTTTCTGTCTTGACGCCTGCTGGCGCTGATCGGTAATGCGCAGTCTGCAAGTGTCGAGCAATCCAGGCGGTTTGAATCTCAACTGTCGACTTCAGGCCGAGTCGCTCGGTGACATGAATGGGCCGGGTCGGTTCAGGTCTCTTGAAGTCGACGGAATCGGGGTCTGAAAACCTTGCGAACTCTCTTGAAGATTTGATCTAACCGCCTGATCTCTGGCATTATTGGCCCAAGGGTAATGGTGCGCATTGCGATTCAGAGTCTCCCCCACTCTTCGCATCGCTACCGGATTGATCCTGGCTGTCCTGTTGGGTGTTGTTGGATATCACGTCCTCCAATGGAGGATTCCGGGCTCCTCAGAGGCGTTGCTGGAACAAGCCGACGAGAAGTCGTGGGTAAACAACTGGATCGCAGCAGAACCCCTATACCGACAAGCAGAACTTGGGTTCATTCGAAAGCATGAGCCATCGAAGGCTCTGTATGCGCACGTCAGCGAAATTCCTGCCCAGAGTGAATCCTCGATTAGTGTTCCTGCCCAACTTGCCGAACTGACAGCGGATCTTGCCTTGCCGCAAGCGCAGGACCCAGAGACAAGACTTCGCATCCTGACGATCCTTGGGATGCTGGAAGTGAATTACGACTCGGCGATGGCACGTGTGACGTGGGCGCAGGTCCCCGGCTTTGCCAAGACTCCGGTTGCGGTGGTCCCGCTCAACGGGATCGAACTTCCGCACGAGCCTGCGCAGGCGTTCGGGAACGGCGGCGCTGTCGGCGCTAATGACAGGCGCCTCGACAAAGATATCCGCCTGGGAGGGCGGAAGGACGGCGGGAGCATTGGGCGAAAGCTCCAGGATGCTTGGGTGCAGTGTCAAGTAACGGTCGATCGCCTCGAAGATGGCGTTCTGGTAATTGCGCTTGGGTTTGTAGCCTGGGATCCAGGGCAGGCCCAGCTCGTCCAGCACCGCAGAAATATTCTGGTGCTTGAACTCGACGGAACGGTGTGTTCGGCCGAGCTGCGCCATCAGCGCCGCACTATGTTGCAGCTTGACGTAAGACCGTCCAGCGAGATCCATCGTAAGCATGTCAAAGTAATCGGCGACGATTGCATCGAGTTCGTCAGCTTGCCAGTCCGTGCCGATCTTCGATGGGTCCGCCATCTACTGTGCCTCTAGGAAGCCGCGAATACGATCCTTCAGAAGATTGATGTTCTTAGTTTCGCACTCCCACACCACAAGGACTTGCCAGCCGGCAGTATTGAGAGCGCTAAGGTGATCCGCATCACGAGATTGGTTTCTGTTCAACTTCGGAGTCCAATATTCGCGGCGAGAGGAGGGAATCCTTCCTTCTCTACACGACGAATGGAGATGCCAAAAGCAACCGTGAACAAATATCACCTTCTTGCGGCCTCGAAACACAAGATCCGGCTTTCCTGGCAGGTCCTTTCCGTGAAGACGGTAGCGATATCCCATCGCATGAACCATTTTTCTCACCAACATCTCCGGTTTGGTGTGTTTCGAACCAATCCGGCTCATGTTTTGCGACCGGTGTTCAGTTGTTAGAGAGTCAGTCATCTTCGATGAAGCAAAGCCTTTGGACTTGGGTCGCGTGGTACATTGAATCTTCACCACGAGCTCTGCAATTGTGATCATTCTAAGGGTTTTGTCAAAGCATGAGTACGTTCGTCGTTGGCCCAGCTCCGGATCAGCCTCACCTCGTCGGTCTGTCCCCAGACCATCCTGACTACGTCCTTCTGAAACGCCTGGAAATTGCGATTTACAAAGCGGCCGGGGGCGAGGTGAGCTTCAAGAAAGATATTCCGCTTCTTCTCCGGCAGGGGCTGGATGAAGTCATTGATTCCGCCCGCTCGAAGCGGTTCTTTTTGAAGGAGCTCGAAAAGACCGAGAAGACTTACATTGGCACCAAGATGGAGATTCTGATCCGGAATCACTTGGGGCTCGACAAGGGCAAGAAGATGGATGTCCTAATTGACGGGACAGAAGTAGATATCAAGAACACCGTTAATAACAGCTGGAGCATTCCCCGAGAAGCGGTTGGGAATGTCTGCTTACTTGTCAGGGAAGACGAACGAAAGGCACGCTGCTGGTTCGGTTTGACGCTAATCCGTCCGGAAAATCTCAACCTCGGAATTAATCAAGACAAGAAGAAGACAATTTCGGCTGCAGGACGACTCCATGTTCATTGGCTCTTGGAAAGCGAACCCTATCCAGAGAATTTTTGGCAGAAGATTCCCGTTGAGATGAGAAAAGAAATTATGGGCGCAAAAAGCCCTACCAAGCGCGTGGCGGCGTTGTGCAGACTCTTCCAGAACCAACCGATATCCCGTTCGCATATTCTTGCTCTCGGGCACCAAAAGGACGGCATGAAACGGTTGCGCAAAAATGGCGGTGCTAGGGATGCTCTTTCTAAGGAAGGCATCGCGGTTCTTTGGGGCAAGAACGACCGGGACCTCATCCATAGGTTTGGACTTCCCAAGTGCTCAAACGATGAATTTGTCTCCTTCAGGCCGACAAACCCTGAAGATATCGCGATCCTGCGAGCATCCGGCCACATCGAGTGACCTCCTGGAAACCGCGGTCTATGTCAAACGGCGAGCTGTAATTGCGCGCTTGCTTCTAGACACTTCTTCACTTCCAGCGCAACGGCAGATGCGACGGGCGGCGGAAACGCATTTCCGACTTGGCGGTAGGCGGCAGTCTTGCCCCCCATGAACTTCCAACTTTCGGGAAAGCCCTGAATCTTAGCTGTCATTTCCACTGTAAGCCGAGGCATCCCTTTAAAGTTCGCATTCGGAGCTTCATTTGCGAGACCCATTCCATCAACACCCAGTGCTGCCCAAGCCCGCTTCGCTCGAGTGGGTCCTAAATCCGGACCTCCGTGCTTCTTACTCCCGCCCACAAGGGTGGGCGCAATTTCGGAGGCGCCTTCAGCCCATTCGTTAACTTTTCTCCAGCCGTTTGCGCCCATGAGGGACTTCAAACATTTTCCGACGGTCGGAGCTTTCCGACTTCTCGGAATGGGCCACGAAAAGCTATGCTCGAGACCTTTTCGGATTGCCACAAAGTTAACTCGGGGCCGGAGTTGAGGAACACCATAGTCGGAAGCGTTCAGCAGCGTCCAATCCGTCCAGTAGCCTTCCAACTGGCCGGCGATGAAATTCCGATAGTCCTCAAAAACGGCATCCATAATCCCTCGAACGTTCTCTATAATTACCGCCCGAGGCTGAACCATTTTGATGATGTTAAGGGCGGCCGGGAAGAGGTTTCGCTCGTCTTGATCGCCGAGCTGTTTACCAGCCTTCGAAAAAGGCGGACAGGGAAGTCCCGCCGCGACTACGTCGACTCCAGCATATGGAGATGCGTCAAAAGTCCTTAGGTCTTGCTCGATCACATTCCATTTCGGCCTATTATGACGAAGAGTTGTGCATGCATGCGAGTCGAGTTCTACGAGGGCGACATGCTCGAAGCCCGCCATCTCGAAACCTAAAGCCTGACCTCCGGCCCCGGCGCACAATTCGAGAACTGAAATCCTCTTTTTCTTCATTACGTCCCATCCGGTGACAGCGGTTCTTGTCATTGAAGCAGAGAGATTCGCCTTTTCGCAAATGCTTCCGCAGTCGGCCAGTCAGCGGAAACGAAAAGCGACGAAGTGCGGCCTGCAGACTCTTCGGCTACGACGAAATAGGAGAAGGAATTCCAATCTTCCCGCGCTCCTTCTTTCACCTCATCCCAAATGAAGTCTGAGTAGTCCGGATCTCCAGGGTTTGGCCCGGTCACGTCGTTGGAATCCCCGACGTTAAGCGAGCGGGCCAAGAAGGCAAGGGCTTCAACGTCCATTTGTTCGAATGCTTCACGGGCGAAGGCTTCGTCATAACTTTTCAGAACCTCGACCCGCGTGCCACCGATGATTTCATCGAAGAAAGTCGTTTGTCCGGGCATAGTCGCTCCCATAAGCAGTCACTTCTTGCTGTGTTCCTCCCAAACCATTTTCACTTGCGCCCAAGTCGACGATCTTTGCCAAGAGGCGATCGGGCAATCTGTGCCCTGAAGATAGAATGCCATCGCAGCTTCGGCAGCTGGTCGCCAAATCGGATTCTTGAGCAGACGTTCGATCCTGGAATCAGAACGTAGCACTTGCTCGGTCACCTTCATAAGTAAAACTGTACCATGAGAGAGAGAGAGAGAGAGAGAAATAAAGAGAGAGAAAAAACTCCCCTTTCCACCACATCAGTATAGGCGAATATAAGGCGAAGCGCATAAGACGGTTTAAGGCTGGATTGATTCTGGCTTGGCTTTCCGTTGTCAGGCGACGCTTTTCACCGCGCGCAGATCCCGACAGCCAAGAGCTCTACTCAGCGGGAGGGGCAGAGGTTTGTAGGGCAGAGGTCGCGGGTCCGATAAGGGTCCAATAACGGGTACCAGGGGTATCTCAGAGCGCCAAAAGAAGCCATCCGTGACGCTTAGTTTCAATAGGTTACTGCTCTCCTCTGTCTGTCACGGCAGAGGTCGCGGGTTCGAGCCCCGTCGTCCCCGCCATACATTCCAAAGATCTTATTCGGAATCGGCGGAAACCATAGGGGTGCAAAAGGACATAGATTTGTGTCCCTTTTGTGCCCTTTTGACATCGATTTCCGCCCGGTCCCGCTGCTGGACTAGGCCGCTCCCTGAGTTCCGCTGGCAGACATAACAAGTGACATCAAGGCGTCCTGGGCCGCATGTTTCGATGGTGTGATCGCCTGAGTGTAGACGTCTAGCGTCGATCGCAGTGAAGAGTGTCGCAACAGTTCCTGCATCACTTTGAATTCTGTCCCCACACTCCTAAGTAGCGTCGAATACGTGTGTCGAAACGTGTGCCACCCGAAGCGCTTTTTGATGCCTAATTCGTGGGCTCTCGGCAGGATGAATTTTCTCAAGATCGCCTGACCCCAGAACGGCTTTCGGCCGCGGTGGCGTTTGCTTGCGAAAACCCAATCGTCAGGTTTGCGGTAATGCTGCTGTTCATTCCATTTCAGAAGAGTTTCGAGCAGAAGCGGATGAACCGGAACTGGCTTTTGCGACGATTCGGTTTTGCAAGGACCAACAACTCCGCAGATAATCGACCGCGTTACGTGGATCAACCGATCGGGGAAGTTGATATCGCGCCACTTTAGGCCGAACAGTTCGCTCTGTCGTAATCCAGTCGACGCAGCGAGCAAAACCAATGTCCGTTCTCTTATTGCCAAGCCGTCTATTAGGGTCTTGATTTCATCGGGTGTGAGTATATTTGGGGCGGCTTTGCGTTTCGCTCCCTGACGCACGAGACGAATTGGATTGTGATCGAAGAACTCATATCGGCAAGCATGATTGAACAGAACGGACATCACGCCCCGGATCTTCGCGCAACTTCCCTTCGCCAGCGGTAACCTGCGGAGCCAGGACTCAAACTCGATCGTGCGCACGTCACGAAGTTCGAGTTTTCCCCAATTCGGCAAGATCCATCGGCGCAGGTAAACCGCATAGCACATCTTCGTGGAATAGCTCCGCCAAGTGTTGCTTCGGGCCAATTCACGTTGCTCAAAATGGCTGCAGAGTTGAGCGACTGTCATCGTGATGGAAGTTGATCGCAGGTTTGCCCAGTTGACCTCGGTGATCAGGCTGGCGACCGCATTTCGTGCGGCGTCCAGATTAGGCAACTCCTTGATCGTTCCAATGACCCTCTTGCGATATATGCGCTTCCCGTTGGGGCCTTTTTCTGACCAACGGAACTGCCAAACGTCGGGACCTTCGAGGCGAGACTTGGTAGTGAGACTGCCATGTTGCATGGGTCATCCTCCTGCCCGCAGCGGCGGGGCAGGGAAGATGATCTCCGATTCGAGGTGTACTTGGCTTTCTTATGTGGGACCGAACAATGACCCGGTGGAATTCAATCCGCAATAGTTGAAAGTGAATTACCTTGCGGCGGCAGTGACCTCGGGTGCTCTGAATTGTGTGACCACGCAGGCATACGATCAGTGCCTCGATGAGTGCATTGGCGGAGATAAGCGGCCAGACGACTTGTCGCTACCGAATACCTCTCGCGAACACTGTTGTGTACCCAAACGGGCATGCCGCTTGCGCGCACAGGAGCTAGAGTCGCATTACCAAGGCACGGTTCCGTCTTCGTCGGTAAAGGTGCCGGTGGGGCCGTCGGTACCGATCAGCGCCATCTTTACTGCTTGCTTTGCACCCTGCTCGACTGTGCGGTGTCCTCTGAAGTCGTTCAGATCCGTAGCGACAAAGCCCGGGCAAACCACGTTCACCTTGATGTTGGTCTTCTCAAGCTCGATGGCAAACGCAAGCGTTGTGGCGCTGAGAGCGGTTTTCGACGGGCTATAAGCAGCGCCAAAGATACTGCGGTAGGGAGCATCGGGTGCGGCGTTCAGAGTGAGTGAGCCCACGGAACTGCCCATATTGACGATCCGTCCGGCAGGAGACTCGCGCATAAGCGGCAGAATGGCTTGCGTAACTCCTATAACGCCGAAGACATTGGTGTCATAGACGGAACGGATGTAGCTCAGCGGCGACTGGCTCGGGGTGTTGAACTTCAATCGCTCCTCGAATGTTGTGCCTTCTGGGAAGTCGCCTACGATGCCGGCGTTATTGACCAACACATCAAGACGGCCGAACTCTCGGCGGATGCGCTCGGCTGCCGCTGCGATCGAACTTTGATCCGTCACATCGAGTTGAATGGCATGAGCCTTTTCTCCGATGGTCTTGGCCGCTGCTTCACCGTTCTCGTACTTCCGTGAGCCGATAAGCACTGTGAGGCCGTGGCTGGCGAGATCTTTTGCGATCTGCAGGCCGATTCCCTTATTGGCACCTGTAATTAGAGCAACACGATGTTCTGACATACACTTTTCCTTTCAAACCGGGGGCGCGCGAGCCGCACAGGCGTTCCGTATGTCCTGCCTTTTGGTGGATGGTTTCAGCGGGGAGCTCGGCGGAGGGGCTCCGCCGAGCAGATTCCGATAATGTTGCCGCTACGAGCGGATGGAGAAGACGATCTTGCCAATCTCTTCAGTCTCATGCTCGTTCCACAGAGTTTTAGGAGACCAGAGCGTCTTCACGGCAGCAATCTGCGGCTTGATCTTGCCCTTCGTGACCAAAGCCGCGAAGGCGTCTAGCCCTTCTCTTGTGACATTCGTCTCGACGAACTTGGCTTCGATGCCGAGGCGTTCTGCTTCTTCTGTGATCGGCGGCCGGTTCGCGGTCACAGCAACACCGCCTTTCTTCACGAGTGCGTAGGACGGCACCACCGTGTCTCCTCCGACGAGGTTGAGCACTGCGTCAACTTTCGGAGTGTCTTCCAAGCGCTGCTTTGATGTGTCGATGACACGCTCGGCTCCCAGATTCTGGAGGGCGGAGATTTTGTTTCCCCGAGCAGTCGCGATGACTTTGACTCCAGAGTTCTTCGCCAGCTGAATCGCCAGCGTGCCGACTCCGCCGGAAGCGCCAAGAATGAGCAGCGTCTGTCCGGCCTTGACCTTCGAGAGACTCAGCATCTGCGTAGCCGTCTGCCCAACGAGCGCGATCGCAGCTCCAACTTCGGCAGAGATCGAAGCAGGCCTATGAGCAAGACTGGCAGCGTTCACCAGAACGAACTCCGCATATGCACCGGCTTCTCTCGTGTAGCCGAACACTTCATCGCCCACTTTGAAGTTAGTGACGCCTTCGCCAATGGCAGCCACGCGGCCGCCAACATCGCCTCCAGGTGTCCACGGAAACTGAAGCTGGAAGACTTGCCGCAGAAAGCCCTGGCCACGTCCAGGATCGACTCCGTTCATGCTCGTGTAGTAGTTCTCAACCAGTACCTGTCCGGCCGTCGGAGTCGGAACTGGAACTTCGTCGATGTGGAGAGGTGCTCCATAATCACTGATGCGTAGTGCTTTCATTGTTCTTTCTCCCTCGGAACCTTGAATGTGATGGATTAGCGCTGTTCGCTTTTCGACCATTCGGCAGTGGCTTCCTGCACAAACGCTTCGTACGTTCGAGGGGCGTGGCCCAGCAGCTTTGTCACGCGGCTTACGTCCGCTTCGGTCGAGGCGAACCCCCGTTCTACGTAGCCCTCCAGCATGGTTCGCATGTCATACGCCATCCATCCCGGGAGATGCGCGCTCATCTGCTTCTCCCAGGCGTCGAAGTCGTGGCCGGTGTAGAAGACGTCTTTTCCAAGAGCTCTGCTCCACAGTGCCGCATTGCCGGGGCCGCTGATCTGGGACGAACTCACGAGATCGTAGGTCTGACCTTCGTGGCCTGCCTCAGCAAGCGTGACTGCCGCAGCTTCGGCCAGGTCACGTGAATCAATTGCGGAGATCCCCGCCGTGCCGATGGGCATGGGATAAATTCCCATCTGCTGCAACAGAGGCTTGACCGTAAGGTCGTTCTGAAAGAAGTAGCCTGGGCGTAGGATCGTAAACGGTATGCCGAACTCGCGGAGCGCGTTTTCGACGGCGACCTTCGAGGCAAAGTGGGGCACGTCGCGGAAACGGTCAGCCTTATAGACCGAAACATACGTCACATGCTTGACACCAGCTCGCCTGGCGATTCCGTAGGTAATGAGCGCCTGCGTGAGTTCGTCGGCGACGACAGCATTCAACAGGAAGAGCCTATCGATTCCTTTGACCGCTGAGCGGATGGACTCGGGATCGGTCTGATCACCGGCGACGACCTCCACGCCCGAAGGAAACTTCGCTGCCTCCGGCTTGCGGACAAGAGCCCGGATTTCTACACCGCGTTTGTGTAGGTTCTTGACAACTTCTCCGCCCACATTGCCGGTTGCACCTGTAACAAGAATCTTCATTTGAATCTCTCCTTCGTGCCGATTTAACGCGGCCGGTACGATAGAAGAGACGTCCGGGCGTGTATCTGCGAGTCAACCTTTGGTGGAAACCATGATTCCACAATTGGAACGATGGAAGCTCGTCCTGCTAAGCCGCAACCGTGGAAGGCAGCCGAATTCGCTGCTACCGGGTTGCGGCTACGTTGTTCAACGCTGCTTCGAAATTTTCCTTCACGAAGGAAGCGAGCTGGCGAATACGTTTGGGCTGTAACTCAGAAGGCGTCACGGCAAAGAGATGTGCTGGCGTGCCTTCCCACTCACTAAGCACTCTGACGAGGCCATCTCCGAATCCTGGATGGAACGCAAGGAAGTCCGGAAGCGGTGCAATGCCCATGCCTTCCTTCGAGAACTTCGCGAGCATTCCAACCGAGTTCGCCATGGCGGATCCGGTCACCGTAATGGTTCTCCGATCCCGTCCGCGATGCAGCTCCCAATTGTTGACCGGTTCTCCGTGCACGAAGCGAATACATGAATGCTCGCTCAAGTCTTTTGGTTCTTGGATATTTTTATGTTTTCGCAAATATTCCTTAGAGGCGAACAGGCGACGCGCAAATGTCCCGATCCGGCGCGACCAGAACGAGGAATCCGGCAGGCGAAGTTGATGTCCCACCCAGATAGCCATATCAAGGCTCTCTGCAAGAAGGTTCGGATGGCCGCTGATCGATAGGACCTCAATCGAGGTGCCGGGGTTTTCGTCCATATATCGCGCGAACAGCGGAAGGAAAATGGTCTGTGCCAGATCAAACGGTACGCCCAACCGGATATGCCCAGATGCTTGATGGGCAATCGCCGCAACATTCTCCTGGATGCGCTTCGCTTCGGTGACAAGGGTTTTGGATTGCTCGTAACAAGTTTTGCCCGCGTCCGTTAACGCAAACGTTCGTGAAGAGCGATGGATAAGCTGGAAGCCCAACTCCTTTTCCAGCGCACTGATGCGTCGCGAGAGAGTCGATGCGGGCATTCCCAACGCGGCCGCCGCCCGGCGGAAGCTGCCCGTGTTGGCAACTTCAACGAACAGTGCCAAGTCAGCAAGAAAACGCATGTATGTTTCCTCATTGTCAGATCGGGATGAAGAGTCTTCAGCCGTCAGGAGTCCCGTGTAAGCAACCGCCACCTACTGATTTTTGCATCGCGCGCCTGTTCGCGTGAACTCTCCAGCCCTTTTCTCACCTCTCGCGGGCCGTGTGGGAACGAATGGGTTCTTTCGCCTGCCTACGACCTTGTCTTTTCCTATGGTCCCGCCGGAGATGCAGGCGGCCGTGGGGCGCGGCCTACCTGCGCAGAGAATCGAGCATCCGGAAACGGATCACTTCTCCGCTGGTCGGCCGCCTACCGTTACAGCTTGGTTTACCCGCCGACCTTCTGGACGTCCTGCGCCTTCCCGTAGCTTTCCATCAGCGCCCCATATGCGGGAACGATGTGGTCGATCATCACCTTCGCGAAATCCATTGCTTCTGGGCGGTTCCAAGTGTTCATCAATTCTGACATCACCGCGAATGTGTCAATTGGCGCTCCCAATCATTACATGAAGCCCAGCCGGTCTGCGAAACGGCACTCCAACAGAAGGCGTGATGCGTTCTGCTGTCACATCACCAGCTGCGGCCTGGTCTGCAAGTCATGCATTAGGGAGGGAAGCCTTCCGCACTTCGATCTGTCCATCATGTGTGCGGACCTCGAGGCATGGTTGCGAGTGTACGGCGGGGCCGTTAACGACATGGCCATCTTCAAGATCAAACCGGGAAGCGTGATACGGACACTCAATGCAGTTGTCCACCAACTTCCCGTCAGAAAGAGGCCCACCAAAATGAGAACACGTGTCGGCCATCGCAAAGAGATGTCCTGCGCGACGGACGAGAAGAATTGGTACGCCCTGAACCATCGCCTGGGTTAGTTTGTCATCGGTTAACTGTGATTCCGGAAGAACGGCGATGAAATCATCCGGAAATACCTGACCATCGGTGCGATCGACTCCCACTCGGTGTTCATAGACCATTTTGCCACCGAGATGTGCAGCGTAACCCATAACTGCGTAGCCGAGCGCACTGGCAATGCGGCCGCTTCCACGGCGCTTCTTACTTCGTAACAACAGAGACGTCGCGAAAAGCGCGGCGCCACCAAGGTTCATTAGCCCATGAACGAATCCGAGACGGCGGGCTGGAGGATCTACGTCGGACCAATCCGTGATGCCGGTTAACGCCGCGCCCGCTGCTCCCGCCAGACCGATGCCGATGGAAGCATCTGCTGCTGCGGCGAACTCATTTCGGCCAACCATCAAATCCAAAAGGTCGAACACCATCGCGGCGGTCCATGCACCGATAGGCAAGTCTGTCAGCACGACGTGCAACGGCTCGCCCAGCCAGGTACCGTTCAGGAAGTTTCTGAGCTTCTGTGCCTCGGGACTTCCATCGGCGTACAAAGCCTTATCAAGGATCTTTTGGAGTCTCTCGTCCGAAGAAGGTTGTGGTCCCGTTTTCGACAAGTCGTCGTTTAAATCGACTGCCATTCCATCTTTTGTGCCAGCATCTTGGTTTTCCATGCTGCTCCTATTCCGAAGCTCGGAAGCACCGCAGGGGCCGGTCCGCGCCGCTTAGGAAGCGAGTTTCAATTGTTTACTCTTGGAATCGATTGCCTTCAGTAGTTCTTCCCACGATTTGTCAAAAGCCTTCGCGCCATCCGATTGCAGGTCCGCCGCCAATTGATCGAGGTCGATTCCTGCTTTCCGGAAGTCGTCCAGAACAACTTCGCAATCCCCTCCGTCTCGCGGAAGAGTTCCGGTCAGCTTGCCATGGTCGGCGAAAGCCAGAAGCGTCTTCTCCGGTATCGTATTGATTGTGTTCGGCGCAGCCAGAGCACCGATATAGAGAACATCCGGAGCCTTTGGGTCCTTGTTACCGGTACTGGCAAACAAGAGCCTTTGAGGTCGGGCACCAAAGTTGCTCAACCGCTGCCAGCGGTCCGAGGCAAGGATATCCCGATAGGCTTTGTATACCTGCTGTCCGATGGCGATGCCGAGCTTGTCTCGCAGCCCTTCAGGGACTTTCTCGATCGTTGCACCGTCCCACCGGCTCAGGAAGACCGAGGCTACGGATCGGACATCCGGACTGAGGCCGGCTGCGACACGCCGTTCGAGCCCACGCATGTACGCCTCTGCAGATGCGACATAGTGCTCTCGAGAAAAAAGAAGTGTCACGTTGATGGCAGCACCGGCCCCAGTGGCCTCCTCAATCGCCAGATTTCCTTCCGTTGTCCCCGGGATCTTGATGAAGATGTTCGGGCGATTCGCCTTGTTGTGCAATGCAATAGCCGCGGCCGAGGATCCAGCAGCATCGTAGGCGAGGAGCGGAGACACTTCGAGGGAGACAAAGCCATCATTGCCTGCCGTACGCTCGTGAATTGAGACGAAGAGATCCGCAGCTCGAGTCAGGTCCTGAAGAGCCAGTTCGAAGAACAGTTCCTCGCCCGACAACCCTTTTGACGCGAGACGGCCGATCTCGTTGTCATAGGACTTGCTCTTTGAGATTGCATGCTCAAAGATGGTCGGGTTCGAAGTCAAGCCCGTGACGGAAAACTCGTCGATGTAGCGCTTGAGGGTTCCGTTGTCCAGCAGGTCACGCGTTATGTTGTCGAGCCACAAGCTTTGACCGAGATTGTGGAGTTCCTGTGTTGCCTTCATCGCTCCTCCTGCTGCATCTTTGAGCCGCCGCCGGACGGGTATTTGCGACCGACTTGTCGTTAAGCGGCTCAATCCTGTCTGTTAGAGTTGCCGGTTTGCAAAGCTTCTATCTTGCAAGTAGATGCACATCGGCCAACATAGGTAGTCGGGCAACCACCGCAGAATCTCGGGATCGGCTAAGCTGCAAGGCCCGATCGTCGTAGTGAGTGGACTGTGAACTCAAGGTCTGCCTGACATCTCAATCGGATTGTGACGGACACCGGGACGTCGTTAGACGTCTTCGACCAATTGGTTTTTACGGTCGGCATTCCCGATGTTCGGAAGTCTCGCTCGGAGATGCGAGAATCCGTTTGATGTTAATTGCAACCAGATGTGCCTTTTGTGAGACGATCGCGGCATGCGGTGGGGACATTACCTCAATTGCCGTTTCTTTAAACAACTTTAGCCGGCGGCTGAAATACTTTTCTTCGATGGGTAGGCGAAAGTGGACCGCGAGCGGATTACCTTTACAGCGGCCGGTTGCCATCGGCGTCTCGCGGTTCGATGGCGCGAAGACGATTGATCGATCGAAGGAAAACGTCCGCGGTAGTAAACCACGACCACGCATTTCAAAGGGATCGTACTAACGTAGGCGCATAAGGCTATCGGGAGAATCCGACCAGGGCGATGGCAGCTCCGCTCATTACGATTGCGCATGTCCAACCCAGCACTTTCATTTTTAGCGTATTGACCCGGTTTCCCATGACTCTGCGGTCGCTGGTGAGAAGAACGACCATGATCACCAGGGGCGGCGCCAATAATCCATTGAGGATCGCCGACCAGAAAAGCATCTTCACTGCATTGAAGCCTGCGAAATCAAACGCGAGTCCGATCAGAATGGAAACGGCAATTACCGCATAGAACTTTGCCGCGAGCCGAGGCTGAAGATTCAAAGAAGCGCCTTTCCACCTTGCGCCCTCCGCGATTGCATATGCGCAGGAACCCGCCAGCACCGGAACAGCCAGCATTCCCGTTCCGATGATCCCAAGCGTGAATAACCAGTAGGCCCCTTGGCCCGCAAGAGGACGCAGCGCCTCAGCAGCTTGCTTTGCCGTTTCGATATGCTTCTGACCGTGAGCGTTGAGTGTCGCGCCAGTCGTAAGGATAAGGAAGTACATCACCAGGTTGGATAGCAACATTCCTGTGATTACGTCTCTCTTCGCCACACTGAGCTCTTTGTTTGTGGCGCCTTTTCTTTGGGCGACCGTGGATTTGCCGTGATCGCGATCTTCCTCAACTTCCTGCGCTGCCTGCCAAAAGAACAGATAGGGTGAGATGGTGGTCCCCAAGATTCCGACCAAGACGGAGATGTAATTCTTACTCCATTCAACGTGGGGGATGAAAGTCGCTCGAAGAACTTCGCTCCAGTTGGGATGGGACAAGAATGCCGCGGCAACATAAGCGAACAGGACCATCGTCAGCCACTTGAACACGCGTGCCATTGTCCGGTATGAAGTCCAGAGTAGGAGTCCCAGGATAAGAGCGGCAAAAAATGGCGTCCAGAAATAGGCGCGGACGCCAGTGATCATCTGCATTGCGTCCGCCATGCCCCCGAGATCGGCTCCTATATTGAAGATATTGGCAACGATCACCAAAACACAGGCGAGCCAAAGGACCCAGCGAGGATAGCGTGTGCGGATGACACTGGCCAATCCGCATCCAGTAACCATGCCGAGACGTGCGCACATCAGCTGGATCGCGGCCATTAAAGGGAAGGACAGCAGGGCAGTCCAAAGGGTGGCGTATCCATACGAAGCACCTGCAACGGAATACGTCGAAATACCGGAAGGGTCATCGTCCGCTGCACCCGTGACGAGTCCAGGGCCGAGATTCTCGAGAAAGCCGGTCAGCCCGACCGATTGGCTTGATGTCGAAGATCGTGTTGGCAACTCTTCGGCCGGTCCTGAAGACACAAGTCATCCTAACTTATGGGTATGATGTCTACGCGTTAAGCGCCCGGCGGGGGGCGCGCAGATTGACAGCACAACTGTCGATGTCTCAAGCGGAGGTCAAGATACTTGGCAGTACGGATGGTGCGTTCGTTAGCCAAGGGATCTTCACTCCAATTGAGTGCTTCACTTATCCGATGCACCACTCGGAGCCTCGCGCTATTCGTAGATAGTGAGCAAAAGTGATCAGACGTGCTCCTAGATACATGCAACCATATGGCACAATACCGCGTAGAGTGTGGATCGGCGCAGATTGGCATTTTCCTTCAATAAGATGAGCCGTTTCAGAGATTTGCCGTCGCGATAATTGCCTTGAGTCCCTACTCGGCTTGGCACCTCCGCCGTTAACCTGAAGTTGATATGGTTTCGAATAGCCTTCCATATCGCTCGTGAACCCGGAAGGGGGCTTCGGAATGATTCAGCCTAGCGGACCGGAATTTGATATTGCCATCTACCTGGCACACGCCGGGCTAGGGCGAAGAATCATGCAACTAGATCCCAAGCAGACGCTATTTTCGCAGGGAGATCCGGCGGATTCCATCTTTTATCTGCAAAATGGCCAGGCAAAGATCACGGTCGTATCGCAAACCGGAAAAGAAGCCACCATCGCAATCCTCAACCCTGGCGAGTTTGCTGGAGAAGAGTCACTCACGGTGTCCCAAGGGTTGCGATTGGCCACAGCAACAGCAATCACTGCCTGCAGCGCACTCAAGATTAATCGAGAAGAGATGGTTCGGATAATGCATGAGGAGCACGCATTCTCCGATCTATTCTTGAAATTTCTGCTGGAACGCAGTATGCGCACCCAGGCCAGTCTTGTTGACCAGCTCTTCAACTCCAGTGAAAAACGTTTGGCGCGCATTCTTCTCCTGATGTCGCAGATCAGCAAAACTGGCGAGTCCGAACAATATATTCCCAAGATTTCGCAAGAAACCCTGGCTGAGATGATCGGGACAACCCGTTCCCGGGTCAGCTTCTTCATGAACCGCTTCCGCAAGCTCGGCTTTATCGACTACAGCGACCGAATCCAGGTTCACAAATCTCTCCTGAATGTGGTTCTGCACGACCAATTACCGGGGGAAATTAGCGAAGAATCATCCGATATGGAGTCCCATCAAAAATTGAAGAAATACGTGGATTAGCAATCTTTCACGCGAATAGATTAACAACCCAAAAGATGCCGATCTATATCAATGCGACAGCAGGCACGGACATTACATTTATGGTCGAGGTTGCTGCACGCTAAAGTCGGGCAGAGCAGTTTGCAGTGAAAGGGACCCTATGCTTACACCGAAAAAAACTCGTGACCTGGCCCGCAGTCTCGTTGCTCGCGAGTCAGATTCGAACACCCCCTCATTGCAAACTGAACCAGCGAGTGTGCGCGTTTATGAAAGGCTGCGCCGACAACTCGGCGCACCCGTCGGGGCTGACGGCTTTCAGTCTCTCGCTGCTCGTGCTCTCGCACTGGCCAGATCCGAATCTCCCCGACTAAACGCAGTACAAGTTATGGCGAATGGAGGGGTGAGCGGTCTATGCGAACTTGAGTCTGAGACTAACTCCGATAAGGATGGCGAGGTCGGAATCATTCTGATCGCGCAATTGCTCGGGCTGTTTCTCACCCTTCTTGGCGAATCGACAACGTTGCGACTGATAGAAGATTTACGCCTGCAGGCTGAAGTCGGAACAGAGTCTGTCACGACTTCAGCGGTCACTGCGGACTTGGCGTCTGAAGACCTCGCAATTGCTGCGGCTTTCGAGGATCTTCTTCTGGAGATTGACCAGCTGAGGAAGGTAAGTGGACGTATTGAGAATTTGGCGTTTAAACACCCTGGTATGGAGGAAGGACTCTTGGGTGCTGCTGGAAGCATTCGCAGCATTACGACGGTTCTGGATGTTTTCACACTTATCCGAAGCAGGGCAGGTGGTCCACAGGAAGACGCACCGGACTTACAAAAGAATCGATATATGAACTGAGTGCTGCCGGGACTCCATTGACCCGGATGCACCACAGCTCAACGGCGCGCCCCGCTGGCAAAAATTGGTTTGTCGCCCGGGCCTTTCCACGAGGCATCAACCAGATATCGGAATTTTGCACTTGGAGCGATGCGGGATTGAAGATGACGACTCTCCCGGAAATGCGAGATTTGGCGCGACGGCTTCTCAGTTACGAAGCCGATGCGAGCAATACCTCCGAGCCAGTGGAGTCCACAACCCTCCGCGTCTATCAAAAGCTGCGTCAGAGTCTTGGCGAATTGGCTGGATCTGCCGGCTTTCACTCGCTCGCCTCTCGTGCTTTGACAATGGCAAGATCAGAAATTCCCAGCCTTAGCGCGGTACATGTGGGAACGGATGGAAATCTCGAAGGTATGAGCGCGATTGAGCTTTCGGTCAAAGCTGAGCAGGATCGGGTTCATGAGGGCGGCGTCATCCTCATTTCGTGCTTGCTCGGACTGCTTCTAATTTTTCTTGGCGAAGCTTTAACGTTGAGCCTGCTGCGCGATGCGTGGCCAGGTGCAGCCCTTGACGATCGCAATTCGGGGAATTGGAGAAACTCGTGAAGACAGAAGAGAAAGTAACGATCAACAAACTGCCAACCGGAGTTGCAGGTCTCGACGAGATTGTGGGAGGTGGTCTCCCCGAATACTCATTCAACATCATCGCGGGTGCACCCGGAAGCGGAAAGACGACCTTGGCGCACCAGTTCGTGTTTGCGAACGCGACCCCGGAGCGGCCTGCTCTCTACTTCACGGTCCTGGGTGAGTCGGCAATAAAGATGCTGCGCTACCAGCAGCAGTACACATTCTTCGATCCCGCCAAGCTGCCGGATGCGATTCGCTTCATCAACCTCAGCCAGGTTGTCCTGGAGAAGGACCTGGGCGCGGTCCTGGAGCAGATCACAAAAGAAGTCGAAAAGGCGAACCCTGCTGTCGTGGTTGTCGACTCGTTCCGCACGATGGTGCGGCAGCCGAAAAGCGAGATGGATCTGCAATCCTTCATTCAGCGTTTAGCCTTGTCTCTTGCCAGCTGGCAAGCGACAACTTTCTTGATCGGTGAATACGCCGAGGAGGAGTTGCGCGATAATCCCATATTTACAGTCGCTGATGGACTTTTCTGGTTGCGACAGACAACGGAGCGAAACTCAATTGTCCGCAAGCTGCAGATCATAAAACTGCGCGGCCAGGCTTCAGTGCCTGGGTTGCATACTTTCCGCATCACCGAAGCCGGAGTACAGGCCTTCTCGCGCACGTTTGGGTTGACCGCTCGCAAGAGAAATCCGCCCGCCAATCGGCGCCTTTCCTTTGGCGTTCCAGAGTTAGACAAGATGTTGGATGGGGGCGTGCGCGAGGGCGATAGCGTGCTCATAGCCGGTTCTTCGGGAACCGGGAAATCTGTTCTCGCGACCCAATTCATTGCGGAAGGGATACATCACGGAGAACCGGGCATTGTGGCTGTCTTTGAAGAACGTCCGCAGGCGTATGCGGAGCGGGCCAGCAAATTGGGTTTGGATTTAGAAACGCCGCAGAAAGACGGGAAACTCTCAATCCTTTATCTCCGCCCCTTGGATCTCTCTGTGGACGAAACCATGCAGTCGATTCTCGACGCTGTGCAGAAGATCGGTGCCAAGCGCCTGGTGATCGATTCTCTAGCGGGTTTTGAGATGGCTCTTTCGCCCGGCTTCCGCGCCGACTTCCGCGAATCGCTCTACCGGATGATCTTCGCCTTGACTGGCATCGGGGTGACGATTCTTAGCACGGTTGAAGTGGATGAGTCCTTTACCGAATTTCCGTTCAGTACATACTCCATCTCTTTCCTCTGCGACGACATCATCCGGCTCCGGTATGTGTCCCTCGACGGTCAACTTCGCAAGGTTATGGTGGTGATCAAGATGCGCGGTGGCAATCACGCCAAAGATATTCGCGAATATGAGATCACGTCGAACGGCGTGGTTATTTCGGATCAACGCCTGACAAACTATCAGGGTCTAATTAGCGGACTTCCCGTGCATTCGAACCGGTCCGCCCGGAAGGTACAGTCCTCCCATGATCCGGAAGCCAGAAATGAGACCTAAAGAGTTATCTGAGAATGCAGAGTTCGACGCCAACGTTCGTCTTGACTGGGAGGCCGGTGTGACGAGTATCGAACGCTCAATTCTGGATACCTTGCCCCTGCCGTTGGCTGCGTTGGCGGGATCGAATCACATCATTCGTTATGTCAATTCAGCCTTTTGTCGGCTGGCCTTCAAGACTAAAGATGAATTGATCGGGAAACCTCTGATCGAGGTAGTGCACTGGGAAGGCTGCCTTGCATTGCTGAACCACGTATACCGCACGGGAGAAGTCGAAATCCAGACAGAACCGGAGCGGACAGATGCTCGTTCAGCTCGTTGGTCCTTTACGATGTGGCCGATCCGGGTTGCAGAGCATCATCCAGTAGGAATCATGATGCAAGTCACCGATACCACACAATTCCAACAGCGAGCGATCTCAGTGAATGAGCAACTGCTTTTGGCTGGGGTGCGCCAGCATGAACTTAGGGAAACCGCAGAGAGGCTGAACGCCCAATTAAATCGTGAAATTGCGGATCGCAAGAGAATTGAACATGCCCTCATCAATAGCGAAAAACTGGCAGTGACTGCAAGATTCGCCTCAACCATGGCCCATGAGATTAACAATCCTCTAGAAGCAATGACCAATCTGGTATATCTGCTCGCTCCTCTCCAAACAGGCCCCGAGGCACGAGCTTACATCGCCACGCTAGATGATCAGTTGCAAGGTTTGCGTCGCATTACGGCACATTCGCTCAAATTTCACCGCGACGGCAACAAGCCTGCAGAATTGAAATTGGATGCGGTGCTCCGCGAAGTATCGGACTTTTACCGACCTCAGGCCGAGAGGCAAGGGATTGCTCTACAGCAGCGCTCTGAGACGGACGGAACCATTTTGGCCTTCAGAGGCGAGATTGTACAGGTTGTTACGAACCTGTTGCTAAATGCGCTTGATGCCACGAGCGCTCATGGACAGGTCATCCTGCACCTGTATCCAGCTCCACGTTGGCTCTGTGAAGTCCATACAGCATCTCGTGGTTATTGTCTCTCGATTGCTGATTCGGGGAGTGGTATCGCGCCGCAAGATCAAGCACGACTGTATGAGCCTTTCTTCACCACAAAAGGGGAACACGGAACAGGCCTCGGATTATGGGTAAGCGCCGGGATCATCAACCGTATTGGTGGTTCAATACGCGTTTGGAGTTCTTGCCGGCCTGGTCGTTCTGGCACATGTTTCTCTGTCTTTCTGCCCGCCCAGCATATCCAGCATGATCCATTGAAGAGTTCAGAGAGGCTTTGCAAGGTACAAGCCCATCAAGACGTTGTCACCGGGCTTTGACCAATCGCAAAAGGCATAGCCTCCTGGAGATTGCCTGACTCATCCGCTGCGCGAAGGCTATCGAAGCCTGCCAGACGCGCCGAGCATGAGCCCAATTAAGGGAAACTAGAGATTGAGTGTGGCACACTCGGGTGGCCAGAAATCATGCTCGCGCTGAATGTGTAGCGGGCTTCTCGACAGCTCGTGCGGCCTGGGCGCTGAAACCATTGCGGACCGACTCCGTTACTCGTGGCCTTTGCATTTCTCTCTTCAAGCTGGAGATAATCTCCCTGGCAATCTCGATCCGGCTTTTCTTTTTCATGAAGCGGCCCTTCTTTTGAACGATGAGCGGTGAACTACGTTATCGAGTTCG
>Ga0265339_10000080_pt1 | contig 83570 bp, 73 predicted proteins | sample 4CB219metaG_FD_202085 | JGI IMG/M metagenome (GOLD analysis project Ga0265339, IMG submission 202085) | Rhizosphere microbial communities from Carex aquatilis grown in University of Washington, Seatle, WA, United States - 4-CB2-19 metaG | ecosystem: Host-associated > Plants > Roots >... | reverse complement strand
TCTCGCGAGAACAGGCCCAAGCAGTTCCTTCCGCTGTTTGGTTCCTATTCGACGTTTCAGGAAACCATCCGCAGGGTGTCCGATCCGGCATTATTCGGACGTCCAATCGTCGTCACTAACGGCCAGTATCGTTTTCTCGTTGCCGAGCAGCTCGCCGCGATCGGGGCGCAAGCCGATATTCTGCTTGAACCAATGCGGCGTGATTCGGGGCCGGCCATCGTCGCTGGGAGCGAATTCGCTCGCCGCCGCGCCAAGGATGCCCTCGTGGTCGCGCTGGCCGCCGATCACGTCGTCACCGATGCCGCCGCCTTCGCCAAGGTTTGCGCTGCGGCCGCACTGGCCGCGGCCGAAAACCGCATCGTCACGTTCGGCGTGCGTCCGACCCGTGCGGCGACCGAATACGGTTATATCCGCGCTGGCGCCGCGCTTGGCGCCAATATTTTTGCGATCGAGCGCTTCGTCGAGAAACCAGACGCCGCGACCGCGCAGCGTTATGTCGATGAAGGATATTTGTGGAATTCCGGCAACTTTCTGTTCCGCGCCGAATTGCTGCTCGACGAATACCGCGCGTTTGAGCCGGACAGCGCGGTAGCGATAATCAGCGCCGTCGAGAATGCTGGGAACGACCTGGATTTTGTAACTCTCGATGCGGCGGCATTTGGGCGTGCCACGGCGAAATCGATCGATTACGCGGTGATGGAGCGCACCAAACACTTGGCGGTATTGCCGGTTTCTTACGGATGGTCCGACGTCGGCTCCTGGCAGGCAGTCTGGGAGCTGTCCGCGCGTGACGCAGCCGACAACGCCGCGCAGGGTTCGGCACTGTTCGTCGATGCCAGCGGCTGTTATGTCGCCTCCGACAAGCAGCTCGTTGCGCTTTATGGCTTGCAGAACGTCGTCGTGGTCACGACCGCCGATGCGATTTTGGTCGCGCGGCGCGAGGACGGCGACGGCCTGCGGCGCGTGGTGCGAAAACTCAAGGACGTCGCCCCCGCGGTAACCGAAGACCACCTGAAAGTGCACCGCCCCTGGGGTTCCTATCAGTCGCTCGATCAGGGCGAGCGCTTCCAGGTTAAACGCATCGTGGTCAAGCAGGGCGGGCGGCTGTCGTTGCAAATGCATCATCACCGCGCCGAGCACTGGGTGGTGGTTCGCGGCACTGCCCGGGTGACGATCGACGACACTGTCAAGATTCTTCACGAGAACGAATCGATCTATGTGCCAAGCGGCGCGCGCCATCGCCTGGAAAATCCGGGCAAGATCGACCTCGAACTGATCGAAGTCCAGACCGGCTCCTATCTCGGCGAGGATGATATCGTCCGGTTCGAGGACGACTATCACAGGCGCTGAGCGGCAGGCGGGTGCGGGCGCGGGATGCCGTAGACGCAAAAGCAGCGTATCCTATGGCGGTCGGTCATGGAGGCTGCCAAGCACCTCTCGGGCGGACCGCCGCAGGGTCATGTGCGGCCGCCGGTCGCGGCCCCCGAACGTAAGTCTTGGAAGCAAAATGTGTTCGAGTTCCGTGCCATGCCGGTCGCCAGCCGCGCCGGGTCGTGCTAGGTGAGGCGTTGGGGTTAGCGGCTGCGCAGGAGGTCTCCTGCGGCGCTTGGGTGAGGTCTTAAAGTGACGGGGAACGGCACGGTTCGGATCGGTGTAGTGGGCGTCGGCGTCATGGGCTCAAACCATGCGCGGGTCCTTTCGGATATTCCTGGCGTCGAACTGGTGGGCGTTGCCGATCCTGATCGCAAACGGCGGGATTTCGTCGCCGGAACGCTCGGCTGTGGCGGCTTCGACGACGTCGATGCCCTGCTTGCCAGCGGCGTCGACGGTGTGACCATTGCGGCGCCTACACACCTTCACCACGACATTGCTCTTAAATGCATCGCCCGCGGCGTGCACCTTCTGGTCGAGAAGCCAATTGCCTCGACCGTGGCTGAAGGACGGACCATCGTTGCGGCCGCCCGCCGCGCCGGCGTGACGCTCATGGTCGGGCACGTCGAGCGCTTCAACCCGGCCGTTGAGTCCGTCAAGCGGGCAATCAAGGACCAGGACATTCTCTCGATCGCCATCACGCGGGTCGGACCGTTCCCGCCGCGCATGTCGAACGTCGGCGTCGTCATTGACCTGGGTGTGCACGACATCGATCTCATTCGCTGGTTTACCGAATCGGAGATCGTCGAAATCCAGCCGCAAATGTCGAGTGCGGTCGCCGAGCGCGAGGACATTGCGCTCCTTCAGTTCCGCACCGCCTCCGGCGTGCTTGCTCACATCAACACCAACTGGCTGACGCCGTTCAAGGCGCGCAACATTCATATCGCGACACGCGACAAATATCTGATCGCCGATCTGTTGACGCTGCAGGTGACGGAATGTTTTGGCTTTCAGCCGGACGGCAGCTATTCGATGCGGCATCTGTCGGTCGGCTACGCAGAACCGCTGCGCGCCGAATTGGGAGCCTTTGTCCATGCGATCCGCAGCGGTGAGCCCCCGGCGGTTACCGGCGAGGAAGCAGTCGCGAGTCTTGAGATCGCCATTCGCTGCCTCGAAGCACGCGCTCCGCAGGCCGCCGAGCCGCAGCGCAAGGGGCCGCGCCGGGTTGTCGGCTAGATTATGAGCTCAATTCCCTTTATCGACGTCGCGGCACAGCGGCGCAGGCTCGGCCGTGCCATCGACGATGCGGTCGCCCGCGTTCTGGAGCATTGCCAGTTCATTCAAGGTCCCGAAGTCCGCGCACTCGAGGCGGACCTCGCGGCATTCTGCGGCGCGCGGCACGTCATCGGCTGCTCCAGCGGTACCGACGCACTGCTCCTCGTGCTGATGGCCTGGGGCATCGGCCCGGGCGACGCGGTGATCTGCCCTACTTTCACTTTCTGTGCCACGGCCGAGATGGTGGCGCTGCTTGGCGCGACGCCGGTCATGGCCGATGTCGAGGCCGAGACCTTCAATCTCGATCCCGAGAGTTTGCGGAGCGCCATCGCTGCCGCGAAACGGCTGGGGCTCAAGCCGCGTGCTGTGATCCCGGTCGATTTGTTCGGTCTGCCCGCAGATCATGACGCAATCGCCGCCATTTCAGCCGAGGACGGACTGCTCGTCCTTGACGACGCGGCGCAGGCATTCGGTGCGACTTATCGCGGCAGAAAACTCGGCGCACTTGCGGCCGCGACTGCGACGAGCTTTTTCCCGGCCAAGCCGCTTGGCTGCTATGGCGACGGCGGCGCCGTCTTCACCGATGACGACGCGTTGGCGGCGCGGATCAGGAGTCTGCGCGTCCACGGCGAGGGCGCCGTCGATAAGTACGACGCTGCGCGCATCGGCATCACCGGGCGGCTCGATTCGATCCAGGCCGCGGTGCTGATCGAAAAGCTCAAGATATTCCCGGAAGAAATCGCGGCCCGCAATCGCGTGGCCGCGCGCTATTCGGAAGCGCTTGCCGATGTCGCGACCGTGCCGCGGGTTGGCAACGAATCGACGTCGATATGGGCGCAGTACACGATCCGGCTCGCGCCCGGCCAGCGCGACGGCCTGGCGACTGCGCTAAAGGCGCAGGGCATTCCGACCGCGATCTATTACCGCAAGCCGCTGCATCGGCAGGAGGCTTACGCCCGCTATCCCATTGCGGATGGCGGCGCTCCCATCAGCGAGCGGCTGGCCGACGAAGTCATCAGTCTGCCGATGCACGCCTACCTGGAACCGCCGGTCCAGGATCGCATCGTTGCCGCGGTGCGCCAGCACCTGGCGAACTAATGCGATCAGGCATCAGTCGCTGAGGCGATCAGCCGCGCCTCTTTGGATGCTCCGCGCTTTCCCCAGGGCACGAGCGCCCAGGCTCGTTCGTGAAAATAATAGATTAGAATTTTGGTGATGATTTCCGTGAGGGCGACCGACACGGCGATTTTCGGGCTGCGGGTGATCACGAACGCCACAATGAACGTATCGAGACTGCCAGTTGCGCGCCAGCTCACCGCTTTCGCGAGCGAGCGCGCGTGAGTCTCGGTCCAGCGCGTGCGCTTTTTCGCGGGGGCCTTCGTGGTCTTCGATTTTCCGCGTAGCGTCCAGCGGCGGCGCGGCGGCTCGTGAATCTGCTCGATGCAGCCCATGGCGACGGTATCGAAGCTTTCGGAGTCGATCAGGATGAAGCTGCCCGTGTCCCTGCATTCGGCGTAGCGGTCGACGGCAACCGGGCGATCGAAGTCGAGTGAACACGTGCCGATCGCGTTTTGCGCGATTGATGGAGCGTCAATCGTGCGCCGTCGATCGAGGTCGGTGACCATCAAATCCGGACCCGCGGTCGCGGTCACGGTGCGCGTGCCGAGCTTGGCAAGGTATTTCTGTCCCGGCTGCAACGGCCGTTCGCCCATCCAGAATACGCGCGCGCCGATTCGTTCGGTTACAGCCGGCGTTCGATCGGCATCCGCAATCATGTCGCCGCGCGAGGCGTCGATCTGGTCCGCCAAGGTCAGCGTCACCGATTGCCCGGCTTCGGCGCGGACGAGATCGCCATCGTAGGTGACGATTCGCGCGATGCGAGAGCTGACGCCGGACGAAAAAAGTTTCACCGGCATGCCGACTTCGACAGCACCGCTCGTGATCAGACCGCTATAGCCGCGGAATTGCGCGTCGGGGCGGTTGACCAGTTGAATGGGCATGCGCAGCGGGCCGGCCGCGCCGGTGCGTGCAGGCACGACGTGTTCCAGATAATGGAGCAACGTCGCGCCGCGATACCAGGGCATGTGTGGTGAATGGGCGGCGATATTGTCGCCGGTCTTCGCTGCGGCCGGAATGGTCACGACATTGCGGATGCCGGAGTCGGCCGCAATCTCGCGAAACTCGGCTTGGAGCGCATGGAATGTATCCTCGCGCCATCCGGCGCGGTCCATCTTGTTGACGACGAGGACGACATCTTTGATGCCGAGCATGCCGACGATCGCGATGTGCCGCCGAGTCTGTCGCGTCACTCCCTCGTTGGCGCTCACCAGCACCAGCGCCAGATCCGCGACCGAGGCGCCGGTCGCCATGTTGGCGCTGTATTGTTCGTGGCCAGGCGTGTCGATGACGATGAATTTGCGACGCGGCGTCGAGAAGAAGCGGTAGGCCACATCGATGGTGATGTTCTGTTCGCGCTCGGCCGCAAGCCCGTCGAGGAGCAGCGAATAGTCGAGCTCATCGCCCTGCGTGCCGTATTTGCGCGAGTCGGCGGCCAGCGCTTCGAGTTGATCCGTGAACAACTGCTTTGATTCATAAAGCAGCCGGCCGAGCAGCGTCGACTTGCCGTGGTCGACCGAGCCGCAAGCCACGAAGCGCAACAGACTTTGCGTCTCTCCAAAGGGCGATTCGCCGGACATGCGTTCGCCGGATCGCGAATGCACGTTCATCAGAAATAGCCTTCCTGCTTTTTCTGCTCCATTGAGGCGGAACCATCGTGATCGATCACGCGCCCGCGCCGCTCCGAGTATCGGGTCGCCAGGGTCTCGGCGATCACCGCTTCGATGGTCTGCGCTTCGCTCTCGATCGCGCCCGTGAGCGGATAGCAGCCAAGCGTGCGAAAGCGCACCATCCTGGTCTGTACCCGCTCGCCGGGCTCAAGCGGCAGCCGGTCGTCGTCCACCATGATAAGTGTGTCGTCGCGCACGACCACCGGACGCAGCGCCGCAAGATAGAGCGGCACCACCGGGATGCGCTCGCGCTGGATGTAGAGCCAGACGTCGAGCTCTGTCCAATTCGACAGTGGAAACACCCGAAAACTCTCGCGGCTGCGCTTGCGTCCATTGTAGATGCGCCACGGCTCGGGCCGCTGGCGCTTGGGGTCCCAGACATGGTGGGCGCTGCGAAACGAGAACACGCGTTCCTTGGCGCGCGATTTCTCTTCGTCCCTCCTGGCGCCACCGAGGGCGAGATCGAAACCGTGGTGATCGAGCGCCTGGCGCAGTGCCTGGGTCTTCATCACGTCGGTGTGGAGCTTCGAGCCGCTGTCGATCGGATTGATGCCGCGCGCGAGGCCGTCGCGATTGGTGTGCGCGATCAGTTTGAGGCCGAGTTCGCGCGCGCGCGCATCGCGGAACGCGATCATCTCGCGGAACTTCCAGGTGGTGTCGATATGCAGCAGCGGAATTGGCGGTTTGCCCGGATAGAACGCCTTTAACGCCAGATGCAGCAGAACGGAAGAATCCTTGCCAATCGAATAGAGCAATACCGGATTATCGGATTCGGCCACCGCCTCGCGGATGATATGGATGCTCTCGGCCTCAAGCTGATCGAGATGGGAGAGCGCCACTGCGGGCTCATGAGCCGCTTGCTCAGACACGATGATTTCGCCAGTGCTTTCGGTGCGAGCGTTTTCAGTGCAAGCGTTTTCGGTGAGTGCGGGGAGCGCGTCCATGTTGGCCTTGCGGGTGTTTCTATTCGGTTTATGGCGGTTTGTCGCGTATCAGTTGGCTTCGCTGTGCAGGCCACATTCTTTCTTGTCAGATTGTTCCCACCACCAGCGGCCGGCGCGCTCGGGCTCGCCCGGCGCCACCGCGCGCGTGCAGGGCGCACAGCCGATTGAGAGAAAGCCGCGGTCGTGGAGGCGGTTGTAGGGAACCCCGTGGGTTCGCACGAAATCCAAAGTCTGCTCGCGCGTCCAGTCAAACAGCGGGTTCACCTTGATGAGGCGGCGACGCTCGTCGAACGCAACCGAAGCAAGCCGCGCCCGGCCGGCGGATTGATCAGCGCGTATGCCGGTTACCCAGGCCGAAGTTCCGGCGAGCGCCCGATCGAGCGGGGCGACTTTTCGAACATTGCAACATTCGAGCCGGGCGGCGAGCGACGAACGCAGGCCGCCGATGCCCTGTCGGGCAATCAGTGCTTCCAGGCTGCCGTGGGATGGCGCGAATGCCACGACACGGCGGCCATAGCGCTGTTCAGTCTCAGCCCAGACCTCGTGGGTTTCCGGAAACAGACGACCGGTGTCGAGCGTGGCGACGTCGATGGCGAGGCTTTGCGAAAAAATGGCATGAGCGATGGCCTGATCTTCGAGGCCGAAGCTGGTGGTGAAGACGATCCGTCCTGTGAGCTTTGCGCGGATCACCGCCAGGCGCCCGAGCAGATCGAGAGGGGCAAGCTCCGCCGCCAAGGCCTCTACCTTGGCCGCTCCGATGCCGACGTCCCATGGCGCTATCGCGCGCGGGTTGGTGCCGCTCGGGCCGCGAACCTTCGACCTGTCGCTACCCGGCGCGATCTCTGACATAAACGACCTCACGACGAAAACCCTCGGCGGATTTAGAAGGAATTTCCTTAAATGCCAATATCGATCCACTAAAAAAGAAAAATACACTCCAACGGCGTCGTATCACAGATTTAAGTTTTGAATTATCCGGTGGCGCCAGGGCGTCCCGCGCCCGCCTCCAATCAGATGCACGCCGTCATCGCGCCGTGAATTTCCGTAGACTATTGATCGCCGCGCGGCGCGATGGCAGCCCAGGGACCGATGTTCAAAAAGATTCTCACCGTCGGCGGCTACACGCTGCTCTCGCGCCTGACCGGCTTTCTACGCGATATCATGCTGGCGGCGATCCTCGGCGCCGGTCCTGCCGCCGATGCATTCTTTGTCGCGTTCCGTCTGCCCAATCATTTCCGCGCGATTTTTGCCGAAGGCGCGTTCAATGCCGCGTTCATTCCCGCCTATGCGCGCATCCGCACCCAGGGCGGCCACGAGGCCGCAAAGGCCTTTAGCGACCGCATCTTCACGCTGCTGATTGCAACGCAGGTCGTGCTGCTGGTGGTAGCGCTACTGTTCATGCCCCAGGTGATCGACCTGCTGGCGCCCGGATTTTCGCGCGAGCCGCGCCAGTTCGCGCTCGCGGTATCGCTAACCCGAATCACGTTTCCGTATCTGCTGCTGATCACGCTGGTGACGCTCTGGGGTGGCATGCTCAACGCGATGCATCGGTTCGCCGCCGCTGCTGCCGCGCCGATCTTGCTCAACGTCGCCATGATGGGGACCCTGGCGCTCGCCGTCTATTTCCCCGGCCCGGGCTATGCTGCGGCCTGGGGCGTGCTGATCTCGGGTGTGCTGCAGGCGGTCCTGGTCGGCGGCGATGTCGCGCGCAGCGGTGTGGCGACCTGGTTTCGATCGCTCCGCTTCGACGACGACGTGCGCCGCTTCTTCAAGGCGCTGTTGCCGGCAACTGTCGGCTCTGCCGGCACGCAGCTCGCGCTGTTCGCCGACACCATCATTGCCAGCTTTTTGTCGACAGGCGCCATCTCGGCGCTCTACTACGCCGATCGTATCGATCAGCTACCGATCGGCGTTATCGGCATTGCGGTGGGCACGGTGCTGCTGCCCGAGATGACCCGGCGGCTCGCATCCGGGGACGATGCTGGCGCGCGCTCGGCGCAGAACCGCGCGATCGAATTTGCGCTGCTGCTCGGGATTCCCTGTGTGGTGGCATTTTTGATCATGCCCGACATCATCATGCGAGGCCTGTTCATGCGCGGCCGCTTTAACGCCGGCGATGCGCATGCGGCGGCGGCGACGCTGATGGCCTATACGATCGGGCTCGTTCCATTTGTACTCATTCGCAGCGTGGTCGCGCCGTTTCTGGCTCGTGGTGACACGGCGACCCCCGTCAAGGCGGCGCTCACCGGCACCGCGGTCAACATCGCTCTGAAAGTCGTATTGATGGGGCCGCTGGCCCAGGTTGGCCTGGCGCTGGCGACCTCGATCGGTGCTTGGATCAACTTTCTCCTTGTGCTGTGGCTCGCGGGACGGGCGGAATTCATCGCCGCCGATCGGGAACTGAAAGCTTCGCTCGGCCGGCTGGCCGTGGCGGGCGTCGCCATGGCGATATTGCTGGCGCTCGCCGTGCCGCTTGTCACATCGCTGTTGTCGTCCTTGTCAAGATTCCGCAACGAATCGGAGCTGCTGGTGCTGACGCTCGTCGGCGGGGTCGTGTACGGCGTGCTGGTTCTTGTACTGTTCGGCCGCCGTTGGGCCACGTTGTTGCGACGGGGTTCTGAAGGGGGGCCGAGCCAGCCGGTATCGCCACCCGACGGCGGGGCTTGAGCAAACGGGGATTTGAGCGATGCGCGTCTGCATGATCGGCGCCGGCTATGTGGGGCTCGTCTCCGGTGCCTGCTTTGCCGAGTTTGGCCATCACGTGACCTGCATCGACAAGGATGCACGGCGGATCGCCGCCCTCAACTCCGGCGAAATTCCGATCTTCGAGCCGGGACTCGCCGAACTGGTCGATTCCAACGCGCGTCAGGGGCGGCTCGATTTCGCCGCCGAGACGGCGAGCGTCGCCGAAGCCGATGCGGTCTTTATCGCGGTCGGTACGCCGTCGCGGCGCGGCGACGGTTACGCCGATCTGAGCTTCGTCTATCAGGCGGTGCGCGAGATCGCTCCGCTGCTCCCGCCAAACGCCGTGGTGGTGACCAAATCCACCGTGCCGGTCGGTACCGGCGATGAGATCGAGCAGATTTTGCGCGACCTGCGGCCCGACGCCGATCTGCCGGTCGTCTCCAATCCCGAATTTCTGCGCGAGGGCGCCGCCATTCAGGATTTCAAGCATCCCGACCGCATCGTGGTCGGCACCGGCGATCCGCGCGCGCGAGAGATCGTGACGGACGTCTACCGGCCGCTTTATTTGAATGCCGCGCCGATGCTGTATGTGAGCCGGCGCACCGCCGAGCTGATCAAATACGCCTCGAACGCGTTTCTCGCCACCAAGATCACTTTCATTAACGAAATGGCCGACCTGTGCGAGCAGGTTGGCGCCGACGTGCAGGACGTCGCCCGCGGCATGGGTCTCGATAACCGGATCGGCGGCAAGTTCCTGCATCCGGGCCCGGGCTTTGGCGGATCGTGCTTTCCCAAGGATGCGACCGCGCTGCTCAAGACCGCGCAAGATCACGGCGTCCCGTTGCGCATCGTCGAAATCGTTTCAGCGGTCAACGATCAGCGCAAGCGCGCAATGGCCCGCAGGGTGGTCGCCGCACTGGGCGGTTCGGTGCGCGGCAAGATCATCGCGGTGCTCGGGCTTTCGTTCAAGCCGAATACCGATGACACACGTGATTCGCCGGCAATTCCGTTGATTACAGCGCTCCAGGATCTCGGCGCGCAGGTGCGCGCCTACGATCCGGCAGGCATGGAGCAGGCCAAGCCCTCGCTGCCTTCGATCGGCTATTGCGGCAGCGCCTATGAGGCCGCCACCGGCGCCGAAGCGCTGGTGATCGCCACCGAATGGGACCAGTTCCGGGCGCTCGATCTCGGCCGGCTCAAAAGCGTCATGGCGCGGCGCGTCATTGTCGATCTGCGCAATATTTATCGCGCCGACGAGATGAAGCGAGCCGGTTTCCGCTACGTCGCCATCGGGCGGGCGGGAGTGGAATAGCCGCCCAATCCCGTCCTGACCGGACCGGCCAAAAAATTGCCCCTGCGCCGCGCGCCGAGTAAGATTCCGCCAGCGGAGACAATGCATGAGCGTTCGCGCGGGCCGAGAATTCCTGGCGGTGCCGGGGCCGACCAATATCCCCGACCAGGTGCTGCAAGCGATGCACCGGCCGGCGGTCGAGCTTTATTCCAAGCCACTGATTGCGCTGACCGACACCCTGTTGCGCGACCTCGGCCGTCTGTTTGGTACCGAAGGGCGCACGTACATCTATATCGCCAACGGTCACGGCGCGTGGGAAGCCGCGCTCACCAACGTGCTGTCGCGCGGCGACAAAATCCTTGTCCTGGAGAGCGGCAAGTTCGGACTCGATTGGGGCGACGCCGCCGCCCGGCTCGGCATTGATGTCGAGGTGCTCAAAGGCGACGGTCGCCACGCTGTTAGGCCTGACCAGGTCGAGGCTCGCCTGCGCGCGGACACGATCGGTTCGATCAAGGCGGTGCTTGCCGTGCAAATCGACACGGCTTCGAGCGTCGCCAACGACATTGCGGCGATCGGGGGCGCCATCGGATCGGCCGGGCACGGCGCATTGTTCATGGTTGACGCGGTGGCGTCACTCGGCTGCGTGCCGTTCAGAATGGATGCCTGGGGTGTCGACGTTGCCATGTCGGGTTCGCAGAAAGGACTGATGACGCCGCCGGGTTTGGGGTTCGTGGCCGCGAGCGAACGGGCGCACCGCGCTCACCAGAGGGCGGGGTTGCGAACGCCATATTGGGACTGGACTACGCGGGATGGCGATTCCCACTATCAGAAATATGCCGGCACCCCGCCCGAACACCTGATGTTTGGCTTGCGCCAGGCATTCGACATGCTGTTTGCGGAGGGACTCGACAACGTGTTCCTCCGCCACCGTTTGCTCGCGGAAACCGTTCGCCGCGCCGTCGGCGTCTGGAGCAAAAAGAATACGCTCGCTTTCAATATCGTCGAACCCGCCGAGCGTGCGAACACGGTCACGACGGTGCTCATGGCCGATGGCTGCAATCCCGAAGCGCTGCGCGATTATTGCGATTCGAAATGCGGCGTCGTGCTTGGACGCGGTATCGGCAAACTGAACGGCAAAGCCTTCCGCATCGCTCATATGGGCCACCTCAACGCGCCGATGGTGCTCGGCACGATCGGCACCATCGAGGTGGGGCTGCGCGCGCTCGGTATTGAGCATGGCTCGGGCGGCGTGCAGGCCGCGACCGAGTGGCTCAGTGATCAGGTCAAGCCGGATGTGGCCGGGTAGCCGGCGCTGCAAATGGCCCGTTGAGGACTGCGATGGGACGCGAATTCGGTATCGGCGCGCGGCTGCCCCGGCTCGAGGACGCGCGCTTCTTGCAAGGGCGCGGCCAATTCTGCGCTGACATTAACTTGCCCGGGATGCTGCACGCGGCCTTCGTGCGCTCGCCGCACGCCCATGCGCGTATCGTCGCTGTGCGCAAACCGCAAGGCGCGGAGCAGCGCGTCTTTCATGCCGGCGACCTTTCCGGTGTCGGCCGCATGCGCTCGACCGCGAAACTGCCCGGCTTCAAGCCGTCGGATTGGCCGATCCTGGCCGCTGGAAAGGTGCGCCATGTCGGCGAGCCGGTCGCGATGGTGCTCGCCGCGAGCGGGGGCGAAGCCGAGGATCTCGCCGCCCGCGTCGAGGTGGAATTCGAGCCGTTGTCGCCGGTCGTCACCATGGCGGATGCGCTGAGGAAACAGGCGCCATTCGTCCACGACGAATGGGGCGATAACATCCTGCTCGACCTCAAAATGGAGGCGGGCGACCTCGCCGCCGCCAAGGCCGCCGCGGCGCATGTGGTCGAGCGCCGCTTTCGCATGAACCGCATGCATCCGCTGCCGATCGAGGGCCGCGCCACCGTTGCGCACTACGACGGCCGGCTCGATGAGCTTGTCGTCTATGTAGCGCATCAACTGCCGGTGCCGCTGCAGATTGGATTGGCGCAAGTGCTGGGCATCAGCCAGCGGCGGCTGCGCGTCGTCGTGCCGGATGTCGGGGCCTCGTTCGGGCTCAAGACCTACGTGGAAAGCGAGACGGTGTGCGTCGCCTGGGCGGCGATGCGGCTGCGCCGGCCGGTGCGCTGGGTGCAGGATCGCCACGAGTCGCTCGTCTGCGACGCCACCTGCCGCGATTACGAGTGCAAGATCACCGGCTATGCGGACAGTGAGGGGCGCGTGCTGGCGCTCGACTGCGAGGTGCTGGTCGATTCCGGCGCCTACTCGCCGTGGCCGTGGCCGGCCGGCATCGAAGGCGGCTTGGCGCTCGGCAACATGCAAGGCTGCTACGACATTCGCGCTTTCCGCGGACGCGCCATCAACGTGGTCAGCAACAAGCCGGCAGGACAGCCGTTCCGCGGTGTCGCCCGGCCGCTGTCGTGCATCGGCCACGAGATCGTCATGGACGGCGTTGCGCAGGCGACCGGCATCGATCCGCTCGACGTGCGGCTGCGCAATTTCGTCAAGCCCCAGCAGATGCCTTACGTGTCGGTGACCAAAAAGACGCTCGACAGCGGCGATTATGCCGCGGCGCTCAGACGTGCCGCCGAACTGATCGATCTTCCGGCGGTACGGGCCCGGCAAAAGAGCGGCGAGAAGGACGGCCGGCTGATCGGCGTCGGTTTTGCATCGTTCTACGAGCAGACCGCCTATGGCACGGGGCCGTTCGGTTATTCGGCCTGGGGCATCGAGCTGGTTCCCGGCATGGAGCCGGCGGTGGCGCGGCTCACCGGTGACGGTGAACTGGTGCTCGAAGTCGGCTCGCATTCGCACGGCCAGGGCCACGAGACCGTGTTCGCACAAGTGGCAAATGAGGTGCTGGGTATCGAGCCAAACAAAGTATCGGTTCGCTACGGCGACACTTCGGTCGCGCCAGCCGGTACCGGCAGTTACACTTCACGCTCGATGGTCACGACCGGCGGCGCGGTGGCCGATGCCTGCCGCGCGCTGATGGTGCCGATCAAAAAGATCGGCGCGCATCTCCTGCAATGCAAAGAAGGTGACGTGCAGATCGAGAAGGGCCGCGTCCACGGTCCGCAAGGCAGCGTCGAATTCTCGGAGATCGGCCGCGCTTGGTATCATCATCCGGAAGAACTTCCGGCGGACGCCGATGCGGGTGGTCTTACCGCAACGGCCGGCCACAGGCCGCATGATCCCGGCGTGTTCTCGTATTCGGCGCATGCCGCGGTGGTGGCGGTTGATCCAGACACGGGCGCAGTCGAACTCCTGGATTATGCGATCGTGTCCGATTGCGGCACGCGCGTGAATCCCATGCTGGTCGAAGGCCAGGTCGTCGGCGGCTTCTCCAACGGCGTCGGCAATGCGCTGTACGAGGAGTCGAGCTACGACGCCTCCGGCAATCCGACCGCGACCACGCTTGCCGACTACACGGCGCCGAGCGCAACGTCGATCCCGACCGTGAAACTCGACTTCATCGAGACGCCGTCGCCGTTCTCGGCGTTCGGCATGAAGGGCATCGGCGAGAACGGCGCCATCGGCCCGCCAGCCGCGATCGTCAATGCGGTCAACGACGCGCTGCGGCCGCTCGGCGCCGCCGTGTTCGAGACGCCGATCACCTCACATCGTGTGCGCGCGGCGATCGTGCGGGCCCAGGCTGGTAGCGTCGCTCGCGCACGCGGGTAAGCCGGAAAAGTCCCAGCTCATAGTCGGTACTAGGCGCTGAGCCCGCAACCGAGCGCGGTCTGCTGTCACAAACTGTTCTGGTGGATCACGCGTCGCATTTTTAATCGGTGGCAATCGGAACTCGCGTGTGGCAGATTTATTACACCTAAATGTCAGTTCGATTGCACGTGGAGCGCACGATGAGTTCGGACTTGCCGGTGCAGTCCGGTTCCCTGGCCTGGTCAAATCCGCTCGCTTGGTGGTGGAGTCTGCTGACGCTGGTGAGCGGAGCAAACATCGCCGCCTGGTTCTGGGTGTATCGCTACCTTCATGAAGCGCCGACGGGCATCCACAGCGCGTCGAACGTCGAGCTCATGCTGCTTTTCTCCGCGTCGTATGTTTTTGGCTGCGCATTCAGGTCGATGCTGCCGCGGGCGGATGTTCAGAGGATTTGCCTGTTCGACACGTGGCTGTCGAGCGTAACGGTCGGTCGGTCGGTAGCAACCGTGGCTGAAGTCTGCTTCGTGGCCCAATGGGCGATGATTCTGCACCGGCTGGGCACGATGACAGGAGCAAACATCACCTTGATCGCTGCCTGGGCGATTGTCCCCTTGATCCTGGTTGCGGAATGCTTCTCGTGGTACGCGGTTCTGACCAAAAAGTTTTTTTGCAACGCCATCGAGAATTCCATATGGGGCGTCGGTTTCCTCATCATTGTCATCGGCCTTTGCAGGTTGCTCCCGGAATTTGGCGGTGCGGCGCGCGTGGTTCTCGCCAGCTCTGTCATCGGGATCGCAGGCTATCTGGCATTCCTGGCGGCTATTGATATTCCAATGTATCTGACGCGATCACGGACTGGAATCAGACCGCTGAGTCCGCTGGAGGGCCTTCGTGACGCGAGCCTTCGTTGGGTTGTGACCCACGACCTTGCCCAATGGAAAGACGAAATCGCCTGGATGTCGCTCTATTTCAGCGCGGCGGTCTGGGCCAGTCTCGCTCTATGCATCTGCTACGCATCTATCGGCCATTTCAGCTAGACCAATACAGAAACACCGCGCAGCATTCTGTGGCATCGCTCGTTCGGCGCCGCCGTGTTCGCGTGCGCTCGACGAGCGCGCGAAGGCGGAACTCTAAGCTTTAAGCTTCAAAAGCCGGTCGGCGTTGCCGTGCGCGAATTTTTCGAGATCCGCGGGCGACAGCGGCACGTTATCCAGAAACGCGCGGCCGGTGGCATTGCTGGCATACGGGTAATCAACTGAAAACATCAGTCGGTCGATGCCGAAGGTTTGCAACGCGGCGAGGAAGGGCGGATTGGAGAAAAAGCCGGCCGAGGTGACATAGACCTGATCGGTGATGATTTTTGACAGCGGCCGCGACAGGTACGACAGGTCGGGTGAGAGTTGGTGCTCGCAGCGCGCCAGCACGAACGGCAGCGCCTCGCCCGTGTGACCGATGATGAGATTGAGCCGCGGATACTTGTCGAGCGTGCCCGAGACGGCGAGGCGCATGACATGCAGCGCCGTTTCGTAGTGCCAGCCCCAGGCGAAAGTCGCGAGCCCCATGCCGATCTTCTGCGGAAACGAGCCTTCGTAATAGGCCTTGCGCACCTCGGCGGGCGGCGGCCCCGGATGGATATAGAGAGGCACGTCGAGTTTTTCGGCGCGCGCCAACAGCGGCGCGAATCTGGCGTCGTCGAGAAAACGGCCGCGGATCATGCCGCTGATCAGCGCGCCCTTAAAGCCATGCTGTGTGACGGTGCGCTCCAATTCGTCCGCCGCTGCATCGGGGACGCTGGCGGCGAGATGCGCGAAGGCTGCAAACCGGCCGGGATATTTGGCGATCCGCCGCGCGCATTCATCGTTGAAGGCGCGCGCAAAGGCGACCGCCTCATCGCCCTCGAACATATCGGCGCTTGGGCCCATATGTATGCCGGCCTTCGACAGCACCATCGTAGAAATGCCGTGGCGATCCATCTCGGCAATTCGTCCCTCGCCGAGATCGGTGATCTTGTCGCCCACGCCGCGGATGACCGCCGGCATGTTGGCGGCATCGGCAACAGCGGGCGGCGGAGGCGCGCTGCGGCCGCCGACATCGAGAAGGCTGAAATGCTCTTCGAGCGTGACAATGCGCATCGGTGCTCCCGGGGTGCGGCGGCGTTGGCGTTTCGCGCAACCATGTTATGACAAGGCGTGCTGGATTTGTCAGGAGGTAGCGATGCGGCCGCTTGCGTGCGCGACCGGGTTTGTTCTCGCGATGCTGGCGCTGTCCCCACCGGCGCCCGCGCAGGAGCGTTTTCCGGCCCGGCCCGTTCAGGTGATCGTGCCGGCGACACCGGGCGGACCGGTTGATACCGCCGTGCGGCTGATCGAGCCGGCGCTCGCCTCAGCGCTCGGCTCAAGCGTTGTGCTGATCAACAAGCCGGGTGCCAGCGGAACGCTCGGCATGCAGGCGGTCGCATCGGCCGCGCCCGACGGTTACACGATCGGGCAGGGGGTCAATTCGATCTTCACGATCACGCGCATATCGGGCACGCACGTGCCATTCACGCTCGACGATTTCAGTCTGCTGGGCAATTACGTCACTGATGTGAGCGTGCTGGCGGTCAGCGCCGATGCAAAATGGAAAACGTTCGACGATGTCGTCGCCTATGCGCGGGCCAATCCGGGCAAACTCAATTACGCCTCCGCCGGGATCGGCACTGTATCGCAGCTTAGCATGGAGACGCTGGCGCATAAGTTCAGCCTGAACATGGTCGCGGTGCCATTTCCCGGAGGCGCGCAGCTTACGACTGCGATTCTTGGCAAGCAGATCGATATCGGCATGGTGCCGTACACAACGGGCGCGGCGATGTTCAAGGCGAACAAGCTGCGTCCGCTGTTGACGACGGCGCCGGAGCGGCTGCGGCAATTGCCTGGCATTCCGACCTTCGCCGACAAGGGGATCACCGAAAACGGCCTCAATCTGATCATGGGGTTATACGCGCCCCGTGCTCTGTCGGACGGCCTGCGCGACACGCTCACGGACGCGGTGGCCAAAGCGGCGCGCGATCCGGCCTTTGTCGCCAAGGTCGAGGGGCTTGGATTGCTCGCCCGCTACGAGGGCCCGGCGGCAGCGCGCAAGCGGCTCGAGGTCGAATACGCCGACATTGTTGCCTTAAACCACGCGCTCCAGAGGTAAAAACGGCTGTGGTCGTGGCAATTGGGGAATTAACTACCCTTATTAATGATCCTTTATTGATTTAATTCACCCGTTTAAATAATTGGTTTATCATAATCTTCACCTGCAGCTTTCAATGCGGCTCGGCCACAAGCGGTAGGCAGTATCAGATCGGCTCGCCTCGGCACGAGTCTGCTTGGGGCGGTATCATGATACGGGGGTGAGGCACGTACGCGGATCGGTCGAAAGCCGCCGCGGTGAAACTGAGTGCTGGGGTTGGAATGGTAAATTCGCGTTGGGTCAATGCTGCCAAAAAAGCGACCAAGGCAGCGTCAGGGATCGGTTACACAGCGGCAGGTCTCACTCTTCTCGCGTTCTCAAGTACACCGAGCTACGCGATTCCATCGCCCGATCTTGTCGTCGGCTCAATTTCGAGCATCTCACAATTGATAGCGCTCGCTTCGGCGATGATCGGCGGCGGTGCCGTCGTAGTCGGCGTGCGTGCCGGCGCCAATGCATCCGGCTCCGGCCGTGCCGCCCGTATCGCCTGGCGCGTGGCGATCGCCGCGACCGTCCTTGTCTGCCTGTCGCTGGCCGGCAACTACTATCAGTACTCAAGGCAGCAATCGGAGCGCCAGACCCGGCTCGAGGCCGCAATCTTGCGTCCGACAGTGACGACGGACGGCCGGACGCTCGATCCGGATCTCAAAGAAGCGGCATACCGCGACCAGGTGAAGTCGCCTCGAGGCATTTCGACCGAACAGATGGAAACGCTGTTGGACGAAAAGCAGCGCGGCCTCGACACCAATGAAGTGCTGCTCGACGTGCGTGAGCCCGCCGAGACCGCGACCGGGGTGTTTCCCAATGCGACCATGGTTCGCTTCCCGGACTTTCTGAAGAAGCCGTTCAGCCTCGCTGGCAAGCGCGCCATCCTCTATTGCGATAACGGCAACCGCAGTTTCGAGACCTGCCAGAAGCTCGCGGCGCTCGGCATCGACTGCCGGTTCATGGTCGGCGGATTGCAGAAGTGGCTTGCCGAGCATCGTTCGTTTGCCGGCAAGAAGGTGACAAGTCTCGCCGACTTCCGCGCGCTGCCGCGCTATACGAACCGCGATGTTCTGCTTGACACGCCTGACATCCATAAGCTCGTGGGGGAAGGCGCGGTCTTTGTTGATGTGCGTTATCCGGGAGAATTCGCCGCCTATCATTTGCCGGGAGCGATCGATCTTCCGATACGTCCGACGACGACCGACCAACTGAACGCGCGCATCGCCGCGCTGCCGCACCGTCCGATCGTTGCGCCTTGCTACGATACCCGGAGCTGCTTCTACGCGCAGGTGCTCGGTTACATGGTCAGCCAGGCGGGGGGCGATTTTCGCGGCCGCTACACTGTGCCGTGGGAGTATTTCAATCCGGATCCGCCGCGCCCGTATCTTCTGAGCTATCTGCACCAGATGCACGAAAGCTGGTGGGGGCGGCTGGTCGATCTGCTCGCGGCTTTCCTTGGCAAAAGCGCGGCCGTCATCGGGTTCCTGCCGGTCATTATTCTGCTCGCCATCGCGTCGCGCCTGTCCGTGCTGCCGTTCTCGCTTAAGGCCGAACGCGATCAAATCGCGTCACGTCGGCTCAGCGACGAAGTCGATGAGCTGAAGCAGCGCCTCGGCGGCGATCCACGGCGTATGGCGCGGGCGATGCGGGCATTCTACGCGCAGCATGGCCTTACGCCTTTGCGCAATCTGCTCGGCCTGTTGTTCCTGCCGGTGATCTCGGTCTGCGTCGCGTCGGTTCATGCCGTTGCGGTCGAGCTTCACCAGCCGATGCTGTGGGCGGCGAATTCCGCCAGCCACGATCCGACTTTCATCCTGCCGGTGTTGTTTGCCGCGCTGATCTGCGTCTATCTCGATGCGGCTTTTGTCAGCACCCGGCGGCACCGCCTGTTGATCTGGCCGATCGGCATGGTGATCCTCACGGCGACCGGCGCGCTGCTCAGTGTCGCGGTCGATCTTTATCTGGTCGTCAGCGCCTGCTTGCTGCTGGTGCAGCGCGCGGCAGTGACGACCACGTGGGCCGATATTCGCCGCTGGTGGCGTCGCCGCCGCTTGACCGACGGTGTCGTTCTGCTCGACGACGCACAGCTTCTGGCCAACAGTGGCAACAAGGCCTATCGCCTCGCCGTCATGCGTTCCCACGGGTTTACCGTGCCCGAAGGCGTGGTCCTGACCACGCGTTTTCTGGATAAATTCGCCGCCGCGCCGGCGTCATGGCGGGCACGCGAACTCGACCGGCTGTGGCGTCAGATCGGTGCGCCCAAGCTGGTCGTGCGCAGCTCCGGCAGCGCCGAAGACGGCAGCGCCAACAGTTTTGCCGGCGTGTTCGAATCGGTCATCGACGTCGATCGCGCGCGGCTTGAGTCGGCCGTCTTTGACGTCCTGCTGTCATTCCGCAATGCACGTGTCGCGGCCTACGGCGGCGATAACGGCCAAGCCAACATCGTCGTCCAGCGCATGATCGAGCCCGATTATGCGGGTGTATTGTTTACCCGCGACCTGGGTTGCCCGAGCCATTCGTTGGTCGAATGCGTCGCCGGTACCGCCGACAAGCTCGTGTCCGGCACCGTGACGCCGATCGTGTGCCGATTCGGACGAATCTCGCTCGATCGCATTGGCGGCGACGAGGCGCCGATCGATTTGAAACCGCTGGTCGCTACCGGCCGCGAGCTTGAAAAGCTGTTCGGTGGTCCGCAGGACGTCGAATGGGCGCATAACGGCGGCGTATTCTATCTGGTGCAGAGCCGCGACATTACCCGCTCCGAGGCGGGGACCGATACGGACGCCGCGGTTCAAAACGAGTGGTCGCGCGTGCTCGATAGCGCCGAAGCGGCATCGCCCGACGAAATTATTCTCGAGCAGAACGAACTGTCCGAAGTGTTGCCGCGTCCGACGCCGCTGTCGCTGTCGTTGATGGACGGATTATGGGCGAGCGGCGGCAGCATCGATCTGGCCTGTCGCCAGCTTGGATTTGGCTATCGCATCGAAGAAGATGCTGCACCGTATCTGACAACGATTTTCGGTCGTCTTTACGTCAACAAGCAGCAGGAAATTTCCCGCGCGCCCAAGCTCGGTTCGCTGGCTTTGTGGCGGATGGGCCGCATCGCGGACAAAATCAAGAGCGACTTCAATGAGACGTTCTTGCCGGCCTTCGCAAAGGAGATGGCCGTGCAGGAGGCAATCGACTTCGACAAGCTGCCGACGGCCGATCTCTTGGACGCGGTGGCGCGCATCCGCGCCAACTATATGGGTGCGACCTGCGTTGCCGCATCGGTCGTCAACATCGCCGCCGATTACTATCTGCGGCGGGCTCGCGACAAGCTGACCACCGAGGGAATCGAACCGGCCCGCGTTCTGGCGCACGCCGACCAGACCGAATTCGAGCGCGCGCTCGCTGTGGCCAAAGAGGCGCCGGCTGCCTCGCGCGAGAACGTTCTGCTGCGGGGCATCGGTCATCGCTCCACGGTCGATTATGAACTCGCGGCGCCGCGGTATGCTGAGCGGCCGGCGGATGCCGATCCGCTGCTCAATGTTCCGGATATGCCGGTGCGGAGCCTTGCTGAGATTGGCGCCGATCTCGCCGTTCAGACCGACGACGCCGCGCTGAGGCAGGTGGTGCTGGTCGCGTGCAGTTTCCAGACCCTGAAGGAAGACGCCAAGCATCATTCGCTGCGCGAGCTGGCGGTGCTGCGGCGCGCTCTGCTCGCGGTCGACCGCCGGTTCATGCTGGACGGTCTCGTGTTTTATCTGACCTTCGAGGAGCTGGATGCGCTGCGCGACGAACACGCGGTAGCGAACCTCCGTGCGGCGGCGCTGGCGCGCCGGCAGCTGGCAGCCGGACTTGCCGAAGTGTCATCTGTCGACGCGACGCTGACAGTGCGGCAGATCGAAGACTACGCCATGGGTATCAAGCCACAGAGCGCGGACGGAACCGACCGGATGGGCGGACTGCGGGTCTCCGGCAGCGGTCGCGTGGAAGGCAGGGCCTGCGTGGTGAAAGAGGCCGGAGCCGACGGCGCGTCGGTCATTCCGGGTTTTCGGGATGGCGACATCGTCGTCAGCCGAATGGTGCCGCCGGCATGGTTACCGTATTTCAAGCGCGCGGGTGGTTTCGTCTGCGAGGTCGGCGGTTGGCTCAGCCATACCGCAATCGTAGCGCGGGAATTCAACGTACCACTGATCGTGCAGGCCAAAGGGTTGCAAGCGATCGAAACCGGCGATCTGATCCGTCTGGATTCGGACGGCGCGATCGAGGTCGTGGCGCAGCGCCAGACCGTTGAGGCCGCCTGACGCGCCGGGATTGCGGCAGCGTTCGTGAGCTTAGGTTAACGAGTGCTCAACGCGATTGCCGCGCCAAGCTCGGGCGGATCGTCAGGCAAAGCGGCAAGTGTGCTGCTTTGCGACGCAGGAACTGGGTCCACACCTGCGGGGCCGGTCGTCCAGCCTCCGCCGATCGCCATGATCGATAAGAGGCAAAATGCGGCAAACGGCAGCGTATTGCCCAAGTTCCACCGCAGCGCCATCCACAGCATGAAGCCTCACCGTTTTTTGCGGGGAATTACCCCGTGATTGACGATGACGCTAACAAGGCGATGTGACGGTCGGATTACGCCCTTTAGTAAAATTTGATCTATCGCCGCGCCAGCATTTTCCTGAACGGCTGCTTAAGGCGAGCAATTTCCGATTCAGTCAATTGTAACGGGATAACGGTAGTGTCCTGATGGCAAAAAACAAATAAGCCCGAGGCGGAGAACCGTGCGCGCTGTCGCTCTCATATTCGTGTTGCTGCTGGGCTGTTCGGCGGCTGCGGCCCAGTCTTACGTCGTCCAGGGGTCGACGACGTTCACGCATCGCATCATGGACGCGCATCTGGCAGAGATCGAGATGGGCTCGGGCCACAGGCTGACCGTGATCCCAAACAAGTCGAGCCTGGGACTTCTGGCGCTGTTCGAGAAGCGTGCGGATTTCGCCATGATATCGGGACCATTAAACGCCGAGGTTCAAGCCCTGAAGCAGACTCATCCGGACTTCGATTACGGCCAGCTGCGCTCTTTCAATGTTTGGAGCACGCGCATGGCCTTTGCGGTCAACAAGGACAACCCGCTTCGTCATCTGGACAACGATAGGATGCGCGCCATTCTGCTCGGCGAGATCACCAACTGGAAGGCTGTCGGCGGCCAGGATCTGCCGATCAGGATTGTACACGTTCGTGACGGCGGCGGCGTGCAGGCATCGGTCGAAGCACTGCTGCTCGGCAAAAGCATCAACGCTAAAAATGTTATTCTGGTACAAATCAGTTCCCAGGTCGTCAAAATCGTTTCGCAACTGCCGGAAGCCCTCGGCCTGTCACAGCTGACCATTGTGCGCAATTCTAATGCCGTCGAGCTGAAACTGGATCGTCCGGTGGAGCAACATCTCGATCTGGTGACGCTAGGCGATCCGACCTCCGAGATGATGAAAGTGATTGAGGCGGCTCGGCGCAGCGAGAAGACGGCGACACCGCTATGATGTTTGCTAAGTGGCGTGGCCAGCCATTGGGCCGATATCTGGGCGTTGCCGCCAAGCTGTATTGGCTGGCGGCGCTGTCAACGCTGGCGGTCGCGGTTCTCGCCGCGGCGTCGATCCACTTCGCCCACATTACCGAGACCGCAGCTGCGAGGCTCAGTCAGCGGGCGTTCGCCACAGTCGAAAATTCGGCCCGTCTGCAATCGCTGTTGGCCCAGCATCGCCAGATTGTCGAAAGCGCGCCCGCCGAGGTCGTGCGGTCGCGCCTCGAACTCAGCGAGCGTGCGTTCATCGCCAAGAGCTCGGAACTCTCGGCGCTGCTCGGAAAGCTCAACGATGAAAAATCGGATGATGTCGCCGACGGTCTTGAAGCGCAGATCACGAGCGAGTTGCCTGATCTGATGAAGGCCGGCCAGCAGGTGATGTTCTACGCCTATAATTTTGCGCAGGACAAGGCGCTGGAGCAGGCGGTCGTGTACGGCAAGATTGCCGACGATCTGGAAGACAAGATCCACCAGTATCGCGAGCATCAGATCGATGTCGCCGATACCACGGTCAAGGCGCTGCTCGACAGTGCGCGGTCTCTGCTGTTTTGGGTATCGACCAGCGCGTTTGCCGCGCTGATGCTGATCGGACCGTTCGGCTTGACCGTCATACGCGGCGTGCTCGGCCGGCTCAAGCGCATCACCATCTACATGAGCCGGCTGGCCCGGGAGCCAACCACCGAAGCGGTACCGTCGCGAAACGACCGCGATGAACTCGGCGACATGGCCCGCGCCGTCCAGGTGTTCAAGGAGAACGGCGAGGAATTGCTCGAGCGCAAGTTGCAGCTCGAACAGGTCAATGTGCAGCTCGACCTGGCGCTCAACAACATGGCGCACGGCCTGTGCATGTTCGACGCTAAGCGCAGGTTGATCATCTGCAACGGCCGCTACGGCGCGATGTACGGTTTGCCGGAGGCGCTGACCACGCCGGGCACGCCGATTCAATCCATTTTGCAATACCTGGTCGAACGAAAGGTTTTTGCCGAAAATTCCGGGGAGACGTTCGCCGCTGTTGCGCCGACGCCAATCCAGGATTTTCGCATCGTCAAGACGCTCACCGACGGTCGCATGGTGGCGATCTCACACCAAAGCACCGCCGATGGCGGCTGGGTCGCTATTCACGAGGACATTACCGAGCGGCAGAAGGCCGAGGCGCACATCGCCCACCTGGCGCGGCACGATCAGCTCACCGATCTGCCCAACCGCGTTTTCTTCCGCGAGGAATTGGACAAAAATCTGCGGCGGCTGCGTCACGGCGAAAGGTTCGCCGTGCTGTGCCTCGATCTCGACCGGTTCAAGAGCGTCAACGACACGCTCGGTCATTCGATCGGCGACAAGCTCCTGAGGGCGGTTGCGAGCCGCCTCGCCGGCTGCATCGACGAGCGCGACTTCGTGGCCCGCCTCGGTGGTGACGAATTCGCCGTTGTGCAGGCCAATATCGGCCGCCCCGAGGATGCCAGCACTTTGGGGTCCCGCATCATCGAGCGCCTCAACGAGCCCTACGAAATCGAGGGCCAGCAACTCGACATCGGCGTCAGCATCGGTATTGCGATCGCGCCCGCCGACGGCAAGAATGCTGATCAACTCCTCAAGAATGCCGACCTTGCGATGTACCGCGCCAAGGCTGACGGCCGCGGCTCCTATTGTTTCTTTGAGCCGGAGATGGACGCGCGAATTCAGGCGCGCCGCGCGCTCGAACTCGATCTGCGGTCGGCGCTGGCCTCGGGCCAGCTGCAGCTCTATTATCAGCCGCTGGTCAACGCCAAGACCGGCGAGGTGCGCTGCTTCGAAGCGCTGTTGCGTTGGTTCCATCCGCGGCTAGGTGCGGTGCCGCCGGCGGAGTTCGTGCCGCTCGCGGAAGAATCCGGACTGATCGGCCCGCTGGGCCAATGGGTCCTGCGCGCCGCCTGTGCCGAAGCGGCCAAATGGCCGTCGCAGTTCCGCGTCGCCATCAATCTGTCGCCGATCCAGTTCAAGAACCTGAATCTGGTGAAGGTCATTCTCGGAGCGCTGGCCGCGTCTGGCCTGCCGGCGTCGCGCCTCGAGCTCGAGATCACCGAATCCGTGCTGCTCGAAGCCGATTCCAAGACGCTTACCGTCCTGCACGAGCTGCATGCACTCGGAATCCGCATCGTCATGGACGATTTCGGCACCGGATTTTCCTCGCTCAACTATCTGCGCAGTTTTCCGTTCGACAAGATCAAGATCGACAAGTCGTTCGTTCACGACGTGTCGAAGGGCGGCGACTCGATCGCTATCGTGCGCGCGATCATCGATCTGGCTCGCGCGCTCAAGATCGAGGTCGTCGCCGAGGGCGTGGAGACGGTCGATCAGCTCAATCATCTGGTCGCTGAAGGCTGCACCGAAATGCAGGGCTTCTATTTCAGCAAGCCGGCCCCGATCGAGAGCTTCGAACAGGTTCTTCAGGAGCGCAACGGGCGCATGGTGCTGGCGGCCTGATCGCAACCGGCGGCCCACGCTGGACTTACTGCCGCTCGGCCTGCAGCATCTTGTCGAGGATGCGCTTATAGCGCACCGGGCCGACATCGACGGCGAGGATAATCGGATCGAGCGACACCGTGGCGTTCTCGATGACGCGCTGCTGGGCCTCGATCACCGGCGCGTCTTGCTCGGCGAAGGCGAAGCGGCGCATCTCGGAAATCTTCTTCTGCAGATCACGGTTGAGCTTTTCGTCGGTCGTCATCACGCCGAAGCGAACCGCGGTGAAATGATAAAGCGTCGAACTCTCGTTCTCGGGCGTCAGCATATGGATGGCGTTGTAGCCGGTTCCGGTCTCCGGTGCCGCTCCCATCTTGCAGATGCCGGTGACGAGCCGCAGCGCCGACGGCGCCATCCAGCGCATCTTGGTGAATTTGTCGACGCGCGACGGGTGGTTCGGCCAGAACTGCGCGAACATGCCGGGCGGTGCCGAATTGGTGGCGTGGCGGCTGATCACCACGTCATCGCCGTCCTGTTCGGCCATGATTTCGGATTCGACCGTGTCGGCGTTGCCCAGAATGCCCTCGTGCAGATACGACGTGTGACTGAGGTCGAGCAGGTTATCGATGATCAGCTGGTAATTGGCCTTGATGGTGATGGAGTCGCGCTTGGTGGTGTGCAGTTCCGGCACGTTGTCGAGCACGCCGAAATCCGGCACCTTCGCTTCGTCGGCGGGCGCGTCGCCCATCCAGAGCCAGACCGCCTTGTGCTTCTCGATGACGGGATAACTCTTGACCCGCGCCCGCGACGGAATGTTCTTGGCGCCATGCGGGTTGTGGACGCAGGCGCCGGTGCCGTCGAATTCGAGACCATGATACGGGCACTGGATGCGGTCACCGTTGACGACCTTGCCCATGGACAGCGGCGCAAAGCGGTGCGCGCAGCGATCCGCGATCGCCGCCACCGAGCCGTCCGCCTTCCGGTAGAGCACGATCGGCTCATTCATGACGGTGCGGGCAACGAGCGCCTCGTCGCCAATGTCGTCGGACCACGCCGCCACGTACCAGGCGTTGCGCAGATAAGATCCGCTGATCATTTCCTGGCGCGGCCGCGCGCCGGACGGTTCCAATTGAGACGAGTGTGCCGCCATGTCTTCTCCCCGGACAATGCGCTATTTGCTTACACGCAACAAAATATACCATGCATTCCGGCGCAGGTCATGGCCTTGTCCGCGGCAGATGAGCCTGTGCCGCGTGCGTATATTGCAGAGCTATTCGGCAAACACCTTGCCTTTGCCGAAACTCAGTCCGACTTGCGCACCAACGGTGAGGCTTGCGGTAATATCAATCTCGGCTTCGATAAGGTCTTTTGCGTTACCGACAGCGATTGCCGCCCGTCGACCCGCTGCGGTGCGGTGGACGTTGATAATCGTGCCCGGCAATTTGTCTTTCGTCAGCGTGCCGACCGCGATGTCGCGAGGCCGCACGTAAAGCCGGCAGCGGCCGTCGTGCGCGGCGCCGAATGTTCCGTCGACGGGGTGTCCGTCGTGCCAAAACCGGATCCCGTCGAACTCGACCGGAATGCTCGTTGTATCGCCGACGAACGACATGACAAAGGCAGTTGCAGGATTGTCGTAGATCTCGTCCGGCTTGCCCACTTGTTCCACCTTCCCCTGGTTGAGAATGGCGACCCGATCGGCAAGCTCCAGCGCTTCTTCCTGGTCGTGCGTGACAAAGACCGTCGTGCGCCCAATGCGATTGTGGAGTTCGCGCAGCCAGCGACGCAGATCTTTGCGGACTTTGGCGTCAAGTGCGCCGAACGGCTCATCGAGCAGCAGGACACGCGGTTTGACCGCAAGCGCACGGGCCAACGCCACACGCTGCTGCTGGCCGCCGGAGAGCTGGCGCGGGTAGCGCTTGCCCAAATCGGATAATTGGACGAGTTCAAGAAGCTCCTGGACCCGGCGGCGGATCAATGCGCTTGATGGGCGTTCAGCGCGCGGCAGTACCTTCAGGCCGTAGGCGATATTGTCGGCGGCCGACATATGCTTAAAGAGAGCGTAGTTTTGGAACACGAAGCCGATCCGGCGCCGCTGGACCGGTATGGCCGTGGCCTCGCAATCGTCAAATAATACGCTTCCCGTTTTCGGAATCTCAAGCCCGGCAATCACGCGCAGCAGCGTGGTCTTGCCCGAGCCGGAGGGGCCGAGCAGCGCCATGAGTTCGCCGTCGGCAATATCGAGAGTGGCGCCGCGCAAAGCACCTGTCCGGCCGAAATCCTTGGCAATGTCGGTGAGACGAATGCGCACTCTGGTCCTCACGCGCGCGTGGGTGTTGCCAAGGAGTCGCCGTAGCGCATTTCAAGCAGCGTCTTCGCCGCCAGCGTCACCAGGGCCAGCAACGTCAACAGCGAAGCCACGGCGAAGGCCGCCACGAAATCGTAGCCATTGTAAAGCAGTTCCACCTCCAACGGGATGGTATTGGTCAGGCCACTGATGTGGCCCGAGACGACGGAGACCGCGCCGAACTCGCCCATCGCGCGGGCATTGCAGAGCAAAACTCCATAGAGGAGTCCCCAACTGATATTGGGCAGAGTGGTTGTCAGGAATGCCCGAATTCCGCTGGCTCCTAGCGTCAAGGCTGCCTCCTCATCGGCGCTGCCTTGTTCCTGCATCAGCGGTATCAACTGGCGAGCGACGAACGGAAACGTCACGAATACCGTAGCCAGCACAATGCCGGGCAAGGCGAATATGATCTGTATGCCGTGCGCTGTGAGCCACGGGCCGAAATAACCCTGCGCTCCGAACAGAAGGACGTAAATCAGCCCTGATATGACGGGCGAAATCGAGAACGGTAGGTCGATCAACGTAATCAGCAGGCTCTTTCCCGCAAACTCGAATTTCGCGATGGCCCACGATGCAGCAATCCCGAACACCGTGTTGAGGGGCACCGCAATAGCGGCCACGAGCAGGGTCAATCTGATTGCCGCCTGCGCGTCCGGGTCCGCAAACGTGGCGAGATAAATCGACAGGCCTTTACGGAGTGCTTCGCTGAACACGACGACCACAGGCAGAATCAGAAAGACCGCCAAAAACAGAACGGCCAAAGCGATTAACAGCAACCTCACCGGCGCTGTTTCCGTCGTCACTGGACGCGGCGACCTCGATGCCGAAGCGACCTCAGCCATAGCCATGCCGCCGCCGGCTGGAAGCCTGAATCAGGTTGATCGCAAGCAGAATAAGGAACGCCAGAGTGAGCATGATGACAGCGATCGCGGTGGCGCCGCGATAATCGAATTCCTGCAATTTGATGACAATGAGCACTGGGGCGATCTCGGACACGTAAGGCAGATTGCCGGCGATGAAGATCACCGAACCGTACTCGCTTACGGAGCGCGCGAAGGCAAGCGCAAGACCGGTCAGCAGCGCCGGCGAGAGCGTCGGGAGAATGACGTAACGAACAGTCTGCCACCGGCTTGCGCCAAGCGTCGAGGAGGCCTCCTCGGCGGCGCGATCAATTTCGGCGATGAGTGGTTGCACCGGCCGAACCGTGAACGGCAGTGCGACGAAGACGAGTGCGACGAAGATCCCGGCCGGCGCGAAGGCGATCTTCAGTCCGAAGCCGCCGAGAATTGCGCCGATCCAGCCGTTCGGCGCGTAAAGCGTAGCCAGGGCAATTCCGGCAACGGCGGTCGGCAGGGCAAACGGCAAATCGATTGCGGCATCCAGCAGCCGGCGCCCGGGGAATTGATAGCGGGTCAGCACCCAGGCGACGAGGAGTCCGAGCATGGAATCAGCGATGGCGGCCGCAAAAGCCAGGCCGAAACTTGTCCGCAGCGCGGCCAGGGTCCGCGGCTCAATCGCAACGCTACAGATTCCGCCAAGGCCGAGTCCGGCTGCCGCCGCCACCAGAGCCGCCAGCGGCAGCATCACGATGACGCCGAGATAAAACAGCGAGAATCCGAGTGCGAGCCCGAACCCCGGAAGGACGCTTGGTTGTTTGAGGTGCACCGACCGTGTCCCGACCCGCGACTACCGACGCGCCGCGGCTATCGTCTGGTCGAAAATTGCACCGTTGGCAAAGTACTTCTTCTGCGCTTCCGCCCAGCCGCCGAAATCCCTGTCGATGGTGACGAGCTTCAGTTTCGGCAGGCGCGCCAGATCTTGCGGCGACGCGAATTGCGGTTCGGCGGGCCGGTAATAGTGCTTGGCGATAATTCCCTGAGCTGCCGGTGTGTAAAGAAAGTCGAGATAGGCCTTCGCAGCGTCAAGCTTTTCCCCGCGTACGACGTTGCCGTCGACCCAGGCGACCGTTGGTTCGGCGAGAATGGAGATTGACGGCGTGACGATCTCAAATTTGCCCGCGCCAAGTTCGTCGGTGGCAAGATAGGCCTCGTTTTCCCAAGCAATGAGCACGTCGCCAATGCCGCGGCTCCCAAAAGTTGTGGTCGCGCCGCGCGCACCGGTGTCGAGCACCGCGACATTCTTGAACAGGGCCGTCATGAAAGTCTTGATCTTGTTCTCATCGCCATCGAACTTTTGCCGCGCATAAGCCCAGGCGGCGAGAAAATTCCAGCGGGCACCTCCGGACGTCTTGGGGTTCGGCGTAACGATCTGTATATCCGGCCGTACGAGGTCGTCCCAATCACGGATATGCTTCGGATTTCCGGCGCGAACCAAAAGGTCGATCGTGGAGGTATAGGGCGAAGAATTGTTCGGCAGTCTCTTCTGCCAGTCCAGGGGGATTTTTCCAGTCTGCCGGGCGATCGCATCGATGTCCGCCGCGAGCGCCAATGTTACGACCGACGCGTCGAGCCCGGCAATGACTGCTCGTGCCTGCGCACCGGAGCCGCCGTGCGACATGCGAATGACAATATCACGGCCGTTCTTTTTCTTCCACGCGGCGGAAAACAGTGGATTGATCGCGGCATAGAGTTCCCTGGTCGGATCGTATGAGACGTTGAGCAGGGCAGTCTGCGCATCCGCATGCCGTGCGTTCAAGCTCGACCACGCAAGGGCGAGGATGAAAAGCAGGACTGTGCTGCGGCGCTGAAGCGATACCGTCATCAGGGTTACCTTTACGTGCCCCTAATTGAATTATTCAGGGATCGGCGCAGTTAAAGGGCTCGAAACAACAGCGAGGTCGGGGGATAAGAACTCCGCACACGAGGCGTCCGCTCGCAGATAACGGTCGTGTCGCACGCAAATCCCGTCGTCGGACCGGGTTGAGCCATAACCCGAGCTCATGCCTGTGAGGCCCGGGAACGAGTGTTCCAGATAGGCGGCATCGTTGCGAAAGTAGCGACAATGTCTGCACTTGGGCGCAACGTGACGCCTTTCATGGTTCATGAGGTAGTTGCTCGATGTGTTTGGAGAGGGCCAGATGGAATCATCTGACCGCCCGTCAACGTGCCAGGTTTTCCCAGTGTGCTGCGAACACGATCGCCGAGAGCAGGAAGCCAACGATAACATTGACGACGGCGCCGGCGCTGAAGGCGATGAACGGCCGCTTGCCGGCGCTCGCCAGTTCGCCGAATCGCGTCGTCAAGCCGATGCTGAGAAAGCAGAAGATAAAGGCCCAGGTGCGTAGATCCTTGATCGGACCAACGAGCGCAGGCACGGCGATTTTGTTGTAATCGGCAAGGCTTAGGCCGCTCGTCACCGCCGTTATCAGGAGCGAGGCGAGCACAAAGCCGATGACGAATTTGGGAAACCTCCACCACACTTCGGCTGCACTCGGATTACTGCCAGGCACGCCTCGTTCCCATCGCGTCGTCGCGATGATCGCGAGAACGAACGCCCAGATGCCGATCCATACGTCACGCCCCACGACCTTGATGAGCGTATAGGCAAAGATCGCCTGATCGCCCGTGCCGGCAACCGCTCCGTGTCCGGCCAGATCGCCGTAGGTCTGCGCGGCGGCGAACCCCGCCGCATCGGCGAATTCGGAAGTGCCGATCCAGGCGCCGCCGACGCCGGCGGGAAGATGGAAATATGCGGCGGCGAAGGGCAGAACGAAGATAATGGCGATCGCCCAGATAATGACGACGGTGATGGCGATGGACGCGTCTTCCTTCTTCGCCCCCACGGCGCCTGCAATCGCGATCGCGGCCGAGACGCCGCACACCGCTCCGCCGGCGCCGAGCGTGGCGGCCAGACGCTTATCGAGTCCAAGCGCGATTGCGACCCAATAGATCACCAGAAACGTCACAATAGAGACGATGGAGGCTTGCAAGATTGCGACAGGACCCGCCCAGATGACCAGCGTGAAAGGAAGCGTCGCTCCGAGCAGCACGATGCCGGTTTTGACGTAGAACTCGACCCGGAAGCCAGCGTCGAGCCAGCGCGGCAGACCGATGAGGTTGGACAGCACCATGCCGACCACCAACGCAACCAGCGGGGGTTCGAGATTGTAGGTGTTCGCCTTGTCCCATTGGCCAATTGCGAAGATCGCGACCGAGAGAAAATAGAGAAACGCAAACGACGGAATGAAGTCGCGCGCGCGGTGGCCGAGCACAGTCAGAGCGACCGTGAAGATGGCAAGCCACACCAGGAACTGAGCGACGTACCGCGCGTAGTTGTCGGCAAAGTGGGAGCCGAGCTGCGACCACGTCGACCATTTTGCCGGCGTCACCGCGATCCAGCGAATGCTGCCGCCGTGAGCGAAGAAAGCATAGGCGACTACAACGATTCCAAGCCCGAGCCAGATCGCCCACCAGTCCTCCTTCAGCCAAAGTTCGCGCCACCGTAGGGGCGCTTTGGCGATGTGATCTTGCTGAACACTGACATTTGCCATTGCAATTTTCCATTTCCGGTTGGGAAAGTCGCAGTGGGTAATTAGAATATTATTTCTCTAAATGGCAATATTAGTCCCGAAAAAGAAAAATAACTATCGCCATATGGCTAAATAGCGCGTATAAATTTCTTGCCGGAACATCGATTGATGATACGGCCGCTGCGACCGAGGGGGCTGGCCTGCCGGAATCACTCCTGCATTCGCCGCGGCAATTCAGTCTGGGCACAACGAGGAGAGCGGCTCATAAAAATCCCTTGTCGCCCTTGCTCCGCGCCAGAGATTGCTCAAAACACTCAAGATTAGAAAGAGTATTTCGGGCTGGTTTTAACGCCGCCTTGAACACTTCCGAGGCAGATTTGATAATCCTCGGACCGTCTTGAGCGCGCCATGAAGAGCTTCACGCTTGCCGCCGCGTTGTTTGTAGGACTGCTTACGAATTCCGCACATGCACAAACCGTGCGAATCGGCGGCTCGACGACTTTCACGTCTGAGTTTATGGCGCCGCATCAAACCGAGGTCGAGCAATTATCGAAGCAGAAGATCATTCTGTTGCCGAACCGGTCCAATCTCGGCGTGTACGGATTGTTCGAGGGCAACGATCTTGCGATGATTTCTTCGTCCTGGCCCGACATGCTGGTCCAACTGAAAAAGCAAAGGCCGAATTTGCCGTATGATCGGTTGCGCGTATTCAACGTGACCAAGACCCGGGTGGCTCTTTCCGTCAATTCGAATAACGTGGCGCGCTATGCCGATTCCGAGACCATCGATCGTATCTTGAAAGGCGAATTGACGAACTGGAAGGAGCTCGGCGGTGCCGATCTCCCGATCCAGCTCGTGATGGTTCGAGAAGGTGGCGGCGTACAGGCGTCGATCGAAGCAAAGCTTCAGCTCAAAATCGCGACCACAAAGGCCATTCGTGTTCAGATCAGCTCTCAGGTTAATAAGATCGTAGAACAATTGCCGGCGGCCTTGGGTCTGGCTCAGATTGAGAATCTGCGGGGCAGCCGCGCCGTAGAGTTGCGCACTGACTATCCGATCGAGCAGGAACTTAACCTGGTGACATTGGGCGATCCGTCACCTGGGGCCCAAGCCGTCATTGACGCCGTTAGGGCGGTCGTGGCCAAGGACGGCATCGAGTCGCAAGCCAAGACGCAATAGACCGGCGCCGCCGGCGCTGCGTTCAGTCGGCCTTGATGTTCGCAAACTTGATCACCTTCGCCCATTTGGCGATGTCGTCGACGACGTATTTGCCGAATTCGGTCGATGTCATCGGCATCGGAAGGCTGCCCAGATCGACAAGTTTTTTCTTGAAGGCGGGATCCTTGAGACCCGCCGCGATGGTTTTGCTGACAAGCGCCACGACATCTGCCGGCACTCCCTTTGGCGCAGCGAGTGCGTGCCAGCCGCTGGCGTCGTAACCGGGCAGGGTTTCGGCGACCGTCGGCAGATCTGGCAATATCTGCAGACGGGTCGGAGTTCCGACCGCCAGTGGCCGCAATTGTTTGGATCGTACATAGGCGATCGACGCCGGGATCGGCGAGAACATCATCTGCACCTGCCCGGCGATCAGATCGGAGTATGGATTGCCGGTATAAGGCACATGCACGAGTTTGACGCCCGCCATCATTTGGAACAACTCGCCAGCGACGTGAGGGCCGGAGCCCACGCCGTTCGATGCCATGTTGATCTTGTCGGGAGCGGCCTTGGCGTAGGCGATGAATTCCGCGACGGTCTTTACCGGCAGCGCGTTCGTCACTTCCATGACGTAAGGCACGAGATCGATGCTCGCGATGGGGGTGATGTCCGTGCGCAGGTTGAAATTTAGTTTGGTATAGAGCGTGGCGTTGACGGTGTTGGCTGATGTCAAGAGCAACAGCGTGTGACCGTCGGGCGCAACGCGAGCCACATATTCGGCGGCCAGGTTGGTGGCGGCGCCCGGATGATTTTCGACGACGAATTGCTGGCCGAGCTTTTGTGACAGATACTGCGCCATCAGGCGAGCAATGATGTCCGACGCACTGCCGGCGGAATAGCCAACGATGACGCGGACCGGCCGCGACGGATAAGCGTCCGCGCGCGCATGGCGCGGCAGAGCCGGCAGCGCAGCTGCGCCGGCTGCGAGGCGCAGGAATTTTCGGCGTTGCAGTTTCATTCGCTCCCCCGGCTTCATGCGCTGCAGTCAGCCGTCCGATCAATCCGCCTTGATGTTCGCGAATTTGATGACCTTGGCCCACTTTTCGGTTTCCGTGGCGATGAACGTGCCGAATTCGGCCCGTGTCATCGGCATCGGTGCTCCGCCGAGATCGGCGAGCTGCACCTTGATCTTGGCATCGGCCAGCCCAGCGTTGACCTCTCGGTTGAGCTTGTCGAGGATTTCCGCCGGGGTGCCTTTTGGCGCGCCAAGGCCGAACCATGCGGTGGCCTCGTATCCCGCCACGAATTCGCCGACGGTGGGGACATCGGGCAGCGCTGCGGAGCGCTTTGCCGAGGTGACCGCCAGCGCGCGCAGCTTGCCCGCCCTGATATGCGGCAGCGTCGACAGCGTCGGCTCGAACATCATCTGGACCTGCCCCGCCAGGAGATCGACCAGTGCAGGGCCGCCACCGCGGTAGCCGACCGTAATCAGGTTCAGCCCGGTCATGAATTTGAACAGTTCGCCCGCGACATGCGGCACGCTGCCGACGCCGGCCGAGGCCATGTTGATCTTACCGGGATTGGCCTTGGCATAGGCGATCAATTCCGGGACCGTTTTGGCCGGGACCGCGGGATTGACCACCAGTACTTCCGGAACGCTGACGATGCCGCCGATTGGGGCGATGTCGCGGATGAAATTGAGGTTACGATAGAGCGTCGCGTTGATCGCCGCCGGAGCCGGGACGAGGAGCAGCGTGTAGCCGTCGGCGGGTGATTGCACGACGAGTTCGGTGGCGATATTGCCGCCGGCGCCAGTCCGGTTTTCGACGACGAATTGTTGGCTGAGCCGCTGCGACAGCCACTGGCCGATCAGCCGGGCCGAAATGTCGTTAGGGCCGCCGGCCGCGAAGCCGACAATGATATGGACCGCGCGGGACGGGTAGCTGTCCGCCCGTGCGATGCCTGACAGTGCCGGCAGAGCGGCGGCGCCGGCGGCGAGATGCAGGAAATTGCGACGGTGCTGGTTCATTCGATGCCCCCATCAAATGTACGACGCACTGGTTCAACCGGCCTTGATGTTCGCGAACTTTATCACCTTGGCCCATTTGTCGGCAGCCTCCGCGATGAGCTTGCCGAATTGCGCGGGCGTCATCGCCGTCCACTCGACACCGAGTCCGACGAGCCGCTTTTTCATGGCTTGTTCGGCCATGACGGCGTTGATCTGTTTGTTGAGCTTGCCGACGGTCTCGGCCGGCACGGCCTTGGGCGCGCCGAGGCCCAGCCAGCCGCTGCCCTCATATCCGGGCACAGTGTCGCCCACAGGCGGCACGTGCGGCAGAGCGTCCATCCGCGCCGCGCTCGTCACCGCGAGCGCGCGCAGCTTGCCGGATTTGAAAAAGCCAAGCACCGGTGGCGCCGCTACAAAAGCGACTTGTACTTGGCCGCCCAGCAGATCGGGCATGTAGGGGGCGCGATAGGGCACGTGGACGATATCGACGCCGGTCATCATCCGGAACAGTTCGAAAGCGAGGTGCGGCGCGGTGCCGGCGCCGGGCGAGGCAAGGTTGAGCTTGCCCGGATTAGCTTTGGCGTACGCGATCAGTTCCGGAAGTGTCTTGGCGGGGATTGAAGGGTTCACCACGACGACGAAGGGCGTGTAACCCATGAACGCGATTGGGGTTATGTCGCGGACGAAATTAAAATCGAGATGCGGGTAGAGGGCGGCGCTGGCAGCGTTGCCCGAAATCATCACCAGCAGCGTGTAGCCGTCCGGCGCCGCGCGGATCACGTACTCGGCACCGACATTGCCGCCGGCACCGGGCTTGTTCTCGACGATGAATTGCTGTCCGAGCTGCGCCGATAATGGCGGTGCGACCAGCCGTGCCACAACATCGGGCGCAAGCCCGGCCGGAATGTCGACAATCATATGCACCGGCCGTGCCGGGTAATCGAGCGCTGCGGCGGAGCGCGGCAACGCGGACAGCGCAGCCGATCCCGCTACGAGCTCAAGCAAGCCTCGCCGCGACGGCGTCATCTGATGCCTCCTGCAAAACGACGGCAAAGTTGCCGGTCGCTCCTACCCCGGCTGCACTTTAGAACGGAATGGGAACCTTCGCTTGGAAAAGTTTGCGCACATTTGCCGCGGCGGCGCCATTGAACGCATAGCAAAGTCTACTGACCGTCCGGTTTGAACGTTGCTCGTCTCGGACGCCGGCTCTATGCTGGCGGTGAAACGATCCGCGATTGTCCGCGTAAAGCCGGGTGCGGATCGCAGGCACCATCCGAATTCGGCGGCTGTCGGAGATATACAATGATGAACGGCAAGGTAACGGGCGTGCGCAGCATCGAGCTCGGCGTGCGCGATCTGCAGCAATCGGCGGACTTTTACACCAAGGTCTGGGCGCTCGAAGAGGTGGGCGCCGACGGCGACGCGATTCATCTGCGCGGTACCGGCAGCGAGCACCATGTGCTGACGCTCCGCGAGCGGCCGAAGCCGGGGCTGCTCAATGTCAACTTCGCCACGCAGGACCGAGCCTCGGTCGATCAGCTCTGCGCCAAGGCCAAGAGCTACGGCATCAAGGTCCTGAGCGAGCCGGCGGCGCTTCCTGGGGCGGCGGGGGGCGGCTACGGCTTCCGCTTCCAGAGCCCGGAAGGCTTCACGATGAGCGTCTCCTCGGAAGGCGCGCAGCACCCGAACGTCGGCCTTGATCGTTCGCGTCCGACCAAGATCAGCCACGTCGTGCTCAACAGCGGCGACACCGGCGAGCAGATGAAATTCTTCATCGACGTGCTCGGCTTCAAACACTCCGACAGCACACACATGATGGATTTCCTGCGCTGTTCGGCCGACCATCACAGCATCGCGACGGTCCGCGCCAACGGACCTTCGCTCAATCATGTCGCCTATGAGGTGCCCAATATTGACGGGCTGATGCGCGGCACCGGACGCCTGAAGAAAAACGGCTTCGGTACCGAATGGGGCGTCGGCCGCCACGGCCCCGGCAACAATGTATTCTCGTATTTCATTGAGCCGGATGGCTTCGTCGCCGAATACACCACCGAGCTCGATCAGATCGACGAAGCAACCCACATCCCGCAGGACGCCGCCTATTGGGACAAGGTCATGCCGCAGCGCGGCGACCGCTGGGGCACCGCCGGCCCGCCGTCGAACCTCATGCAGTTCGCCATGTCGGGCGGGCTCCATCTCGGCGAACAGCCGCCGGAAGGCGTGCGCTGCGAAGAGATTATCGGCCGCAAATTCGGCCGCTGAGCGCGTGCCGCCGGGATCGGAGGAGGCGGCCGCCGCGCGGGCGGCCGGCGGTTCATCGTTCGATCCACAATGATGGAGAGTGCGGATCATGGACCGCCCGACTGCCGTGCTTGAGCCGGGGAAACCCGTCACGCTGCCGCCGGCCGGCAACATCAGTTTCGAGATTGAACCGGGCCAGAAGCTTAGGCTCACCCAGCCCGAGGGCGAGCAGGTCGCCGATCTGATCTCGTTCAACAGAGACGACGTGCGCGAGCTGTTGTCGATGCTGTCGAGCCGCGCGGTCAATCTGAGCTGGAAATTCACCGCACCGCACGTGCTCTACAGCAATTGCACGCGGCCGATGTGGCAGATCGAGGAGGACCTCACCGGCGAGAACTATTGCGGCGGCGGCTATTGCAGCGAGCACATGAATATCGTGCGCTACGGCGACCGCGCGAAGGGGGCCGCCAATTGCCAGAACAATCTCGAAGCCGCGATCCGCGGCTACAGCATGGACCGCTGGAATTTCAACGTCGATGCCTGTTTCAACATTTTCATGACGGTGGCATACGATGCCAACGGCGTGTGGGAAATCCGCCCGCCCAAGGGCAAGCCCGGCGACTACATGGTGATGCGGGCGCTGATGCCGCAGATCGTAGCCATCTCGAACTGCCCGATCCTGTTCAATGCCTGCAACAATTTCAAGCTCAAGCCGCTGACGTTGGAAATTCTCGCGCAGTAATGACCTGACGGTCACTGCATCAGGAACACGCCCTTACCTTCGGTCTGGCGATCGAACACCCGATAGGCCTCCTCGGCCTGATCGAGCTTCCAGCGATGCGTGAACAGATGATCGACGCCGATCTTGCGGTCGGCGACAAAGCGCGCGCAGTCGGCCTGGATCGACGTCGAGAACGTCCAGGAGCCGACGATGGTGAGCTGCTTGCGCAGCATGTGTGGGCTCACGTCGATTGTGACGTCGCCGCCTTCACCGACAAAGCATGCGGTGCCCCAGGGCCGCGCGGCGCGCACCGCGATCAGGCGGCCGTCGGCCTTGCCGGAACTATCGAGTGTGTGGTCGGCGCCGGCGCCGTGCGTCAACGCCTTGATGGCGGCGACCGCATCGTCGGTCTGCGGATTGATCAGCGCATCGGCGCCGAATTCCTTGGCGCGTTTGAGCCGCTCCGCGCTGACGTCGAGCGCGATGACGCGCGCTCCCATGGCGGCGGCGAGCTGCGTCGCCGACAAGCCGACCGGCCCCTGGCCGACGATGGCGATGGTGCCGCCGCCCGCGAGCTTGATCCGCCGCAGCGCCTGATACGCCGTGCCGGTGCCGCACGAGACCGCGGCGCCGGTGGCGAAGCTCAAGTCATCGGGCAAGGCCACGAGCGTGTGCGCCGGCACTTTCATATACGGCGCGTGCGCGCCATGGCCGGTAACGCCGTAGACGGTGCTGCCCTCCGCGCACATCTGCGACCAGCCGGTCCGGCAGTGCACGCAGGTGCCGCAGCCGGAATAATGGTGCACCATGACGCGCGCGCCGATTTTGGCGGTGCGCTGGTCAACCGCGCTGCCCACCGCCGCCACCACGCCGCAGGGTTCGTGGCCGGCGATGACAGGGCCGCTGACTTTGCCAAGTCCAAGCGAAGCCGTCTCGCCCGAGGCGCGGTAGAACCGCAGATCGCTGCCGCACATGCCGGACGCCTTGATCTCGACCACCACGTCGTGCGGCCCCGGCGTCGGATCGGGGAATTCCATCAGCTGCAGCTTGCGTTCGCCCTGGAACGTGACGCCGCGCATGGCCGTTCATTCCGCCTTGATGCCGGCGAATTTTACAACCTTTGCCCATTTCGCAGCTTCGGCAACCTGAAACTTGCCGAATTCGGCGGCCGTCGCGATGTACGGCTGTGACCCGAGCGCGGCGAATTTTTGTTTCATCTTTGGATCGGCGAGACCGGCATTGATCGTGCTGTTGAGCTTGTCGATGATCGCCGCAGGCGTGTTCTTGGGCGCGCCCATGCCGTACCAGGCGCTCACATCGTAGCCGGGCACAAAGTCGGCGACCGGCGGAACATCGGGAAATGCTTCCGAGCGCGTCGCCGTGGTCACTGCCAGCGGCCGAAGCTTGCCGGATTTGATGTAGCTGACGCCGGCGCTGATCGGCGAAAAATACACCTGCACCTGACCGGCCAGCAGGTCGGTGATAGCGGGCGGCGACGCCCGATAGGGGACATGGGTCATTTTGACCCCGGCCATGTAATTGAAGAGTTCGCCGGCCATATGCGGCGATGTGCCGACCCCGGGCGACGCCATGTTGATCTTGCCGGGGTTGGCCTTGGCGTAGGCGATGAATTCCGGCAGCGTCTTGACCGGAAACGCGGGATTGACGACCACCACGTCGGGGTCGCGGCTGATACCCGCGACCGCGGCGATGTCCTTGGTGAAATCGAAATTCAGCTTGGTGTAGAGCGAGGCATTGACCGCGTTGGAGAGTGACGTCAGCAGCAACGTACTGCCGTCGGGCGGCGCCGCGACCACGGCCTCGGTGGCGAGATTGCCGCTGGCGCCCGGCCGGTTCTCGACCACGAATGGCTGGCCGAGCTTGTCCGACAGCCATTGTCCGACGAGGCGCGCCAGAATGTCCGGCGCGCCGCCGGCGCCGAAGCCGACGATGATGCGGACCGGGTGCGACGGGTAGGTTTGCGCCCACGCGAGGCGTGAGACGGCCGGCAGCGCAACGGCGCCGGCAGCGAGTTGCAGAACGTGTCGGCGACGAAGGGTCATTGGCGCTGCCTCGGATCCTTGAGCTTGATTGAACGGAATTGGATAGCGATTGTTGGCGATTGATGCGCTACTCGTCAAACTAAAGTATCATGTTTATCGGCGGTGCGGGGCCGACGACGGTGGATCAAATGTCGCGGCACGGCGCGTCTTTTGCTGCCGGTCCACAGCCGGCGGTGTCGGGAGAATTGGATGAGTAAGAAGAAAATCGCTTTCGTCGGGGCCGGCGCGGTCGGCGGCTATACGGGCGCCCATATGGTGGCGGCCGGCGAAAATGTGACCTTCATCGATCCCTGGCCCGACCATGTCGAGCACATGCGCAAACACGGCCTGCGCGTGACCCACGCGATGAAGGAGCCGGAATTCACCGTGCCGGTGCGTGCGCTGCACATCACCGATGCGCAGCAGTTGGCCAAGGAGAAACCGGTCGATATCGCGTTCGTCTGCATGAAATCCTACGACACGGCCTGGGCGGCGACGCTGATCCGCCAATATCTCGCACCCGACGGCTTTGTGGTGTCGCTGCAGAACTGCATGAACGAGGAAACCATTGCCGGCGTCGTCGGATGGGGCAAAACGCTCGGCTGTATCGCGAGTTCGATCACCGTCAATCTGCCGGAGCCGGGTCATATCCATCGCGGCGCCGCCAAGCACGGCGCAGCACATACCGTGTTTCGCACAGGCGAAGTGCATGGCCGCGTCACCGAGCGCGCCAAGGAAATCTGCCGCCTGGTCGGTTTTGCCGACAGCGCCAAGGTGACGGGCAACCTGTGGGGTGAGCGCTGGTCGAAGCTCGTCGCCAATTCAATGCAGAACGGACTGTCCGCCTGCACAGGGCTTGGCGGCGGCGACTTGCTCAAGAGCGATCCTATTCGCCACTTTTCCACCCGCCTCGGCTCCGAGGCGATCCGCGTCGGTCAGGCGCACGGCTATGCGCTGGAAGACATTCTGCACCTGCCGCCGGAAACCATCGCGCGAGCAGGCGAGGGCGACGAGGCGGCGATGCGGACCTGCGACGAGCAGCGTCTCAAGGACAGTAAGCACACCGCCGCCGAGCAGCGCCCGTCGATGGGCCAGGACATGCAGAAGGGGCGGCGCACCGAAATCGAATTTCTCAACGGGCTCGTGGTCCGCGAGGGCGAGAAGGTTGGTATCTCGTGCCGCGCCAACGCCGTCCTGGTCGATATCGTCAAGCGCGTCGAGAAGGGTGAACTCAAGGCCGATCCGAGGCATATTACGGAGCTGCGGATGAATTGAGTTCGGCCATCGCTCATCGCAACTGATCAACGAGGAGGAAGCCATGCCCGACGTTCAAACAGCCGACCTCCCAGCTCTCGGCGCGCTCGCATCGCGCTTCATCGATACTGACGACGTGCCATGGATCGAGACCGGCCCGGGAAACGAGATGAAGGTGATCTATCACGATCCGGCGTCCGGTATGCTGACCATTCTGGCGAGGCTTGCGCCCGGCGCCGGCATCCCGGCGCATGTTCACGAGGACCTGGAACAGACTTATGTGCTCGAAGGTTCGCTGGTCGACGATGAGGGCGAATGCACCGCCGGCAATTTCGTTATTCGCGCCAAGGGCAGCCGCCACGCACCGACGGCGCCAAACGGCTGCACCATGCTGGTGTTCTTCCTCAAGCCTACCGCGGGGCTCAAAAAGGCGCTGCTCAAGCACGTCTGAGCGCCGGAGTGGCATTTAAAATATGAACGATACCGCAACGACCAGCTTCATCGGCCGCTCGCTGACGCGGCGCGAAGATCGGCGCCTGCTGACCGGCCGTGGCCAATTCATCGCCGATTTTGAACTGCCGCGCATGCTGCATGCAGTATTCGTGCGCAGCCCGCTCGCGCACGCCCACATCAAGGCGGTCGATCTCACGCGCGCCGCCGCGGCGCCGGGAGTGGTTCTTGCGCTCGGCGGCCCTGAACTCGCGCAATTGCTGCCGCCGGTGTCGGATACGCAGCTCGCGCTGCCGAGCAAATGGACGACGCAAGTCCAGCACAAATTCATCAACCCGCAGCAGCCGCTGCTGGCGCACGACAAGGTCCGCCACGTTGGCGAGGCCGTCGCTGTGATCGTCGCCGCGACCCGCTATGCTGCCGAGGATGCCGCCCAACTGGTTGCGCTCGATCTCGATCCGCTGCCGGCGGTGTTGGACCCCGATGCAGCGTTATCGGCTGGCTCGCCGATCGTGCATGACAGGTTTGGGACCAATCTGATCGGCTCCTTCACCATCGCCAAGGGTGACGTGGACCGCGCGCTGGCGCGCGCGCCGCATCGGCTCAAGCGCCGCTTCCACCATCACCGTTACGCCGCCATGCCGATGGAGTGCCGCGGTGTGGTCGGCCTGCACGATTCGCGCACCGACACGGTGACGATCTGGTCGTCGACCCAGGTGGTGCATTGGGTCCGGCGCGAGGCGGCTGCGGTGCTGCAACTGCCGGAGGCGCGCATCCGCTGTGTTGCGCTCGATGTCGGCGGCGGCTTCGGCGTCAAGGGCCATGTCTATCCGGAGGATTTGCTGATCCCGTTCCTGGCGCGCCGGCTCGGCCGGCCGGTGCAATGGATCGAGGATCGTCGCGAGCATCTGATCTGCTCCTGCCATTCGCGCGACCAGATTCACGACGTGGAGGTCGGCTTCGACGATGAGGGCCGCATCCTGGCGCTGCGCGACAGCTTTGCGGTCGACGGCGGCGCCTGGAATCCGATCGGCGCCGGCGTCGTCTACAACACCGCGGCGCACTTGCAGGGCCCCTACAAGATCGGCGCGCTCGCGATCGAGGCCCGCATCGCCGCCACCAACAAGACACCGAACGCGCCGTATCGCGGCGCCGGTCGGCCCGAAGCCGCCTTCGCGATGGAACGCATTGTCGACCTTGTCGCCGTCGAGCTCGGCCTTGAACCGGCCGAGGTGCGGTTGCGCAACATGATCCGCGACGACGAAATGCCGTATGCCAACGGTTTGCCGTATCGCGACGGTGAGCCGATCGTTTATGACGGCGGCGACTACCCGGCGGCGCTGGAAAAAGCACTGGAGGGGGTCGGCGGCCTGTCGGCGTTTCGCGAACGCCAGCGCGCTGCGCGTGACGACGGCCGTCTGCTCGGCCTTGGGCTCGGCTGTTATGTCGAAGGCACCGGCGTCGGTCCGTTCGAAAGCGCGCTTGTCCGCATCGAGTCCTCGGGCAAGATTTACGTCACTTCCGGCGCCTGTCCGCAGGGGCAGGGCATGGAGACGATTTTTGCGCAAGTGGTCGCCGATGCCTGGAACGTACATCCCGACGATGTGGTGATTTCGCTCGCCGACACGTCCGGCATCGCCATCGGCTTCGGCACCATCGCGAGCCGCACCACGGTGACGCTATCGGGGGCGATCCACGGCGCCAGCGCAAAGCTGCGAACCAAGGTGTTTGCCATCGCCGCCAATCTTCTGGAGTGCGGTGCGGGCGACCTCGAATTGCGCAACGGCCGCGTCGGTATCGTCGGCGTGCCCGGTGCGGAAGTCACACTTGCCAAGGTGGCGCAGGCGGCACGGCCGGGCTGGGATCACGGCCGGCCGGCCGGGCTCGATGCCGGTCTCGAGGAGACATATTACTTCGAGCCGCCGACGGTGACCTGGTCCTATGCGGCGCATGCCGCCGTAGTCGAGGTCGATGCGGAAACCGGACGCGTGCGCATCGAGAACTACGCTGTCGCCCACGATTGCGGCGTGGTGGTCAATCCGATGCTCGTCGAAGGCCAGATTGTCGGCGGCGCAGTGCAGGGCGTGGGCGGCGCGTTGTTGGAGCACATTCACTACGACAGCACCGGCCAGCCGCTGACGACCACCTTGGCGGAATACATGCTGCCGACGGCGAGCGAGATGCCGCGGCTGCAGCTTGCTCACCAGCATTCGCCGTCGCCACTTAATCCGTTCGGCGTCAAAGGCGTCGGCGAAGGCGGTCCGATCGCGCCGCCCGCCGCGATCGCCAATGCGGTGGCCGACGCGCTGCGCCCGCTGAAGGTTGAGTTCAACGAGACGCCAATCGCGCCGCATCAGGTTGTCGAGGCGGCACGTACCGCCGCGCGCTAGGTTTTCTGTCTGCAAACAGCCAGAGGGCCGATTTTTCCCGTGGCTTATTTCTTCTGTTGAGCTTTGCATTTGCTCGTGTCATCACGGCGTCATCGTCGTCTTTTTTTTGATCGCTGCCGGGCGGCCAGAACGGTAACGCGGTAAGTGTCCTCAAATTTTCATGAGTCTTCCTAGCGACCGCATCGGCCGGTGAATCGAACCCTCCGGCCGCGCCAGCGCGTGTACCGCCTTGATCCTGAGCGGTCTTGGCGCACTTGGGGTGGTGTTCGGCGATATCGGCACCAGTCCGCTCAACTCGGCTGGCTGCCACGGCTCAACATCAAGCAGACATCGGAGGAAGGCTACGGCCAAATCTACGTGGGAGTTGCAGCAGGCGCACGGTCTGGCAGGAAGAGATTTTCGCCGCGATGGTGCGCAACGCCTCGCACGTCACCGATTATTTCCGCCTGCCGAGCCGGCAAGTGGTCGAGATCGGCCGCCAGATTTCGATTTAAGGCACGATCCCACACCAGACAATGTGCCGTTGCCCCATGGACATGGGCAAGCCGCGGTCGTAGCCTTACGCGTATAAAAACAATCCGCAATGACGGATGTAATATCAGGGAGGAGCTATCATGCCACGCATTGGTCGGCGAAGATTCCTGAAAATTTCCGGCGCTGGGACGCTGGCCGCGAGCAGCGGCGGTATGGCGGCCATATTGGCATCCGGCAAGGCGCCCGCGTTTGCCCAGGGCACAACGCTGCATTGGTTGCGCTGGAACGATTTCATTCCCCAATCGGACACGCTTTTGCGCAACCAGATCGCCCCGCAATGCGCCAAGGATTTGGGCATCACGCTCACTATCGAGATGATCAACGGCAACGACATCCAGGCGCGTACCACCGCTGCGATTCAGTCCGGTGCCGGCCCCGACGTCATCTGCGCGCTGAACAATTGGCCGCAGCTTTACGCCAACAGTACCGTCGATGTGAGCGATATCACCGAGAAAGTCGGCAAGGATCAGGGCGGCTTTTATGACGAATCGACGGCCGTCGCCAATAACGGCAAGCGGTGGCTCGGCGTGCCGTGGTGCATTGTCGGCAACGAAAGCGCCTACCGCAAATCGTGGTTCGAAGCGGTCGGATACAACAAGTTCCCAGAAACCTGGGACCAGTACCGCGAGCTAGGTAAGAAGCTCAAAGCCAAAGGCCAGCCGATCGGTCAGGCATTAGGCCATAGCTTCGGCGACCCGCCGAGCTTCTGGTATCCGCTTCTCTGGGCGTACGGCGGCATGGAGGTCGACAAGGGCGGCAAAGTCGTTCTTGACAGCAAGGCCACCATCGAGTCGGTCAAGTTCGGGGTGGCCTTCTGGAAGGATTGTTGCGACGACGGCGGCTTGGCCTGGGACGACTCGAGCAATAACCGCGCTTTTCTCGCCGGGACGATCTCTTCGACGCAGAACGGTGCTTCCATCTATCTCGTGGCCAGGCGCGACCCCGACAAATATCAGGATGAAAAGGGCCAGCCGCTCTACAAGGACATTCTGCACAGCGCCTTGCCGAAGGGACCGGCCGGAAAATTCTCGTATCAACTGCCGCACACCAACATGCTGATGGGGTATTCCAAACAGCAGGATGCCGCCAGGAAATTCCTTGCGTGGGTCCATTCCAAGCCGGTGTATCAGCTTTGGTTCGATTCCCAGGCCGGCTATTCGGTCGGCGCTACCACGGCATGGGAGAACGATCCCATCTGGAATAAGGACCCGGTGATGGCGCCGTTCCGCACGGTCGCCCGCGGCGCGCAGTTCCCAGGTTACGCCGGTCCCGCGGATCGCAAAGCAGCCGAGGCGCTCAGCAAGTATATTATCATCGATATGTACGCCAAGGCCGTCCAGGGTATGTCTGCGGAAGATGCGGTAAAATGGGCCACCGGAGAAATAACGAAGATCTACACGTAAAGCGCCGCAGTTCGTGATGCGTCGCCGCTACAGGCGTCGGAATCGTGCGGTCGGCCCAGTCTTGCGGGTCGACAGCGCCGACGCCGAGCCGCGAAGGAGCCGGCGATGGCCGTAAGCGACCTCGTCACCCAGCGCGCTTTTGTACGTGCGCCGCAGCGCGGGGTGGCGACGCGGCTCCTCGAAGACGAACGCTGGCTTGCGGTCGCGCTGCTGGCGCCGACCGCCATCCTGCTCGGCCTGTTCATCGCCTATCCGTTCGCCGAGGGTGTTTGGCTGTCGGTGATCGATGCCAGGGTAGGCGTGCCGGGCCACTTCGTCGGCTTGGCGAATTTCGTGATGCTGTGGAACGACAGCATCTTCCGCGTCGCGGTCTGGAATACGTTCGTCTACACGGCGGTCGCCACCGTGTTCAAACTCGGACTCGGGCTGTGGCTCGCTCTCCTTCTCAACCGCAATTTCCGCGGCAAGGCCTTCACCCGCGCTTTTATTCTTTTGCCCTTCATTATTCCGACGGTGCTGTCGACCTTTGCCTGGAAGTGGATGTTCGATCCGACCTTCAGTGTGATCAACTGGACGCTGTTCCACCTCGGCATCATTCACGCGCGCATCAATTGGCTGGGCGATCCCGGCTTGGCGCTGATCTCCGTGATTATCGTCAACGTCTGGCGCGGCGTGCCTTTCTTCGCCATCAGCCTGCTCGCCGGCCTGCAGACCATCAATCCGGAACTGCAGGAGGCCGCGGCGATCGACGGCGCACGAGCGTGGCAACGCTTCTGGCACGTGACTTGGCCGCTGCTCCTGCCGGTCACCATGGTGGTGATGCTGTTTTCGATCATTCAGACATTCGCCGATTTTCAGCTTGTTTATGTGCTAACCGGCGGTGGTCCCGCGAACGCCACGCAGCTGTTCGCCACCTACGCCTATCAGATTGGCGTTGGCACCGGACTGTTGAGCCAGGGCGCGGCGATTTCGCTCGCCATGTTCCCGTTCCTGCTCATCGTGGTGGTGGTGCAGCTCCTTTATATCCGCCGGGTCGAGGTGCACTGAGCCATGATCGAAGGCGCGAAATGGCGGCGCTGGGTCTACTTCTACATTCCGCTGGGTGCATTTATTTTCTGGCTGCTGTTTCCGTTCTACTGGATGCTGGTCACTTCGGTGCGGCCGGATCGGGAACTATACCGGCCGTGGATGGCGCCGAACTACACGCCGTTCTGGACCGCGCACCCGACGCTCCAGCACATTACCGACTTGCTGACCGGTACGCTGTTCATCAGATGGATGGCCAATACGCTCTTCATCGCTTGCGCCTCGACCCTGATCTCGCTGTTCTGCGGCATCCTCGCGGGCTACGCGCTGTCCCGCCTGAAATTCCGTTTTGCAGGGACGCTGGGGACCGGCATTTTCATCACCTATCTGGTGCCGCAAACGCTGCTGTTTATTCCGCTTGCCAACATCATCCGCAATTTCCAGCTCGGCGATACGCCGTGGGCGCTGATCCTGACGTATCCGACGTTCCTCATTCCGTTTTGCACCTGGCTGCTGATGGGATATTTCAAGGCGATCCCGCGCGAGCTTGAGGAATGCGCACGCATCGACGGCGCGACGCGCTGGAAGGCGATGTTCTACATCATCATGCCGATCGCGGTGCCCGGCATCCTGTCGGCCGGCATCTTCGCCTTCACGCTGTCCTGGAACGAATACATCTATGCGCTGGTGTTTCTGTCTTCGGCAGAGCAGAAAACGGTTTCGGTCGGCGTCACTTCCGAACTGGTGCGCGGCGACGTGTTCTATTGGGGCCAGCTGATGGCGGGGGCGCTGCTCGGTTCCATTCCCATTGCAATCATCTACTCGTTCTTCGTCGAGTATTACGTCGCGGGCCTGACCGGCTCGGTCAAAGGGTGAGCCCAAGGGTCCAAGTCAATGGCGCGCGTTGTCATCCGTAATCTCAACAAGATGTATAACGAGGTTCACGCCGTCAAAGGCGTGAACCTGGAAATCCGAGATCGCGAATTCGTGGTGCTGGTCGGCCCGTCGGGCTGCGGCAAGACCACGACGCTGCGCATGGTTGCGGGGCTGGAATCCATCACCTCGGGCGACATTCTGATCGGCGAAACAGTCGTCAACGACCTGCCGCCGATGGACCGCGACATCGCCATGGTGTTTCAGAACTACGCGCTCTATCCGCACATGAGCGTTTACGACAACATGGCGTTTGGTCTGAAAATGCGCAAATTCCCCCGCGCCGAGATCGGCCAGCGGGTGCGGGATGCGGCCGACATTCTCGGTATCGAGAATCTGCTGCAGCGCAAGCCGCGGCAGCTTTCCGGCGGCCAGCGTCAGCGCGTCGCGCTCGGCCGCGCCATCGTGCGCCATCCGCAGGTGTTCCTGTTCGACGAACCGCTGTCCAACCTGGATGCCAAGCTGCGCGTGCAGATGCGCGTCGAACTGAAAAAACTCCACAGCCGGCTCGGTACCACTGCGGTTTATGTGACCCACGACCAGGTCGAGGCGATGACGTTGGGCGATCGCGTGGTGGTGATGCGCGACGGGCTTGTGCAGCAGGTCGGCGAGCCGCTCGATCTTTACAACGAACCGGCCAACCGCTTCGTCGCCGGATTCATCGGCTCGCCCGGCATGAACTTCGCCGCCGTCCGCGTGGCCGAGGAGGACGGTGTGCTTCACGCAGTGGGCGAGGGCATTCACCTGAAAGTGCCGGCCGAAGTGGCAGCGCGGTTGCGACCCCATGTCGGGCGGGAGGTTACATTTGGCATCCGGCCGGAGGATTTGCGGGTCGCGTCCGGCGAGGCTGCGAACGGCATGAGCGTCGACGCTGTGGTCGAAGTGGTCGAACGGCTCGGCTCGCAGATTCTGCTCGATGTAAAAGTGGGTTCGGGCATGATGGTGGCTGCGGTTGAACCGACGGTGCGGGCGAAGGTCCGCGAGCAGTTGCGGTTCGCGCTCAACCCCGCCCGGCTGCATTTTTTCGATTCGCAGTCGGAGGCTGCGATTTAGGTCGAGCGGCTTCCGGCCTCGCTTGACCGGCTATGCGAGCCACACTAGCGTTTCGGAAACAAAACACGATAGCGTGGAGGGAACACATGGCCTCCTTTTCCATCGCGCCGCTGACCGATCATACCGGCGCCGAAGTCGTCGGCCTCGATTTCCGCAAACCGATCGACGCCGATACCCGCGCTGCGCTCAACGACGCCTTCGTGGAGCATCACGTGCTGGTGGTGCGCGATCAGGACTTTTCACCGGACGATTTCAAGGTCGCGGTGCAGCTGTTCGGCGAATTGCAGCCGCACGACAAGAAGGAGCACCACGTTCCCGGCTTCCCGGACGTGTCCTATGTGTCGAACGACGAGTTCGTCAACGGACGGCGCATCATCCCCGGCGAGACGTTCCACACCGATCATTCCAATCATCCGCGTCCGCCGAAAGCGACGACGCTGTTCGCAGTCGATTTGCCGTCGAGCGGCGGCGATACCCAATACGTCAACATGCACGACGCCTATGACGATTTGCCGGAGGTGACGAGGCGCAAGATCGACGGCCTCAAGGCGGTGCACGCTTACCTGAGCAAATACAGCCCGCGTCCGCTCGGTTATCTCAGCGAAGAAAGCCAGAAGAAACTGCCGCCGCCCGGCGTGCATCCTCTGGTGCGCATCCATCCGGAAAACGGCCGCAAGGCGCTGTTTCTCAATCCGGTGCGTATGGAATCGATCCTCGGCATGGAAGACGCCGACGCGCTCAAGCTGATCGGCGAATTGATGGCGCACGCCACACAGAAGAAATACGAGTACCGGCACAAATGGCGGCACGGCGACTGGGTGCTGTGGGACAACCGCAGTGTCATGCACCAGGCCAATCCGGACTACGACATGAACGAGCGCCGCTTCCTGTATCGCCTGATGCTCAAGGGCGAGGTGCCGGCGTAGTAACGGCATCGGTCGGCGCGACTCAACGGCTCAACATTCCATCGGCAGCGAAGGCTCCATGGAACCTGCCATCAATTTGCCGCTGCGTCGTTCCGGCCGATGCGGCACGCGCGATAGGAGGAGTGGAGGATTCGCTTTACGCGCCGGGATGGTTGGTCAGCTTTTACGCCGCCCGGTGGCGTTCGCTCGCGGCGGTTTTGCGCGCTCCTGCGGCGCCTTGGCGCGGGTGTCCTCGAACGCATCGTAGGCATGCTGCAACATGTCGTACTGCTCGATGCTGATCAGCACGAGACGATCCCGACCGTTCTTGGTCACGATGATTGGTGTGGCGAGCGCAGCGTCGCTGTGGGCGCCGAAGTTGCGGATGAGTTCGACGGTCGAGACCCGTTTCATCGCCCCAATTCCCCCGGGCCGACCAAGGAATTATAGGTCACGCCCAGGATTCCTTTCGTACGGCTATGTGTTGAAAATAAGCGTATTCCACAGGAAATTTAAACCGAATGTCGGCCATGTTGCGGCGCGGCACAAGGACAATGCGCAGCCCGGGGCCGCGGAAAATGTCCTATGGCTAACATTTGCTGACAATTAAGTAAGGTTTTGCCGGTAAGCAGGCTCGGGAGCTAACGAGCATGCCTGAGCATCCATATACCAGCCGTTGCATCCTCATTGCGGCCATGGCGCTGTTCGGTATCGCCACCGCGCAGGCTGCATCGAAGGACCGGCCGGCAACGGATACTGGCGTTAAGGACGCCAGTCCCGCCATCCGCCTGGATCAACTCGGCGGCACCTGGAAGAACGCCAATTCGGGGGTCAACGTTCGGATCGAGCAAGCCGCGGTCGGGTGGGAGGTGTGGTTTTCGACCAGCGGCGAGGCGCGGATAACGCTACCGGAAAAAAACCGTCCGACAATCAAGATCGACGGGCGCAATTTTACCTGCACCTACTCCGTGACCCTGCCCTCCGCGCAAACGATGAAGTGGGACCTGACGCAGGGGCAGCCTGAGACGCAGTGCCTGACCGGCACGTTCACGCGGCTTGGGCCGGCGCCGAGCGAGGCCAAGAACACCGCGCCGGCTGCGCCGCCCGCCGCAGAGCGTCCGGTTGAAGCTAGGAAGCCGCAGTCGCCTGAGCCGGCCATCGAACCAGCCCCGGCATCTGGCAGAGCGTCTAGTCTGGCGCCCGCACGGTCAATGCAGCGGCATGCGGCGCTCTACCGAAAATCGCACCCCCGCCGCCATTGGGGCTGGCGAACGGCTGCCGTCCCAAGGTGGCAATACGCGTCCAGCAGCTACCGGCCATATCGCTATTTTCGTTATCGCTATCGCTGGTACGTCGTTTTCTTCTCTCGTTGCGGCTGCCGCTGACCGAAATCTACGGCCGGCCGGTCTAACAACCGATCTTGCGGTCGCGCCTGCGCGGTCGCGACCGTCCGCAACGCCGGCCCAATCGCCGTAATTTCACCCGGTGCACTGTCGGCGGCTGTCGCCGCCTTCCATCGTATGACCACGCCCTCGATATGGGCCGCGCCAGTGCGATTGTCGGCGCTCCCGGTCAAAACATGCGTTTCGCGACTAAAGCATGAACGGCATTGAAACCGTAAAATATGTACTTTACAACTGATAAGGTTAACGCATATTCTGCGTCCGGCCCTTGCAGAGCAAACTGGGGCAACAGTGGAGTGGAGGGGTTCAATGACAGGAACGAAACGTCTCTTTGGATGGCTGATTGCTTGTGCCTTTGTTCTGGCCGGGGCCGGTGTGGCCCAGGCCGACGGCGGGCACTGGAAGCACAAACTCGCCGGTGAATGGAATAACTCGTCGACCGGTGAGAACATGAAGATCGTCCGCGGTGCGATCGGCTGGGAAGTCTGGCTGTCGAACAGCGGCGAGGCGCGGCTGACCGCGGACTCCGATGACGGCACGAACGTGCAGATCAGCGGCAAGGGTCTGTCCTGCGAGTATTATCTGACGATGGTCAACCATAACGTGATCAATCTGCAGCTTAGGGACGGCGACCCGGCAGATTCGTGCTTGAAGGGCACGTTCCTCCGCGTCTCTGGGATCGCAGAGCCAGCCCATCATCACCACGTCCATGTGATCGTGCGGCACGTCTACGTGCGCGCCCATCACTGCTGGTGCCGGTGGTAATCAGTACTGCGTCTACCACGACGGCGAAGCGCTCAGCGCTTCGCCGTCAATTGTTTCAGCGACTCCTCTTCGGCGCGGCTTCCTCGTCCCGCGTGATCATCGCCGTGCCAGCGCCTGTCCCATTGCGGTATCGCATTTTGATCCGCCGATTGCCCGGCGTGTCTTGAACCAGCGCCCCAGATGGGCCAATTGACATCCTTGCTAACCCGGAAGCACGGGACAAGGTGTCTTCATGGCGGCCATCCCGAACATCGTCCTCTATGCGGCATTGGCGATCGGCATCGTGTTTGGCGCCGTAGCGCTGCTCAGCAGCTTCTGCCTGACCAGCGGCTTGCGGAACTGGTGGACGAAGGGTGACGGTCGGCTGATCCGCAGCTTCGCGCTGGCGCTGGCGGTGGCGACTGCGGGCACGCAGGCGCTGGCCGGTGCAGGCCTCGTCGATCTCGGCCAGTCGATCTATCTGCAGCCGACATTTTCGTTTGCGCTCATCCTGTTCGGGGGGCTGCTGTTCGGCTACGGCATGGTGGCGGCGAATGCCTGCGTGTCGCGGGCGTTGGTCCTGCTTGGCCGCGGCAACCTGCGTTCGCTGGTCGTGGTCGTCATCGTCGGAGTGACCGCGCAGATGACGTTGAAGGGGCTGGTGGCGCCGCTGCGCCTGGCCTTTTTGCACTGGTCGGAGATCACCCTCAAAAGCGTCGCGCTGCCCGACATCATGGCGGCGCACGGCCTGGATCTTTCCCTGGCGCGACTGGTCGCGGCCGCGGTCGTGAGCGTTTTGCTCCTGGCATTTGCTTTGACGCATGCGCCATTCCGCAAGGCCTACGGGCTGGTCGCGGCGAGCGTGGTGATCGGGCTTCTCATCCCGGCCGGATGGTTCGCCACCGGCTATCTCGGCGCCGATCCGTTCAATCCGGCGCCGGTCGCCTCACTCACCTTCGTGGCGCCGAGCGCCGATAGCCTGCAATATGTGATGTTCTCCACGGGGTCGACATTGAGCTTCGGCGTGGTCGTCGTTGCTGGCGTCCTCCTTGGCAGCTTCGTGACGGCGCTGATCACGCGGCGCTTTGTGCTCGATGGCTACACTTCCGTTCAGCACATGCTGCGCTCGATCGGCGGCGCGGTGCTGATGGGTTCGGGCGGTGCAATGGCATACGGCTGCACGATCGGGCAGGGGCTCACCGGTCTGTCAACGCTCGCGTTGCCTTCGGTGGTGGCGGGCACCGGAATCCTGCTTGGCGCGGCTGCGGCTCTGCGCAGCCCGATGCGCATTGCGGCACTTACCAATGCCTAGCAGTATTTTCTGAAATGCGGCCGCCGCTCTTCCGCAGAAAATGCGACCAAATTTGTAAAGCCAACGCTATGCCTTCGGCAATGTAACGCCAGTCAATTTGGCGCAGTAATCCAGCAGCCGATCCTGCAATTCGGCGTTGCTTGCGGCGTGATGCACGCGTTCGGGCTGCTGATGATAGAAATAACGGCCGCTCACTCGTGCTCCGGCATCGTCGCTTACGGCGAGCCACGATTGCGTGACGGCGCCGAGCTCAAGATTATCCGGTGCCCCGGCTCCGCCCATCTTGGTCGCGACCCAGCCCGGCGTAATGGCGTTTGAGTTCACCGACGGCCAAAGCCGCGCCACTGCAAACGCCAGCATCACGTCGAACAGTTTGCTGTCCGCGTAGGCCTGCGAACCGTTCCAGCGCCGCTTCAGCCATTGCGCGTCATCGAGATGTGCGTCGCCGCCGTTGTGCGTGCCCGAGCTGACATAGACGAGCCGATCGGGCCGTATCACCAGTGCGGTGAGCAGATACGGTGCCAGCACATTGATGGCGAATAATCGCGATAGCCCGTCGGCGGTCTCGACGCGGGGCGCGCGAGAACCGACGCCGACGTTATGGATGACGGCGTCATACCGTCCCAGCGCGTTGACCTGATCGGCCACACTCCGCATCGCAGCGATGCTCGAAACATCGCCGAGCACGACGGCTTCGGCTTGCGGCAGGGCCCGGCGCGCGTCCGCGGCGCGCGCCTCGTTGCGCGCGTGCAGTGTCACCCGATGGCCCCACGTGGCGAGGAGTCTGCCGGCCATCAGGCCGAGGCCGTCGGACGAGCCGGTGATGAAGACGCGCCCCATCGCAGAGGTCCTGTCAGGCCGCGCGCTTGCGCTCCGCTGGCGTGAGCGACAGCGTCAGCCGCTCGGCACCGCGCAGCACGTCGAGCGCGGCCGTACGGCCGATCTTATCACCAGTCAGCGCGCGGACTAGATCATCGGCGCCCGTGATCGCCTCACCATCGAGTGCCACGATAATGTCGCCGCCGCGCAATCCGGCGCGCGCCGCCGCGCCATCCGGCTCGACCGTGCCGGCCATCACCGCGCGGTCCTGATCGAGGCCCGCTGTGCGGCGCAGCCGCGGCGGCAGCGCGATCTGCTGCGCGGCGATCCCGATAAAGGCTCGGCGCACGCGGCCGTGGCGCACCAATTCGCCGAGCACAAAATTCGCCGTGTTGGCGGCGACCGCAAAGCAGATGCCCTGCGCGCCCATGATGACGGCTGTGTTGATGCCGATCACTTCGCCATGCGACGAGACCAGCGGCCCGCCGGAATTGCCCGGATTGAGCGCTGCGTCGGTCTGGATCACGTCGTCGATCATACGGCCGTTGCGCGAGCGCAACGAACGGCCGAGCGCGGAAACCACGCCGGTCGTGACCGTGGATTCGAAGCCGAGCGGATTGCCGATGGCGATGACGAGCTGACCGCGTTTGAGCCGCTTGGAATCGCCAAGCTGGGCCGAAGGCAACGTCACCGCCTCATCGACCCGCAGCAGCGCCAGATCGGTGTCCGGGTCGTCGCCGACCAGCCGGGCGCGCAGATCCTGGCCGTCGGGCGTGGTCACGTCGATCCGCGCGGCGCTGCCGCCGGGGGCGCCGGCAGCCCCGGCGACATGGCTGTTGGTGAGGATCAGGCCGTCCGGAGCGACGACGACGCCGGAGCCCGCACCGCCGCGCTCGCGGCCATTCCGGTCATTGGTCTGCGCGCCGCGGACGGCGAGCGCCACCACGGCCGGACCGACGCGGTCAACCACGTCGATGACGGCGCGCGAATATGCATCGAGCAGCGCCTGATCGTCGTCCGGAACGAGAGATTGCGGCCCGGCGGCGGTCGCGTGATCGCCGCGCAAGCCATGGCTTAATGGAATGATGTTCATTGGGTCCCACATATGGGGAGCAAGTCAGGACGAGGGAAGACCGGCGCAGGACCGTGCGCCAAGCTCGGCTATTCAGGCGGGAAAACCAGCTTGTCTTTGAGCGCCGGGTGCAGCCGCGCCATGTGTTGTTCGGCATTGTCCTTGCCCATGCCGGCGGTGATGTAGCTGATGCCGGGGTGGTAAAGCCATGTGCCACCAAATGCGAACACGATGCCGTTCGTAGCGCGGGCCAGGCGGGCATCCTTTGCATACTCTTGGGCGATGTCCGCAAGCGAAGTGCCGCGCAAGCTCGTCAGCGAGACCTTGCGGTCATAGTATCGATGAAGCGTTGTGTAATTGGCGCCAAGCCCAATCAATGCCGCCGCTACAACCATCCACCCCGCGGCAGGAGCGATCGCGTCTTTGAAGCGCAGCCACAGCGCGATAAAGACGATCGCTGAAATGATCAGCGGCGGAGCGAAATAGCGCGGAAAGAAATCCGCCGGCCAGCCGCTGATCGTATAGCCGATCGTAATGGCTCCGGCGGTCATATAGGCCAGCAGCAGCCCCGGCGCGGCGCGCAGCAGCGGCCGCAGCACGATCAACACAAACAGGCCATCGATCACAACCAGCACCAGCGCCGGTACGGTGAACGGCCACTGCTCCGGTTCGAGGGCCCATAAATGGCCGCCGGTGATCCCGTAAAACTGCTCCATGACATAAAAACCCTGCCGGTACTCGTCAGGCGCAATGGCGTAGGACAGCGCGACAGCGAGGGCGAGCCCGAGCAAAAACACGCCAACCGACACGCCGGTGCGCCGCCGCGCCGACGAAAATACGAGTGCAAAGAGCCACGTGCCGACGGCCGCCGCCGCAAACGCCAGCGCCCATTCGTGCTTGCCGAGCCCGGCCAGCACCCCGGCGGTGAGAAAGCGCCAATGTCCGGGGCTTTGTTCGATATCGCCCAGCGCCAACACGGTTGCAGCCGTGCCCAACAGCAAGATGCCGACGCTGCCGTCGATCTGCGGTTGGATCGACGCGCCAACGGCAAGCGGGGTGGTGAGTGACCACAGCGCGACGCTCAACGGCGCGATTGCCAGTCCCAGGCTCGACCGCTTGCCGGCATATGCCGTGGCCTCGACCGTCAGCGCGATGAGACCGGAACAGCCGAGCAGGAAAATGATCAAGAAGGGCAGGCGTGCGGCGATGGTGAGCCTTTCGGGCGACCAGTGGCCGATAGCGTCGTGCGAAGCGAACAGCCGCCCCACCCGTTCCAGGATGATGTAGGGCATCACTGTCCGGTGGAACGAGGTCAATTCGGGCTTGCTGTCGATGAACCCGACCTGGTCGCGCGGCAAATGCTGGTCGCTCAGCGTCGAGATGGGCACGTTGTTGAGCAACAGGACGGCAAAATCGCTTTCCTCGCCGGCCAAGATATTGCCAATGAATGGCAGACGCACGCCGGCAACGACAACCAGCAGTGCTGCGGCCAACAGGATCTTGAGGCAATACAGTCGGTAGGGAGCCGGCATCATGCGGCCTTGATCGGTTTGTTGCTGCATATGACCGGCGGCGTGGTCCGTTGTCGCGGCGTGTTCGGACGCTGTCAAACAATATTAAGACTACTGTTAGTCCGGCGGGAAGACGAGGCGATTCCTAAACGCCGGAAAGTGCGTGGCGATGTAGTCTGCGGCACCGTCCTTTCCGAGGCCGGTGCTGATGAAATTGATACCCTGATGATAGATCCACGTCGTTGTCACGGTGAACACAACTCCGTTCGTAGCGTGGCCGAGTTTCGCCGCCGCGGCGTAATCCCGCTCGATCTGTGCCAGAGGCTCGCCGCGCAAATCGCCCAGCGCGACTTGACTGTCGTGGCTCGCCGCCAGGAATTGATAATTTGCCCAAAGTCCAATCACGGCCGCCGCCAGAACGCTCCATCCTGCGGCAGGGGTGACCACATCCTTGAAACGCAACCAGAGCGCAGCGAAGACAAGCGGAAGAATCACAAACGGCGGCGCGAAATAACGCGGGAAGTTGTCGCCGTGCCAGCCGCTGGCTGCATAGCCGATCACAATCGCGACCGCAGCCATATATGCGAGCAAGAGTCCAGGCGCCGTTCTGATAAGCCGGCGCAGAACGACCATGATGAAGGCACCATCGACCAGGACGAGCGCGACGACCGGCACGCTGAACGGCCATTGCGCCGATTGCAGCGCCCACAGCTCGCCGCCGGTCCGCTCGAAGATGTTGGTCATTACGTTGAAACCGGCGCGATAATCGTCCGGCGAGATCGCATAGGAGAGGGCGACAGCGAGCGCGAGGCCGATGAGGAACACCACGAAGGCCGCTCCGTTGCGGCGACGGCCGGACGCGTCGATCATGCATATAAGTGCCGCGCCGACCGCGGCGGCCGCGAACGCGAGCGCCCACTCGTGCTTGCCCAGTCCAGCCAGCATCCCGGCCATGAGAAAGCGCCAGAGCGCAGCGGGATGCTTAATGTCGCCGAGCACCAGGAGCGTGGCAGCGGTTCCCAGCAGCAGCACGCCGACACTGCCATCCACTTGCGGCTGAATCGAAGCGCTGACGGCGAGCGGGCTGGTCAGCGACCATACCGTCACGGCCAGCGGCACGAGCGCCCCTGAGGCTGACATACGCTTGCCGGCGCTGGCTGCGGCCTCGACGGTGAGCGCAATGAGTCCGAGGCTGCCCAAAAGAAACATGAAAGCGAAGGGCCAACGCGCCGCGACAGTGAGGCGCTCGGGAGACAAACGCCCCAATACATTCCGCGCGGCGACCGCCCGTCCAAATATTTCCATGACGACATATGGCATTACGGTGCGATGGAACGTCTGCAGAATCGGTTTGCCGTCGATAAAGCCCGCGATCTCCCGCGGCAGATGTCGGTCGTCGAGCGCGGATATCGGGGTGCTGTTGAGCACCAGCGCGGCAAAATAGCCTTCCTCGCCCGCCAGGATATTGCCGATGAAGGGCAGTCGCGCCGCCACAACGAGCGCGAGCAATGCGGTGGCGAGTGCGAGTTTCAGGGCGATGCGTCGGCCCGGCGTCGCCGGCATCATGACGTCTCTTTGGGCTCAATACGGCTAATGCGCGCCGGTGTGACGATTTCGCCGCTGTGCGGCCGACCGCAGCGGATGGCATGGGACCGCGGCGCCATTGCGGCCGAAAGCATCGCCGCGCCAAGCATGAATGTCATGGGCTGCCGATCGAATTGGACGGATGAGTTCCCCGGATTCGGCCGGAAAGCTGGTCTGGCCGCACACATACAGTCCGGGGTCTGCGGAGGGAAGAGCGCGGCCGGCCGCCCGGAGCCGGATAGCCTGGCTGCCCCAGATGCTGGGCGCGAGCAAATCCGCCGGCCTGCGGGAATAAAGACATCGGTCGGGTGTTTGCCGCTTACCGGTACCGCGAACCCTTCGCAGGGTGGCGGCGTTCAGGTTTTACAATCGCTGTTTGAGCAAGGGGAGACTATCGCATGATCCGGACCATGTTTGCCGCCGCTTCTGCCGTAGCCATCGTGCTCGGCGTCAGCGTGGCCGTGGCGCAGCAGGATGTCATCAAGGAACGCAAAGAGCTGATGAAGCACAACGGTGCTGCGGCCAAGGTCGTTGGCGACATGGCCAAGGGTGACAAGCCCTTCGATCTGGCCGCCGTTCAGAAGGCTTTTGCCACGTTCGAGGATGCAGCAGCAAAGATGCCGGACCTGTTCCCGGCGAGCTCCAAGGACGAGACGGGTGCGTCGGCGGACAAGTTCAGCCCGACACCCAAGGTGTGGGAAGACATGGCGGACTTCAAAGCGAGGTTCCAGAAGCTCGGCGCCGACGCCAAGGCGGCGAGCGCGTCGATAAAAGACGTCGCGTCGCTCAAGGAAGCGCTCGGCAATATCGGCAAGAACGATTGCGGCGCCTGCCACAAGATTTATCGGTCCGAGAAAAAGGGCTGAGCCCCCATCCGATCGTCGTTTGTCTGCCGGGGCGTCCGCAAGGGCGCCCCGTTTGCGTCCGGTCACCGGCGCGGTCGACTTCCGGGGGGCCGCCGCACCGCATAAAGTGAGCGAATCGCAGGACGGAGCCGAAAGATGGATGCGCCGGCGCGGGGGAGAACTAAGCTTTTGCGGCGTCTCGCGATCGTCGCCGGTGTGCTGATTGTTGCGGGTGCCGCCGGCGGCTGGATTGTGACCATTCCGGCGACCGTCTCGGCGTCCGATCTGCCGCCCTATCAGCCTGATCTCGCCAACGGCAAAACGATGTTTGCTGCCGGCGGCTGCGCGGCATGCCACGCCGTACCCAACGCCGAGCCCGACAAGATCGATCCCACTCGGCTCGGCGGCGGACTGGCGTTGCCATGTCCGTTCGGCACCTTCTATGTCCCCAACATCTCGCCCGATCCCCAGGATGGTATCGGCGCCTGGAGCGAGGCCGAGTTCGTTTCGGCGATGTGGGACGGCACGGCGCCGGACGGCAGTCACCTCTACCCGGCGTTTCCCTACACGTCGTTCCGCCACATGAGGCTCACCGACGTCCGCGATTTGTTCGCGTATCTGAAGACGCTGCCGCCGGTGTCCGGCAAGGTGCGCGGTCCCGATCTCGCATTTCCATTCAACATCCGGCGCGGGCTGGGCGTGTGGAAGCTTCTGTTTCTGCGCGGCGGCCCGTTCGTGCCCGATCCCTCGAAATCGGCGCAATTTAACCGCGGCGCCTATCTGGTAAACGGACCCGGACACTGTGCCGAGTGCCACAGTTCGCGCAATTTTCTCGGCGCCGTCATCGAAAGCGAGCGCTTCGCCGGCGGTCCGACTCCTGACGGCAAAGACTGGGTGCCGAACATCACGCCGGCCGGCCTGCAACACGGCGACAACGCCAAGAACCCGTGGTCGCAGAGCGATATCGCGAGCTTCTTGTCCGATGGCCAGACGCCGACGGGCGATTTCGCCGGCGGCGAAATGGCCGAAGTGATCCGCAACACCTCGCAGCTCAGCAAAGACGACCGCACCGCGATCGCCGCATATATCGCCGCGCTGCCATCGCGCCAGGGGCCGACGCCGCCGCCGAGCAAGAACAAATAAGCGGCATGAATACCGGCAGGGGCATTGTTCTCAAGCTCGTCTCGGCGGTGCTGTTTGCCGTCATGTCGGCGCTGATCCGTTACCTCGGCGCGCGCTATCCGATCGGCGAGGTTGTGTTCTTTCGCTCGGCGTTTGCCATTGTGCCGGTGATGCTCGTCTATGCCTGGCGCGGCGAACTCGCGGCGGCGTTGCGCACCGAGTCGCCATTCGGCCAGGCAAGCCGCGGCGCGCTGTCGATCGTCGGCATGTTCTGCAATTTCGGCGCGCTCGCCCGGCTGCCGCTGATCGAGGCCAACGCCATCGGATTTTCCTCACCGCTGATCGGCGTGGCGCTCGCGGCTCTCGTGCTCAAGGAACGCGTGCGCATCTACCGCTGGACCGCGGTCATCGTCGGGTTCCTGGGCGTGCTGGTGGTGCTGGCGCCGCACATGTCAGGCGACGAACTGACCATCGCGATGGCGAGCGCGACGAGCGTGGCCGGTGTGATCTACGCGGTCGCCGGCTCGGTCACCAATGCCGGCACCATGATCCAGACCCGTCATCTCACCAAAAGCGAGCGGACGTCTTCGATCGTGTTTTATTTTTCGGCGATCTGCGCGCTCTCCGGGCTCGTGACGCTGCCGTTCTGGTGGCTGACGCCGACTGCGAGCGAGTTCGCCGTGCTGGCGGCGATCGGTTGTCTCGGCGGTCTTGGCCATATACTTCTCACCGAAAGCTACCGTTATGCCGCGGCCTCCGTGGTGGCGCCGTTCGACTATACATCGATGGTCTGGGCGCTCCTGCTCGGCTACGCGATGTTCGGCGAGACGCCAACCTTCATGGTTGTGCTCGGCTCGGCGATCATCGCCGGCGCCGGCCTGTTCGTGATCTGGCGCGAGCACCAGCTGGCGCTCGCGCTCAAGACCGCAGCCGTGGTGTTGCCGGCGGCGCCCGGCGTCGCTACGACGCCCCGAATGCCTTGAAGGTGATGATGGTGCGCGTGTCGGCGACGCCCGCAATGGTCTGCACTTTCTCGGCGATGAAATGGCCGATATCGGTCGCCTGATCTACGTAAAATTTTACCAGAAGATCGAAATCGCCCGCCGTCGAATAAATTTCCGAAGCTATCTCGGCATCCGCCAGCTTGTTCGCCACCTCATAGGACTTGCCGAGCTGGCATTTGATCTGCACGAAAAAAGGGACCATGCGCGCCTCCGGGCGTAGTATCGTCCTCAGAATAACAGGAAGAACTCGAAAATGCATACACCCGCCGAGCTGGCCGATATCGCCGCGGACGTGCTCGCGCGCGTTCGCGACCGCTCGCCGCGGGTGCATTGCATCACCAATACGGTCGCCCAGAACTATACGGCCAACATGCTGCTGGCGGCTGGCGCAGTGCCGTCGATGACCATTTCGCCCGATGAGATCGTGAGCTTCGTCGCCGGCGCCGAGGCGCTCCTGGTCAATCTTGGAACCTTCGACGAGGAGCGACGCCGCGCCATCGCCGTGGCGCTCGATGCCGCAGGGACGGCGCGCATGCCGTGGGTGCTCGATCCGGTTTTCATCGAACGTTCGCCCGGCCGCACCGCGTTCGCGCGCGAGCTTCTGGCGCGCGGCCCGGCCGTGGTGCGGCTCAATGCGGCCGAGTTCGGTCCGCTGTTCGGCGGCGATCCCGCTGACAAAGTCGCTGCGCGGGTCGCGGAGGCCTGTGGCACGGTGGTGGCGCTGACTGGCGACAATGACATTGTCACCGACGGCGCCCGGCGGGCCGTCATCGCCAACGGAGATCCGTTGATGGCACTGGTCACCGGCATGGGTTGCGCCGGGTCGGCGCTGGTTTGCGCGGCGCTCGCAGTCGAAACCGACGCATGGCTGGCGACCAACGCGGCCCTGATCGTGCTTGGGGTCGCGGGCGAAGTGGCCGCCGAGGCGACGCATGGCCCGGGCCGGTTTGCCAGTTGGATCATCGATGCCCTACACAGTCTCGACCGCACGACTTTGCGCGCGCGCCTAAAGGTCTCCTGATGAAAGTCGATCTTCGCCTCAACGCCATCGTCGATCCGGAACGTGCCAACGGCCGCGAGCTTGCCGAACTGGCGCGGCTGTGCGCCGAGGGCGGTGCGACGCTCATTCAGCTGCGCGATAAGCACAGCGAAACGCGCGCGATGGTCGACGAAGCGCGCGCCATCAAAAAGGCACTGACGCCATTCTCCGTGCCGTTCGTGGTCAACGACCGGGTCGACGTGGCGCTCGCGGCGGGTGCTGACGGCGTGCATCTCGGTCAGGACGACATGACGGCTGCCGATGCGCGGCGGCTGCTCGGGCCCGGTGCCATCATCGGCCTGTCGGTCAAGAACATCGGCGAAGCCGAAGCGGCGCCGATCGAGCTGATCGACTATGTCGGTTCCGGCGGCGTTTACGTGACCTTGTCGAAGCAGCAGAAGAATCCGCCGATCGGGCCGCAGGGGCTTGCGAGCATCATCGCCGTACTCAGGCGCCGCGCCGGCGAGCGCAACAAGGAGCTGCCGGTCTGCGGCATCGCCGGCATCGATGCGAGCAACGCCGGCGCTGTGATCGGGGCCGGCGCCGAGGGTGTTGCCGTCATCTCGGCACTGTCGCTTGATCCCGATCCGGTGGCCGCGGCGCGCGCGCTGCGCCGGGCCGTCGATGCGATGCTGGCGAAGCGGGGAGCCTGATGACTGTTCCTATCGCGGTCAGCGTCGCCGGCTCGGATTCGAGCGGCGGCGCCGGCATCGAAGCCGATCTGAAGACGTTCTCGGCGCTCGGCGTCTACGGCGCCTGCATCGTCACCGCGGTGACGGCGCAAAACACCAAGGGGGTGTCCGCCATTCATGCGGTGCCGGCCGATATCGTCGCCGCCCAGATCGACGCCGTATTCTCCGATCTTGATGTCGGCGCTACAAAGATCGGCATGCTGGTGAATGCGTCTATCGTCGAAGCCGTCGGTGCCGCCCTCGGTCGTCGCGCGAGCCGCAACGTCGTGCTCGATCCGATTTTGGCTGCCAGCACCGGCGCGGAGCTGTTGCGCGCCGATGCGCTCGATGCGCTGCGGCTGTTGATCCCCAAGGCGCGCGTCTTCACGCCCAATCTGTTCGAGGCGGCGGCGCTCCTTGAAGTGCCGATGGCCCAGGATGAGGGCGAGATGCGCGCGCAGGCGGAAAAGCTGCTGACGCTCGGTGCCAGCGCGGTGCTCATCAAGGGCGGTCACGGCGGCGGTGTCGAGAGCGTCGACCTGTTGGTCGAAGCCGAGAGCTGCGCCCGCTTCGCGGCGCCGCGCGTTGCCACCAAAAATACTCATGGCACAGGCTGCACGCTGGCGTCGGCGATCGCCGCGGGCCTTGCCAAGGGACTTTCGCTCAATGAGGCCGTGGGCGAGGCCAAGGCGTACGTCACCGGTGCCATCGCTGCCGCTGACCGGCTCCATGTCGGGGCAGGTCACGGACCGCTGCACCATTTTTTCAAGTGGTGGTGACGGGTCTTGTTCGAGGCGCTAGCGGTAATGGCGGTCCGGACTCTCAAGCGGGCGCCAAGGACTGCCACGTGACGGGCGACACTGGTGGAGCGGATTTGACATTCGCTACCCACCCAGCCGCAAACTCCGGTAGCGAATGTCAAATCCAAAAGCTCCACGAGCACTTATAGTTGCTAGTGGTCCTTTTGATTCTAACATTCGCATGATGGGGTGCCGAAACGGGATGCGAATGTTAGAATCGGACCACTAGGTTGCTCCCGGTGCGCCCGGCTGCTTCAGCGGATGGGCGCGGGCAAACGCGTCGATCTTCGACAGCTCGTCGACGATCCGCGCGAATATGGGAAACGGCGCGAGATCGACGTTGAAAAATTTGGCGCCGGCAGCCTGACTGGCAAGGCAGACGTCGGCAAGCGTGACCGCGTCGCCGTGTGCATAGCGGCCGGTCGACTTGTCCTGCAGGTGTGCTTCGAGCGCGGCGAGCGCCGCCGTATGCCAGTGCCGGCACCATTTCAGCGTTGCCGGTTCGTCGAATTTGAATTCGTGCTGCAAGTATTCGCGCACCCGCGGCACGATCAGCGGGTGCGAATCGCAGGCCACGATCTGCGCCAAGCCGCGCACGCGTGCGCGGCCTTTTGGGTCTCGTGGCAATAGCGGTGGATTGGGATGCGTCTCGTCCAGATATTCGAGGATCGCAAGCGATTCGAACAACGCCGGCCCGTCGCCGTCGACCAGCGCCGGGATCGCCATCATCGGATTGACCGCGCGATACGCCGCCTCGCGCTGCTCGCCCTTCATCAGGTTGACCTGGATGACCTCGTCGGGCGTCACACCCTTGAGATTGAGCGCGATGCGCACGCGATAGGTCGCGAGCGATCGCCAGAATGAAAAAAGTTTCATGTGTTCCCCACTGATCTGTTCACCGCCTGGTCCGTTATTTGCTCCGCTTCGGCCAGAATACGGTCTGGCGCGAGGCGTCGAAGGCGCCGAGGCCTTTGTTGTTGGCCTCTTCCAGTGCGGCCAGCGCGGCTTTCGCCGCCGGCATGTCGGCGCCTTTGGCCGTGCCGGTCGCGACCATCGTGCGCAGGTCCTTTACCGCGTTGGCAATGCTGAATGTCGTGGCGCCTGGGTCGCGCTCTTCCATCATGGCGACGATCATGTCGGCACGCATCTTCAGCCCGTTGTTGGCCCCGTTGCTTTCGACGAACAGGTCAAGCAGCCGCTTCGGCGTCCAGCCGACATCGCGCGCGATGGTGAACGCCTCCGCATAGGCCTGCCAGCCGACCATCAGCGGCAGATTGATCGCAAGTTTCATCGAGGCGCCGGCGCCGACCGGGCCGCAATGCTCGACCTTGCGGCAGAGCTGTTCGAGGATCGGCAGCGCACGCGCCGCATTGGCCGGCTCGGCACCCATCAGACCGAGCAATTTGCCCTGCCGCGCCGGGGCCGTAGAACCGCCGACGGGGCATTCGACGAACACCGCATCCTTGCCGCGCACTTTGGGGGCAAGAGCGAGCTCGACGCTTGGCGGCACCGTACTCATCTCGATGAACAGCTTGCCCTTCACGTCGCCCGCGAGCAGGCCCGAGGGGCCGTGATAAACATCATCGATCGCCGCGCCGTCGGTCAGGATGGTGATGATGATGTCGCTTGCGGCGGCAACCGCGCGCGGGCTGTCCACAACCTTGGCACCGGCAGCGGCCAGCGGCTCAGTCTTAGCCGCCGTGCGATTCCAGACCGTCACCTGATGGCCGAATTCCAATAGCCGAGTTGCGATGGCGCTGCCCATGGCGCCCAGGCCGGCGACTCCGATTCTCATCCTGCGTTCCTTCGGCGCGTTCAGATTGCCGCGGACGATAGGCGATTGCAGGCGGCTGAGAAAGCCGCTTGCGCGTGCGCTGGGCCGATGCCATAGCGTCGCGTTCCGCCGGCACAGGCGAACATTGGGGGCTGGGAGAGCGCATGGCTTCGAGCAAAAAGGGCACCGTCGGCGTTATCGGCCTCGGCATCATGGGTGGCGCATTTGCGCAAAACCTCGTCGCTGGAGGCTGGCGAGTTATCGGTTACGACATCGACCCGGCGCGGCGACGCGCCATGGCGCGGGCCGGCGTCGAGATTGCGACCGACGCGGTAGCGGTGGCGCGCAGCGCCCGCGACATCATCACCAGCCTGCCCAAACCGACCGCGCTCGCCGCAACCGCCGCCGCCATTGCCAAGGCCGGTCTTCCGCACCGGGTGATCGTCGAGGCCTCGACCTTCACGATTGATGACAAGACCAAAGCCGCCGAAACATTGCGCAAGGCCGGACACCTGTTGCTCGATTGTCCGGTCAGCGGCACCGGCGCCCAGGCCAAGACCAAGGATCTCGTCGTCTACGCCTCGGGCGGTTCAGCCGAGATCAAGCGGCTGCGGCCGATGTTCGCGGCGTTCGGCCGCGGCGTCTACGACCTCGGCGTGTTTGGCAACGGCAGCCGCATGAAATACGTCGCCAACCTCCTGGTCGCCATCAACAACGTAGCGAGCGCCGAAGCCATGGTGCTCGGCATGAAAGCCGGGTTGCCGCCGCAGCTGGTGTGCGACTTGGTCAAGGCCGGCGCCGCCAACTCGCGCGTGTTCGAACTGCGCGCGCCGATGATGGTGAAAGACCACTACGCGCCGCCGACCATGAAAATTTCGGTGTGGCAGAAAGACATGGACGTGATCGGCAGCTATGCCCGCGCCATCGGCGTACCGACGCCGATGTTCGACGCCAGCGCGGCGATCTACACCAAGGCGCGCAAGAGCGGCCATGACGACGAAGATACCGCCGCGGTGTGCGCGGTGCTGGAGCAGATGGCGGGCGTAAAGCGCGGCAAGGCAAAGAAGGCCAAAGGACGAACGGCCTAGGCTAGCCTCCTTCAACGCATGCGTTGCTTCGAAGCGTTCATTCCGCACCGACGGGAGTGCGCCGCGACGTCATCGTTGACCGATCTCCCGGGAAGCGTCCTGGCGTATCGCGTCAGAACTGCGCGGTCCGCTCGCGCTCCCAGTCCGAGCGCTGGCGCACACCCTCAAGCGCGGCGACCTGCTTCTCGACAAAGGCCATGATTTCATTCTCGGACTTGGTGAGATCGAGCGGCGCGGCGCAGGGCTGCGGCACGTGCCATTTGGTGTCGATGAACACTTCAAGGCGGTTGCCTTCCGGATCGCGGAAATACGCCGAGATCGCGTTGCCGTGGGACAACGGACCGAGTTCAACGATCGGCTCGCGCTTGAGCGCCGCATACATCTCCCGGAGCACGGCGAGGCTTGGAGCGCGAAACGACAGTTGCTGGATCATGTTGTAGGGCAGGTCTGCCGGCCGACCGGTGGCGAACACCACCTGATGGTGTTCGCGCGGGTCAAGCGTCATGAAGGCGATCTCGCTGCCGTCGCCGCGCACCGCGCGATCGCTGACCACGAGCCCGAGCACGCGTGTATAGAAATCGACCATCTTCGGCAGGTCATGCACGAATACGCCGACATGGCTGAAGGAAAGTTTGTGGCGCTCGCTCATTTCATCCTCATCTCGTGAAGTCTAACGGGGCCCACCGTCACTTTGCAGCCGTGAAGGTGATCATGCTGATGCGGGTTACGGTAACGTGTTTGGTCGTCACCGGTGGTCCGCCCCCCGCCATATGCCAGGCCGCATAAGCCTCGCGGAAGGCGCTTTCCGACGGCATGCAATCCACCGGATAGATCACGGCGTAGCCGCGCTGTGCCGCGCCTGCGCCGGTGCCAAGGCCGACGCCCTGCGCAGACGTGCCGCACAGGATCACGGTCTTGATACCGTGCGCCTTGAGCCGCTGGTCGAGGTCGTCGCCAATGAACTTGTCGGGGCCGCCCGCCTTTTGCTCGACCACCTCGCCGGGACGCGGCGCGATGGCCGGGTCGATGATTTTGCCGTCGCCCGGCAGTGTGTAGGCGACAAGCATGTTGGCGGCGCGCGCTTTGTCGTGAATGGCTTTGAGCGTCGGTACGGCCGCGACGCAACGCGGACGCTGCCCGCAATTCTCAGTCATGAAGTCGAACAGGAAAAGCGCAGTGGTCTTGGGATCGACCGTGACCGCTTTCAGCGCCGGCACAGGCGGCATCTGAATGGATGACCATTCGTCGATCACGTCGGCGGCGCGCGCCGGGGCACCGGGACTGAGCGCCATTGCCGCCACAGACGCGGCTACCAAGATGGTCACTCTCGAAATTGCGGGCATGTGCTCCTCCCTCCGCTCAAAACGGCAGAGCGTCATCGGCTCTTGCTAGCCTAGCATCGTCTTTGCATGATGTCCTCTGCCAGTGCTTAGTGGTCTGAAGAGCTGCGCTCGGAGGAAACGATGTCATCGCTTGAAGGCGAAGCGCGCATGGCGCAGGCCGCGGGGGATCGCAAAACCCACCAGCCACGCAGCGAAACCCGCGACGGCATGCGCATCGACTGGGACACCGCGATCACGGTGGACGACGGCCATGTGCTGCGCGCCGACGTGTTTCGCCCGATCGCGGAAGGCCGTTATCCGGTGATCCTGAGCTACGGTCCTTATGCCAAGGGGCTCGCCTTCCAGGATGGTTATCCAAGCGCCTGGGAGACAATGGCCAGAAAGCACCCCGACGTTGTCGCCGGTTCAAGCAACCTCTACCAGAGCTGGGAAGTGGTCGATCCGGAAAAGTGGGTGCCGCACGGTTACGCCTGCGTTCGTGTCGACTCACGCGGCGCCGGCTGTTCGCCTGGCTTCATCGATCATTTCTCGCCGCGCGAGACCAAGGACTTTTACGATTGCATCGAATGGGCCGGCGTACAGCCGTGGTCGAACGGCAAGGTGGGGCTCAACGGTATCTCGTATTACGGCATCAATCAGTGGCACGTTGCGAGCCTGCAGCCGCCGCATCTGGCCGCAATGTGCATCTGGGAGGGCGCCGCCGACTGGTATCGCGACATGACGCACCACGGCGGCATTCTCTCCACGTTCTGGGACAATTGGTACGACATGCAGGTCAAGACCGTGCAATACGGCGCGGGCGAGCGCGGCAAGAGGAGCCGCGTGCATGGCGAACTGGTGTGCGGGCCGGAAATTCTGTCCGATGCCGAACTCGCAAAGAACCGCAGCAATTTTGGTATCGACATCGCCGCCCACCCGCTCGACGATGCTTATCACCGCGCGCGTTCGCCGGTGTGGTCGAAGATCAAGGTGCCGTTTCTGACTGCCGCCAATTGGGGCGGCCAGGGACTACACCCGCGGGGTAATTTCGAGGGCTACGTTCGCGCAGCATCCAAACAGAAATGGCTCGAAGCCCACGGCATCGAACACTGGACGCATTTTTATACCGACTATGGGCGCGAGCTGCAGCTGCGCTTCTTCGACTATTTTCTGCACGGCAAGAAGAACGGCTGGGACAAGCAGTCGCCGGTGCAGCTGCAGATCCGCCACTTCGACCGCTTCGTCGAACGCGCGGAATCTGCATGGCCGCTCAAAGCCACCAAGTGGGCGCGCTTCTACCTGAACCCCGCGGATTGTTCGCTCGGCGTCAAAACGGCCGCGGCGAAGAAGGTGCTGCGGTTTGACGCCATGGGAGACGGCATCACGTTCCTGACACCGCCGCTCACGCACGAAACCGAGATCACCGGCCCGAGCGCGCTCAAGCTTTATGTGTCGTCTTCAACGTCCGATGCCGACATCTTTGTCGTGCTGCGGGTGTTCTCTTCCGATCTCAAGGAGATCGTCTTCCAGGGCGCGATCGACCCGCACACGCCGGTCGGGCAGGGGTGGCTCCGCGCCTCGCACCGGGCGCTCGACAAAAAGCTGTCAAGACCCTACCGGCCCTATCACACCCATACCCGCAAACAGCCGTTGCAGCCCGGGCAGGTCGTGCCGCTCGATATCGAAATCTGGCCGACCTCGATTGTCGTGCCGGCCGGTTGCCGGGTGGGGGTGACCGTGCGCGGCAAGGACTACGTCTATCCCGGCGGCAGCGGCGGCCGGCAGTCGAATTTCAAGAACGAGCTGACCGGCTGCGGGCCGTTTCTGCACAACGATCCGCGCGACCGGCCACCCGAAATATTCGGCGGCGTCACCAGCCTGCATTTCGGCGGTACGGCACGGTCCTCTCTGTTGCTACCCATAATCCCGGCAAAGAGAAAATAAACATTCATAATAGCGCAAGCCGCGACAATAGCGGTCTTTACGGACGAAACGGCATGTCGGATGATGGCTTGAAAGCCGTTGCGGTGGGACGCTGCGGTGAGTGGTAATTAACGATTGGCGCCGGGGCGACCGTCCGAGTGCCAGAGGGAGGACTTCAATGTCGCGTAAGTCAGATAAAATCACCCGGCGTACGCTGTTGGCTGGAACCGCCGCCGGTGCGGCGGCGGCGCTAACCCAGTTCCCGGCGCCAGCGATCGCCCAGGCCACACCATTCAAGCTGGGCCTGCTCACGGTAAAGACCGGCCCGCTCGCCCAGGGCGGCATTCAGATGGAGCAGGGCGTCCTGACCTATCTGAAAGAAAAAAATTATACGCTCGGCGGCCGCAAGGTGGATTTCATCTCCGCCGATACCGGCGGCAATCCGGCCGGCGCCAAGACCAAGGCGCAGGAACTGGTCGAGCGCGATAAAGTCGACGTTATCCTCGGCCCGCTCGCCGCCTTCGAGCTTTATGCCGTCAACGAATATGTCCAGCAGGTGAAGATGCCGACGCTGAGCCTCGCGGCGGCTGACAATCTCACCCAGCGCACGCCGAACCCTTATCTGCTGCGCGCCTCGGCGACCTCTTCGCAGGCGATGCAACCGATGGGGCACTACGCGGCGACCGAGCTCAAGCTCAAGCGCGTGGTCTGCGTCACAGAGGATTTCGCCTTCGGCTACGAGCAGATGGGTGGCTTCCAGGCGGCGTTCCAGAAAGACGGCGGCTGCGTCACCAAGAAATTGTGGCCGCCGATCGTCACGCCAGATTACACGCCCTATATCGCGCAGATCAGTGACTGCGACGGCGTCTGTGAGGGTTTTGCCGGCTCCAATCCGTTGCGTTTCATGAAACAGTACGCCACCGCCGGACTCAAATATCCGGTGGTAACCGGCGAAACCGGAGCCGACGACGCTCTGCTCAAGAGCTTCGGCGACGAGGCGCTAGGGCTCGTGTCCTGCTGCCCCTACACGCTCGATAATCCGATCGAGCCGAACCAGCGTTTCGTCACGAACATCATGAAAGACTACAATGTCATTCCGGGGTTCTACGCCGCCGGGCTGTACGTCAATTGCCAGGTGGTCGATGCCGGACTGAAAGCTGCGGGTGGCGACTCCAGCGACAAGCAGAAATTCATGGCGGCGCTCAAGTCGGTGAGCCTTACCGATACGCCGCGCGGACCGATCAAGTTCGATCACCTCAACAACGTGATTGGCAATTTCTACATCCGGCGTATCGGCAAAGAGGGTGCCAAATACGGCCTCAAGCTTTGGAACAAGACGATTCACACTTATGAGAACGTCAGTCAGTTCTGGACTTGGCCCGAGAAGGACTTCCTCGCGCACCCGGTCTATTCGCGCAGTTATCCGCCACTGACCAAGTGCTGAGGAGCGGCTCGGTCATCCACGTTTAAAAAAATCCAATAGTCGTGGATGCCGACACCGAGAGACCGTGACTGCCGCATGTTCCGCTTTCGCGCAGCATGGCGGTTGATGGGAGGAGTGCACGATGTCTCGCAAAACAACTCGCCGCGGGCTGCTTGGCAGCGCCGCGGCGGGCGCAGCGGTTGCTTTAACCCGCTTTCCCGCGCCCGCCGTCGCGCAGGGTAAGCCGTTCAAACTCGGCCTGCTCACGGTCAAGACCGGACCGCTCGCCGCCGGCGGCGTCCTGATGGAGCAGGGCGTTCTCACTTACCTGAAGGAAAAGAACTTTACGTTGGGCGGCCGTAAGGTCGATTTCATTTCCGCCGATACTGGCGGCAATCCGGCAGGCGCCAAGACCAAGGCCCAGCAGCTGGTTGAACGCGATCAGGTGGACGTGATCCTTGGTCCGCTCGCCGCGTTCGAACTGTACGCCATCAACGCCTACGTCATTGAAAAGAAGATGCCGACGCTCAGCCTGGCCGCGGCTGACAATCTGACTCAGCGAACGCCCAATCCGTTTCTCTTGCGCGCATCGGCGACGTCGTCGCAGGCGATGCAGCCGATGGGGCATTACGCTGCCACCGAACTCAAGCTCAAACGCGTCGTCACCATCTCCGAGGACTTTGCGTTCGGCTATGAGCAGATGGGCGGCTTCCAGGCCGCGTTTGCCAAGGACGGTGGCTGTGTCGTCAAGAAACTGTGGCCGCCCCTGGTGACGCCTGACTACACGCCGTACTTGGCGCAGATCGGCGATTGCGATGCCGTCTGCCAGGGTTTTGCCGGGTCAAATCCGATCCGGTTTATGAAGCAATACGCCACGGCCGGTCTCAAGTACCAAGTGGTGGCGGGCGAGGCTGGCGCAGACGACTTCCTGCTCAAGAGCTTCGGCGACGAGGCGGTCGGTCTGGTCAGCGCCGCACCCTATACGCTCGATCTGGAGACCGAAGCCAACCAGCGTTTCGTCAATGGTATGCTGAAGAATTATGACGCCATCCCGGGTCAGTACGCAGCCCTGCTCTATGGCAATTGCCAAGTGCTGGATGCGGGCCTGACGGCGGCGGGCGGCGATTCAAGCGACCGCGATAAATTGATGGCGGCGCTTAAATCAGTCAGCCTCACCGATACGCCGCGTGGGCCGATCAAGTTCGACCACCTCAACAACGTCATCGGCACGATTTATATCCGGCGCCTCGTCAAGGAAGGCGCCAAATACGGACTGAAGCTGTGGAATAAGACCATCCACACATACGAGAATGTCAGCCAATTCTGGACCTGGCCGGAGAAGGAATTTCTCGCCCATCCGGTGTATTCGCGCGACTATCCGCCGCTGACCAGGTGCTGATGCGAATCTGTCATCATCCCCGAGGGATGATCTGATCACAAAACCCCGGATTGCGCGCGGCGCGATCCCGGTTACGATAGGCGTTAACGTAGCAGCCGGGAAATCGGGAGGACGGCGTAAATGAGTTTCTGGCTGCTGTTGACCGTCAACAGCATCACGTTCGGCGGTCTGTTGTTCCTGCTTTCGGCGGGCTTTTCCCTGATCTTCGGGCTGATGCGGATCCCCAACCTGACGCACGGTTCGATGTTCATGGTCGGCGCTTATCTCGGCACCTCGTTCCTTTCCGGCGCGCTCGGCTTCACGCTGGACTTCTGGGCTGCGGCCATCCTTGGCGCGCTGGAAGTCGCTGTCCTTGGTGCGCTGATGGAGCGGCTCTTGCTGCGCCGCCTCGCTGGGCAGCAACTGGCGCAGGTGCTGGTGACGCTCGGCGTCTCATTCATGGTCGCCGATCTGTGCCTGATGGGCTGGGGTGGCGATCCGATTTCAGTGACGACGCCGGAAGGGCTCGGCGGCTTTGTGCGCATCGGCCCCGCCGTCTTTCCGCTCTACCGCATGGCGGTGATCGGCATCGCGGTGGTGTTCGCCATCGCGTTGTGGCTGATGCTCGAACGCACCCGCCTCGGTGCCATGATCCGCGCCGGCGTCGACGATCCGCAAATGGCGCGCGTCGTCGGCATCCGCGTCTCGCAGCTCTTCACCATCGTGTTCGGACTTGGCGCCGGGCTCGCCGGTTTCGCCGGCATGATTGGTGGACCGATTCTTTCAGTCTATCCGGGCCTCGACCAGGACATGCTGCCGCTCGCCCTTGTTGTCGTTATTCTCGGTGGGACCGGTAGTCTGCTCGGCTCATTTGTCGGCAGCATCATCGTCGGCTTCATCTACAATTTCGGCCAGGCACTGCTGCCGGAGCTGGCCTATTTCGTGCTCTTCCTGCCGATGGTGCTGGTGCTGGTGCTGCGCCCGCAGGGCCTGTTCGGGGGGCAGGTTCTGTGAAGTACCAGCCGGTCGCAGTAGGGGTCGCAGTGCTGGCGCTGGTCGCGCTGCCCTTCGTCGTCACCGAGCCATATTACGTCAACATTGCGAGCCAGATCCTGCTCTACGCCGTGTTCGCGCTCGGCCTCAACATTCTGGTTGGTTACGGCGGGCTGGTGTCGCTCGGGCACGCCGGACTCTCCGGCGTCGCGGCGTACGGGGTCGCTTATTTGCTTGCCGCCGGCTATGGCCACACGGTCGCCATTGCGGGCGGCCTTGGCGCCGGCCTTGTCGTGTCCGCGGGCTTTGCCGCGCTGGCGCTTCGCGCCAGCGGCATCAGCTTCATCATGATCACGCTGGCGCTTGGCGAGATCATCTGGGGGCTGGCCTACCGGTGGATCAGCATCACCAACGGCGATAACGGCATCACCGTCAACACGCGCCCGGCGCCGTTCGGGCTGCCGCTGACATCGGCGGTGAGCTTTTACAATGCGACGCTCCTCGTCTTTCTGCTCGCCATCGCGGGCTGCGCCGTCGTCGTCAATTCGCCGTTCGGCGCCGCGCTTGCTGGCACGCGCGATCAGCCGCGGCGCATGACTGCGCTCGGCTACCATGTCTGGATGATCCGGTTCTGGGCCTTCATGCTGTCGGGGCTCTTGAGCGCGGTCTCCGGCGTGCTGTTCGTGTACTACAATCAATTCATCAGCCCGCAGGCGCTGGCGCTGACCGCGTCCGCCGAAGGCCTGTTGATGGTGATCTCCGGCGGCGCGGCTACCCTGCTCGGACCGGTCGTCGGCGCGGCGCTCGTCGTCATCGTCAAGAACGTGGTCAGCGCCTACATCGCGCGCTGGAATTTCATGCTTGGCGCGATCTTTGTCGCCATCGTGGTGCTGATGCCCGAGGGCCTGGTGCCCGGCACCGTGCGGCTGGCGCGCTCAGGGTGGCGTTCGGCACGTCGGAACAGAACCGCCCGCCCGGCTTCGGCGCCGGCTCCGATCGCGGAGCCAAAGCCATGAGCGCGCTCGCGGTGCGCAATCTGTGCAAGTCGTTCGGCGGCCTGCGCGTTACCACTAATGTCACGCTTGCCGTCGAACCGGGCGAGCGCCGCCTGATCATCGGACCGAACGGCGCCGGCAAGACCACCTTGTTCAATCTCATTACCGGCGAGATCGCGCCGGATTCCGGCGCCGTGCTGCTGTTCGACCGCGACATTACCCGTACCGCGACCCGCAAGCGCGCGCACCTGGGCATGGCGCGTACCTATCAGATCATCACGCTGTTTCCGCGCGACACCATTTTGCACAATGCCACGCTCGCGCTGCTCGGCCTGTCGCCGTTGCGCTGGAATGCGTGGCTGACGCTGCACCGCCAGCACGACGTCCTTAAGCGCGCGCGCGAGGCGCTCAAGCGCGTCGGCCTGGACCATATGGCGGAGCGGTCGCTGGCGGAAACCTCCTACGGTGAAAAGCGGCGCGTCGAGATCGCCATGGCGCTGGCGCAGGAGCCCCGCGTGCTGTTGCTCGACGAACCGTTCGCCGGGTTGTCGATCGACGAACGGCGCGATGTCCGCGAATTGCTCAAGGCCATTCCGCGCGACGTCACCGTCGTGATGATCGAGCACGACATGGACATTGCGCTCGAATTTGCCGACCGCATCACGCTCCTGCATTTCGGCGAGGTGGTGGTCGAGGGCACGCGCGCCGAGGTGGTCGCCGATCCGCGCACGCGGGAGGTCTATCTTGGCGAATAGCGCGCTCAGCCTCCGCGACGTCGACGCGTTCTACGGCGACAGCCATGTGCTGCAGAAGGTCTCGTTCGATCTTGGCGAGGGCAGGCTCCTCGGCCTGCTCGGCCGTAACGGCGCCGGCAAATCGACCTGCATGAACGTCAGCGTCGGGCTGTTGCCGCCGCGCGCCGGTACTGTCGAATTGTTCGGCGCCTCCGTCACCCGGCTGCCGCCGGAGGTGATCTCGTCGCGCGGCGTCGCGCTGGTGCCGCAGGGCCGCCGTATCTTCAAGAGCCTCACGGTGCGCGAGAACCTGATGGTCGCGGCGCGCGGCGTCAGCGCCGCCGCGCGCCACGCGCCATGGACGGCGCAGACCGTGTTTGCGATGTTTCCGCGGCTCGCGGAGCGGTCGAGCCAGTTGGCCGGCCATCTCTCGGGCGGCGAACAGCAGATGCTCGCCATCGGCCGCGCGATGATGGGTAATCCGCGCGTGTTGTTGATGGACGAGCCGTCCGAAGGCCTGGCGCCGCAGATCGTCGCCGAGGTGATGGCGACCATCCGCAAGCTCAAGGAGAGCGGGCTTTCCATCGTGCTGGTCGAGCAGAGCCCGAAGCTCGTGTTCGACATCGCCGACGACGTGGTTATTCTTAATTCGGGCCGCGTCGCCGTGGTTTCGGCTGCCGCGGCGCTCAGGGACGGCGGCATCGATCTGCGCCAGCACCTCGGGGTGTTTTAAGCATTTGAGGAATGGCCGTTTTGCACGCGGCGGCGTTGAACCGCCGCGGCCTGTCGGCGTTATCAAGGCGCCCCCGCGGCAGGAGCTGCCCTTGTCTTCCGTTGCCGGCGATGCCGAGCAGGTTCGCCCCCAAAATCCTCAGACTTTCAAGCCGGTCCTGATTCTGACGGCGCTCGGCGTCGTCTATGGCGATATCGGCACCAGCCCGCTCTACGTATTTCAAGCCATTGCGCAGACCCAGGGCGGCCGCTTGGACGCAGCCAGCGCGCTGGGCAGTCTCTCGCTGATCGTCTGGACGCTCATCGTTGTCGTCACGATCAAATACAGTTTCGTGGTGATGCGCGCCGACAATCACGGCGAGGGCGGCATTCTGGCGCTGATGTCGCTGACGCGCACGAGCTGGCGCGGACGCAATCGCTATCTCATCGTCTGCGGGCTGATCGGCGCGGCCCTGCTCTATGGCGACGGCATGATCACGCCGGCGATCTCGGTGCTCAGCGCCGTGGAAGGCCTCAAAGTCGCGAGCCGCGATTTCGCCCCCTACACAATGCCGATCGCCGCCGTCGTGCTGGTGCTGCTGTTTGTGGTGCAGCGCTTCGGCACCGCCGCGGTCGGCCGCGCGTTCGGCCCGCTGATGTTCGTCTGGTTCGTTTGCATCGCGGTGCTCGGCGCGATCGGCATTGTCCGGGCGCCGCGCGTGTTGGCGGCGATCGACCCGCGCTACGGCGTCGAATTCCTTTTTCACAACGGCATCACGAGCCTCGCCATCCTGGGCGGCGTGTTTTTGTGCGTGACCGGCGCCGAGGCCATGTATGCCGACATGGGGCATCTCGGCCGAACGCCGATCCGCATCGCCTGGACCGCCATCGTGCTGCCGGCGCTATTGCTCAACTATGCCGGACAGACCGCACTCGCCCTGCAGGGTCCCGTGGCAGGCGAGGGCCTGCTTTTCCGGCTTGCGCCGTCCTGGATGCTCTATCCGCTGGTCGTGCTGGCGACGCTCGCCACCATCATTGCCAGCCAGGCGATCATCACCGGATCGTTCTCGCTCACGCGGCAGGCCATGCAGCTCGGCTGGCTGCCCGGCATGCGCATCGACCAGACGTCGTCGGAGCAGTACGGCCAGATCTACGTGCCGTTCGTGAACTGGCTGACGATGGCGGGCACGGTGCTGCTGACGGTGACGTTTGCCCGATCGGACCGATTGGCCGGCGCCTACGGCGCCGCCGTGTCCACCACCATGCTGATGACGACGGCCATTCTCTATCGCGTCATGCTGGTGATCTGGCGCTGGCGCACCGCGGTCGCGCTCGCGGTGTTCTCGCTCTTCCTTGCCGTCGATATCGCCTTCTTCGTCGCCAACCTGACGAAGATCGCCGACGGCGGCTGGATTCCCCTCGTCATCGGCGGCGTCATCTTTACGGTGATGACGACCTGGCATGCCGGGATGGATGCCATGCACCGCATCTACGATCGTGAAGCCGAGAGCGTCGCGCAATTCCTGCGCAAGCTGCGCGACCGCAAGGTCGAGCGCAGCCCCGGCAAGGCGATCTTTCTCACGCGGCTGCGCGAATACATTCCACCGCTGATCGCCGCGCATGTGCGGCAGATGGGATCCTTGCCGGAAGACACGATCGCGTTGACCGTACGTTTCGCCCCGCGGCCGCGGCTGCGGCCCGGGACCCATGTGCGGGGCGAAAAGCTCGGCGAAGGTTTTTGGCACCTCACCGTGCGGTTTGGCTTCATGGAGGTGCCCGACCTGCCGCGGGTGCTGCACCAGGAAAAAGCAAAGTGTCCCGCGGACCTCGACAACGCCACCTATTTCAGCGAGCACGACCGCGTCACCGGGCGCAAACGCAAGCCCCGCATGGCTGCGTGGCGGCGGAAGCTGTTCTCGTTCCTGTACCGCAACTCGATCCATCCCGCCGACCGCTTCAATCTGCCGGCGCAGAACTTCGTGCAGATCAGCCGGCAGATCGAAGTGTGACGTGTCGCGAAACTGGCTATCATGCGATCTTCCCGCGCGATCCCGCCCGGGGTGCGCTGGAATAGCCGATGACGTCTGTGCCCGGGCCGCTGTTCGCGCTGGCGCTCGCCTCGATCTCGCTGATCGGGCCGCTGGCGATTCATTTGTTCATGCCCGTCATTCCGGCGGTGCGCGTCGCGCTCGGATTGTCCGAGGCGTACGCGCAGCTCACCTTCAGCATCGCGCTGTTCGTGATGGCGTTCGCCACCCTGGTCTACGGCTCGCTGTCCGACCGCTACGGCCGGCGTCCGGTATTGCTCTCCGGGCTTTGCCTGTTCCTGATCGGCAGCGGAATTTCGGCGTTTGCGGATTCAGTGACGACACTGGTCGTCGGCCGGCTCATTCAGGCGGTCGGCGCCGGCTGCGGCGTCACGCTGGTGCGCGCCATCGCGCAGGACGTCTATGGCCGCAACCTCGTGAAGGCGATCGCCTATCTGACGATGGCCTACACCATCGGTCCGATGGTGGCGCCGCTCGTCGGCGGCATCCTGATCGATGCGTTCGGCTGGCGCAGCGTGTTCTTTTTTGCGCTTGGCGCCGGCGCGCTGATATCGGTCAACGCCTATCTCGCGGTGTTCGAATCGCGGCCGCCGTCCAAATCGCCGCCGAGCCGAGCCGGACGCAGCGTGATGGGCGATTACGCCGCGCTGTTCCGCCACCCGACGTTTACATGCTTTGTGCTGCAGAGCGGCTTTTGTACCGCGTCGTTTCTGGTGACGGCGACCGCGGCCTCGAGCCTGATGAAGGAGATGCTGCATCGTCCCTCGGCCGAGTTCGGACTTTATTTCCTCCTGTTCCCGTTCGGTTTTCTGTCCGGCAATTTCGTGACGAGCCGCATCGGCACCCGCAACGCCAACGAAACCATGGTGCTGGCCGGATCGGTCGTGGTGCTGATCACGGTGTTGGCGCAGGCGTGTGTGCAGTTGTCCGGCTACGTGACCCCGCTCACGTTATTTACGCCCGGCTTTTTCCTCTCCTTTGCGCAGGGCATTTCGCTGCCTTACGCCCAGGCCGGCGCGCTCGAAACCAATCCGAAACTTGCCGGCACCGCGGCCGGAATCGGCGTGTTCATGCAGAATTTCGCCGGCGCGCTGTTCGCGCAGCTCTATGGCCTGCTCGCCGACGGCACGGTCTTGCCGCTGGCGGAAGTGACGACGCTTGCCGGAATACTCAGCCTTCTGGTCGGCGCTACGCCGTTCGTCATGGCGCGGCGGCTCTCCCTCTCTCCGCCTGCGGGGCGAGGGTCTGGGTGAGGGGGCGTCGCCGGCGCGCTCAGAATCGCGGCCGCGCCCCCTCACCCGGATGGCTTCGCTGCGCTCGCAATCCGACCTCTCCCCGCGCGCGGGGAGAGGTGACATTGCTAATCGAACAGCGCGACCGCGCGCGTCCAGCCGGCCGAACCGTTTTTCAGCTTCGATGGAAAGCAAGCCACCGTGAAGCCGTCGCCCGGCAGTTTTTCCAGATTGCACAGCTTCTCCATGTGGCAATACGGAATCTCGCGGCCGGCCTTGTGGCCTTCCCAGATGATCGACGGATCGCGCGTCTCCAGCCAGCGCTTGCGCATATGGATGAACGGCACGTCCCAGCCCCAGGCGTCGATCCCGGTCACGCGCACGCCGCGCGACGTCAGATAGAGCGTCGCCTCGCGGCCCATGCCGCAGCCCGCGGTCAGATACTCCTCGCTGCCGATGCACTCGCTGGCGCGCGTGTTGACCAGCACGATGTCGAACGGCTTCAGCGCGTGGCCGATACGTTTGAGCTCCGCCTCGACCTCGGATGCGGTCACCACATGGCCGTCGGGCACCTTGCGGAAATCGAGCTTGACGCCGGGATGAAAGAACCAGTCGAGCGGCACCTGGTCGATGGTCATCATCGGCTGCCCGTCGATGGTGTGCGACTGGAAATGGATCGGCGCGTCCATGTGGGTGCCGTTGTGCGTCGTCAACTGCACCTGCTCGATCGCCCAGCCTTCGCCGTCGGGCAGGTCCTGCGGGCGCAGGCCCGGAAACAGCTCGCAGAGGAGCGGCGCAGTCTCGGCGTTGCCGTGATACTCGATCTTCGGCCGCATGAACGGCGGGTCGTAGACCGTCTCGTTTTCCAGGGGCGACGACAGGTCGATGATCCGGGCCGGCAGCTTCATTGCGTTTCCCATTCAATGTGCGCTAACAGGACGCGGATGGCGGACGAAAAAACATGAGCGGTTTTAGGCCGCCATCCGCCGCGCGTCATCCATCATCCGTCATCTCCACGTCAGAAGCGACATCGTCTCATGCCCGAGCAATGGAATAAATACGAACGCACCGCTGCGCGCCGCCACGGCAAGCCGGGGCGCGAGCTGCGGCCGCGGAGCGTGACGGTCGACGTCCATGCCCATGTCGGCATCCCGGAGGCGGCGAAATTCGTCGAGCCGCATCTCGACTGGGCGACCGTCCCGCTCGCCCATTTTGCCAGCGCCGAGACCAAGGCGCTGTCGGCAAAGCAGGAGGCCGACATCCGCGCCACCGCCGGCGTCGACCGGCGGCTCGCCGATCTCGATGCCATGGGCGTCGATATCCAGATGATCGCGCCGCCGCCGCCGCAATGCTACTACACCGTGCCGCTCGACATCGCCGTGAAGGCGACGCAGCTCGTCAACGACGGCCTCGCCGCGTTCTGCGCCAAGAAGCCCGACCGCTTCAAGCCGTTCGGCTCGGTGCCGATGACCGACGGCAACGAGGCGGCGAAGGAACTGGAACGCTGCGTCAGGCAACTCGGTTTCACCGGCGTCGAGGTTTTGACCAACGTGGCCGGCAAGGAATTGTCCGACCCGGCCTTCGCACCGTTCTGGCAAAAGGCCGAGCAGCTCGGCGTGCTGGTGATGATCCATCCCAACGGCTTCACCGAGGCGTCGCGACTGTCGCGGTTCTATTTCAACAACGTGCTCGGCAATCCGCTGGAGACGACGATCGCGCTGCATTATCTGATTTTCGACGGCGTGCTCGAACGCCACCCCAAACTGAAAATCCTCGCCGTGCATGGCGGCGGCTATCTCGGCGCCTATCCGGGCCGCATCGACCACGCCTGGGGCGCGCGCTCCGACAGCCACGGCGCGCTGCCGAAGCCGCCGACCGAGTATCTCAAGCGCGTCTATGTCGACACCGTGGTGTTCACGCCGGATCAGCTGGCGGCGCTTGTGCGCACGTTCGGCGCCGATCATGTGCTGATGGGCACCGACTATCCGTACGACATGGCCGAATTCGATCCGCTGGCGCACATCGCCGGCGTCGAGGGCTTCGACGCCGCGACCGTCGCGGCCCTGGCGGGCGGCAATGCCAAGAAGCTGCTGGGGCTTTAGCTTAGCGCGCTGCCGTCATTGCGAGGAGCCCGAAGGGCGACGAAGCAATCCAGTGCGGCATCTCAGCGCTGGATTGCTTCGCTTCGCTCGCAATGACGGTGCGCTACCGCTTGGCCTTCGCCGCATTCAGCTCGGCGGCGGCGCAGATCAGCGCTTTGAACGCCTTCTCGTTGATCGTGTCGCCCTCGTGGATATCGACGGCGCGCCGCACGTTGCCTTCGAGGCTGGAATTGAACAGGCGCGCGGGGTCCGCGATCGCGGCGCCCTTGGCGAAGGTCAGCTTCACGGCAGCCTTGTAGGTCTCGCCGGTGCAGATGATGCCCGAGTGCTCCCACACCGGGACGCCGCGCCATTTCCATTCCTCGACCACGTCGGGACAGGCTTCTTTGATCAGCTTTCGAACCGCGGCGAGCGTCGCGCCGCGCCAATCGCCAAGCTCCTTGATCCGCGCATCGATCAGCCGGGAAGGGGAGGTGCCCGCCTTTGCTTTCGTCGCCGCGCTCGTGCTCGTCTTCATGGTGTTTCGCAAGTCCCTTTTGCGCCATTTCCGGACAACTATATCAGCGATTCCTGTTCGTGACTCACTGACCGCGTCATGGCCGGACTTGTTCCGGCCATCCACGTCTTTGATTGGGTTCCGCCCCTAAGACGTGGATGCCCGCGACAAGCGCGGGCATGACGCACCGGAATTTCGCCCGCCATGTCACACCGGCCAATCCTGCCTCGTCATGATGTCGGAACCAACGCAAAGGAGCCAATCATGACTGCCAAGATCGATCCATTCGCCGTCGCGCCCGTCGAGATGAAGAGCTGGCTCAACGCATCGATGGCCGTCGCCCAAAGCCTCGACCCGGTCCTGGTGCATCTCGTGGAGATCCGCGCCTCGCAGCTCAACGGCTGCGCCAACTGCATCAACATGCACGCGGCCGACGCCCGCCAGAAGGGCGAAACCGAGCAGCGTGTCTACCTGCTGGCCGCGTGGCGCGAAGCCCCGTGTTATACGGACCGCGAACGCGCCGCGCTCGGCTGGACCGACGCGCTGACGCGGCTCAGCGAAGGCCGCGAACTCGACGGCGCTCGCGAGGCCCTGCAGGCGCATTTCACGGAAAGCGAGCAGATCAAGCTCACGCTGATGATCAACGTCATCAACGGCTGGAACCGCATCGCGGTCGGTTTCGGCCTGTTCGCCGATCCGGCCGCCATCAAGGCCGTCGCCGCCAAGGCGGCCGCCGCCTGACGGCGGTCGAAATGCTCTTGGCTTCGTCATGCGCGGGCTCGACCCGCGCATCGATGCTGGCTGGCAGCGAATCGAGAGCGCAGCATGGATTGCCGGGTCAAGCCCGGCAATGACGAGGGAAGGTGCGATTTATTCGATCGGACCGGCGCTTACCCCGGCAGCCAGCGCCGCGGCGTCTCGCGCTTGTCGTCGTAGGCCGCCTCGAACACCGGCTCGGCGAGCGTCGACTGGATGCGCAGCACGGTGGTGCCGCTGTTGGCGAAGCCGTGCTTGCGCCCGGCCGGCACGACGACGAGCTGGCCTGCGGTGAGCGTGACGCGATCCTCGCCGATCCACACCTCGGCCTGCCCTTCGAACACCCGCAAAATTTCCTCGACCGCATGCAGATGCGTCGGCGCGCCGTGGCCCGGATCGCACCACTGCTCGAACACGCAAAGCTGCGCCGCGCCGTTTCGCGCCGAGACATACATCTGCGTCATCACGCCCGGCCGCCATTCTTCCTTCGGCTGGCGATTGAGATCGATGATTTGCATGGGCGTCTCCGTGTTTGTTGCGGCACGTTGTAGGGTGGG
>Ga0265339_10000079_pt1 | contig 83641 bp, 63 predicted proteins | sample 4CB219metaG_FD_202085 | JGI IMG/M metagenome (GOLD analysis project Ga0265339, IMG submission 202085) | Rhizosphere microbial communities from Carex aquatilis grown in University of Washington, Seatle, WA, United States - 4-CB2-19 metaG | ecosystem: Host-associated > Plants > Roots >... | reverse complement strand
TCAAGTGGTCGGCGCGATCAATCGCGGCTGGGACATCGCGATCACGACGCTGATGCACGAGCGGCAGACACTGACGTTCAGCCGTCAGCTCCAGTCGCGCGTCGCGTTGAACCAGCTGCTCGCGTTGGCGCGCCGCTGGCCGACGGCGGCGGCGCCGCTGGCGCGTCAGCCGCTGGCGCGCCAGCGGCTCGCGGCCGCCTACATCGACAGCGAGGCGATGCGCTACACAGCGTTGCGCAATCTGACGCGCGTGCTGCGCGGCGGCGAGCCGGGACCGGAGGGCTCGCTGGAAAAGCTCTTCTGGAGCGAGATGTATCAGCGCATGCTGGAGAACGCCGTCGCGCTCCTTGGTCCGTTCGGGCAGTTGATGGGCGATGCACCGCACGCGATCGACGGCGGCCGCTGGCCACATCTGCTGCTGTACTCGCGCGGCCGCACCATCGCCGCCGGGTCGTCGGAGATTCAGCGCAACATCCTCGCCGAGCGCGTGCTCGGCCTGCCGCGCGGGTGAAGGGCATGACCGATCAGCCGAGACGCGTCGTCACCGATTCCATGCTCGGGCTCGATATGCCCGACATCGCGGTCTGGTCGGAGCGCGTCACGGTAGTGCTTGGTCAGAACCCGGGCCCGTTCACCGGGCCAGGCACCAATACGTATCTGATCGGCACTGGGCGCCGGCCGCTGCTGCTCGATACCGGTCAGGGCCTGCCGCAGTATCTGCCGCTGCTCGAGCGGGCCCTGCTCGAGACGCATGGCGGCGAAGGCCTGCAGGAGATCGTGCTGACGCACGGCCACGCCGATCACATGGGCGGCGTCGACGGTGTGCGCGCGCGCTTCGGCCCGCTGACCGTCTCGAAGCGCCCGTGGGACAAGCTCGACGGAACGCTCGACTTCGTCGCCGTCGACGAGGGCGCCGAGCTGCACACCGACGATACGACGCTGCAGGCGCTGTGGACCCCGGGCCATGCCTGGGATCACTTGTGTTGGTACATGCCGGAGGAGCGCGCGCTCTTCACCGGCGACGTCGTGCTGGGCGCCGGTACGACGGTCATTCCGCCCGATGGCGATCTGGGCGACTATCTGCGTTCGCTGCGCCGCCTGCTGGAGCTGGACGTCGCGGTGATCTACCCGGCGCACGGCCCGGCGATCCACACGCCGCGAGAGAAAATCGAATCGTATCTCGCCCACCGTGCGCTGCGCGATCGCCAGATCCTCGACGGCCTCGGCGCGGGCGAGCGCACCGTCATGGGATTGGTGCGGCGCATCTACACCGACGTGCCGGAGTTTCTGCATGCCGCCGCGGCGATGTCCGTCACCGCGCATCTGCGCAAGCTCGAACGAGACCGGGTGGTGCAGCGCGACGGCGAGGACTGGGCGCCGACCTCGTAGGAGTGGATCCGCCGCGGCGGAGGCGGGAGCCGCGGTCAGCTCTTCTCGGAGCACACCAGGCGCGCGAGCTCTCGAACCTGGGCGGCGCTGGCCTCCTCGAGGTGGTGCACGATGTCGACCGCCTTCTCCATGCGTTCCTTGCGCAGGATGAAGCGCGTCTCGCGCCGGAACTTGTCCTCGACCGCCTTGCGCCGATCGTCGAACGGGCGTGCGCCGCTGCCGGTCGGGGTTTCCTGATCCATCTCGAAGTTGCGTCCGCCTTCCATCTCGATGCGCACGCGCGCGCCGACCACGCCCTTGAAGGCGTTCAGGTCGGCCGTGCCCAGATCGAACAGATGCGCGGTCGCGCCGTCTTCGCCGGCGGCGCGCAGCGGCGCGCGTTCGCGCGCGCGGCGCGCGATCTCGTCGTCGAGCGTCAGGCGCACGCGCGCCGCGAGCGTCCAGACGTCGGCATCGCGAATGCGCTCGCGCGTGAACTGTCGGGCCGAGAGCTCCTTGTCGATCAGCGCCACGGCAACCGGATAGGCCACCGACTGCGTCAGCGTCGTCGCCAGCGAATCGGCGCCGCGCACGAACGGTGCCGAACGCGCGTCCATCGCCAGCGTGTGCGGCCCGACCCCGACATGCACGGTGTGGATGCGCCGTGGATCGAGGTTGTGCTGGCGGCGCAGCGCCAGCACGCAGTCGACGACGGCGCCGACGGCGTGCGCGGCCGGATACACTTTGTATCCGAGGCTCTCGGTCAGCCAGACGGCGCCGAGACCGGCGAACGCCCCGGCCAGCGGCGGCTTGCCAACGGTCCGCAACAATCCGCCGTCACCCTCGAAGGCGTCATACGCGCCGCGCAGCCCATTGGCGGCAAGCTCGGCGCACTGCACCCCCACCGGCGCCCACAATGCCGCAGCGACGAGCTTCCCCTCAGTCCCGTAACACGCGGCGGTGGGCGAGGCGGCCGGCTGCATCAGGGCGAAGCTCAGCGCGTGCTCGGTTTGCGTCGCGTCGAGCTTGTGCAGAGAGGCCGCCGCCACCGCGCCGCCGGCCGTGTGCACGAACCCGGCGGCCGCTTCGTCCGGCAATCCGAGCGCCGTCGACAGGCCGATGCGCCCGCCGACCTCGTTCATCAACACTTGCGCAAGCAGCAGTTCGGCGCCGCCGACGCCGAGCTTTTCGGCAATCGCCAAGCTCGCAAGGGCAGCCGTCGGCCCGGTGCGTGCGCCGAATAAATAGTCGTCATAGTCGAGCGCCAGCGCCAGCGCCGCGTTGCCGGCGATGGCATAGTGCAACGATGTGCGCTCGCCCGATGGAATGAGCGTCGCCTCCTTGCCACCGCTCCATTCCTTTACGGTTCGGCTGACGGCCCGGCCGGTGTCGCTAAAATGCCCGGCATGAACGGCGGCTAGCATGCCGAGCATCTGATTTTTGGCCTCCTCCATGACGCGGCGCGGCACCGCGGCGGGGGTGGCGGCCGCGATCCACTCGGCGAGGCGGCGTCCAATTGTCTGGCTGCTCATTCCCAATCTCCCAACCGACCAGCGCGGGACCATAGCGGAAAGGCGACACGGGGCGCCAGTCCTGTTCTTCCACATCGGATTCGGGGGCGGCCACATTGCGTGTGCAAACCCCGCGCTCTTCGCGAAGCAAATACAGCCTGGATCGCAACACCATATTGCACTATCGAGGTTTGCAAAGGATCGCCAAATGTGCGGAGTCTGATACGCGGATTGTAGTACATCACTGCGAAACACGAGGAGCGTATATGGCGGCAATTAAGAAGAAGCGGGCGAAGCGCGGCAGCATCGGCGCCGAGATCTTCGACCAAATCGAAAAGATGATGGTCGCGGAGAAGGTCGGGCGCACCGAAGCCTTTCGCCGACTCGCCTCCAAGAGCGGCCGGCAGCTCGGCACCGTCGCCGCAAACTACTATCGCGTCGCTCGCCAGCGCGGCACGAAGCTGGCGCCGCGCCGGCGCCGTGGTGCCGGTGGACGCAGCGGGGTCGCCGCGCACGGGGTGCTGCAACGCGCCACCAGTGCGCTGGAGGAGGTCGGCGCGCTGTTCCGTAAGTTGGAGGATGAGATCGCACAGCTGCGCAAAGAGAATCAGCGCTTCGCCGCGATCCGCAAACTCATCGGCCGCTGATCGACGGCGCGGGCGGCGGCGGCGCCGCCCGCCCAACCTTGACCCGCGCGGCAGACGCTATAGGGTGCGGCGTCCGGTCCCTCTATGCGTCGCGTCACTCTTTTTTTCGCCTCCGGCGGATTCACCGGGTATATGCCGGTTGCGTCCGGCACTTTCGGAACCCTCGTCGCGATTCCTCTCTTCTGGGCCTTCGCCGGGTGGCGCGATCTGTCGGTTCCGCTCTATCTGCTGACGTGGATAGCCGCGGTGGCCCTGGCGTGCTGGATCGCCGATCGCGCTGAGGCGCTGCTCGACGAGCACGACAGCGGCATCATCGTGATCGACGAGATCGTCGGCTATCTCGGCGCGACCTTGTTCATGGCGCCGACGTGGAAGAACACGCTCGTCGCCTTCTTCGTGTTTCGTGCCCTGGATGTGATGAAGCCCTATCCGGCCGGTCACATCGACCGCCACATGCCAGGCGGCGCCGGCGTCGTGCTCGATGATGTGGTGTCCGGTCTGTATAGCAACGTCGTTACGCGCGTCATCGTCGCGCTGTTGTTCTAGTTCACGTCGAACGGCGCGGTGGGCGGGCCCGCGTGCCGCGCAGTTGCCGCCGGTTCGACTGGAGGCCCAATGCGAGCAGTCATTCTCAGCACCGGCGACGAGCTCACCACGGGGCGCACCCTCGATACCAACGCCAACTTCATCGCCGACCAATTGGTCGGCATCGGCATCGACATCGTCGGGATGATGGTGGTCGGCGACTATCCGGAGCGCATCGCCTGGGCGTGGCGCGAAGCGTTGACGCAAGCCGATCTGATCATCTGCACGGGCGGGCTCGGTCCGACAGCGGACGATCTCACGACTGAGACGGTCGCCGGCGTCGCCGCGGTCGGCCTGCGCAGGGACCAAGCGGTGGCCGATCGCATCCGGCAGATGTTCGCGGCCATGGGCCGCACCATGCCGGAGAACAATCTCAAGCAGGCGATGTTCCCCGAGGGCGCGACGATCATCCCCAACGGCCTCGGCACGGCGCCGGGATTTCGTCTCACCATCGCCGCGGCACGCGGTCCCTGTCACTGCATCGTCTTGCCGGGCGTGCCGCGCGAGATGAAACAGATGCTCGCCGAGACCGTGCTGCCGTGGGTACGGACGGCGCGCGGCGGCACCGACGAGTATCGCAGCCACACGTTTCAAACCTTCGGCATCAGCGAATCGGCCCTCGACGAACTGGTCGCCGGCGCGCTCGATCCGGCCGCCACGCGCCTGGCGTTCCGCGCCGCTTTCCCGCAGATCTCGCTGCGCGTCACCGTGCAAGGTCCGCCGGCCCAGCTCGATGCGCAGCTCGACCGCGCCGCGGCGATTCTGCGCGAGCGCCTCGGCCAGTACGCGTACGGCGAGGGCAACACGACGATGGAGGCGGAAGTGGGCAAGTTGTTGCGCGCCGCCAACGCGACGGTGGCCGTCGCCGAGTCGTGCACCGGCGGCTTGATCGGCCATCGGCTCACCGATGTGCCGGGCAGCTCGGCGTACATGCTCGGCGGCGTGGTCGCCTATAGCAACGCGGTGAAACAATCGGTGCTGGGTGTCAGCCCCGACACGTTGAAGACGCACGGTGCGGTCAGCTGCGAAACCGCCGAGGAGATGGCGCGCGGCGTGCGGCGCTTGACTGGCGCCAGCTATGGCATCGCGACGACCGGCATCGCGGGTCCGGATGGCGGTACGCCGGACAAACCGGTCGGCACCGTCTGCATCGCGCTCGACAGCGCCGGCGCCACGCGCAGCCGACGCTATCAGCTGTGGGGCACGCGCGATTGGGTCAAGCTGCTGACGTCGCAGATCGCGCTCGATTGGATCCGCCGCGCCGAGCTCGGCGAAGATCCGACCGACTCCGCCATTCTGAAGCGCTAGTCGTGCGCGCTGCCGCACCGGCGATGCGCCGAGGCCCGCGCGCCTTGGCGCACCGGCAGATCGACGTCCGCTGCGGCTGACGACTCGCAGAGCCGCCAATGCGCGCCTTTCTCGCCGTCGAGGTCGATGCGGGTGTCCGCGCGCCACTGGCGACACTGACCGCGTCACTGGGGCAACAGGGCAGCGCGGTGCACTGGGTGCCCGACGCGGCGCGACATCTGACCATCAAATTCCTCGCTGCGGTGGCGGACGAAACGCTGGCGGCGCTGCAGACGGAGCTGCGTTTCGCGCTGGCCACCATCGCGCCGCTGCCCGCCGTCGCCCGTGGCATCGGCGTCTTTCCGCATTGGCGGCGCCCGCGCGTGGTGTGGGCCGGCGTCGACTGCGACGGGCTCGCCGAGGTCGCCGCGCGCGTCGACGCCACTGCTGCGCGCCTTGGCCTGCCGCCGGACACCCGGCCCTTCGCGCCGCACATCACACTGGGGCGCGTACAATCGCCGCGTGGCTGGTCGGCGTGTGCGGGCGCGTTGCGTGTACACGCGGCGAGCGAATTCGGACGCTGGACGATCGGTGCGCTGCACGCGTTTCAGAGCGACTTGCGCCCCGGCGGCGCGGTGTATACGAAGCGATGGTCGATTCCATTCGGAGCCTAGACGCGGTGAGCTCGATGCGCGGACGCCATTGCACGATCGATGGTAGCGCGCGTATCCGAATGGCATCCCTCGCCACCCGCCGCCGCACGGCGGTGGCCAGTAAAGGAGAGTAACCATGGCCGTCGACGCTAATCGCGAGCGCGCACTCGACCTCGCTGTCACACAGATCGAAAAGCAGTTCGGCAAGGGCGCCATCATGAAGCTCGGCGACAACGCCACGGTGCCCGATGTCGCCGTCGTCTCGACCGGCTCGCTTGGTCTCGACGTGGCGCTCGGCGTCGGCGGCTTGCCGCGCGGCCGCGTCGTCGAGATCTACGGACCGGAGTCGTCCGGCAAGACGACGCTGGCGTTGCAAGCCATCGCCTGCGCACAGCAGACCGGTGGCACCTGCGCGTTCGTCGATGCCGAGCACGCCCTCGACATCAGCTACGCGCGCAAGCTCGGCGTCAAAGTCGAGGACCTGCTGATCGCCCAGCCCGACAACGGCGAGCAAGCGTTGGAGATCGCCGAGACGCTGGTGCGCAGCGGCGCGATCGACGTCCTGGTGGTCGACTCCGTCGCCGCGCTGGTGCCGAAAGCCGAGATCGAGGGTGAGATGGGCGAACCGCAGATGGGTTTGCAGGCGCGGCTCATGTCGCAAGCGCTGCGCAAGCTCACCGGCACCATCTCGCGTTCGCAGACGATCATGATCTTCATCAATCAGATCCGCATGAAGATCGGCGTCATGTTCGGCAACCCGGAGACGACGACCGGCGGCAATGCGCTGAAGTTCTACGCCTCGGTGCGTTTGGACATCCGCCGCATCGGCGCGATCAAGCAAGGCGAAGCGGCGGTCGGCAACCGTACACGAGTGCGCGTAGTGAAGAATAAAATGGCGCCCCCGTTCAAAGAGGCGGAGTTCGACATCCTCTATGGCGTCGGCATCTCCCGCGAGGGCGAACTGGTCGACCTTGGCACGGATCGTGGACTCATTGAGAAGAGTGGGGCGTGGTATTCCTATTCCGGCGAGCGCATCGGTCAGGGCCGAGAGAACGCCAAGGAGTTCTTGCACGACCATCCGGAAATGGCCGACCAGATCGACCGCGCCCTGCGAGCGCAGCTGGGTGTCGGCGGTGGGCCGAGCCTGCCGGCGGCCGCAGAGCCCGAAGTAAAGAAGGCCGGCAAGGCCTCGTAACGCGGACCGGTCTCGGCGGAACGGCCCGGCGCTCAACCGAAGGAGCAGTGAAGCGCGATGGAGCTGAACGAGATCCTGACCGAGGCGATCCGCAATGAAGCGTCGGACGTGCTGCTCAAGGTCGGCGTTCCGCCGGCCTTTCGCGTCCGCGCCGACTTCCTGCCGCTCGAGGGCGCCGCGCCGCTCACAGCGGCGGATATCGAGCGCATCGTCTCCGGCGTGGTCGATGAGCAGCGGCGCCGCAAGCTCGAGCAGGATCTGCAGGTCGACCTCGCCTACGCGCACCCGGATCTCGGCCGCTTCCGCGTCAACATCTTCCGTCAGCGCGGCTACCTCAGCCTGGTCATCCGCGTCATCCCGACCAAGTTGCGCAGCGTCGCCGAGCTCAATCTGCCGCAATCCGTCGAACGCCTCGCCACGGAGCGGCGCGGCTTGATCCTGGTCACCGGCACCACCGGCAGCGGCAAGAGCACGACGCTGGCGGCGCTGGTCGACTACATCAACCGCACCCGCCAAGCGCACATCATCACCATCGAGGATCCGATCGAATACGAGCATCCCGACCGGCTGAGCTTCGTCAACCAGCGTGAGATCGGCTACGACGCCATCGACTTTCCGTCGTCACTCAAATCCGCCCTGCGCCAGAACCCGGACGTGATTCTGGTCGGCGAAATGCGCGACATGGAGACCATCGAGACCGCGATTCTCGCCGCCGAGACCGGTCACTTGGTGATGAGCACGCTGCACACATTGGATGCGCAGGAAACCATTACCCGCATCATCTCGGTGTTCCCCGAGCATCAGCGCGATCAGGCGCGGCTCATTCTGGCCAGCGTCATCCGCGGCGTCGTCAGTCAGCGCCTCATCCCGCGCGCCGACGGCATGGGCATGGTGCCGGCGGTCGAAGTGCTGATCGCCAGCGCGCGCGTGAAGGAGTACATCGCCGACAAAACCAAAACGCGCGATCTGCACGACGTCATCGCGCAGGGCAACACGGCGTACGGCATGCAGACCTTCGATCAGTCGCTGATGGCGCTCTTCCGCGCCGGACTGATCACCTACAACGAAGCGCTGATGCACTGCTCGAACCCGAGCGATTTCGAGCTCAAGGTGCGCGGCATCGCATCGACCAGCGATTCGCGTTGGGACAATTTCGAGAAAGGCGACGCGCCGAGCGACGACCGCGGCGCGCTCGACATCGAGCGGTTCTGACCGGGGAAGCGACATCCCGCCTCGCGCACTGCCAAGCCAGGCGCCGTCGCGCGGCGCGCGCGCTGCGCGACCTCACCGCATATCGATCGCGCGGGTGGCATCGATCCAGAGCCAGCAAGCGGCCGCGAGCAGGTAGCTGACCGCAATCGACAGCAGCGGCGGGGTCCAGCCTCCCCAGTGTTCCAACGCAAAGCCGATTGCGATCGGGCTCAGTGCGCCGCCGAGATTACCGAAGGTGTTCATCGCGCCGCTGACCACGCCGGCGTGTCGACCGCCGATCTCCAAGCACACGGCCCATGCCGGGCTGACCCCGAGGGCGGCGAGCCCGGCGGCGGCGGCGAAGCACAAGGCCGAGGAGGTCGCGGTCGGCGTCAACACGGCGACGACGATCGCCATGGCGGCGAGCGGCAGGCCGATCAGGCCCGGAGTACGACGCCCGAGGCGCGTGCCCCAGCGGCGCGCCAGCACGTCGCTGCTCCAGCCACCGAGCAACACGCCGGCGGCGATGCTCAGCAGCGGCAACGCCGCTAGCCAGCCGACCTGTTTGAGATCGAAGCCGCGCGCACGCAGCAGATAGGTCGGCAGCCACGTGAGGTAGAAGTACCAACCGTAGATTGCGAACAAGTACATGAAGCACAGCGCGATCAAGTTGCCGTCGCGCAAGAGCGCCGCCCATGGCACCGCCCTATGCGGCAGCGGTGGGTCGCAGCCGATCAGCGCCAGCTCGGCCCGATTCACTGCCGGATGGTCGTGCGGATCGTCGCGGAACCACCAGAACCACGCCGCCGCCCATACCAGTCCGACGCCGCCGAACAGCACGAACGTGTGCCGCCAGTGCATGCGCTCGAGCAGCGCCACCACCAGCGGCTGCGTCAACGCGCCGCCGAGCGCGCCGGCCATCAGCGCCAGGCCGAAGGCGCGACCGCGCTCGCGCGCCGGCAGCCAGCGCGCGAAGGTGCGCGCCATGCTGGGGAACGTCCCGGCCTCGCCGGCGCCAAACAGGAAGCGGACGACGAGCAAGGACGTGACGTTCCATGCGCCGCCAGTGGCGGCGGTCAGCCCCGACCACCACACGACGATGCGCGTCAGCATCAGGCGCGCCCCGAAGCGATCGGCCAACCAGCCGCTCGGCACCTCGAATAGCGCGTAGGCGAACGTAAAGGCGCTGAACACCCACCCCATCTCGACGTCGCTGATGCCGAGGTCCGCCTTGATCGCCGGCGCCGCCATCGAAATGCAGACTCGATCGAGGTAGGCGATCGCCGTCAGCGCCAGCGTCAACGCGAGCACGCGCTGGCGCACCGCGCTCGGCGCCTCGGTGTCCGACATGGTGGGCATGTATGCGAGACGGCCCCGCCAAGCCATCGCAGCGGGCCTCGCATCCACGTTCGGTCCTGCCGGATTTGGGACGCCGCAGGTGAACGCCGCTCCCACTCCATCACCCCTCCCGGGCGAACACCGATCGCTGTCGGCGTGCGTCGCACGCGCTGTATTCGCCTCAGTTTGTCACAGATGCAGGCGCCGGATGGGTGAGCTCTGCGGCCTCATGAGGGCGACTGGGTAGGGATTTGTGCTCATCTGTGAGTCCTTTCGTGGCCCGGGGCTGAGACTGCGCATCTCGCGACTGAAGTCTTTCAGGTCCAGACCATCGCCGCGGCTCCGCCGACGGCAGTCTACCGATTCTTGCAAGTCGGCAGCGCGCGTGGGCGGATGAGCGGACGGTGCTTGCGAGGGGGGATCGATGAAGCACGCCAGCCGCTTTGCCACGCTGCCGGCTTGGAGCCGGCGCGACTTTCTGCGCGCGGCCGGCGTCGCAGCCGCCGGGCTGACGCTACCGCGCGCACTGATTGGTTGTGGCGACGGCGGCAGCGACGCCGGCATGGCCGACGCGGCGATCCCGCTGACCGTCGATCCGTCGCGCGGCTGGTGGCTGCAAAACGGCTTCGAGCCGGTCTTCGACGAGCTGTCCTCCGACGCGCTCGTCGTCACGCGCGGGCACATCCCGCGCGAGCTCAGCGGCCTCTATGTGCGCAACGGCTCGAATCCGCAGAAGGCGGATTCGCCGCATTGGTTCTTCGGCGACGGCATGGTGCACGGCGTGCGCTTCGAAGCCGGGCGTGCCGCCTGGTACGGCAACCGCTACGTCCGCACGCCGCTCTATGAGCAGGGCATCAGCTTCGGCCAGCCGAACACGCCGCCGCCGATCGGCGGCAACAATCAGAGCAACGTCAGCTGCGTGTATCACGCCGGCAAACTGCTGAGCTCCGGAGAGGTCGGCTTTCCATACCAGCTCGACCCCAGCGATCTGTCGACCATCGGACCGTACGACTTCGGCGGTCAGCTGCTGACGTCGTTCACCGCGCATCCGAAGATCGATCCGGCGACCGGCTATCTCCACTTCTTCGGCTACTGGTTCGCGCCGCCGTTCGTGACCTATCTCGTCGCCGACGCGAGCGGCCAAGTCATCCATCGGCAGGAGGTGCCGGTGGGCGCCAGCACGATGATGCACTCGTTTGCGATCACCGAGCGGGACGTCGTGTTCTGGGATCTGCCGGTGCTGTTCGACCTGCAGGCGGCGATTCGCGGCGAAATCCCGTTCGGCTGGCAACCCGACTACGGCGCGCGCATCGGCATCATGCCGCTCGGCGGCGACGCGGCAGCGATTCGCTGGGCGGAGATCGACCCCTGCTACGTATTTCACGAGGTCAACGCGTACCGCGACGGCGACGACGTGGTGCTCGACGTTTGCCGCTACGATCGCGTCTTCGATCACGGCAGCGATCTGCCGGAGAGCAACGTGTCGCTGCGCCGTTGGCGCGTCGACACCGGCGGCGACGCATTGCACGTCCAAGACGAGATCGTGCTCGACCGCGAATTGGAGCTCCCGAGCCGCGACCGTCGCATCATCGGACGGCCACATCGCTATGGCTGGTTCGTCACCTCACGCAATCGCACCGACACGCTCGACCTCGCCGGCATCGCATCGATGGACTACCGCAGCGGCCGGCTGCGCGAATGGGATCCCGGACCCAACCGCCACGCCAATGAAGCGCTGTTCGTCCCCGGCGGTCCCGGCGAAGGCGAGGGCTGGTTGCTGACGCTGGTGTACGACCGCGCCGACGCCGCCAGCGACCTCTGCATTCTCGACCCGCTGCGCGTCGACCGCGGCCCGATCGCCGAGATTCGACTGCCGCGCCGTGTGCCGCACGGCTTTCACGCGGCATGGGTGCCGGCGTAACAACCGACCGACGGATGCCTGTCACGATCGGCCGTCGGCATCCAGCCAGCGTCAAGATTCCTGCGTCGGCCGTCCGGGTATTGGACACCGGACGGTCCTCGAGGCCAGGGGCCCTGCGGCGCCTACAAATGGTCGCGCAAGATCGACGAACGCGCCCCGCGCAGTCGCGTCGGCGAGGAGCCTGGCGCTCTGGTGCGTGACCGGCGCTGTCGCCTCGCGCAAACGCATTCTTGAACCCCCCGGACCCATCCTCTAAGCCTGGACCGATGATGACCGGGGCCGACATTCGCAGCAGCTTCCTCGACTTCTTCCGCGCGCGCGGCCACGAGATCGTGCGCAGCTCCTCGATCGTCCCGAGCAACGACCCGACGCTGCTGTTCACCAACGCCGGAATGGTGCAGTTCAAGAACGTCTTCCTCGGTCAGGAGACGCGCGCCAATCCGCGCGCCGCGAGCTCGCAGAAATGCCTGCGCTTGAGCGGCAAGCACAACGACCTCGAAGAGGTGGGGCGCGACACCTATCACCACACGCTGTTCGAGATGCTCGGCAACTGGTCGTTCGGCGAATACTACAAGAAAGAGGCGATCGCCTGGGCCTGGGAGCTGCTCACCGAGGTGTGGAAGCTGCCCAAGAGCAAGCTGTGGGCGACGGTGTACCGCGACGACGACGAGGCCGAGAAGCTGTGGAAGAGAGAGACGGACATCAATCCGACGCAGATCCAGCGCTTCGGCGAAAAGGACAACTTCTGGGAGATGGGCGAGACCGGCCCCTGCGGGCCGTGCTCGGAGATCCACATCGATCGCGGGCCCAACTCGTGCGACAAGCAACACGTCGCCGGTCATGTCTGCGCCGTGAACGTCGGCTGCGCCCGCTTCATCGAGCTGTGGAACCTGGTCTTCATCCAGTACGACCGGCAAGCCGACGGCTCGCTGGCGGATCTCAAGGCGAAACACGTCGATACCGGCATGGGTCTCGAGCGCGTCGCGGCGGTGATGCAGAACGTGCCGTCGAACTACGACACGGACCTGTTCCGCCGCCTGATCGCGTTCGTCGAGCACGCCGCCGACACCGAATACGGCAGTAACGACGAGGCCGACCTCGCCATGCGCGTGATCGCCGACCACAGTCGCGCGTTGTGCTTCATGATCGCCGATGGGGTCGCCCCGGCCAACGACGGACGTGGCTACGTCCTGCGCCGCATCCTGCGCCGCGCTGCGCGCCACGCCCGCGTGCTCGGTTTCGAAGAGCCGTTCCTGTGGAAGATGTGCGAGCCGGTGCACGCGGTGATGGGCGCCGCCTATCCGGAGCTCGGCGAGCGGCGCGCCTACATCGAAGACGTCGTACGCGGCGAGGAAGAGCGTTTCGCCGAGACGCTCGATCGCGGCTTGGCGCTGCTGCGCGAGGAGCGCGCCGCATTGGAGCTGGCCAAGCAGACGGTGCTGCCCGGGCCGATCGCCTTCAAGCTGTATGACACCTACGGATTTCCGGTCGACATGACCGAGGACATCCTGCGCGACTACGGCATCACCGTCGACACCGACGGTTTCAAAGCGGCGATGCAGGAACAGAAGACGCGCGCGCGCCAAGCGCGCAAAGCCGCCGGCGAGGGCGTGATCGTCGGCAGCAGTGCGTCGTCGCGCTTCGTCGGTGATCATACGTACGAGCACGAATCGTCCGTCGCGTCGCTGTCGGTCGAGGGCGAGGAGCGCCACGAGGTGCGCGAGGGCGACACGGTGCATCTGGTCGTCGCCGAGACGCCCTTCTACGGCGAGTCGGGCGGGCAGACCGGCGACCGCGGCCGCATCGAGACCGCCGACGGGGCACTGATCGAGATCACCGACACGCTCAAGCCGCGCGCCGATCTCACGGTGCATGTCGGCACCGTCGTCCGCGGCGCGGTGCGCGCCGGCCAAGCGGTGCGGCTGCACGTCGACCGCGCCCGTCGCGATGCCACGCGGCTCAATCACTCGGTGACGCATCTCCTGCATGCCGCGTTGCGCCACGCGCTCGGCGAGCAAGTGCGGCAAGCCGGCTCGCTGGTGACGCCGGATCGGCTGCGCTTCGACTTCACGCAGCCGACGGCGATCGACGACGCAACGCTGACGCGCATCGAGGACGAAGTGAACGCCGCGATTCGCGCCAACGCCGCCGTGACGGTCGAGGAGATGAGCTACGACGACGCCATCAAAGCCGGCGCGCTGGCGTTCTTCGGCGACAAATACGGCGACCGCGTGCGGGTCGTGCAGATGGGCGACCTATCGACCGAGCTGTGCGGCGGCACACACGTCAGCCGCACCGGCGACATTGGATTGTTCAAGTTGCGCGGCGAGAGCGGCGTCGCCGCCGGCACGCGCCGCATCGAGGCCATCACCGGCGGCGGCGCGCTGGAGTGGGTGCACACCTCGGAGCAGTCGCTGCGCCGCGTCGGCGAGTTGCTGCGCGGCAACGAGGACGACCTCGCTGAGCGCGTCGAGCGCTTGCTGGCGCAGCAGAAGCAACTCGAGCGGCAGCTGCAACATCTGCAACGCCAGATGGCCGGCAACCAGAGCGGTGATCTGCTGTCGCAGGCGCAGACGGTCAACGGCCGCAAAGTCATCGCCGGGCAAGTCGACGGGGCCGATCCGAAGCGCTTGCTGGAGATCGCCGATCAGCTGCGCGAACGCCTCGGTTCCGGTGTCATCGTCCTGGCCAGCAACCAGGATGGCCAGGTGCGGCTCCTCGCGGCCGTCACCAAGGACCTGGCCGGTCAGGTACACGCCGGGAAGCTGGTCGGGCAGATCGCGCCGCTCGTCGGCGGCAAGGGCGGCGGCCGCCCCGAGCTCGCGCAGGCCGGCGGCACCGATCCGTCGCAGATCGACGCGGCCCTGGCCCGCGCCGTGGAGCTGGTGGGACAGTGAGCGACGCGGCTGCCACCGCAGACAGCGTCGAAGTCCAGTTCGCCGACCACCACCGCTTCCACGATCTGCTCGGCCATCACGACGAGCACATCAAGACCATCGAGCGCGTCACCGGCGTGCGCATCGGCCTCGGCGACCGCACGCTGCTGATCCAAGGCGACGCCGTCGAGCGCGAGCTCGCCGGACGGGTCCTGAAAGAGCTGTACGGACTGCTCGAGCACGACTACCCGATCTACCCCAGCGACGTAGACTACGCGGTGCGCATTCTGTCGCGCGATCGCTCGGCGAAGCTGAAAGATATCTTCCTCGATTCGATCTACATCACCTCGCACAAGCGCGTCGTGACGCCGAAGAGCGTGGCGCAGAAAGCGTACATCGACGCCATCCGGCAAGACGACATCGTCTTCGGCATCGGCCCGGCCGGCACCGGCAAGACCTATCTCGCCATGGCCATGGCCGTCGCGGCGCTGATGCGCGACAACTTCGCGCGCATGATCCTCACGCGTCCCGCCGTCGAGGCGGGCGAAAAGCTCGGCTTCCTGCCCGGCGACCTGGCGGAAAAGGTGAATCCGTATCTGCGCCCGCTGTACGACGCGCTGCACGACATGGTCGACTTCGACCGCGCGCAGAAGATGCTCGAGAAAGGCGCCATCGAAGTTGCGCCGCTCGCCTTCATGCGCGGCCGCACGCTCAACGATTCGTTCGTCATCCTCGACGAGGCGCAGAACACCACGCCGGAGCAGATGAAAATGTTTCTCACCCGCTTGGGCTACGGCTCCAAGGCGGTGATCACCGGGGACGTGACGCAAATCGATTTGCCGTCCGGCAAACCGTCCGGCCTCAAGCACGCCGTGCAGATCCTGCGCGGCATCAACGGCATTCAGTTCTGCAGTTTCAGCGAGCGCGACGTCGTCCGCCACCGACTGGTGCGCGACATCATCACCGCCTACGACAAGGCCGAAGATCCTGGCAGCGCGGCGGGCGGCACGGGCGCTCCGCCCGCCGCCAAATGATCTCTCCACGCGCGCGGATGGCGCGCCCACCTGGCGCGACATCACGGCGCACGAGCGAGGCGGCACGACAGGCAGCGCGAGCAGTTCCGGCGTCGCAGGGCGGCCGCGCGCACGAGCAGCGGTCGCGTGCGCACGGTGGGCCGCGACGAGAGCCCGCGCGGCCGGCACGCGCACGTGCCGCGGTCGTGTCGCGCCGCCGGCTGCGCGGTGTCGCCGCCACCGCCGTGCGCCGCGACGCGGACGCGATCCTCGCCTTGCTCCGTATCGACGGCGAGCTCAGCGTCGCGCTGGTCGGCGACGCGGAGATCCACGCGCTCAACCACAACTACCGCGGCAAGGATCGCCCTACCGATGTGCTCGCCTTCGCCTTACGCGAGGGCGAAGACGCGCACGTGCACGCTGACGTGCTAGGCGACGTCGTCATCTCGCTCGATACCGCAGCGCGCCAAGCCGCGGTGCGCGGCCACAGCGCCGCGCAAGAAGTCCGCTTCCTGCTCGCGCACGGCATCCTGCACCTGCTCGGCTACGACCACGAACGGTCGCCGTCCGACGCGCGCCGCATGTTTGCCAAGCAGCGCGCGATCCTCAAAGCGCTGCGCACCGAGCCCTGAGCGCTGCGCAGCACGGTGCGCCGGGCGGCAAGCGCGGACCGCCGCCGCGCGTTGCCCGTTCGAGGAAGCTCCTCGTGTCCGCCGATCATCGGGTCGTGTCCGCGCAACCCGCTCGCTCCGCGCGCCAACCGCGGCGGTACAACGTCTACGGATCGCGGCGCAGCTCGTTCGGATCCATCGGAAGACTGGATTTGCCGGACTGGCACTTCGGACATCGTCGCTGACTGATGTCAGCCCCTTTCGCGGCATAGCGATGCTGGCATTGCTCGCATTCGAGCACATAGACGGTCTGCAGCGGGTCGGTAGCGGGCGCACCGCTGGCGCGGATCACGCGTTGCGCGTGGCGGTTGGTGTCTCCCGGCGCGATCACGCCGGTCTCGGAGTCGTTTGGCATGTCATACAGGCGAACGTTTTCGGCGTAGTCGACAGCCGTGACCGCTAGCGCGACGTCGCTGCGGACCGTCGGTCATCGACGCGCAGCACGTTGTGCCAGGCGTTCTGCGCAATCAACCAGACCGTCAGTCGGTCATCGGCGTCGATGCCCAGGAGGCGGACCATTCGGCCGATCTTGCGCCCTGCCGAGGTGTGTTGGGTTTGCGCCCGGCGCACCAGCACTTTCGACGCACTGTAGATTCGCGCCGCGGAGATGCGGCGACTCGGAGTGGTCGTGGCGAAGTATCTCATGCTGCGAACTGTACCATGGAATACGCGGCGGCGCATCGAGCAAGTCCGTCGCGCCCGTTGTCGTCGAGTCCGCTGACGGGGAGGCCTCGTTGGAGCCGCTAGCCCAGTCCTTGGCCGGCGGTGCCGCAAGCACCCAGCCCCGGGCCGATTCATTGCTATCGCTGTCGCGGCGGTGTTACCCCGGGGCATGAAGACCCTCGATGATCTCTCGCGCGCCGAGCTCGCCGTGCTCGGGCGCGAGTACATGCTGTTCGGCCATTTGCTGAATCGCGCCGCCTTGCCGCATGTGCACATGCAGGTCGGGGCGGAGGCGCGCGAGGCGATCGCCATCGACGAGTGGATGGGCGCCAGTCCGATCTACACGCAGCGCATGCAGCGCTGCATGGGATTCGCCGGCGACGACGTCGAGACCATCTTCAAGGGCTTCCAGCTCGATGTCGGGTTTCCGCATCAATACATGGACGTGCGCTACCAATTGGACAGTCCGACGCGCGGAACCTTCTGGCTGCCGCATTGCGGCGCGCTGCTGGAGGTCGAGAAGTATGGCGAGGGCGCGGTGCGCTCCATGTGCCACAACATCGAGGATCCGACCTTCGACGCCAGCGCCGTCGCAACCAATCCGCGCGCGCGCTGCCGGCCGATCCATCGCCCGCCGCGCGTGCCCGCAAATCGCGCCCCGCACTGTCATTGGGAGGTGTTCATCGACGCCGACGCCGAGCCGGTTGTCGAAGCGCCGCTGACCGGTCGCGTGCGCCCCTCGCGGCTGGCCGGTTTCGAGTTTGCGCCGGCGGCGCGCGACAGCAGCGGCGGGCTCGACGACTACAGCGCTCCGTTCGAGCCTGGCCTATGCCTCGAACATCTCTCGCGTGCGGCGTTGGGCCGCGTCTGCCGCGAGTTCCTCGTGCAGGATCACTTGTTGGTGCGCGCGTTGATGATGGCGACCGCCGCGCGCAGCGATGAGGCGACGGCGCTGCGCATTGCCGCCTTGCAATGGATCGGGGCCGGCGCCGTGTCGGCTGGCCGACTGCGCCGCGCCCTGGGTATCGCCGGCGAAGGGATCGATGCCATCACGGCGATGCTCGCCGTGCATCCGTCGTTCGTACCGGGCTACGCGCCGCTGCACATCGACGGCGCCCGCCTCTCGATTGCCGACTGCGACGCGCTGCGCGAAGGCGATTCGTACGCGTGGCTGGCGCTGCTCAGCGACGCGCCGCATGCCGCCCTCGACGCGATGGTGCAGGCGGTCAACCCGCGCGCCCGGTGCGTCCCCGTCGGGACTCGCAGCGGCGAGCAACTGGCCTGGGAGATCCGCCTCGACGCGACGCCGCCGGACGAGATGCCACTGGAGATCGCGGTCGTGGCCAACACCAACACGGCAGCATTCGTCTTCCGGGCAATCGCGCAGGAGAGCCAGCCCTGAGCGCGAGGGCATCGGGTACGCTCGCAAACCCGCCCGCCCCTCGTGGAGTCGCTAACGGTCGCGGTCGGGCCAGACGTTCTCCCAGCCACCCGATACGGCCGACCGATACATCGCCAACGCGCCGCGCAGCTCGCCGACGCCATAGTCCGCCGACGCCGACAGCGGCGCACCGTCGAGCACGGCCGCTTCGAAGTCGCGCCACTCGCCCTCGTAGCTGAGCAGGTAGTCGCTCCCGCCGACCACTTCCCCGGCGCCGCCGTTGGGGCCGTACAGCCGCACGTGCGCCGCGTCGATGACGATCTCGCCGGCGCTGCCGGTGATCTGAAAGCGCGGCACGGTCGCGCCCGCGGCGACGGCGAGCACGGCGTCGAAGCTGGCCACCACGCCGCTGTCGAAGCGACACAGGGCGCGGCACAGCGACTCGACTTGCCAATCGGCCTGTGAGCGCGACGTGGTCGCGACGACTTGCTCGAGCTCGCCGCACCACATGCGCAGCGGGCGCAAGAAGTGCGAACCGGCGTCCATGGCCACGCCGCCGCCGGCCGACGCGATGGAGAAGCGCCAGCCGTCGCTGGCGTAGAACTCCGGCATCAATGGCGTGCAACACCAGGCGCGCGCCGTGATGAGCGCGCCGATCGCGCCGTCGTCGAGCAATGCCTTGGCGCGCACCACGCCCGGCCAATATTGCGCGTTTTCGGCCAGCATGAAGACCGTGCCGGCAGCGCGGCCAGCGACGAGGATGCGCTCACACGCCGGCAGATCGGTGGCCATCGGCTTCTCCAGCAATACATGACGGCCGGCGGCGAGAGCTTCGCACGCGAGGGTTTCGTGCAGATGATGCGGCACCATGATCGCCACGGCGTCCGCGACGTCCGCGGTCAACGCGTCACGCATTGACGTGAAGACGCGTCCACCCGTCGCCGCGGCGAGCGCCCTGGCGCGCTCCACCTGCGGATCGACACAGGCCGTCACGCGCGTGCGCGGGGCCGCGGCTTGAATGGCTTTCCAATGCCAATTGGCGATCGCGCCGCAGCCGACGACGGCGAGACGTAGGGCCTGGCTCATGCGCGCATGCCGCTAGCGCGGCTGCCGGCGCCGCGCAAGAAATGGATTCGACGCGGAGACAGCGCGCTTGGAGATGCATGGCGCGCCGCAATCGATGCAGAACCCATTCGGCCCGCCGAGGAGAATTCAGATCCGATGCGCAGCGCCCTGGCGAGGCGCCTTGCGCGCGTCCGCCGGCTGGGAGGCGTTGGGCCAGCACGCACCGCCGACTCCTCGGACGGTGCGTGCCCCGGCGCTTGCGTCAGTCGTCGAGCAGGTTCGCGTTGGCCGTATCGCCGGCTTGCGGGTCCTCTTCGACGAGGAAACCGGTGGCCAGCTGGCCAGGACCGTCCTCGGTCGCCCAGTCGGTACAAGAGAAGTTTTGCCCCGTGATGCTGATCTCACCGGTTCCGACCCGCGGATTGGCGTTGAGGAAGTGCTCCTCGAGACCGCCGGATGTGTAGTAGACGGTCGTGTCGGGCGGATAGGCAGCGTTCGCACAGTCGGCCGACCCCGGTTGTAGCTGGACGAAGCTCTGTTGGCAGGTCAGCAGGACCGCGCCAGGACCACCGTCCCCGCCAAGCCCAGTGGTCGCCAGGACGGGATTGTTCTGCTTGCCGGGTCCGGCGCTGTCCTGCACCAGTTGGACGCCCACCGCGGTGCCGCCATCGCAGTCGACCATGCCGGTACACGAGCTGACGCGGAAGCAGAGCGTACCGAAGGCGCCGCCGAGAATCGGCCCGGTGTAGATGAGCGGACCGCCGAAGCTGATCGGCGCAATGCCGTCCGTACCCGGTGCGCCGCCAGTCAGATCAAACGCGCCGGCGAGGGTCGCGATCTGCACACTGGTGCCGAGTGCCGACGAGTATGAGGGAGAGCCCGAGAAGGAGAAGTGGCGCGTGCCGAGCGGCTGCGCCGGGCCGAGTTGGCACAAGTAGTTGCATTGCGGCGTTCCGGGACCCGGCGGATCGCACTGCTCGCCGCACGAAGCGTTGAGGATGCCGTCGCCGCAACGGAAGCCCGTCTCGGCCGTACAGCTCGGCGAGCAGCCGTCGCAGCTGGCAGTGTTTCCGTCGTCGCACTCCTCGCCGCCGCACACGACGCCGTCGCCGCAGCCGCTGACCAGCGTGCAGGTGTTGCTGCAGGCGTCGCAGTCGTCGGTATTGCCGTCGTCGCACTGCTCGCCCGGGTCGGTGACGCCATCGCCGCAATACGGAATGCGCTGACAGGCCGTATCGCAGCGGCCGGCGACAGGTGGATCGCACTGCTCACCGCATGCGGCGCTGATGATGCCGTCGCCGCAACGCAGCCCGCTCTCCGTCATGCACGTCGCCGAGCACCCGTCACAGCTCGTCGTGTTGCCGTCGTCGCACTGCTCGGCGCCGCAGACGACGCCGTCGCCGCAGCCGGTGACCAGCGTGCAACCGTTACTGCAGCCGTCGCAGTTGTTGGCGTTGCCGTCGTCGCATTCCTCGCCGGCGTCGACCATGCCGTCACCGCACACGGCGGTCTTGGCCGGCAGCTCGATCTTGACGAACTTGCCACGTCCCTGGCCTTCCTTCACCGCCGGCTCGTCGGACGTGCAGGTCCACGGGTTGCCGTCCGGATCGAAGACGATCTCGCGCATGTAGCTGCCGCGCGTCGGCATCGGATAGGCGTTGAACTGCTCGCCGGTTGGCGTGAAGCGGATCAGCGTGTCCGACGCGGAGCCGGTGATCCACACATCGCCGGTGCTACGGTTCGTATTGAGCGCGTAAGGCTGTTCCGAGTTGCCATAGCCCGGCGGCCCGGCGATCCCGGTCGGCAGGTCGTAGACCTTCCAACGTTCGGTGGCGGGATCGAACCGACCCAACACTCCGGAGCCGTAGCCCGGCACCCAGACGATGCCGTCGGCGCCGACGCGCAGGCGACGTGGTCCGTAGAACGGCGGCTTCCACGCCGTCACCGCGCCAGTGTTCGGATCGACGCGTCCGATGCGCTGTCCGAAAAGCTGCGAGAACCAGATGTTTCCGTCCGGCGCGACGTCGCACCCGTACGGGACGGGGATCGAGAGCCCGGTTTCCGCCGGGTCGGCGGTCGGCAGCCGGTAGTACGCGAAATCCGCCGTCGCCGGATCGAAGTGACCCATGTGGTTCGACTTCGCCAGCGTGAACCAGATGTCACCTTGGGAATCGAAGCGCAGCGTGTGTGGGTACGAGCCCTGATCGTCGCCGATCTTCGGCAGCGGATAGTAGGTGAAGGCACCGCTGTGGACGTCGAGCTTGGTCAGCGTGTCCCTGTCCGGCTGCGTGATCCAGAGGTTTCCGTCGTGATCGCGCTGCAGCGAATGGCCGCCGCCGTTCATGGGAAAGACGCCGTGCTCGGCGGTGCGCGGGTTGATCCATTGGATGCCCGAGTCGTTGTAGACAACCCCGTCGGTGCCCAAAGCGAGGTCGTGGCAACTCGAGAAATCCGTCGAGCCGCCGGGTCCATACGGCAAGCCGTATTCGTACAGGGTGGCGCGCAGCACATCGCCGGACGGTGCCGGCGGAATGGGCAGTTTGGGCAGCGTCACGCCCGGTCCGAATGTGTTGAGCAGAATCGGCAGGATGAGCGGCCGCGTCTCGGCGTGGTAGGGCGGCAGGAAGCTCTCCATCGTGGTCACGACGGTTCCCCAATCGGCGGTGCTCTTGTCTTCGCGGAAGCGCGGGCCGGCGATCTGATGGCAATTGCCGCACGACAGCGTGAAATCGCCACGCACCGTCGGACTGGGGAACTGCGGCAGGATCAGCGAGAGGAACTGGCTCGCCGGCAGTTGGTCGTTGGCATTATCGAGCGTGGTGAGGGTGAAGTCCTTCAACGATGGCTGGCGACCGACGAGCGTGACCGGCGCCTCGATCTCCTGCCAGCCGAGCAGGCGGGCGCGCAGACGATAGGTTCCGGGCCGCAAACGCGGGAAAACGAAGTGGCCGTTTTCCTGCGCGAAGACCGAGACGCTCTCGAATCGGCTGTCGTCGAACGCGGTCAGCATGGTGCCGGTGAGCGGGTTGCCGGCGCTGTCGAGCACACGCCCGCGCAACAACGCCGTGCGCTCCGGCGCACAACGCACGCCGCGGCCGCGCGCGGTGCAGGCCAGGGTGGCTGAGAAACAGTCGTCTCCGACCTTGACGAGAATCTTGGCGAAGTGCGGCGCCGTCGCCAGCCCGGGAACGTCGAGATGATTGAAGTGTGCGCTCAAATGGAAGACGGCGCCGGTGCGGCGCAGCTTGAGCTGCGAGCCGGCCCCGATCGCGCCGCTGGCCTGGCGAGCGTGGAAGACGTTGGTCGACCCATCCCGACGCCCGACCATTTGGCCCGGCGCGATGTCGGCCTGGTAGAGGAGATTGTGGTCGCCCTCGACGACGAAGCTCACCGCTTCTGCGCCGGGATCGATCGACACACCCGCCGGGAGCACGAAGCTCGCCGACGAGGTGGCCAGGCGATCGGCGCGCGCGCCAACGCGCGTACCGATCAACTCGCTCGCCGACAGCGTGATCTCGCCGGCGGGACACGTCGGCTCAGCGGCACGCGCCGGCAAAGCGCCCATGCAAAGGAGGAGGATGAGGGCACAACTTGCGCTTCGACCCATGTATCAGCGTCTAACGCATTCGTGTGAACGATGGGAAGTATTTCCTTTGCTGTTCGCCCACCGTCGGCACGCGGGATCCCGCGGCAGCCAGGATGCACCGCGTCATCGATTGTAGAGGGCGCTGCCCTTCGCCGCCGCCGTATTGCCGACTGCCCAAATCTTTGCGAACGCGTTCGGGTAGCCTTGCCACGTGGCGGTGTACGAGATCTTTCGCGCCGCCTGGATGCCGTATTTTTCAGCCAGCGCGTCGAGCGCAGCGCTCTCTCCCGGTTGATCGGCGAATCTGCGCAGCTCCCAGAACTGCAGCCCGTCGCGGTAGGCGACCGCGGCGTCGGCGTAGAAACCGACCATCTGCACCTCGCTCGGAGTCGTGGCCTGGGCGGCGGCGACCGACGCGGCCGTTTCGAGCGCTGTCAGCTGCTCTCGCAGCGCGGAGCGCGTGAGATTTGGACCGTCGGACGCGAGCGCGAGCGCCGAGGCCGCTTGATAAACTGCGGCGAACTTTTGCTGGTCGATCGATACATCGGCGGGCGGAGCGGCTTCCGCTTGCCTCTGTTCGGCCGCGCCGAAGTGGGCCTCGACCTTCGCCGGGCGCTTCATTTTCGGCCACGCGGCTCCCGGCTCGACGTCGACGACCCTGACTGGCGCAGCGACGCCGTTGTCAGTGTTGTCCCCGCCGTGCAGGTGCAACGCTGCGGCGACGAGCAGCAGCGCCGTCACGATAATCCCCGTCGCCAGCCTCATGCTTCGGCTTCCGACGGCGTGCGGAGGAAGTCAACCCTTTGCTTGGCGCTGGACCTACGCTCTGGCGCTTTCGACCGACGCACCGATCGCGACCACTGCGCGCTGGCGGATCGAGCCGTCCCTGAGTCTGCACGCGTCTGGACCGACGCTTGTGACGTACTTAATGAGTACGGCGTTGGCGCTGACTATGCGTCGATCTAGCGCCGACGAGCCCCGGCGAACGGATTTACGACACCCGTCCGGGGCAGTAGCACGCTGCAACTCGCCATCGGGTCATGCTGCGGGCGCGTCGCGGCGGTCGCGTCAGACGGCCAGATCGGGGCGCCACTCGAGCCAGCACGCGCCGGGGTGATTGACGGCTGCGATGCGTGCCGTGCGCCGGCCGTTCATCCAGGTGGTCGACGAGACGACGCCGAACATCTCGCCGCGGTTGCGCGCGATCAGCTCGGGAGGAATCGGCACGCCGGCGGTGGTGCGATCCGGATGCGCGCCGAGCGGCACGACCGGATTGTTCGAGATCCACACCACCGGCCGCACACGCGCGATCTCGTCGAGCTGGCGGCGCAGCTGCGCGCGCTCGTCTTCCGACATGAACACCGCGACGTACGTATCGGTGACCAGGAGCGGCTGCGCCGCCGGCATCTCGGCGGCGAGGCGCGGCAACCAGTCGAGCGCCGAGCCGCGCTCGATGCGCGCCGGACTCGCCAACACCAGCTGCACGGCGCGATCGAACCAGCCCCACTCGGCTGCGAGCGGGAATTGGCAGGCGCGCATCCAGGCAAGGCACGCGGGATCGCGCAGGTCCGGCGGATCGAGATCGATGCCGATGGAACGGTCGATCGACGGACAGATCAGCGATGCGACGTCGAACGGCGCGCCGCGCAACTCGATGGGTAGCTCGAGCAGCGCGTCGCGCGGACCGCAATACATTGTGCCGCACACCGCGCGCACCTGCCCGAGCAACAAGCCGATACCCGAGGCCGTGCCGACATCGACGTGCAGCGCCGGGCGGCGTGCCCAACCGGCCGTTGCGTGGCCGAGTGCCAGCAGGGAGACCGCGAGCCGGCGCGGCGGATTGCACTGGTAGGTGTGGCGCTGCAGCAGCGCGGCCAGCGCCGACGCATCGTCGGCGATGGCGCGGCTGACTGCAGCGCGAAACGCGCCATCGAGTGGCGCGTTTGCTCCCGGCAGATAGCGCGCCAACGGATGCCGCGAATCGGCCGCCGCTTGATGCACGAGCGCCGCGGAAAGCAGCAGGCCCGGAATCTTCCACCGTGGCGTGGCCTGCAGCAGCGGCTGCGCCGCCGCTTCGTCGGGAATGATGGCGAACAACTCCGCGAGCAGCGCGCAGCCGCCGGACAGCGCCGGGTCGCGCATCGCGTGCTGCAATGCCAGCAGGACGAGGCGGTCGTCGGTCGCTGCGCCAGACGTCGACCCAACCATCTCAATCTCACCCAAGCGACCGCCGCGCGCCGCTGCTATTTCGCCACGACCGCGGCGTCGGGTTGCACGGCGCGGCGGTCGCGCAGCTTGTGGATGGCGACATAGAAGACCGGCACGAACGGAATCGCGAGCAGCGTCGACGCCAGCATGCCGCCGAAGACGACGGTGCCGATGGCCTGCTGGCTGGCGGCGCCGGCGCCGGTGGCGGTGAGCAGCGGCACGACGCCGAGGATGAAGGCGAGCGACGTCATCAGGATCGGACGGAAGCGCCGCTTGGTCGCCTCGACCGCCGCGTCCGGCGCGCTCATGCCCTCTTCGCGCAGCTGGCGCGTGAACTCGACGATCAGGATCGCGTTCTTGGCGGCCAGCGCGATGATCAGGATCAGACCGATCTGCGTGTACATGTCGATCGGAAAACGGCGCAGGAACAGCGCCAGCATGATGCCGACGATCGACATGGGCACCACCAACACGACCGTCGCCGGATCGACCCAGCTCTCGTACTGCGCCGCCAGCACCAGGAAGACGAGCAGGATCGACAAGCCGAAGATGAAGTAGATTTGATTGCCGACCAGCAGCTCTTGATACGACAGGCCGGTCCAATCGGTGGCCATGCCGGACGGCAGCCGCGCCGCCGCGATCTGGTCCATGATGTCGAGCGCCTCACCGGAGCTGAAGCGCGGATTCGGAATGCCGACGATCGATGCGGCGGGATACAGGTTGTAGCGCGTGATCAGCTCGGAGCCGAGCGTGCGGCGCACGTTGAGCAGCGCGCCGAGCGGCACCATCTGGCCCGACTGGTTGGCGACGAACAGACGGCCGATGTCGTCGAGGCCGCGGCGGTAGTCGGCGCCGGCCTGCAACCGCACCTGGAAGGCTTGGTTGAACTTGTTGAACTGGTTCACGTAAGTCGAGCCGAGATAGGTCTGCAGGGTCTGGAAGACGTCGCTGACCTGCACGCCGACCGATTCAGCCATGGTGCGGTTGACGTCGAGAAAGAGCTGCGGGCTCTTGTCGCTGAAGGTGGTGAAGCTGGTGCGCAGAAAGCCCGGCTTGCTCTGCGCCTGATTGAGGATCTCGTTGACCATCTTCTGCAGCTCGGCGAGCCCGTTGGTGGCGCGATCTTCGACCATCATCTGAAAGCCGAAGGCGACGCCGAGGCCGGGGATCGGCGACGGTGGCAGCACCGCGAAGCTCGCCTTGCGGATCGCTGCGAAGCGCTGCTGCAGATCGGCGATGATGGTCATCTGCGACAGGCCGGCGGGGCGCTTGTCCCAGTCTTGATAGATGGCGAACACGGTGATGACGTTCGACAGCTTGGCGGAGTCGAGCGCCGAGTAGCCTCCGATCGACACCCAGCCTTTGATGCCCGGCGCGTCCTTCAGCACGGTGCTGATGTCGGCCGACACCTCGCGCACGCGCGGCTGCGCGGCGCCCGGTGGCAGCTCGGCGACGATGACGCAGTAGCCCTGATCTTCGAGCGGCATCAGCGCCGTCGGATAGACCGAGAACAGAAACACCGCCGTGCCGACCAGCGCGAAAAAGAACAGGAGCATCGCCCCCGGACGCCGCACCATGCGCCGCACCAAACCGAGGTAGCGGTTCTCCAATGCCTCGTAGCCGGCGTTGAAGGCGCGGAAGAATCGGTTGGGGACGTGATCCTTCGGGCGCGGGCGCAGGTACACGGCGCACTGCGTCGGCTTCAGCGTCAGCGCGTTCATGGCGCTGATGACGGCCGTCGAGGCGATCACCAGCGCGAACTGTTGGAACATCTGCCCGGTGATGCCGGGCAGGAACGACGCCGGCAGGAACACGGCGACGAGCACCAGCGTGATGCCGAGCACCGGACCGGTGAGCTCCTGCATCGCCTGAATGGCGGCGTCCTTCGGGGTCAGGCCGCGCTCGATGTGGTGCGAGGCGTTCTCGACGATGACGATGGCGTCGTCGACGACGATGCCGATCGCCAGGATGAGCGCGAACAGCGTCATCAAGTTGACCGTGAAGCCGAGCAGCGCCATCGCCGCGAAGGCGCCGATGATCGTCACCGGCACGGTGGTCGCCGGCACCAGCATGGCGCGCAGGTTCTGCAGAAAGACGGTGATGACGATCAGCACCAGCACGCCGGCGATGAACAGCGTCTGGTATACGGCATTGATCGACGCGTGGATGAACAGCGTCGTGTCGTACAGCGAGGTGTACTTCATCGCCTCGGGAAAGTTGGCGCTCATCGTTTGCATCAACGAACGCGCCTGGCTCGCCACCTGCAGTGCATTGGCACCCGGCAGTGCGTAGATGGCGATGTGCGCCGCCTTCTTGCCGCTCAAGCCGGAGAAGATCGAGAACACCTGCTGGCTGAGCTCGACGCGCGCCACGTCTTTGACGCGCACCACCGGCGCCGACGGCGACTGCTGATCCTCCTGCTGCACGTCGGCCAGCTGTGAAGCCGGCGGCCGCGCCTTGACGATGATGTCCTCGAACTCGTGCACGTCCGACAAGCGGCCGAGCGTGTTGACGGTGAATTGGAAGACCTGGTCCTGCGCCACCGGCGGGCCGCCGAGCTGACCGGCGGCGACCTGCGTGTTCTGGCTCTGAATCGCGTTCTGTACGTCGAGCACGGTCAGACCGAAGGCATCGAGCTTCTGCGGGTCGAGCCAGATGCGCATGCTGTACGGGCCGGCGCCGAGGATCTGCACCTGGCCGACGCCGGGAATGCGCGCGATCGGATTCTGCAGGTTGATCAGCGCGTAGTTGCTGAGGAACGACTCGTCGTAGCGATCGCCATCGGAGTACAGGCTCTCGATCAGCAGGATGTTGGTGCTGACCTTGCGCACGTTGACGCCTTGCGCCTGCACCTGCGTCGGCAGCTGCGACATGGCGCCGTTGGCGGCGTTCTGCACCAGGGACAGGGACGTATCGAGGTCGGTGCCGACCGAGAACGTGACCGTCAGCGTGTAGCTGCCGTCGCTGCCGCTGGTCGACTGCATGTAGATCGAATTCTCGACGCCGTTGATCGCCTGCTCGAGCGGGATGCCGACCGTCGACGCGACGATCGCGGCGCTGGCGCCGGGATAGTTGGTCGAGACCTGAATCGTCGGCGGCACGATGTTCGGATACTCCGCCACCGGCAGCGTCAGCAGGCAGACGATGCCGAGCACGATCGTGACGATCGCGATGACGTTCGCCAGGATCGGCCGCTCGATGAAGAACTTTGACATGCGACGACGGTTACGATTGCGATGCGCCCGGTGCCGCCGGTGAAGCGGCCGGCGTGCCCGCGGCCGCGTGCTGCGGCGCCACTTTGCGTCCGGGGATGGCGCTCGCCAGGCCCTCGACGACGACCCAGTCACTGTCCTGCAGACCGCTCTCGACGACATAGCGATCGCCGATCTGCACGCCGGTCTTGATGTTGCGGCGCTGCACGACGTCGGTGCCGTCGACCACCAGCACGTACTCGCCCTGCTGGTCGAAGCTCACTGCGTCGCCCGCCACCGTCATGGCCGGCAGCGGTTTCGATATGGGAATCCGCACGCGCGCGAACAGGCCCGGCAGGACGACCGGCTCGCCGTCGTTCGGGAAGGTGCCGCGCACTTGCAGCGTGCCGGTGCGCGGCTCGATGCCGAGCGAGGCAAAGTCGAGCCGCCCCGGGTGCGGATAGTCATGCTCGTTCAACAAGCCGTAGGCGGCGGGGATCGACGCTTGTGCCAGCCCGCCGCTGGGCGCCGGTTGCGGATGCTCGGCGCGCAGCGCCAGCAGCGAGCGCTCGTCGATGGTGAAGTAGACATAGAGCGGATCGATGCGCTCGATCTCGGCCAGGCTGCTCGGCTTGCCCACGCCGCCGACCAGATTGCCGGTGTCGATCAAGTGGCGCCCGATGCGCCCGTCGAACGGCGCCCGCACCTCGGTGTAGTCGAGGTTGAGCTTCGCCAGCTCGACTTGCGCCTGCGCCGAATACAGCGCCGCCAACGACGAATCCAAATCGTACTTCCAGCGGTCGACCTGCGTCTGCGGCGCCGAGTCTTCCTTCTCCAACGCCGTGTAGCGCGCCAGCTCCGTCTTGGCGTGGTCGACCGCTGCGGCTTGCGCCGCCACCTGCGCCTCGGCCTGCTTCAGCTGCGCCTTGTACTGATCCTGTTGAATGGTGAAGAGCAGATCGCCCTTCTTCACGCGCGCACCGTCGGTGAAATGGATCTTCTCGAGGTAGCCCTCGACGCGCGCCACCAGCGTCACCGAGTCGCTCGCCGTGGTGTTGCCGGTGAACTCGAGGAAATCGGTCACCGCCTGTGTGCTCGGCTGCGCGACCGTGACCGACGGGGGCGGGGGGGGAGGGGGCGTGTCGCTGTGACAACCGGGTATCGAGGAAACGGTCAGTGCGAAAGCAACCACTACCAAAAGGGGGTTGGGGGTTAGGGGGTTAGGGGTTGGGGAGGAACTGATCTTCCGTAACCCCCAACCCCATTTCGTAGTCATTCTCAGCCCCATACGTTTTCCTCGTCACCATTCCGGCGCGCGCGGGGCCGGGCTGGCGTCGTCCGGTCCGGGCAGGCCAGGAGCCTGCGGCTGCAGCAGCTCCGGCGACAGCAGCGTGCCCCAGTTGGTGCGTGCGCTCATCTCGTCGCGCGTTCCCTGCGGAACGAAATCGTTGCCTTCGCGCATCTGCCAGCCGCCGCCGAGCGCGCGGTAGGCGGCGATCAGGCCGAGCGGCACGTTGCCGCGCGCCACGGCGAGGCCGTCCTGCGCCTTGAACAAGCTCTGCTCCGCGACCAACACGGTGGTGAAGTCGGCGGTGCCTTCCTTGTACTCATTGGTGGCGATGCGCAGCGCGCCGAGCGCCGCGTCGACGCTCGACTGCAGAAAGGCCACCTGCTGGCGCGACTGCACGTACACCGCGATGGCGTTCTGCACTTCCTGCTGCGCGCTGAGCACCGTGTTCTGGTAGTTCACCAACAGCTCCTGGAAGCGCGCGTCCTGGGTGCGAATGTTGTTGGTGATCTGCCCGTAGTTGAGGATGTTCCACTGCACCGTCGGCCCGGCCGAGTAGGCCAGGCTCTTGGCCGTGAACAGGTCGCTCAAGCTGTTGTGACCGATATTGCTCGACAGCGTGCCGACGTTGCCGACCAGCGAGAATGCGGGCAGTAGATCCGCCTCGGCGACGCCGATCTGCGAGCACTGCGCCGCGGCCTGCAGCTCGGCGTGGCGAATGTCCGGACGGCGGCGCAAGAGCTCGGCGGGAATGCCAACTGCGATCTGATCCGGTGCGGCGGGAATGTCGGGGCCTTCACCCACGAAGGCATCGGCGCCGCCCGGCGGCATGCCGAGCAACAGGCTGAGCGCGTCCTTGGCTTCCTGCAGTTGGATCGTCAGCTCGGGCACCGACGCCTGCGTCTGCCCGAGCTCGTTCTCGGCCTGATAGACGTCGCGCTTGGTGACCACGCCGCCGCGGAAGCGCGCGTCGGCGATGCGCAGCGACTCTTTCTGCTTCTCGATGTTGTCGCGCACGATGCGCAGGCGCTTCTCGATGGTGCGGATCTGCACGTACGTGCTGGCGACGTCGCCGGTGAGCGTCACCAGCAGGTCGTCATAGCTGGCCACTGAGGCGAGGTACGCATTGTCGGCCGACTCGATGCCGCGCCGGATCTTGCCCCAGATGTCGATCTCCCAGCCGGCTTGCGCGCCGATGAAGCTGCTCCAGTACGTGTTGTTGATGACGTTGTACGGAATCGAGAGCGGGATGCGGTTGTAGCTCACCGAGCCGGCGACCTGCTGATCCTGCGGATAGAACTCGCCGATGGCGATCCCCAGCTGCGCGCGCGCCTGCAACACGCGGATGCCGGCCATCTGCAAATCGAGATTCTGTTTGTACGCCGTCTCGACCAGGCCTTCGAGAATCGGGTCGTCGAAGACCCGCCACCACTCGCGATATTCCTGACGTGTGGTGTCGACCACCGATGGATCCTGGGCGCCGTCCCACTGCTCGGCGACCGGAGCGTCGGGCGTCGCATACTGCGGCCCGATCAGGCAGCCGCTGAGCAACAGCGCGATCCCGAGCAGCGCCATCCGGTGCGCTCGAACGATGCTGCGCCTGCATGCCAGCCTGTCCACCAACCCCTCGCGTACCGGCCACGCGTCTTAGCGCGCACACGGTAGCTTCGCCACCGAAGAAAGCGGCGCCGACCCGGGAATCCAGACAGAACGATGGATACCTCGCCGGCCTCGCTCGGCTCCAAACTCCACTTGATGCGACAACGGAATTCACCGCAGAGACACACGGCGCAGCGAGAGCAGCGGGAGACGCGCCGACGGTGGATTCCGTTACGCCTCATCCGCGCATTGGTGGCACGAGCGGGAATCCGCTATCGGCACCGCGATGACGCGCGACGGCAGCAACGCAACGCGCTTCGACTTCAGCGGCGCACGCGTGCTGATCACCGGCGGCTCGAACGGCATCGGCCTGGCGATCGCCGGCGCGTTTGCCGACGCCGGCGCGCGAGTGACGATCACCGGCACCCGTGCCGACGCGGCCGCCTACGGACACGATCTGGCGCGCTTCGACTACACCGCGCTCGACCTTCGCGACGGCGCTGCGCTCGAGCGCCTCGCCGGCTCACTCGACCGCCTCGATGTGTTGGTCAACAACGCCGGCGCCAACTTCGCGCGCCAGCCGAGCGAGTGGGATCCGGCGACCTTCGAAGACTCGGTACGCATCAACTTGTTCGGCGCCTTTCGCCTCGCCTCAGCCTGCCGGACGCATCTGCAAGCCAGCCGTCTCGACGGCGGCGCCAGCGTGCTCAACGTCGCCAGCATGAGCGCCTTCTTCGCCGTGCCGGTCGTGCCAGGCTACGGCGCCGCCAAAGCCGGGATCGTGCAGATGACCAAGAACCTGGCCGCCGCATGGGCCGCCGACGGCATCCGCGTCAACGCCGTCGCGCCAGGCCTCATCGCCTCGAACATGACCGCCGGCCTCAAGGCGGTGCCCGCCGCGGCCGACCCGCAGATCGCTCGCACCGCCCTCAAACGCTGGGGTGTGCCCGACGACGTCGCCCCCGCATTCCTCTTCCTCGCCAGCAGCGCCGCGCGCTTCATCACCGGCCAAACGCTCTGCGTCGACGGCGGGTTCTCGATTACGTGACGCATTGAGGTTCCGCCGATGAACACCGATTCCTCCCGCCCCGCCCAACCGGCGAATGCAGATCCCCCCATCGTCAGCCTTTCTCGAATCCATATCGGCTCGCCGCGTTCAGGCGCGAAGAGATCTGAAGCCGAGCCGCGAGGTCTGCGGATTCATCCCCTCTTGTCCGTGGTCACCTGTGGATTCCAATTGCTCGCGCAATGACGACTGACCCGATCTGGCGCTCGCGCCCGAGCGCCTTCGACATCGCGCCGGCGACCAATGTGCGGCACCAGGCGGTGAACGATTTCATCCACCTCTCGGAAGGCACGACGAACAGCTATCTCGTCGTCACGCCGGCCGGGCGCATCGTCGTCAACAGCGGGCTCGGTTTCGAAGCGCCGGTGCACAAGGCGTACTTCGACTCGGTCGACCGCGGACCGTTGCGCTACATCATTCTCACGCAAGGGCACGTCGATCACGTCGGCGGCGTCGACTGCCTGCGCGAGGCCCGCACCGAGATCGTGGCACACGCGCACAACCCGGCGCAGCAGATCGACGACCTGCGCGTGCAGCCGTTTCGCTCGCGCCGTGCCTACTTCGCCTGGGCGGCGGCGATCGACGGCAAGCGCGGCAGCGGCAGTGGACCGCCACCGGTGCAGTCGCGCCCGCAACCGACGATCATCGTGCGCGATCGCTTCGCATTTGCGCTCGGCGGCGTGCGCGTCGAGGTCATCGCCTGCAACGGCGCCGAGACCACCGATTCGTTGCTGGTCTGGCTGCCCGAACGGCGCATCCTGATCACCAGCAACATCTTCAGCGCGCTGTTCGGGCACTTCCCGAATCTCGTCACCATGCGCGGCGACCGCTACCGCGACCCGCTGCCCTACCTCGAGACGTTGAAGCTCGTGCGCGGCCTCGGCGCCGAGCTCTTGCTGGTCGGACACGGCCCGCCGATCGCCGGCGCCGACGTGATCGCCGCCGAGCTGAGGCGCATGGAAGGCGCGGTGCGCTACGTGCACGATGCCGTCGTCGCGGCGATGAACGGCGGACAAGATGTGTGGAGCGCGATGCGCGACATTCGCCTGCCGCCGGAGATCGAGCAGGGCGAGGGCTACGGTGCGGTGGCGTGGTCGGTGCGCGCCATCTGGGAGATGTACGCCGGCTGGTTCCATCACCACTCGACGACGGAACTCTATTCCGTGCCGTACTGGAGCGTGCATGCCGAGCTTGCGGGGTTGGCCGGCGGACCCGATGCGCTTGCGGCCGCGGCACAGGCGAAGGGCGACGGCGCGCCGCTCGAGGCGCTGCATCTGGCGGAGATCGCGCTGGCCGCCGACGCGCAGCATCGCGGCGCATTGACGGCGGCGCTGACGGCGCATCGCGCCTTGCTGGCGCGCGCCCGCAACTTCTGGGAGGTGCGCTGGTTGGAACAACAGATTCGCGACCTTGAGAAGCGGCTGGCCGAGGCGCCGTGAGCGACGCGCCGGCGCTCATCCGCATCGACGATCTCGCCGCGCCGCGTCTGACCGGCGATCAGCGCGCCGCGATTGCGTACGCCGCGACGATTCCGGCCCCATTGACCGAAGCAGCGGTCCTCGCCGCGGCGCAGAAGCAGACGGGTCTGTCGGATTTCGGCGCCGACGATTTCCGCCCGCGCCTACGCGTCTGGCTGGCCGCGGTGAACGACGACGATCGGCTCGGCCCGCTCGGCCGCCTCGGGCTGTTCGGCAACTGCGTGCGCTTCCTCGCCAACCGCTTGCGCCTCGAGGATCTGCTGCGGCGCAACCCGCAGATTCTCGACGTCCCGATCGTCAAGCCTCTCGTCGTCGCGGGTCTGCCGCGCTCGGGCACCACGCACCTCTTGAACCTGGTCGCGGCCGACGCGCGCTGGCGCTCACTGCCCTATTGGGAAGCGCTCGAGCCGATTCCCGCGCCCGGCGAAGGGCCGGGCCGTGACGGCCGCGATCCGCGCTATCTGCGCTGCGCCGAAACCTATGCCCGCGTCTGTGCCCGGCTGCCGCTGCTGGCGGCGATGCACGATATGCCGCCGGAGCACATTCACGAAGAGGTCGAGCTGCTCGATCTCGATCTGGCCTCATATCAGCTGGAATGGGTCTGCTCGGCACCGCGCTGGCGCGACTACTATCTGTCGCTCGATCTGCGGCCGCACTACGCCTACATGAAGAAGGCGCTGCAGGCGCTGCAGTGGCTGCGCGGCCCCGATCGCTGGGTGCTGAAGTCGCCGCAGCACCTCGAGCAACTCGGACCGCTGATCGATACCTTCCCGGACGCGACCATCGTCCTGACGCATCGCGATCCGATCTCGGTGATTCGCTCGGCGATCACCATGATGGCCTACGGTGAGCGCTTGCGGCGCACGCGCATCGACCTCTGCGCGTTGGCCGACTACTGGATCGACCGCGTCGAACGGCTGCTGCGCGCCACCGTGCGCGATCGCGCGCTGGTGCCAGCGAGACAATCACTCGATGTGCCGTTCCACGACTTCATGGACGACGATCTCGGCACCGTCGCCGCGATTTACGAGCGCGCCGGGGTGCAACTGACCGACACGGCGCGCACCGCGATGACGACGTTTCTCGCCGCCAACCGCCGCGGCAAACACGGCCAGGTCACCTACGACCTGCGCCGCGACTTCGGCCTCGATCCCGACGCCGTGCGCGCGCGCTTCGCATTCTACTTCAAGCGTTTTCCCATCCGCGTCGAGGCTTGAGGGAACTAGAGATGGACCCGGATCAATACGGATAAGACACGAGCGGGATTCCTACCGCGTCGTAAACCGCCGCCAGAGGTGGGCACGCGCCTTGGCTCTCTTATATTGCCCGTGCTGATCGATGTTCATCCATGGTCGCGCGTTTCTACCGCACGACCGACCAGGTCGAATCGGGCGCGTCGCCTTTGATGGCGGCGGCCAGCTGCGCGCTGTCGGCGCCGAGATCCTTCTCGTAGACGGTGCCGTTCTTGGCGACCAGAAAGGTCATGACGCCGCTGCGGCGATACTCCAACGGGGCGGCGACGAAGCTCGCCGCCGGACCGCCAAGCGCGCGGTAGGAATATCCGCCAGCGGACGCCGGCAGCGACGCGCCGCGGGCGGCGGCGCGACAAGTCGCGATGGCGCGCAACTCGTTGCTGCCGACCGTGCGCGCGAGGATCTCCTGCGCGCCGGCGGCGGTGTCGAGGTGCCAGCCCTGCGCATCCTTCACGATCGGCACCGGCATCGGGTACTCGTCGGTGCCGATGACCAGCACGACGCGATCCTGCCCGGCCGGATCGAGACGCGTCATCGCCTCGGCGGCACTGATGAAGCGCTGGCACTGGGCGCGATCGGTCGCCGCGTCGCCGCTTTGCACCAGCGGCGCATTGGCTTTGCCGACGGCGGCGACCAGGACTGCCGTGTCGCCGCTGCGACAAGCGGTGAGCAGCGCCTCGACGAGCGCGCGCGGCGTCGCGAAATGCGTTTGCTCGGCCGCAGTGGCTGCCTCTTTCGGGCACGGCTGCTTCGCACCGCAGCCGGCACAGGCGAGCAGCAACAGGCCGGCGAGCCATGCGCCGGTGCGAGTCGAAACAGTGCGCTTCATTGCGGTCATCCTCGTCAACTGGGTCGTCATTGAGTCGCCGGGCAGGCGCGATCAGAAGCGCGGGTGACCGCCGTTCGCGAAGCTGCCGCCACCGCTGCGGAAATTGCCAAAGGCGCCGTGGCCAAAGTTGTTTCCGCCCAAGCTCTGTGCGCCGCGGTCGCTGGCGTCGCGTGACGACCAGCCGCCGCCGTCGGCACCGCCGAACATTCCGCCGCTGTTTTCGTGCTGGCCACCGTCGTAGTTATGTGAGCTGGAACCGTATCCGCGGTCGGCGTCGTAGTTGCCGGCCGAGCGGTCGCCGTCATAGCTGCTCGCGGAGCGTTGTGTCGTGCCGGCGGCGTGCGCTTGCCCGCCATGTGCCGCAGCCGTGCTCGGCTGCTTGGTAGCGAGACTGTTCGACGCCGGCTGATTGGTGATGTGCCCGACGTTCGTCGGAGCCTTCCAGCTGGAATACGAAGCGTTGTTCACCTTGGCGTTGTTCACCTTCGTATTGTTCACGTTCGTGTTGTTGACGTTCGTGTTGTTCACATTGGTGTGGTTGTAATTGTTGTTATTCACGTTGTTGTAATTGTAGTTGTTGTTTATGTTGATACTGCCGCCGCCGTAGCCGTGCCCCCAATCGCAGGCGTAGGCGGTCATGGCGCCGGCGGCGAAGCCGAGGCCGAAGGTCATCATGCCGTAGCCCGCCGGCGCGGCGATGTAGGCCGGAGCCGGCTCTATGATGGTCACCGGATTGTATTGCGGCACATAGATCACCTGCGGATTGGCCGGTTGGATGATGATGGTGCTGCCTTGTGTAGTGACGGTCTGTTTGTCGTTCGACTGCAGGTTGCCGGCTTTCTGCGCCTCGGCGCGCACGCGCTGGATTGCCGCCATCACGTTGGCTTGGCTCTGCGAGACCGCTTGTCCAAGTTGCGTCGTCCACGTCAACTGGTTGCTCATCATGGTCAGCACGGACGGAAACTCGACCAGCGCTTGAATACTGGCATCCCATTGGCTCATGTCGGCCGAGGTCGGTTTGCCGCCGCTGGCGATGTCGCGACCGGCTTCGACGATCTGCACCGGGTAGGTCGACGCCGGCAGGATGTCCGCCACCAGCGCGTCGGGATACAGCGCGATTGGAGCGACTAGCGTGTCGAGCGATTCGGCGCTCGGCGTCGCCGACGCCGCCTGCGCCGTCGCCCGGTTGGCGCCGCACAGCGCCGTGCCGACCAACAACGCAATGACAACGGAGCGAATCGGCGTTGCGATAGTGGTGCTCTGTCGCCTCATGGTGCCCTCCCGATGCAGCGCGGCATAAAAGCATAGCGGCTGCCCATCGTCGACGAGCAATGTGCGCGCGCCTACGCGACGCCGATGAATTGCGCGCGGCCGCTTGCGCGACGCGATGCGATCTGGAGCATAGGGCGATCCATCGCGCACAAAAGGAGACTCTCATGGTCCGCTTCCTTCGCAGCACTGCTTTGCTTGCTCTGTTCCTCGCACCGACGTTGGCCGCGGCGTCGACCTGGCAGATCGACCCGGCGCACACGAGTGCGCAGTTCGCCGTCAAACACCTCATGGTCTCGACGGTGCGCGGCACGATGGGCAAGGTGACGGGTACCGTCACCTTCGACGAGACCGATCCGACCAAGTCGACGGTCGCCGCGAGCATCGATGTTGCCGGCATCGATACGCGCGAGCCGAAGCGCGACGAGCATTTGCGCTCGCCCGATTTTCTCGACGTGGCGAAGTATCCGACGATCACGTTCGCATCGACCAAGATCGAACAGATCAGCAAAGACCGCTTCAAGGTCACCGGCGATCTGACCATGCGCGGCGTGAAGAAGCCGGTGATCCTGGAGGTGCAAGGAACGCCGGCACCGATGAAGGATCCGTTCGGCAACACCAAGCTCGGCGGCACGGCGACCACGACGATCAACCGTCAGGATTTCGGCGTCGCCTGGAGCAAGAAGCTCGATGCCGGCGGTGTCGTCGTCGGCGATGATGTCGACATCACCATCGACATCGAGCTCATCCAAGCCAAGTGAACGACCGCGCAGATGTCGCGTGGCGGCGATCGGGTTGCGTGTCGCCGCCGCGACGACATCTGCAGCGCGCCACGGTTCGGATCGCGGTGTCGATCGGGTTCACGAAGCGAGAGACCGTGCGAGGACACGCGCACGGCTCGATGCTGAGTCGTCGTCGATGCAGTTGGCGACACGACGGTGTCGATCAGTCGACGCTCGCCGGCAAAGACGCTAGGAATTTCACATGAGTTTCGAATTGAACGAGTTGCAGGGGCGCGCGGCAGCGCTGCGCGAACGCGTGGAAGCGTTCGGGAGGTATCTTTGACCTGCCCCGTCGTGAAGCGCGCATCCAAGAGCTCGACGCCATTTCGGCCGAGCCCGATTTCTGGAACGATAGCGAAAAAGCCCAGACGATTCTGCGCGAGCGCGCGCAGCTCAGCGCGCCGCTGAGCGGTTGGCGCAAACAACACGAGGCGCTCGAAGAAGCGCAGCTCTACATCGAGATGGCCGGCGAGGGCGACGGCGACTCGGCCGCGGAAGCCGAAAAGCTGTTCGGCACGATCGAAGATGCGCTGCACCACATGGACCTGGAGCGCATGCTCGGCGGCGAGCACGATCCGGGCAACGCCATCGTGCAGCTGCAGGCCGGCGCCGGCGGCACCGAGGCACAGGACTGGGCGGAAATGTTGCTGCGCCAGTATCTGCGCTGGTGCGAGCGGCGCGGCTACAAGACCGAGATGGTCGACCTGCAGCCCGGCGAAGGGGCTGGGATCAAAGGCGCGTCATTCACGGTCGAGGGCTCGTACGCCTTCGGCTACTTGAAGAGCGAGGTCGGCGTGCACCGCCTGGTGCGCATTTCGCCCTTCGACTCCAACGCCCGGCGCCACACCTCGTTCGCCTCGGTGTTCGTCTATCCGGAGATCGACGATACGATCGAGGTCGAGATCGACGAGAAGGATCTGCGCATCGACACCTACCGGTCGAGCGGCGCCGGTGGCCAGCACGTCAACAAGACGGACTCGGCCGTGCGCCTGACGCACTTGCCGACCGGCACCGTGGTGGCCTGCCAGAACGAGCGCTCGCAGCACAAGAACAAGGCGACCGCGTTCAAGATTCTGCGCGCCAAGCTCTACGAGCTGGAGATGCAGAAGCAGCGCGAGCAGGTCGACGCGCTGAACAAGACCAAGAAGGACATCGCCTTCGGCAGCCAGATCCGTTCATACGTCCTGCACCCGTATCGTCTGGTGAAGGACCACCGCACCGGCAAAGAGATCGGTAACGCCGACGCCGTCCTCGACGGTGAGATCGATCCCTTCATCGAGGAGTACCTGCAACAGACCGCGGCGACGACCGCGAGCTGAGTCGAGACATGGGGGGTTAGCGGAAAGCCGAGCAGATCCGAGCGCCGATCGATCTCGGCCGCGACGTGGAGTTCGCCGCGGAAGTCTCACGGTTCCTCCCCAACCCCCAACCCCCAACCCCGCAACCCCGCAACCCCAACCCCTGCCCTAACCCTACCTATTTTCGCTCCCTATTCGCCCGTGCTATGGGGCCTGCCCCATGCGCGAAAAGCTGCACGCGTATCTCCTCCAGCGACCGTCCGGCGCGACGCCGCAGGAGCTGCTCGATCTGGTGTTCACGCGCATCGGCGCCGATCGCGAATTCGGGCCGCGTTTTCTGCAGACGCTGCTCGGGCGTGACGCGCGCTTCCAGTTCACCGGTGAGACCGGACGCTGGATCGTCTCGGCGCATGCAGCGCTGGCCCAACCGATCGAAGCCGCAACGTGGGTGGTGGTCGATCTCGAAACCACCGGCGGCTCACCGGCGCAAGGACACGGCATCATCGAAATCGGCGCGCTGAAACTGCGCGCTGGGCACGTCGTCGAGCGTTTCGTCGAGCTCGTCCATCCCGGCCGGCGCTTGCCGCGCTTCATCACCGGACTGACCGGCATCACCGACGCGATGTTGGCCGACCGCCCGCCGATCGACGTGATACTGCCGCGCTTTGCGGCGTTTGCCGCCGGCAGTGTGCTGGTGGCGCACAACGCCGCCTTCGACATGGGGTTCCTCGACGCGGCGCGCGCCGAGTTGGAAGGTCGCGGCTTCGACGAGCCGCACTGCTGTACGCTGCGTCTGGCGCGGCGCCTGCTGCCACAAGTGCGGCGCAAGTCCCTCGACGCGCTCGGCGGACACTTCGGCATCCCGCTCGCCGATCGCCATCGCGCCATGGGCGACGCGCGCATCACCGTCGAGATCTTCTTTCAGCTGCTCGAGCTGCTGCAGCGGCGCGGCATCCGGCGCGTCGGCGAGCTGCTCGACTTTCAGCACAGCGCCGCGGACGGGCGGCGCTTCGTCTGCGGATTGCCGCGCGCGCGCGTCGCCGCGCTGCCGCGCGCGCCGGGCATCTATCGCTTTCGCGACGCCGACGGACGATTGCTCTACGTCGGCAAAGCCAAAGACCTGCGCCAGCGCGTCGCCAGCTACGTCACCAACGCCGCCGCGCACCGCGGCAAGGTGCTCGATCTCATCCGCCACATCCACGACGTCGACGTCGAGGTCGTGGGCTCGGAGCTCGAAGCCTCGCTGCGCGAAGCGGAGGAGATTCGCCGCGCCCAGCCGCCGTACAATCGCATGAGCAAGCACTTGCCGCAGATCGCGTTCCTCAAGCTCACCACCACCGACCCCTTCCCGCGCCTCTCCGTCGTGAGCCGCCTCACCGGTCGAGCCGGGCGCTACTTCGGTCCATTTCGCAGCCGTCTCGCCGCCAGCGAAGCGCAGGCATTGTTGGCGCGCCTGTTTCGCTTGCGCACCTGCACGCCGCGGCTGCGTCCGTCTCCCGAGACCTCGCCGTGTCTGCAGGGCCAGATCGGCACGTGCAGCGCGCCCTGCGCGGCGCGCGTCGACGCGGCCGCATACGCCCAGCAAGTGGCCGCGGCGGCGCGTTTCTTCGACGGCGAGATCGGCGCCGCACAGCGTGCCATCGAGCAGCGCCGCGATGCACACGCCGCCGCGCAGCGTTTTGAGGCGGCCGCCAAGGCGCAACGCGATCTCGACTTGGTGCGGCGCATGCGGCGGCGCCAGCGCACGCTGAGTTGGATCGTCGGCCGCCAGCACTTCGCCGTCATGCAGCCGTCCGCCGACCGCACGCGCGCCTTGCTGTACGGCGTAGCGCACGGTCGTCTGGTGGCGCGCGCCGCGGTGGCGCGGGCCGCAGAGCTCGACGAGTTCGCGGCGCGCCTCCAGACCGAGCTGGTCTTTCCACGCGCCGCCGCGCTGGAGCCGGCCGACGTCGACGGCACGGTCATCCTGGCGGCGTGGATGCGCAGCCGCGGCGAGCGCGACGGCTACGTGTTTCCGCTGGCTGAGGACCTGCCGGTCGCGGCGCGCCTCGATGAGTGGCAGGTCGCGTTGCGCGATATCGTCGGCGAAGGCGCAAGCGGTTCGGCCGCCGCCCGATTCGGCACGAGCGAACAGGGCTCACTCGGACCGGATCAGGCGGCGGACGAGCCGCCCGCGCTCCCGGGTCTCGGTTAACGCCGGCGCTTCACCACCGCGCGCTGCAACTGGCGGCGGCGACCGAACCACAAGGCAGCCGGCAACATCGCGGCAATCAGCAGATTGCTGTCGGAGCCGCCGTCGCCGCCGGTTGAGCAGCCACCGCTGCTGCTGGTGATGATGCACTGCGCTCCGCCGTTTTCACCGACGATGCACTTCTTGCCATTGCACGGGTTGGGGCTGCACGGATTGACCGTCGGCGTGATCGGCAGTCGCGTCGGCGCCACGGTGGCGGTGGTGGTGGGGCTGGCGGTCGGGGTGCCGCCCGAGGCACAGACGCCAGTGCCCTTCTCGCAGTGCGCATCGCCGCCGCAGGTCACCTCGGCACAGCAGACGTCGTTGACGCAGAAGGTGCTGCTACACTCCGTACCGACCGAGCACTCCTCGCCGTTGCCGCCGGGGGTCAGGCGAACCGTCGCCGTCGCGGTCGGAGTTCCTTGCACCGGAGTGGCGGTGACCATTGGTGTGGGGTTGAGCGGTCCGCACGTGCCATCCGCGTTGCACTGCTCGGTGGCTTCGTTGCAGCGCTTGTTGCAGCAGATCAACGAGAACGAGTCGCAGATATTGGAATTGCACTGCGAGTCGTCGGTGCACGACTGGCCCGGTCCACCAAGGTTCTTGCAGATACCGAACTCGTCGCAGAAGCCGTTCGTGCACGCTTCACGGCAGCACACGAGATTGGGGCTGCAGTGCCCGGAGGAACACTCCGAATCGTCGCCGGAGCACGGCTGACCGTCCAGGATGCCTGGGATGCAGCGCCCCTCGAAGCCGGCGAGGTCGCAACGGCCGCCCATGCACTGCATATCGCAGCACACGCTGGTCGTGCATTCGGCGCCCGAGTTCGAGCAATCCTTCGCCTGCATGCAGGATTCGGTCTGGTCGTTGAACTGCGGGAAGCACAGGCCCTGGCCGGTATCGACGCAGAAGTCGCCGTTCTCGGTGCAGTCGTCCGCGACAGTACACGGCTCGGAGACGCCGGTGGACTGCGGCACGCACGTCCCTTCACGGCCCGGAATATTACAGACCTCGTTGAGATCGCACTGCGCGGCACAGCAGACGCCGTTGGTGCAGCGCGACGAGAGACATTCGTCACCCGTCTGACAGGATTCGCCGTTCGACGTGCCACCGGGCGACGACACATTGACGAACGCCTGCAGGTTGAGGGTGCGCTCGTTGGCGATGACGATGTCGAGCTTGCCGTCGCCGCTCAGCTCTGCCGCCGCCATCGATTCCGGCGTCTTCTGAATCGAGAAGACCGGGCCCGGGACAAAGCCGCCGTCACCGCGGCCGCCGAACGCCTGCATGGCGTCGCTGCTGGCGCTGGCGGAGTTGCGCGAGCGCCGCGGATCGGTGACGGTGATCGCCAGATCCATCTGACCGTTGCCGTCGAAATCGCCGGCCACCATCGTACGCGCGCGGCATGGCGCGCCGCCGGTGAAGAACGGACAGCCAATCGACAGGCTGGTCGGGGGCAGCAGCACGCCGTCGCCGCGGCTGAGCAGGACGTCGAGGTCGCTGTTGCCGGTGCCGCCCGCCGGGCGGTTCAACATGGCGAAGTCCGCGTTGCCGTCGTTGTTGAAATCGGCGACCACGAGGCTGCTCGGATTCTCACCGATGGTGTACTTCTGCGGCGTATCGAATTCCGGGAAGCCTTGCACGACGCGCTTCCACAGCACGACGCCGAGATCCTTCACGCGCGGTCCGCCGAGATTGAAGGTGACGATGTCGGGAGTGCCGTCGCCGTTCATATCGACCGCGCGGATATCTTGGGGCTGATCACCGGAGACGAAATCGCCGCCGCGGCGGAAGCGCGGCTGTGTGGCGTTGTCGTTCAGCAAGATGAAGACTTTGCTGACGCGGCTATCGGCAACGGCGAGATCGGGGCCACCGGACTTGTCCCAGTCGGCAATCGCGACGGCATAGGGGTTGCGGCTGTTCGGCACGGTGATGAGGTAGGGGTCTTGATACGTTCCGTCGCCCTTGCCGAGCAGGATCCAGACGCCTTGCGCCGCCTGATCGGCAATGACGACGTCGAGACGGTTGTCGCGGTTGAGATCGCCGAGCGCCACGCCGCGCAGCGTGTTGCCGAAGTGCACCACCCGGGCCGGCGAGAAGTGGGACGGCGTGTCAGCGGCGAGATAGGTGCTGACGTCTTTGCTTGACGGGCTGACGACGACGATGTCGGTGCGGCCGTCGTTGTCGAGGTCGCCCGCAGCCATGTACTCCGGCTTCGGCGAGACGTTGGTTGTCTCCGCTCCGACGAGATTGATCCCCGCTACGGCGGCCTGTGCCAACAGCAGCCCAGATGAGATCACGGCAAACGCAAGGCGTAGACGAACCATGCAAAACTCCCTCTGTGATATGTCGCAATGGGCCGGAACGTGGTGGTTCCGGGTGGGACGCAACGACTCGAACAATCTCTTTGCCCTCCCCGTTTGTCAAACGAATTACGCACGCGCCGTGCCGCGAGAAATCCCCTGTGCCGCAATGGCTTTACGCGTCTGCGGATCGTTGCGACTCTTGCAAACGGATCACCGTCTCCCTTGCATTGACGCGAGCGCCCGAGACGGCGAGAGAGAGCCCATGCGCTTTCCATCCGATCGCATCGAGCTGGTGCGCGGCGACATCACCGAGCAGCATACCGACGCCATCGTCAACGCGGCCAACACCAGTCTGCTCGGCGGCGGCGGCGTCGACGGCGCGATCCATCGCGCCGGCGGCACGGCGATTCTCGAAGCGTGCCGGCGGCTGCAGGGCTGCGCCACCGGCGACGCCAAGCTCACCGGCGGCGGGCGCCTGCCGGCTCGCCAGGTCATCCACACGGTCGGTCCGGTCTATCGCGACGGCCGTCATGGCGAGGCCGAGCTGCTCGCCAGCGCCTACCGCCGCAGCCTCGAGATCGCGACGGCCCACGGCATCGGCAGTGTCGCCTTCCCGTCGATCAGCACCGGCGCATACGGGTACCCCATCGGCGATGCGGCGCGCGTCGCATTGACCACCGTCGCCACCTACCTCAGCGAGCACGAGGACATCGCGCTGGTGCGCTTCGTCTTGTTCAGCGAAGCGGATCTGGCGGTGTACCGGGGCGCGTTGGCGCAGGTGTCAGGGGTCGGGGGTCAGGCGTGCGGCGGAAAGACCCCCTGAAACACGACGCTTAGACCGTCGCGACCGGCTCGACCTCGAAGCCCATGTCGCTGACCATGCGCTGCGCGGCATCGAACGCCTGTCCAGGCGTGGTCAGGTAACCGTCGACGAAAATCGAGTTCGCGGCGTGCAGCGCCAGCGGCCGGAACCAGCCGAGGTTGCCCTCGCCACCCCCGGCCATGCGAATCTCGGCGGCCGGATTGGTCAGGCGGAAGAGACACAAGGCGCGCAAACAATCGGTCGGTGTCAGCTCGCGCCGTTTGGCGAACGGCGTGCCCTCGATCGGAATCAGGAAGTTGACCGGTAGCGAGTCGACCTGCAGCTCACGCAGCGCAAAGGCGAGATCGATGATGTCGTCGTCCGTCTCGCCCATGCCGAGGATGCCACCGCAGCAGGTCGACAGGCCGGCGCGGCGTACGTTCTCCACCGTGCGAACGCGATCGGCGTAGGTGTGCGTCGTGCAAATGCTGCCGTGATGGCGCGCGCTGGTGTTCAGGTTGTGATTGACGAAATCGATGCCGGCGGCCTTCAGCGCGCGCGCTTGATCCTCTTCCATCAAGCCGGCGGAGACGCACAGCTCGATGTCGGGACGTTCCGCCTTGATCCGCCGCGCCGCGGCGCAGAAACGATCGATGTCGTTCGAGCTCGGGCCGCGCCCGCTGGTGACCATGCAAAAGCGGCGCGCGCCGGCCGCCGTGGCGCGGCGCGATCCCTCGAGCAACTGGTCGACCGAGTCGAGCCGGTAGCGCGGAATGTCGGCCTCCGAGACCGCCGACTGCGAGCAGTAGTGGCAGTCCTCAGGACACAGGCCGCTGCGCGCATTGCGCAACTGACAGAGCTTCACGCGCTTGCCCCAATGCCGCTCGCGCACCCGCGCAGTGGCACGCAGCAGCGCCGGCACGTCGTCGTCGGGTGCCTGCAGGACGCGTGCGGCGGCTGCGCGATCGAGCGCACCGCCCGCCAAGACCGAATCGGCCAGCCCCTCGGCCCAATGGTTCGCCTTCATCGCCGTCGCGCCTAACAGAAATCGCCCGGCGAGCACAGACGCCCGCGGTCGCGCTGGCATGACGATCGGGCGCAGCCCGCAGAGCGGCGGTGGCGCTGCGCGGTCTTCTGTGACGTGGTGGCTGGCTGAGATGGCGCTGGATGAGATCAGGCGATTGGTGCGTGGCGCGTTGGGCATCATGCCGACGCTCGATCTGCATGGCTTCGGCGTCAAAGCCGCGTTGCAGGAAACCGAGCGCTACTTGGCGGATGCGCAGGCGCACGGCCTCGGCTCGGTGAAGATCGTCACCGGCAAGGGCCACGGCAGCCCCGGCAAACGCGGCGTGTTGCGCGAGGTGGTGCCGAAATGGCTCGACACCGCCGGCCGCCCATATGTGCGACGCTGGGAGCGTTGCCCAGACGGATCGGGCGTCGACGGCGGCCTCATCGTCTGGGTCCGCCTTGAACCGGACGAAGAACAGCTCGAGTGAATGGCCGGCACCATTGCGTAGGAATTCGCTGAGCGCTCGGCCGTAGGCGTTCAGCCGGCAACCGGGATCGGTCGTCCGCTGGGTCCGTCAACGCTGGTCGCCGACCGGTTGAAGGCAAAGGGCTGCCCTAGCCGCGCAGCACCTGTCCCGTCTGTACACCGGTGAGCTCGCCGCGCTCGACGGCGACGCCACCATTGACGATCACCGCCTCGATGCCGTCGGCCTTGGTCACCAAGCGCGGCCCGCCGCCGGGCAAGTCGTAGACCAGGTTGGTCTCGCGATCGATGACCCGCGTCGCGTCGAACAATACGATGTCTGCGTAGTAGCCCTGGGTCAGGGTACCGCGCTCGCGGATGCCGAACAGCTCTGCCGGAACGGCGCTGAGCTTGCGCACGGCGCGCTCGATCGGCATCAGGCCGCGCTCGCGAATCCAGCGGCCGAGGAAATAGGTCGTGTAAGCGTGGTCGGCGAGCAGCGTCAGATGCGCCCCGGCGTCGGACAATCCGATCAGGTAGTTGTCGTCCAGCAGGGTCGGGCGCCGCTGCAGGTCGCCGGCCAGGCAGTAGCTGAACTCGGTGTGCAGGTCGTCCTCCAGCGCGATATCGAAGAACACCTCGAACGGATCGCCGCCGCGCGCGCTGGCGATCTCGGCGACGCTCTTGCCGATCAGCGGCTTGACCGCGGCCGACTCGGCCAGTTGGACCTTGACCCCGTCCCAGTCGCCTTTGAACAGGCGATAGCTTTCGATCTCACCAGTCACGTCGCGCTTGAATGCGGCGCGGAAGGCGGGGTCGCGCAACACCGCCGGTAGATCCTTTTTGTCGGCTTGCATGACGCGGCTCCAGCTCGGCAGCTGCTCGAAGATGCCCATGGCCGAGAGCTTGAAGTCGGTCATCGCCGGCCGGCAGCTGGTCTGCGGCAGCAGGCGCAGCCCTGCCTTGCGCGCCTCGTCCAGCTGCGCCGCCGCTTCCGCACGGATGGCTCCGAGAAAGCTGACCGGCCGGCCGCTGCGCCGCGCCGCTTCGATGCTGACGCTGACGTCGGTCAGATGCTTGGTGGTGATCTCGATCATGCCGCGGCCGAACTCGCGCAGCACGCCGGCCAACGCCAGGATTTCCTCGTCGTCTGCGCAGCGGCTCGGCACCGGCTTGCCGTCGCCGCCAAAGTGCGTCGGCGCCTGCGAGGTCGAGAAGCCGAGCGCACCGGCGCGCATGCCTTCGCGCAGCAATCCGGCCATGCGCTCGACTTCGTCCGGCGTCGCGGCGCGTTGCGCCGCGGCCTCGTCGAGCACGAAGTAGCGCAGCGCCGAATGGCCGACCATCGAGCCGACGTTGAGCACCGGCTGCATGGCGCCGACGGCATCGAGGTATTCGGGGAACGAGACCCAGTTCCAGGTGATGCCGCTGCGCAGCGCCGGCAGGCTCATGCCCTCGACGCGCTCCAACATGCGCATGATGCGCTCGCGGCCCTGCGGCTTGCACGGCGCCAACGTGAAGCCGCAGTTGCCCATCACGACGCTGGTGATGCCGTTCCAGCACGACGGCGTCAGCGCGTGATCCCAGCAGATCTGTGCGTCGTAGTGCGTGTGCGGATCGATGAAGCCCGGGCTGACGGCGAGGCCGCTGGCGTCGATCTCCCGCTTGCCGGCGCCGGCGCGGCCGCCGACCTGTGTCAGGCGATCGCCGTCGACCGCCACATCCCCGGTGACCGCCGGCGCTCCGCTGCCGTCGACGATCGTGCCGCCGCGAATGACCAGATCGTGTGTCATGCAAACTCTCCGCTGCGCCGCCATGCGTGGCGCGCCGACCCCGAACTTGTCAAACGTTCGTTTGTGTTTGTCGCCGATGGCGCGCCGCTTCAGCGCCCAAAGAGACTCGGCCACTGCGACGGGTGGTCGACCAGCACTTGTGCGCCGGCCTGACGCAGCTCTTCGACAGGGCGCAGCCCCCACGTACAGCCGACCGTGCGCGCGCCGAAGGCGCGACCGGTGTCGATATCGACCGCGCTGTCGCCGACCATCCACACGCGCTCGGCGGGACCGACGAGGTGTATGACGTGCGCGATGGTCGCCGGATCGGGCTTGGCGACCGGCAGCACGTCGCCGCCGACCACCGCGTCGAAACGGTCGCCTATGCCGAGCCCCTCGACTATCTGCGCGAGGAAACGGCCCGGTTTGTTGCTGAGAATTGCCAGCGTCGCGTCGGCCAGCCGGTCGAGCGCGCTCGCCACGCCCGCATAGAGCGTCGTCGTATCGAGACAACAGGCCGCATAGTGGAGCCGGAACGGCTCGAGCAGCGCCGTCGAATCGGCGGACGCGCCGGCGGCGTGGCGCAGCAAAGGCTGAATGCCGTGTCCAACCCAATTCCTGACGTCTTGCGCAGTGGCTGGCGGCAGTCCGGCGTCGCGCAATGTCCGGTTGAGCGCCGTCGCGATGTCGCGCCAGGTGTCGGCAAGGGTGCCGTCGAAGTCGAAGAGGATCAGGTCGCGATGCGGCATGTCAGACAGCCTATTCGCCGTCTTGGCAGCGCGAAAGGCAGTGCGGCAAGCAGCGTTTGACATAGGAAATTCACACTCATACGGTGGACGAATTCCGCCGAGTAGTATGCCGAATCAAACCATCGCGCCGGGGGGGCGCGACCTGTGCTCTCCCCTGCCTAACGCCGTCGGAGAGCACGAATGCTGACCGCGATTTTACGCCGCTCAGGCGCCTTCGCCTTGCTGACCGCGTTGCCGTTGCTGGCCGCTTGCGGCAACAACAACCATCACAAGTCCAACGCGACGCCGACGGCGACGCATGCCGCGCCGACCAGCACGGCGACGCACAGCGCTCCGACCAACACCGCGACCGCGGTGCCGCCGACGAGCACATCGACGAGCGCACCGACCTTCACGCCCACCGGCGGTGCAACGGTCACGGCGACGAGCGCACCGACCAATACGGTCGCACCGACCAACACCATCGCGCCGACCAATACGGTCGCACCCACCAATACCGTCGCGCCGACCAACACCTCGGCGCCGACCCACACGGCGACCAGCGCGCCGACGGGGACCGCGACGTCGGTCTTCACTCCGACCGGCATTCCGACGGGCACGGCAACTGCCACCTTCACGCCGACGGGTATTCCGACGGGCACCGCGGAAGCGACGTCGACGCCGACTGCGACGGGGATTCCGACCGGCACCGCAGCTGGCACCGCAACGCCGACGCCGACTGCCGCGCCGGAAGGCTTCCGCGACGTGGCACACGCCGCGCCGGCCAGCTTCTCGGCGCACGGCAGCGTCAACCAAGTGTACATCACCGGTGCGCAGCCCGGCACGCAGCTCGAGCTCGTGGGCGCCGACTTCTATGTGCAGCAGACGGGGCTCACCGATTCGCAGGGCGCGCTGATCTTCCGCAATGTCGAAGTCGGCGACGGCTATTACGTCGTCGGTGGCTACCCCGACGATCTGCGCGCGTCAGGCGCGTTGCAGGTCACCGCATTCGATGATCCGCCGCCGCAGGACTTCTACAGCAACCAGGTGTTGCACGCGGGCTATCAATACTTGACGACGCGCGACGGCACGACGTTGGCCATCAACGTCATCCTGCCGCCGGGTGCATCGCTCGACCAGGGACCGTGGCCGACGGTCATCGAGTACTCCGGGTACGATCCGTCGAATCCCGATTCCCCGCAGCCCAGCTCGCTGATCACCAGCGCGCTCGGCTACGTCGCCGTCGGCGTCAACATTCGCGGCACGGGCTGTTCGGGCGGCGCCTTTCAGTTCTTCGAGACCCTGCAGCTGACCGACGGCTACGATGCGATCGAGACGATCGCCGCGCAGTCCTGGGTGAAGGATCACAAGGTCGGCCTCGTCGGCCTGTCGTATCCAGGCATCTCGCAATTGTTCGTCTCGCAGTTGCAGCCGCCGTCACTGGAAGCCATCGCGCCGCTCTCGGTGATCTCCGACACGGGACGCGGCACGCTGTATCCGGGCGGCATCCTCAACAACGGCTTCGCCACCGATTGGGCGGCCGAGCGCAAGGCCGACGCGCAGCCGTTCGGCCAGGGCTATACGCACAAGCGCCGCGACAACGGCGATCAGATTTGCATCGACAACCAGCAGCTGCGCTACCAGTCGCCGGACATCCTGCAGATGATCGCCGACAATCAATTCTACGTCCCGGGCATCGCCGACGCCGCGGCGCCGGTGACCTTCGTGCACAAGATCAACGTGCCGGTCTTCCTCGCCGGCGCGTGGCAGGACGAACAAGTCGGCGGCTACTTCGCCACCATGCTCGATCAGTTCACCGGCACCGACAAGAAACACTTCACGCTGGTCAACGGTGGCCATACCGAGCCGCTGATTCCGCAGATCTTCCAGCGCTGGTTGGAGTTCTTGTCCTTCTACGTGCGCAAGGAAGTGCCGGTGACGCCGCCGCTGACGACGGTGATCCTCGGCGTGCTGCAGTCGGATATCTTCAACACCAACGAAATGTTGACCCTGCCGCCGGATCGCTTCACCGGGGTGAGCTATGCCGACGCGCTGGCGTCGTTCGAAGGCGAGCCAGAGGTCCGGGTGCTGTTCGAGAGCGGCGCGGGCCACGCCGAGCCCGGCTCGCCCTACGCGACGTTTGAACATTCCTTCAGCGCCTGGCCGGTTCCTGAGCAGCAGGCCACTGCATTCTACTTCGGCGCCGACGGCGCCTTGACCGATGCGCCGCCAACCGATTCGGGGATCGACTCGTTCCTCTACGATCCGTCCACCTCGCAGAACGTCGACTACGTCGGCGGCAGCGACGGCATCTGGTCGGCGCTGCCCAACTGGACGTGGCAGCCACTCACGGATGGCAAGGCCCTGGCCTACGCGACGGAACCGCTGCAGCAGGACACTGTGATCATCGGCAGCAGCAGTGTCGATCTGTGGCTGCGCGCCGACATCGCCGATGCCGATCTACAGGTCGCGATCACCGAAATCCGCCCCGACGGACAAGAGGTGTACGTCCAGAACGGCTGGTTGCGCGCCAGCCGGCGCAAGTTGGACGACACACTGTCGACCGAGCTGCGCCCGCTGCCGACGCACCGTGAAGCCGACGCGGCGCCGTTGCCGTCCGACGGCAGCTTCGTCCTTGTGCGTATCGAGGTCTTCCCCTTCGCGCACCCGTTCCGCGCCGGATCACGGATTCGCGTGTCCGTTTCAGCGCCCGGCGGCGACCGCCCGCTGTGGAAGTTCGACTCGCCGCAGATCGACGATCCGGCGACCATCGAGATCGCGCGCGATCCGGACCATCCGTCGCGCGTGGTGCTGCCGGTCATTCCGAACATCGCCGTCCCGCCGGGCCTGCCGCCGTGCCCGGGCCTGCGCGGCCAGCCGTGTCGCACCTACGTGGAGCTCAACGCTCCACAAAACTGATGTCCGCGCGGGGCCGGTTCGCTTGGACCGGCCCCGCGAGCTCTCGCCACCCCGGCGTCACTGACGACCGGGGCCGCCGCCGCACCGCTTGCCTCCGCGGCGCGCGGCGCTACCATGCGCCGCGGTGAAAGCGGTGGGGTCGGGGTCGGCATCGCGCCTGGCGCGGGCGCGACTACGCGGGGGGACCAAGCGGCGCGTCGTTCGGCCAAAGGCCGCTCCGCCCGATTGGCGCGACTGGGCCCTGGCGGCCGCCGAAGCGTCGGCGCTGTGCGGCGCCGGATTGATCGGCGTCATCGCCGCCCTCGGGCGCTTCGCCGAATGGTTCGTCGGCGCCGGTCTCTGGCGGCACCTGCTGCCTTTTGCCGCCGCGGTGCTCGGCCTCGGTGTCGCCACCGCCGCGCTGCTGTGGGTCTGGCTGCAAGTGCGCAGCGGACTGGTCCAGCGACTGCGCTGGGCGCCGCTCGCCTTGGCGCTGGCGGCCGCCGCCGGAGCGCTGTGGTTCGCGGTTCAACCGGTCTTCGTGCACGACGTGCAACAGCTGCAGGCCCTGGTCGGCGGACAAGCCGCGGCCGAACGCGCCGCGATCACGCATCAGGTGTTCGCCGCGTACCGGCGGAGCCCGCGCGGCGACGCGGAAAAAATGTTCGAGCGCGCGCGGCCGTTCGAAGCCGTCGTGCACGCTGCCGCCGACGCCTTCGCAATCGACGCGGATCTGCTGATGGGCCTGGCGGCCACCGAATCGTCCTTCCGGCCGCGCAGCAGCGGCGACGGCGGGCACGGATTGTTCCAGATCACCGCGACGCCGGCTGCCGCGCAGCGCGACGCCGCGCAAGCGCTCGCCGTCGCGCACCTCGATCTCGCCGACCCGCGGCACAATGCCTTCGCCGGTGCGGCGACGCTGCGCCACTATCTGGACCAGATGCAGGGCGATCTGTTTCTCGGACTGCTCGCCTATAACATCGGCCCGGCCAACGGCGGCCTGCGCGCCATCATGGATCAGTATGGCGCGCGCGATTTCGTCACCATCCAGCCGTATCTTCAGCAGCTGCCGCGCGACTATCCGATTCGCGTCCTCTCGGCCGCGCTCGCCTATCGCCTGTGGCGCAGCGAAGGCCGCCTGCCGCCGTACGAAGAGGGCAGCAACGCCGCGCACGTGCAGGCGATCGGCATTCCGGGCTTGTAGAGCGGCCCGCCGCATCGCACCGCGCGGCTACCCGACCGTGGCCAGCGTCGACCGTTGCGGCGCGAGGCCGGGCGCGCTGTAGGTGTAACGGGCCGCGTTTTGGACCGGCACCATCGGTCCGCTTTTGACTTTTGCTGCCGGGCTTCTCAGTTAGCCCCGGGGGAGACGACGAATATGACCAGCAGAACCCGCGGCGCGTGGCTGACCGCCTGCGCGATCCTCTTTGCCATTCTGGCCGTGTCGAATCTGCTCAAGCCGCTGCAACTCGGTGGTGCGCAGACCGGCTTCGTGTTTTTCGGCCATCGTTTGTCCGGTGCGGCGAACAGCATCGTCGGCCCGTTGTTCGGTGTCTTCCTCGCCATCTACGCGTTCGGCATCTGGACGATGCGGCGGTTCGCGCTGCCGATGGCGCACGCCTACGCGGCGTATGTCATCGTCAACCTGATCCTGTTCAGCTTTCAAGACGCGACGCCGAGCACACCCGGGCACGTCGCCTTCGGCATCGTCTATTCGACCATTGCCATCGGCGTGTCGCTGGGCGCCGCCGTCGCCATCACCAGACGCAAAGCCGAGCTCGGGTGAACGGGCCGCTCATGCGCCTGCTCCGCTTCCTGCTCTCGGCTCTATTCGTCTTGATCGGCGCCGCCGTCGCCGGCCTGGCCGGCGCGCTGCTGCTCGCCGCGCACGGCTACAACCTGCCGTTGCTACGCAGCGCCGTCGGCATGGTTGGACGCGCGGTGGCCGGGCAGCACACCGAGGCGATGGATCTGCACGTGCAGCTGTCGCCCGCCGCGCGCCGGCTCGCCGGCGAGGCACACCTCACCGTGCGCGCCGACGCCGGTCCGCGCCGCTACCTCTTCTTCGTGCTGAACGATGGCCTCCAGTTGCGCGGCGTGTGGCGTGCGGCGGCGGACGACACCCGCACGCCGCTGCATGTGCTGCGGCTCGGTCCGCTGGCGGTCGTGCTGCTCGACACGGCGCTCGCCGAGCACGACGCCGCCGAGATCAGCTTCGCCTACGACGGCACGCCGCGGCGGATCGGCATCGACGACACCAACCCTGCGCTGATCGATGCCGACGACGTCGGTCTGAGCCCGATCGATTTCTGGTATCCGGCCGACGTACAAGGCGACTTCTCGGTCACCGCGGAGATCGTCCTGCCGGCGGAGTTGACCTTGGCGCACAACGGTCGCGAGACGGCGCGCACGCTGGAGGGCAGCAGCGTGCGCGTCGCGCTGGCCAGCGATCGGCCGGTTGCCGGCTTGGCGCTGATCGCCGGGCGCTATGCGATGCACGAGCTCGAGCGCGACGGGCGGCACTACCGCGTTGCGCTGCCGGCCGACACCACACTCGATGCCGATCGCCTGCTGGCGGAGATGGCGACGGCCTATGCCGGGCTGACGACGCACTACGGAGCCTCGGGCTTTGCGCAATCGACTTTGGTCGTGCCGCGCGATCTGTCGCGTGCCTTCAACGACGGCAGCGGCTTGATCGCCATCGCGCCGCGCTATCTGCGCGACGGCCGCTACGGCTACGAGACCGTGGCGCACGAGCTGGCGCACGACTGGTGGGGCGCGACGGTCGGCGAGCGCTGGCTGACGCCGGGCAGCGGCGGCGAGTGGATCGTCGAAGGCTTCGCGCAACACGCCGCCTGGCGCGCCGTCGCCGAGCACTGCGGCGAGCCGGCGCTGGTGCACGCATTGGCGCGCAACAGCTTCGATCCCGATACGACCGGCGTGCTCGCCGAGATGTCCGTGGTCGACAACGGCAACGATCCACGCGCGCGCGCGACCATTTACGCGAAGGGCGGCTACGTCGCCTATATGCTGGCTCAGCAGCTCGGCGCCGACGCATTCGACAGCGCGGCGCGCGCCTTTCTCGAGCAGTACCGTTATCAGCCGGTCGGCGATGCGGAGCTGCAAACCGCCTTCGCGGCCTCGGCGCAGCGCGATCTCGAGCCGTTCTTCGCCACCTGGGTGCGCTCGACGGCCAGCCTCGATTTGGCGCTCGACGCGCAGGACGGCAATGCCGCCGTGCGCAACCTGCGCAGCGCAGCGCCACCGGCGACGCTGGCGCTCTGGCGCGTGGCCGCCGACGGCGGTGTCGAGCGCAGCGAGACCGCCGTCGGGCAGAGCGCGCCGCTCGGCGATGCAAAGCGCATCATCGTCGATCCGCTCGCTGCCACCGCCGACATGATCCGCTCGAACAACGTCGTGCCCCGGCAAGACGCGCCGCAGCGCGTCGCGCGCTCGGCGCGCGGCGAGATGCTGGTGGTCGAAGGCGAGCCGGTCGCTTGGGAACCGGCGACGCTGCGCATCGTCGATCCGGCCAACGGTAAGGCCCTGCATACGTGGTCGACCACCAGCGGCCTGGCCAGTGAGCCGGTGTGGAGCGCCGACGGGACGCGCGTGTTGATCGTCGAGAGCGCGCCGAAGGGCGGCCAGCCGACGCTCGCCGCGCTGAACGTCGCCGACGGTCGCCGCCAGGAGCTCGGCCATGACCTCGTCGCCGCCGGCGACGCCGACGGCACCATCGTCGCGCGCGGCGGCCAGCTCATTCGCCTGACCAAGAGCGGCGGCCAGGTGTTGATCACGCATCCGGACGCGCGCGTCATGGCGCCCCGCCCCGCGCCGCAGGGCGGCGCCATTGCCTATGCGGTGGTGCGTGGGGCGAGCATGGAATTGCGCCTGCTCGCCGCCGGCGCGCCGGACTCGCGCCTGCTCTTTACGTGGCCGGCGGGACCGGTGCGCTGGAGCTGGTCGGCGGATGCGACGCGCGTGTACGCCGTGCTCGCCGGCGATTGGGATTGGCAGCTGTGGGAAATTGCGCTCGAAGGCACGGCGCCGCGTCGCCTCGTGCACGAAGCGGCGCGCATCACCGACCTCGCCGTGGCGCCTCAGGGCGCCCGCGTCGCACTGGTCGCGCAAGCCGAGCTCGACGACCCCGACGACCGCGCCGAGATCTTCGTCATCGACGGCAGCGACTTCCGCCACTTCGAGCTGGCCGGTCGCAGCGCCCTCAGCGCCGCCTGGCTCGATGACGCCGCGCTGCTGGTGGTCACTGCCGACGCGACGGATGCGTCACTGCCGCGCGCCACGACGCTGCAACGCCTGCAGCTCGATGACGGTTCGCTGACCGCGTTTTGAGGCTGTCACGCTGTCAGGAAAACTTGCCCAAGCGGACGATGGCAGCCTGACAGCGCAACAGTCTTGCCGCTCCCTCAGGCCCCCTCGCGCTCGCGCGAGATCTCCAACGCTGGTGTCGGCGGCAGGTTGAGCACCTCGTTGGGAAACAAGTCGACGATGTCGTCGACGATATTGCGCATCGTCACCACGCCGGTGGGAAGACAGTTGTCGTCGACCAATGGGATACGGCGGAAGCCGCCGTCGTGCATGATGTTGAGCGCGTAGCCGATGCCGTCGTCCAACGTCAGGCATTCGGGATTGGCGGTCATCACCGCGCCGACCGGCGTGGCGTCGAGGTCGCTGCCGCGCGTGACGACCTTCCGCAGCACGTCGCGCTCGGTGAAGATGCCGACCAGGCGCCGCTGTGCGACGACCAACACGCAGCCGACGCGGTGCAGGTTCATGACGTCGACCGCCTCGCGGATCGACGCCGAGAGGCCGACCGATACCGGCGGCTTGAGCGTCGTCAGCGATCGAATCGGTCGCCCGGTGATCGCCGCGCCGAGCCGCGCCGCTTCGAGCGCGCGCTCCTCGGCGATCTCTTCTTCTTCGAGGATGCTGTAGTCGTCCATCGCCTCACCTCCCGGCAATCAACGACTCGTCCCGGCGCCGCTCCCCGTCCTCTGCGCATTGCCACACCCCGGGGCGCGAGCGAGCCTGGACGCGTTCAAGCACGCCGGCGCGTTGCGCGGCAAGGAATTTCTGCGCCGGTGACGAGAATCCCGACTGCTTGCCCGCCGCGTCGACCTGTATTTTCGGCTTCGACGCGACGGTGCTTGCGAGGCTGTTGCACCGCGGCACCGCCGGCTGCTCGCGTGGATCTTTCCCGATCGGTTTCGTTTTGCCGCGTCGCTGGATACAAAGCCGCGACATGACCGCCGTCGCTCCGGCCAAGAAGAAGGCGCCCGACATCGAGGTGCTGCGCTGCCTCGGCTGCGGCTGGATGTTGGCCTACGAGGTGACGGCGGGCCGCGTGCTCAATCCGGATTTGCACTGGACAGCGCGCCAAGACGGCCCCACGCGATACTTCCCGTGCCCCAATTGTCACGGGCGCAACGTCGTCGAAGAAGTCCAGGACGCCAAGGGCGCCGCGCGGCATGCGGTGACCCGCTTTGAGCCCAGCCCGAGCTGAGCCCATCCGACGCGCGGCCGGCGCGCGCCGCGTCGCCGCGCTGCACACGCCATGACAGACGAGGATCTCACGCTCATGCCCCGATCGGTGCGCGACAAGCTCGATCGCGTCGGCATCAAACTGCATCTAAAGGAGTGGGCGATGTTGTCGCTCGACGAGCGGCGCCGACTGGTCGAGGCGCCGTGCGATACCGCTGATGCGCAGCAACGCTATGCGGAGGCGCTCGACGCGTTGGTGCGGGCGCGCTGCGGCAAAGCGGCGGATCGGCTGCCAGCGCGAGGTGCGGCGTGAAGTCGATGGTGCGTATCGCCAACGCCAGCGGCTACTGGGGCGACGATCCCGAAGCGCTGCTGCGCCAGGTGACCGGCGGCCCGCTCGACTACGTCACCATGGACTTCCTCGCCGAGATCACGATGGTCATCCTGCAGCGCCAGCGCGCGCGCGATGCGAAGGCCGGTTTCGCCTACGATTTCATCGAGCATCTCAAGCTGGCGCTGCCGGCAATCGCGGAGCGCGGCGTGACGGTGATCGTCAACGCCGGCGGCATCAACCCCGCCGGCTGCGCCGAAGCCGTCGAGGCGCTGTGCAAACAAGCCGGCGTCTCGCTGCCGATCGGCGTGGTCAGCGGCGACGACCTGCTGCCGCGCCTCGACGCCTTGGAAAAGACCGGCGCCACGCTCGATCATATGGACGGCCAGCGCCGGTACGACGAGATTCGCGGTCGCGTCGTCGCCGCCAACGCCTACATCAGCGCGCGCCCGGTCGTAGCAGCGCTCGCCGGCGGGGCGCGTATCGTCATCACCGGGCGCACGACCGATGCGGCGCTGATCCTCGCGCCGCTCGTGCACGAGTTCGGCTGGGCCTGGGATGACTGGGACAGGCTCGCCGCCGGGATCGCGGCCGGGCACCTTCTCGAATGCGGCGCACAAGTGACGGGCGGCAATTTCACCGATTGGCAACGCATCCCGTCGATGCTCGACGTCGGCTATCCGATCGTGGAGGCCGACGCCGACGGTTCGTTCGTCGTCACCAAGCATCCGGGAACCGGCGGCTTGGTGTCGACGCGCACCGTTACCGAGCAGTTGCTGTACGAGATCGGCGATCCCCGCGCCTATCTCACGCCCGACGTCACCGCCGACTTCACCAGCCTGCGTCTGACGCAGGACGGCACGGATCGCGTGCGCGTCACCAATGCGCGCGGTCTGCCGCCACCGCCGACGCTCAAGGTCTCGATGGTCTATCGGCAAGGCTGGCGTGCCGTCGGCACGGTGTTGATCTCCGGTCCGAACGTCATCGCCAAAGGCGAGCGGCTGGCGCAGATGCTCTGGCACCGCGTCGGCACCGACTTCGCCGATCGCCGCGTCGACTTCATCGGCGCCAACGCCTGTTGGGGCGGCGCCGCCTCTGCGGAGCGCGAGCCGAACGAGATCATCTTTCGCGTCGGAGTCGCCGACACCGACCGGGCCAAACTCAAGCGCTTCGCCAACCATCTGCTCGGCTTTGCGCTGCAAGGCCCGCCCGGCCTGGGGATCTTCGGCGGCCGGCCGGAGGTACAGGAGGCGTTCGGGTTCTGGCCGGCGCTGGTGCCGCGCGAGCTCGTCGCAGCGCAGGTGACGGTGCGCCGCGACGGCGAAGAGACGCACCGTGAGGTCGCGCTGACGCTGCCGCACAGCACGCGCGCCGCGCGCGCGGCCGAGCCGCCCGCCGAGCGCACGGCGGCGCCGGGCGGGCGCACCAGTCGCGTGCAGCTCGGCACCATCGCGTACGCGCGCTCGGGCGACAAAGGCGACCACGCCAACGTCGGCGTCGCGGCGCGCTCGCCGGAGGCATACGCCTTTCTGCGCGAGGCGCTGACCGCCAAGCGCGTCCACGCGTTCTATCGCGATCGCGTCGGCGGACCGGTCGAGCGCTTCGAAGCGCCGAACCTGCTCGCCTTCAACTTCTTCCTGCGCCACGCCCTCGGCGGCGGCGGCACGTTGTCACTGCGCGTCGACCACCAGGGCAAGACCCTGGCGCAGGGCCTGCTGACGATGGACCTCGACGTTCCCGACGAAGTGCTGGCGTCGGTCGGCGCGTGACCAGGACAGGTGTTGCGGTGTCAGTGGCTGGTTTGTCAGGCGATGGCGCGAACCCAGCAACTTGCCGACGCAACAACCAACAACCTGGTTCCTAGTTCCAGCACAGCAGCGGCATGCCGCCTTCGCGCCAGCCGCAGGCGGGGCCGAAGCGTATGGCGGGCGGCTTCTGGTCGCGTTCGAGGCGCGCCAAATCGGCGCCCGGCGCGAGCGGCATCCAGGCCGGATTGTTGCGCACCAACAGTGTGAAGACGATCGCGATGATCGCCAGGCCGCCGAACACACCGGCGAGCACGATGATGATCGTCGTCGTATCGGTGCTGGCATGCGCTGGCGTTGGCTTCACGACCGTCACGGCGACGGTGAACGTGATGGCGACGAGCAACGTCGTCAGCGCTCTCATTAGACGCGGCATTCCGGTTCCCCCTGTCATGCGGGCGCGGAAGCTACTCCGCACCCGTGCGCTTGTCCATCGCCGATCGGTCTGGGACCTCAGCTCGGCACGGGTGCCGTCAGCAAGGCGATGTCGCTGTCCAAGGTAGCCCGGATGCGCCCGACGGTCGCGCGTCGTTCGCGTTCCTTGGTCAGGCGAAAGGCGGGATCCGGCAGCGCCGCCAGACGGGCCGCGTGGGCAAGCGCGGCGTCGAGCACCTCGCCGGACGCGACGACCTCGTCGAGATAGCCGGCGTCACGCGCCCCGTCGGGATCGAAGATGCGCGCCTGGCTGACCGCCTGCGTGAAGAAACGCGGCGCGACGCGGTCGCGCGCCAGCTCCAGGGCGAAGACCGGCAGCGGCAACTGAATCGCAACTTCGTTGAGGCCGATCTTGAACGCCCCGGCGGCGCCGACGCGCAGATCGGCGCTGCACAGCAGCACCGCCCCAGCGGCCAGGGCGTGCCCGGTACAGGCGATCACGACCGGACGCGGAAAGAGGTAGAGCCGCAGCGCCAGCTCCGCGCCTGATTTGACCAGCCCGAACAATGCCTCGGGACCGGATGTCATCACGCTCAAATCGAACCCGGCCGAAAACCGGCCAGGGCGCCCGCACAGGACGACTGCGCCGGCAGCCTCCTGCTCGGCGCGATCCAATGCCGCATTGGCCGCCGTCACCATCGCCGGAGACAGCGCGTTGGCCTTGCCGTCATCGAGCGTGATCAGTGCCACTGCAGCGTGCCGCTCGTAGCGAATCAACTCTGCCATCGGTCGGACCTCAGGACTTCAGAAAACCACAGATGAACACGAGCGCCCAAGAAAGAAACTCACCACGGAGACACAGAGGCACGGAGGTCCTTTCTAAAAGACCGGCTAGGAAATTTTTCTTCGTTTTCACTTCATCGCTAGTTCGGCTCGCGCATCTCCAGCTCTGTGTCTCTGTGCCTCTGTGGCGAAGCTTCTTCAGTGCGGGCGCCAGGGTAGGGGGATGGGGATCATCGAGCGGCTGGCGGCGACGCGCCAGGTGCCGTCCTCTCTCAGCAGCACGGCGGACACGAGCCCCTTGCGCGGCGGCAGCGGCTGACCGTTCGGGTCGAGCGCGTTGAGTACGATGTACGTCCCGTCGACCATCGCCACTTCGGCGCTGACGAACCACACCGAATCAATGGTGAGCTTGAGCGTGCTGTCTTTGAAAGCGGCTTCCTGCTCGGTGGCGAAGTGCTTCTCGACCTCATCGCGCCCCTTGGCGACCATGCCGTCGGGCTCGGTGACGTCGCCGTCGAGCGTCCAGAAGCTCGCCATCTTCTTCGCATCGTGCGCATTCCACGCCGCGGTAAACTCCGTGTAGAGCTGGCGGATCGCCGCGTCGTTGGCGAGGTCGGTGCGCGGCCCGCCGGCCCCCGGATGCACGCGCGGCGTATTGGTCTGCGCCGTCGCTGCACTTCCCATCATCAACACCGCCGCAACTAACAGAACCTTTTTCATGGCCCCCCCTCCGTCAGTCGGTCGATTGTCGCTGCACGGGCCAGCACGGCTCTCCCTACTGCCGCGCGCGCGCGGGGGTCAACCGAAGAACGTGTAAGCGCCGGTGGCTTTGCTCAACAAATGGCCCTCAGTCATCAGCGCTCAGCCTTCTGCTTAGAGTAACCTCGACAGACGCCACGGGCCTGCGCCCTGGCTGAACGCGCAGGCCGATTGCTGATCGCATGCTGAGGCACAGCCAGCGCCGCTCATTGACCGCCGGCCAACGCCGCCGCGAGCTTCGGTTTGTCGACCTCCATGGCCTGGCGCAGCGCCGCGAAGTGCCACGAGAACAGCGAATTTCGGTCGACGCCAGGCGCATCGGACGGCAGCGGCAGCATGCTGAAGGTAAAAATCCCGCCGTTCCCGTAGTCGAGCGTGGTGCTGTACATCGTCGCAATGCGCGACACCTCGCTGTGTAGGGTGTCGGTCCAGATCACCGCGCCGCTGGTCGTGTCGGTCAGCGTGAGCGCAACCGTCACTGCGGCGGTTTGCTTCTGCATGGGTAGTGCGAGCGGCCATAGCAATACGCCGGCGAATCCGAGACCGTATGATGTCGCCGTTTCCACCAACGGGCTGGCCTGCACCGCACCGGACAGAACAAAGCGATAGTCGGTCGTCGGACCTCCGCCTACGTACCTGACGTCCTGGAATAGTCCGCTGGCAGCGAGATCCTCGGCGATCGCGCGTGGAATGCTCACCGGATACTCGAACTCGCGTAGCGGCGGGGCGATAGGCCGGCGCGCCCCGGCCGATTTGATCTCGTCGCTCATCAACGCCACATCCTCGTCAAAGCGTTCGAATGGCAGGGAAACCCAAGGCAGCAAGGGGATGTAGGTCATGAACATCTTGCCTTGCGTGCTGTACTCGCGCGGCGGCCGAGCTTCGGTGAACTGCTGAACGGCGAGGGTGCCGCGCTGCCGCGACGGCACAAGCTGCGGACCGGGGCGATAGCCGGTCGTAAAGGTCGGCGTTACGCAGCCACTCGCCAACATTCCCACGGCGACAATCCACGACTTGCCGGCTTGCATTCTCTCCCTCCGGATAAAAGGACGAACGCGCGATATGCAGGCGCAATACAAGGCGAACGGTCGGCGTGTGCCGATCCCGGATCATCGCGATCAGCGCGCTGGCAGATAGCCCCGCGCCAGAGCGGTGTACGCCTCGACTTCCTCGATTACCCACTTCTTGTCGCGGCCGAGCTCGGCGGCCATCAGCTGAGCGGCAACCGGCGCCGCGTCGATCGAGGCGCGGGCGTCGAGCAACAAGCAGCGCGTGCGCCGCGCCAGCGCATCCTCGAGCGTGCGCGCCATCTCGTGACGCGCCGCCCAGGTGATCTGGCCTTTGTAATACGGCAGGCGTTTGTGCAGGCGCTCGCGGCGCGCCGCGCTTTCGTCGAGAAATGCCTGCACCTCGGCGGCGTCTGCGCCGTACATCTGCATGTGGCCCGCCTTCGGCAACGCCGGATCGGTGCGCGCCAGGCAGCCGTGCAGCTGGAGCTGTTCGGTGACACAGGGTCGTTCCGCCAAGCCGCCGACGGCGATCGCGTCGTTCACCGTGTCCTCGGCCATCTTGCGATACGTCGTCCACTTGCCGCCGACGATGGTCACCAGGCCGGACGGCGAGATGACCACCATGTGCTCGCGCGACATCGCCTTGGTCAGCACGCCGCTCTGATTCGGCTGCACCAGCGGGCGCAGACCGGCAAACCAGCTCAGCACGTCCTTCTCGGTCGGATCATGGCTGAGGTAGCGAGCGGCATTGCGCAAGATGAAGTGGACCTCTTCGGCCAGCGGGCGCGGCTCGACCGACGCCTCGGACACCGGCGTATCGGTGGTGCCGATCAGACAGCGATCGAGCCATGGAATGACGAACAGCACGCGCCCGTCGTCGGTCTGCGGCACCATGATCGCCGCGTTGCTGGGCTGGAAGCTGCGGTCGAGCACCAAATGGACGCCCTGGCTCGGCGCCACCATCGGCTCGGCGCCGGGCTCGTCGAGCCGCCGCACCTGATCGGTGAACACGCCGGTGGCATTGATCACCACCTTGGCATGCAGCTCGTAGGTCTTACCGGTCTCGCGGTCGACGGCGCTGACGCCGTTGACCGCACCGCCGCTCTTCAGCAGGCCGGTGACCGGCATGTAGTTGACCAGCACGGCGCCGTGATCGGCGGCGGTCAGCGCCAGCGCGAAGGCCAGGCGCGCATCGTCGAACTGCGCATCGTGGTACATCGCGCCGCCGATCAGGTTCTTGGTCTCGACGTTGGGGATGCGCTCGATGGTCTGCTTGCGGTTGAGGCGGCGCGACTTGGCGATCTTCAGCTTGCCGGCGAGCATGTCGTAGAGCTTGAAGCCGACGCCGTAGAACGGGCCCTCCCACCACTTGTAGCGCGGCACGACGAAGGCCAGGTCCTGCACCAGGTGCGCGGCGTTGCGACACAGCAAGCCGCGCTCGCGCAGCGCCTCGAGCACCAGCGAGACGTTGCCTTGCTTCAAATAACGCACACCGCCGTGCACCAGCTTGGTGCTGCGGCTCGAGGTCCCTTTGGCGAAATCGTACGCTTCGAGCAGCAGGGTGCGGTAGCCGCGCGTCTGCGCATCGACCGCGACGCCGAGGCCGCTGGCGCCACCGCCGATGACGATGACATCCCACGGCCCGTTCGCCAGCAGGCCGATCATGCGGTCGCGTTTCATGCGCGCCCGGCGGCCGCTGCGCGCGCCAGCCAATCGCCACTGGCTGATCGGCTATCGCCGGAGGCCCGGGCCGCGCGTGCGTCGCACTGATCGTCCGTCGCCGATGACCGAGGCATGCTCCTCTCCTATTCTAGGCGCCAGGCCAGAAGCGATATGCGGCCGCGCCCTGCGCTCGGCCAATCAGTGCGCGGCCCACAACGCATAGATTCCATCGCCCATGAACTGTACCGCCATGGCGACGAGGATCATGCCCATCAGGCGGCTGATGACGTTGACACCGGTGCGGCCGAGGGCGTGGATCAAGCGGTCGGAGTAGCGCAGGAAGGCCCAGCAGAGGCCCGTGTTGATGAGGATGCCGGCGACCAGCGCCAGCCAGTCGGTCCAATCCTGCGCCTGGTGATCGAAGACGATCACCGTGCTCATCGATCCGGCGCCGGCGAGGATCGGCGTGCCGATGGGAACCACGGCGATCTCGCGCCACTGCGCCGTCTCGGCGGCTTCGGCCGGCGTCGACTTGGCCGGGCTCACCTGCCCCTGCGTCATCGACAAGCCCATCAACAGAATCAGCAGCCCGCCGCCAACCTGAAACGCCGGCACGGTGATGCCGAAAAAGCCGAGCAGCTCCTCGCCGATGAGCAGCGCCAGCATCAGCGCCACCAGCACGGTCAACGCGGCGACGCGCGCGACGCGGCGGGTCGTCTCCTCCGCCGGTGCCGGCACCATGGCGAGGTACAGCGGCACCGCGTGCAGCGGGTTGAGAACGGAGAAAAGCGTGACGAAGAAGCTGAGCCCGAAACCGAGATCACTGACGGGCTGCATGCGGCGGCGCGCCCTCGCTCACGGCGCCAACAGTGCCGGATCGTAGTAGAAGCGCTCGCGCACGATCTTGCCGTTCTCGATCTCGTGCACCGCCACCTCGCGCAGCTCGACCAAGCGCCCACTGGCGGCCAGGGTCATGCGACCGTCCCACTCGATGACGATCGTGTTGCCATCCGCCGCGACGCCGCGCGGCAGGAAGACCCCGTCGGTGAACGCCTGCGCGAACGAGGCGAACTTCTCACGCAACGCCGCGACGCCGACACTGGGCGGATTGTTGGCTTCCGTCGATTCGACGTCGTCGGCATAGAGCGCGAACATCGCCGCTTCGTCATTCGACACCGTCGCGTCGACGATGCGCTGCGCCAGCTCGCGCAACGCAGCGTTCTTATCGGTGGTGACTGTCTTGGTGACGGTCTTGGTCACCGTCTTGGTCACCACCTTGGGCGCCGGCGCCTTGGCGACCGCCCTGGTGCGCGCCTGCTTCGCCGCGGGCTTCTTTGCGACCGCTTTCTTGGCGACCTTTTTAGCCGCCTTCTTTGCGATGACCTTCTTGACCTTCAACGCTTTGCCGCTGCGCATACCCATCGCCGTACCCTCCGCAGGAATGGCGCGGACCATGAACCGGCCGGCGCAGTGCGTCAAGCAACGGGGTGGTGCTGGGGTTCGGGGTTCGGGCACGAACATCCCGCCGCGTCGGTTCCCCCCCCAAGCCCGAACCCCGCCCCCATCCCCGGTCTTCTCACGGAGCCGGCAGCTCGAGCAGCTTCGCCAGCAAGCGCGTCACGGTGTTGTCGAGCTCGAAGTTGCGGCCGCCGGCCTCGTCGAGGGCGCCATAGGTCACCATCTGTTGAGCGATGCGGCACATGATGACGGCGAAGCGATAGCCGGCGAGCGCTTGATAGTAGTGCAGGTGCTTGACGGTGTGGCCGGTCAATTCCTGATAGCGATCGACGGTGGCTTCATAGCTTGGGAAGCCTTCCAAGCGGTCGACGCCGAGCCCTTCGCTGTGATGGCGGTCGAGAAAGATGGACCAACCCAGATCCATCTCGGGGCTGCCGAGCGTCACCATCTCCCAATCGAGCACGGCGGCCGGACGCGTGCCGTCGAAGATGATGTTGCCGATGCGCGCGTCGCCCCATGACAGCGCCGTCGGTTCGCCGCTCGGCCGATGGCGTTTCAACCAGTCGCGCGCCGCTTCGATCGTCGGCTGCGGGCGGCCGCCGCCGGCCCACGCGAGGAACTTGTCGTAGTAGGCGAGCTGCCAGTCGAGCGGCGTCTCGCCGAGCGCCGGTTTGGCGAGATCATCGAAGCCGAGGCGGCGCCAGTCGAGTCCGTGGATCGTCGCCAGCGTCTCGATGCCGCCCCACCAGATCGCGGCGCGCTCTTGCGGCGACGCTTCGGTCATCCAGCCGCCCGCGTGGTAAGGCGGGTTGTCGCTCGGCACGCGACCCGGCACCTGGCCCATGACGTAGAACGCGCCGCCGAGAATCTCGCGGTCAGCCGTCTCGATCCAGAACGTGCGCGGCACCGGCAGCTGCGTCACCGCCAACCGCTGCATGGTGCGAAATTGCAGCTCCAAGTCGTATTCCGGAAACACCGGCTCGCCCTTCGGCTCGATGCGCACCACCAGCGGCTCACGCTGCGCGGCGCCGTCGCGCGTGTACTCGAGATCGAAGAGCAGCGTCTCGTTGGAGAAGCCGGAGGTCTGCGGCGCCACCAGATCGGCAACGCGCACATCGCGCGCCTCGGGCAGCTGGCGCTGCAGCCACTTGATCAACTTGGCGCGGTCGGCATCGAGATCGCGTTGCCACATCGTCGGCATGGTCAGTCCTTTTTCAAAAAACGGAAGAATTCACCACGAAGGCCCGGAGACGCGGAGCGGAAATGAAACAGGTGGTCCGAACTGCGCGGACCATTGTGCGCGTTCCGTCTCCGTGCCTCGGTGCCTCTGTGGTGAATCCGGTCACACCAAACGCTTGAGCTTGTGCCAGACTTCGTCGATCGGTTCACGCAGGCCGCGCAAGAAAAGTCGGCGGTTCGTCGGTGCACGCCGTCGCTGCTGGGCGCGCGCGTACACGCGGCGATGCGTTGGTGCGCGGACTGGGCGTCAGGTATCAGGGATGAGGTCTCAGGAGATCCTCACTGCAAACCGCCTTCGACCCGACACCAAGCACCTGATACCGGACACCTTCTTCGGAGCCCTCATGTCTTCTCTCGCAGGCAAAGTCGCGCTGGTGACCGGCGCGGCGTCCGGCATCGGCGCGGCGACGCTGCGGCGTTTGGCGGCGGATGGCGCGGCGGTAGTGTGCGCCGACATCAACGACGGCGGTGGCGACGCGGTGGCCGCGCAGATCGTCGCGGACGGCGGGCGCGCCGCGTTCGTGCACTGCGACGTCGGCCAGCTGGCACAGGTCGAAGCCGCCGTCGGATTTGCGGTCGAGCGCTTCGGCGGCCTCGACATCATCCACAACAACGCCATCGCCAGCGGCGGCGGCTGGGTGCACGAGATCGAGCCGCAGATCTGGCACGGGAGTTTGGACGTGATGCTGCACGGCGTATTCTACGGGTGCCGCGCCGCCATCCCCGCCATGTTGCGGCGCGGCGGCGGCGCCATCGTCAGCACCGCCTCGATCGAAGCGTTCGGCGGCGAGATGATGGCGGCGCCGTACGCCACCGCCAAAGCCGCGGTGGTCAACCTGATGCGCAATGTCGCCATCGAGTACGGGCGCAAAGGCATCCGCGCCAACGCCGTCTGCCCAGGAATCGTCGACACGCCGCTGGCGCACCTGATGGAACAGTTCGCCGTGCGCTCGCGCGCCGAGATGGAACAGCTGTCGCCGCTCGGGCGCTACTTGCGCCCGGAAGAGATCGCCAACGTCGTGGCCTTCCTGGTCAGCGATCAAGCCTCTGGTATCAACGGTGCCGCCATCGTCGTCGACGGCGGGACCACCGCGATGCTGAACTTATCCGGGCACAAACCATATGAAGGATGAGCGAGACACGCAGTGTGCCGACGGACCGGACGCGCCCTGCGCGCCGCCCTACGGGATTCGGGGTTGGGGGTTTGGGGTTAGGAAGGATCTAAGACGCCTGACCTCGATCGCGCAGCGAATCGATCTTTTTCCTCCCCAACCGCGAACCCCCACCGAACCTCCATCTCGCCATCACTCCGTGCGGCGTGCCGGGGTGACGGCGCATACCTCAAGTGACCCACGGTATCCGCTGCCAGAACGTCGGCGGGTCGCTCGGCACTGCTTCCCAGCCCACACGCTGCTGCTGGCGCTCCTGTGCCTTACCGCCTGCAGCACCAAAGGGCCGCCGGTCAAAAGCGAGCGCGATCAGTTCGCCAACTTCACCAACTATCGTACGTTTGCGCTGCTGCCGCCGGGACGCGAACCGGATGCGAATCTATTCGGCACGCGCGGCCGCGAAGCGGTGAACTCGCAAATGTTGCTGAAGGGCTACACACCGGCCGACGGCGTTCCGGCGGATCTGTTGATCGGCATGATCGTAGAGGTCGACGAGAAGTTCACCGACTCGCTGCCGAAGTATTTTCACTACCAAGACGCCGGCGGGGACAAGTCGCTCTTTACGGCCTACGCGATCGGCTACGAAGAGGCGACGCTGAGCGTCGAGATCTTCGACGCGCGCACGCAGCGCCGTGTCTGGCACGGCAGCACGGATGTCGCCCTGACGGCGAAGCATCGCGCCGATCTTGCAGCCGCCGGCGTCGACAAGATGTTCAAGACCTTCCCCGCCATCGGGGGAATTCTGCCGCCCGAGGAGTGAGCTCGCGATGACGATGAACATGGCCGACATGTGGGAAGCCGTTGCCGACAACCTCGGCGACGCGCCGGCGCTGGTGCACGGCGATCACGTCCAGACGTTTCGCCAGTTCGACGAGCGCGCGGCGCGCCTGGCCGGCGCCTTGGCCGCCAACGGCATCGCCGCCGGCGGCAAGGTCGCGATGTACGTGTACAACTGCAACGAGTACCTCGACACCTGTTTCGCCGCCATGAAGCTGCGCGCGGTGCCGGTGAACGTCAACTATCGCTACCTGGCCGACGAGCTGCACTACTTGCTCGACAACGCCGACGCCGAGGCGCTGATCTACCACGGCGGGCTGGCCGAGCGCGTCGAGGCGGTGCGCGGTCGTCTGCCGAAACTGCGCCTGCTGCTGCAGGTCGCGACCACCGACGCCGACCGCGTGCCGTTGCTGCCGGGCGCGTTCGACTTCGACGCCTTCGTCGCCGCGCACGCCCCGGCGCCGCGTATCGCGCGCGCCGCGGACGACTTGATCTTCCTCTACACCGGCGGGACCACCGGCCTGCCGAAAGGCGTCATGTGGCGCCACAGCGATCTCTTCCGCGTCCTGTCGCAAAGCTACCAGGCGATCGGCGAAGTGCCGACGACGCCGGCCGAGACCGGCGCGCTGGCGCTGCGCATGCGCGAAGCCGGCGTGTCGGGCCCGCTGCTCGCCGCCGCGCCGCTCATGCACGGCATGGCCTGGTTCACGTCGATGGGCCGCGTCCTCACCGGCTCGACCGTCGTCAGCCTCACCAAGCGGTCGTTCGACGCGCACGAGCTCTGGCAACTGGTGCAGGAACATCGCGTCGCCATGTGCGTCATCGTCGGCGACGCCTTCGCCCGCCCGATGGTGCGCGCCTTGGAGGAGGCGGAGGCGCAGGGCAAGCCCTACGACATCTCCTCTCTGATGGCGGTGGTCTCCGGCGGCGTGATGTGGACGCCGCCCTACAAGCAGGCGTTTCTCGATCGCGGCGTGCCGATGCTCATCGACGGCCTCGGCTCCAGCGAAGCGACCGGCATCGGCATGATGATCTCGATGCAGGGCAGCGACCTGGCGACCGCCAAGTTCCAGCTCAACGCCAGCACGCGCGTGTTCACCGAGGACGGTCGCGCCGTCGCGCCCGGCTCGGGTGAGATCGGCTTGCTGTGCGTCGGCGCCGAGAGCGGCATTCCGATGGGCTACTACAAGGACGACACCAAGACCGCTGCAACCTTCAAGATGATCGACGGCGTGCGCTACTCGATCCCCGGCGACTGGGCGCGCATCGAAGTCGACGGCACCATCACGCTGCTCGGGCGCGGCTCGGTGTGCATCAACACCGGCGGCGAGAAAGTCTTCCCCGAAGAGGTCGAGGAAGTCGTCAAGCTGCATCCGGCGGTCGAAGACTGCACCGTGGTCGGCGTAGCGGATGACAAGTGGGGCGAGCGCATCGTCGCCGTCGTCGCCTTCAACGCCGGCCGCTCGGCCAGCGAAGGCGAGATCATCGCCACTGCCCGCGAGAAGTTGGCGGCATACAAAGCGCCGAAGCAGGTGGTCGTGGTCGAGCGCATCGTGCGCAGCCCGGCCGGCAAGGCCGACTACCGCTGGGCGAAAGAGACCGCAGCCCGCGCCGGAGAGGCCTAACGGCCCGAGCGGCGCGCACGCCTCGGCACGCGGCAGCTCGCTCGCGCCGATCATCTCGTTCGCCTTGACTGACAGGGAGTTCGTCGTTTCCGGTTTGCGGACGAGCGGGTGAACAGGCCCCGGACGATCGAGCGCGCGCGGCACGCGCAGCGTTCATCTGCACACCGGCGCATAGAGGGTGCACGCATGAGAGTAAGCGGTTCGATATTGCTGCTGGGCTGGGTCGCGCTGGCGACGACGCTCCGGCCAACCGTGCGCGCCTTGGCCGACGATCAGCCGCAAGTGCCGCCGTATTTCTCGGCTGCGAACGGCGACAAGACGCTGTGGCCGGATCCGACCGGCGGCAACGCCGGCGTGCGCGCAGTGCCGGGTCGCGGCGGCGACATCCCGGCGCGGCTGGAGATCGGCGACCTGTACGATCGCGTCGCGCACAACGTGTTCTCGATCAACGTCGTCTGGACGTTGGTCACCGGCTTTCTCGTCATGTTCATGCAGGCCGGCTTCATGTTCCTCGAGACCGGCCTAATCCGCGCCAAGAACGCGGCGCACACGGCCGGCATGAACTTCATGATCTACCCGCTCGGCTGCCTGGCGTTCTGGAGCTACGGATTCGCCATCGGCTGGGGCAATTGGTGGAACGGCCCAGTCGCGCCCGGCTGGTATGCCTCGCTCGGTCCCGGCTTGTCCGTGCTCAACCAAGGCCTCTCGATCGGCGGCTGGGGCATTTTCGGATTGAAAGGATTTTTCCTCACCGCGTCGGTCGGCGACGTCAGCGTGATGGCGTTGTTCTTCTTCATGATGATGTTCATGGACACCGCCGCCACCATTCCGACCGGGGCGATGGCCGAGCGCTGGGCATGGAAGAACTTCATGCTCTACGGGCTATGGGTAGCACTGCCGTATTGTCTGTACGCCCACTGGGTGTGGGGCGGCGGCTGGCTGGCGCAAACCGGCGTGCGTCTCGGGCTCGGGCACGGCGCGGTCGACTTCGCCGGCTCGGGCGTCGTGCACGCGATGGGCGGCGCGATCGCCCTGGCCGGCGCGCTCTGCATCGGTCCGCGCATCGGCAAATTCGTCAACGGCAAGCCGCAGGCGATTCCGGGACACAACATTCCCATGGTGGTGCTCGGCACCTTCATCCTCGCCTTCGGTTGGTTCGGCTTTAACCCCGGCTCGACGCTCGCCGGCACCGATCTGCGCATCAGCTACGTCGTCGTGAACACCATGCTCGCCAGCGTCGCCGCAACGTTCGGCGCCTATCTGGCGCTGCAGGCAAAAGGTCTCAAGCCCGATCCGACCATGCTGTGCAACGGCCTGCTCGCCGGCCTGGTGGCGATCACCGCGCCGTGCGCCTTCGTCAATCCGAGCGGCGCCATCGCGATCGGCTTGATCGCCGGCATGCTGGTGATCTTCAGCGTATTCTTCTTCGAGAACCGCGGCGTCGATGATCCGTGCGGCGCCATCTCGGTACATGGCACCAACGGCCTGTGGGGCCTGCTGTCGCTCGGCATCTTCGCCACCGGCGAGTACGGCGCCGGGTGGAACGGCGTCGTGCGTCAGGACATGGTCGCCGCCTACGGTTCGGACGGCGTGCGCGGCCTGCTCTACGGCGACGCGTCGCAATTCGCGGCGCAGCTGTTGAGCTGCGTCGTCGTCGCGCTGTTCGGCTTCGCCATGGCGTACGGCTGGTTCAAGCTGAGCGACCGGATCACGCCGCTGCGCGTCGATTCCGAGACCGAGCGCGAAGGCCTCGACGGTCCCGAGATGGGCGCCATCGCCTATCCGGACTTCCCGGTGCACGTCAGCGGCAAGCGCGCAGCCGGCTGAACGCGGCCGGCACAATTTGGGGAAAGCGGAAAGCTGAAGTCACGAGCGAAGCGTGGTTCAGCTTTCAGCTTCCGGCCTTCCGCCTTCCGCTTTCCAACCCCAACGCCGCGCGCAGCAACGCCTGCGTGTACTCGGCCTGTGGTGCGTTGAAGATGCGCTCCGCCGGGCCCTCTTCGACGACGACGCCGTCCTTCAACACCGCGACGCGGTGGCTCATCGCTTTCACGACTCGCAGGTCGTGGCTGATGAACAGGTAGGCCATCGCGTGTCGCGTTTGCAGCGCGCGCAGCAGGTCGACGATCTGCGCCTGCACCGAGACGTCCAACGCCGACGTCGGCTCGTCGAGGATCACCAGACGCGGCTGCAGCACGATGGCGCGCGCGATGGCGATGCGCTGGCGCTGGCCGCCGCTGAACTCGTGCGGATAGCGGTGGCGTGCCTCCGGCTCGAGGCCGACCTCGCGCAGCGCTTCGACGATGCGCGCCTCGCGCTCGGCCGGCGTCGCGCCGATGCGATGCACGCGCAATCCTTCCTCGACGATCTGGCCGACGGAGAGGCGCGGGCTGAGCGAGCCGTACGGATCCTGGAAGACGATTTGCGCCGCGCGCCGCAAGGGCCGCAACGCGTCGCCACGCAGCGCGGCGACGTCGCGGCCGTCGAGCTCGATGACGCCGCGGCTGTCGATCAAGCGCAACACGGCGAGGCCGAGCGTGGTCTTGCCGGAGCCGCTCTCGCCGACCACGCCGAGCGTTTCGCCGGCATGCAGCGTGAATGAGACGCCGTCGACCGCGCGCACATGGTCGACGGTGCGGCGCAGGACGCCGGCCTTGATCGGATACCAGACGCGCAGATCGGCGACCCGTAGCAACGTCGGCGCAGCGGACGCGATCGGCGCCGGCGCGCCGGCCGGCTGCGCCGCCAGCAGGCGTTGTGTGTACGGATGCTGGGGCGCGCGAAAGACGGCGTCGACGGGGCCTTGTTCGACGATCATGCCGTGCTGCATGACGCAGACGCGGTCGGCGATGGCGCGCACGATGCCGAGGTCGTGCGTGATGAACAACATCGCCATGCCGAGGCGCTGCTGCAGCTCCTGCAGCAGCGCCAGCAATTGCGCCTGGATGGTCACGTCGACGGCGGTGGTCGGCTCGTCGGCGATCAGCAGATCGGGCTCGTTCGCCAACGCCATGGCGATCATGACGCGCTGGCGCTGGCCGCCGGAGAGCTCGTGCGGATAGGCGCCGAGGCGGCGCTCCGGATTGGTCAGCCCGACGACGCGCAGCAGCTCGACAACCCGTGCGCGCACCGCGCCGGCGTCGAGGCCGCGATGCACCGCCAGCACCTCGCCGACCTGGCGCTCGATGCTGTGCAGCGGATTGAGCGACGTCATCGGTTCCTGAAAAATCATGCCGATGCGATCGCCGCGGATGCGGCGCAGCGTCGCGCCATCGGCGCCGACCAGCTCGACGTCTTGATAGCGGATGCGGCCACCCGGATGGCTGGCGTTCGGGTACGGCAGCAACTGTAGGATCGACAGCGCGGTGACCGACTTTCCCGAGCCGCTCTCGCCGACCAGCGCCACCGTCTCGCCGCGCGCGACGCTGAACGACACGCCGCGCACGGCATCCACTGCGCCAGGGCCGCGGCCGAAGCGCACGCGCAGATCGTCGACGCGCAGCAGCGCGCCGGCGGGAGTCTCGAGCGCCGCCGTGCCGACCGCGGCGCGCGACACGGGCTGCGCATCACTCGCCTTGCCGGGCTCGGGCGGTAGCGGTGCGACCAGCGTCTTGCGCGGATCGAAGGCGTCGCGCACCGCTTCGCCGATGAACACCAGCAGCGTCAGCATCAGCGCGATGACGACGAATCCGGTGATGCCGAGCCACGGGGCGCGCAGGTTGTTCTTGCCTTGCAGCAACAGCTCGCCGAGCGATGGCGAGCCGGGCGGCAGGCCGAAGCCGAGAAAATCGAGCGCGGTCAGCGTCGTCACCGCGCCGCTGGTGACGAACGGCAAGTAGGTCAGCGCCGCGGTCATGGCGTTGGGCAGCAAGTGCCTGCGCATGATCGCCGTATCGCCGACGCCGAGCGCGCGCGCGGCGCGCACGTAGTCGAAGTTGCGCGCGCGCAGGAACTCGGCGCGCACGACGCCGACCAGCGTCATCCAGGTGAACAGCAGCATCAGGCCGAGCAGCCACCAGAAATTCGGCGTGACGATGCTGGCCAGGATGATCAGCAGGAACAGGGTCGGCATGCCCGACCAGATCTCGATGACCCGCTGCAGCAGCAGGTCGACCCAGCCGCCGAAGTAGCCCTGCACGGCGCCGGCGGCGATGCCGATCAACGAGCTGAGCAACGTCAGGATCAGCCCGAACAGAACCGAGATTCGGTAGCCGTAGATGAGCCGCGCCACCACGTCGCGCGCCTGATCGTCGGTGCCGAGCCAGTTGCGCCAGCTTGGTGGCGACGGTGCCGGGCCCGGCAAGTCGCGGATGACGGTGTCGTAGCTGTACGGAATCGGCGGCCAGATCATCCACCCTTTGGCGTCGATCAGCTCGCGCACCTCGGCGTCGCGGTAGTCGGTCTCGGTCTCGAGAAAGCCGCCGAAGTCGGTCTCGGGATACGCGACGAAGATCGGGAAGTAGAAGCGGCCGTCGTAGCGCAGCAGCAGTGGCTTGTCGTTGGCGATCAGGTCGGCGCCCAAGCTGAGCGCCAGCAGCGCGGTGAAGATCCACAGCGACCACCAGCCGCGCCGATTGCCGCGCAGGTTGTCCAGCCGGCGCTGATTGAGCGGACTCAACTGAATTCACCACGGAGACACGGACGCACGGAGATGATCGCAGAGTCTGTAGGAAGATATTCTCCTGTCGACCGCTGTGCCTCTGTGCCTGCGTGGTGAATCCGCTTCATCGGCGCTCGAAGTCGATGCGCGGATCGACCAGCACGTAGGTCAGGTCTTCGATCAGCTTGATGACCAGCCCGAGCAGCGTGAACATGTACAGCGTGCCGAACATCACCGGGTAGTCGCGCTGCACGGTGGCTTGAAAGCCGAGCAGTCCGAGGCCGTCGATCGAGAAGATCACCTCGATCAGCAGCGCGCCGGTGAACAAGATGCCGATCAGCGCCGACGGGATGCCGCTGATGACGATCAGCATCGCATTGCGGAACACGTGGCGGTAGAGCACGCGCGCCTCGCTCAAGCCCTTGGCGCGCGCGGTCAGCACGTATTGTTGGTTGATCTGATCGAGGAAGGAGTTCTTGGTCAGCAGCGTCAGGCTGGCGAAGCTGCCGATGGTCAGCGACAGCACCGGCAGCGCCAGATGCCAGAAGTAGTCGGTGACCTTGTGCAGCGTATCGAGCTGCGCCCAGTTGTCCGACACCAGGCCGCGCAGCGGAAACCACTGCAGGTAGCTGCCGCCGGCGAACAGCACAATCAGCAGGATGGCGAACAGAAAGCTCGGGATCGCGGTGCCGATGATGACGGCGGTCGACGTCCAGACGTCGAAGCGCGAGCCGTCGCGCACCGCCTTGGCGATGCCGAGCGGGATCGAAATGAAATACATCAGCAGCGTCGTCCACAAGCCGAGCGAGATCGACACCGGCAAGCGGTCGAGAATGAGCTGCATCACCGAACGGCTGCGAAAGAAGCTCTCGCCGAAATCGAACGCCAGATAGTGCTTCATCATCAGCACGAAGCGCTCCGACGGCGGCTTGTCGAAGCCGAACTGGTGCTCGAGATCTTTCACCAGTTGCGGATCGAGACCCTGCGCGCCGCGGTAGCGGCCGGCGCTGCTGCCGCCGCTACTGCCGCTGATCTCGCCGCTTCCGCCGCTGACCCGCGCCGTGGCGGACACTGCCGTTCCTTGCAGCTGCGCAAGGATCTGCTCGACCGGTCCACCCGGCGCCGCGTTGGCGATGACGAAGTTGAGCACCATGATGCCGAATAGCGTCGGCACCATGAGCAGGATGCGGCGGATGACGTAGGCGCCCATCGTCGCAGCAGTAGACTCAACGCACAGGCGCGACGGCGTGCGGATGAGCGATGGCCATCCGTCTTTGAAGGCTTCGCGCCTCCGCGCCTTCGCGTTGCGCGAATCGCCTCACGTCTTCACTTCCGCGCCGCCGCCAGTGCCGCGGCCTTGGCGGGATCGATCCACCAGGTATCGATCTGCACGCCCTGCACCGGGATGACGTCGGGGCGGCCGAACTTGTCCCAATAGGCGATGCGGTCGTAGGCGATGTACCAGTTCGGGATGACGTAGAAGTTCCACTGCAGAACGCGATCGAGCGCGTGCACGCGCGCCACCAGGCTGGCGCGATCGGGCGCGGCAACCACCTGTTCGACGAGCGCATCAATGACCGGATCCTTGATGCCGATCGAGTTGCGGCTGCCCGGCTGATCGGCGCTGGCCGATCCCCAGTAGGTGCGCTGCTCGTTGCCCGGCGACAGCGTCTCCAGCCAGCGATCGATGACGACGTCGAAATCGTAATCGTCCATGCGCTTCTTGAACTGCGACGTATCGACGGTGCGCACGCGCGCGGTGACGCCGAGGCGTTCGAGGTTCTTCACGAACGGCAGCGTGATGCGCTCGTACACCGGATCGAGCAGCAGGATTTCGAACTCGAACGGCTGGCCCTGCGCATTGACCAACTTCTTCGAGCTCGGGTCGATGTTCCAGCCGGCCGCCTTCAGCAGCTCGACCGCCTTGCGCAGGTTGTCGCGCATGTTGCCCGAGCCGTCGGTCATCGGCGGCTGATACTCGGTGGTGAAGACTTCGTCCGGGACCTTGCCGCGGAACGGTTCGAGCGCCGCCAGCTCGGCGCCCTGCGGCACGCCGTTCGCCGCCAGCTCGGAATTGTCGAAGTAGCTGCGGTTGCGGGTGTATTGGCCGTAGAAGAGCGTGCGGTTCGACCACTCGAAATCGAGCGCGTAGCCGAGCGCCTGGCGCACGCGGCGATCCTGGAACAGCGGCCGGCGCGTATTGAACGCGTAGCCCTGCATGCCGGTCGGGTTGCCGTTCTTGAACTCGCCCTTGATCAGCTGCCCGTTGCGCACCGCCGGCACGTCGTAGGCCGTCGCCCATTCCTTCGACGACGCTTCCGGATGCACGTCGTAGGCGCCCGCCTTCAGCGCCTCCAGCTCGACGGTCATGTCGCGGTAGTAGTCGTGACGAATGGTGTCGAAGTTGTCGCGCCCGCGGTTCACCGCCAGGTCCTTGCCCCAGTAGTCGGGCACGCGCTCGTAAATGGACCAACGACCCGGCTCGAATTTGCCGATCTTGTATGCGGCGCTGCCGAGCGGCGGCTCGAGCGTCGAGGCCTCGAAGTCGCGACCTTCCCAGTAGTGCTTCGGCAGCACCGGCAACTGCCCGACGATCAGCGGCAGCTCGCGGTTCTCGCCCGGCTTGAAGGTGAACTTCACGGTGCGCTCGCCGATCTTCTCCACCTTGGCGACGTTGGCGTAATAGGCGCGGTAGAATGGTCGCCCCTTGGTGCGCAATGTCTCGAACGTCCAGATCACATCGTCGGCGCTGATCGGCTGGCCGTCGTGCCAGCGCGCCTGCGGGCGCAGCGTGAACGCCACCCATGAGCGGTCGGCCGGTGTTTCGACCGTCTCGGCCAGCAAACCGTACTCGCTGAACGGCTCGTCGGCGGACGCCACCAGCAGCGTCTCGTAGATGCGCCCCGCACCGTCGTCGGGATTGCCCTTTATGATGAACGGATTGAAGCTGTCGAAGCCGCCGACGCCGCCCAGGCGCAGCTCGCCGCCCTTTGGGGCATCGGGATTGGCGTAGTCGAAGTGCGTGAAGTCGGGCCCGTACTTCAGATCGCCGTGCATGGCGATGCCGTGGGCCTTGATCGTGTCGTCGGCCGGGGCGACGGCGGGTGCGAGCAACAGAACGGCGAGCAACAGGGTGCGCATGGCCCGCCAATCTACGGGGTTCGATCGGGGTTGACCACTGAATGATGGAGCCCGAATTGCCAGTCGCCAAAATGGTCTGGCGCGCGACTCCGGTTTCCAAATGGTCGTAGCGTGGGACTCCAGTCCCGCGCTCCAGCTCGTCGACCCGAGATCCGGTTCCAATGGTCGTAGCGTGGGACTCCAGTCCCGTGCTCCAGCTCGGCGACCCGAAATGCTGAGAGAAAGTCTGCCGACCGTCGTCGACGGTTCGACGAATTGAATGGGCGCAGACGAGGCGACGGTACGATGCTCATCAGCGAGGTGAATCGCCGAACTGGAGCGCGGGACCGGAGTCCCACGCTACGACTGTTCGACGTGAATCGCCGGACTGGAGCGCGGGACGGGAGTCCCACGCTACGACTGTTCGAGGTGAATCGCCGAACTGGAGCGCGGGACCGGAGTCCCACGCTACGACTGTTCGGCGTGAATCCCCGGACTGGAGCGCGAGACTGGAGTCCCACACGCCACACCATTTGAGCGGGCCTGGAGTCTCGCGCCGCCAGCGTATTTATAAGAGCGGTGACGACGCCCGAGCTCGACGCAATTCGCGCCACGATGCGCCACTACTGGGGCTTCGACCAGTTTCGCCCGCTGCAGGAAGAAGCGATCGGCGCCGGCTTGGCGCGACGCGACGCGCTGGTGGTGATGCCGACCGGCGGCGGCAAGTCGCTATGCTACCAGATACCGCCGGCCGTGACCGGTCGCACCGACGTGGTCATCTCGCCACTCATCGCGTTGATGAAGGATCAGGTCGACGGCTTGCGCGAGAACGGCTACCCGGCCGCGGCGTTGCACAGCGGCATGGACTTCGACGAGATCCGCGCCGTCGAGCAAGGGCTCGCCGACGGCCGCTGGCGCTTGTTGTTCGTCGCGCCGGAGCGCTTGCTCGCAGCGCGCTTCCTCAACTGGGTCGAGCGCGCCGGCGTGCGCGATTTCGCCGTCGACGAGGCGCATTGCATCAGCCAATGGGGACACGACTTCCGTCCCGAGTACCGCCAGCTCGCCGAGCTCAAGACGCGCTTCGGCGATGCCAGCCTGCGCGCCTTCACCGCCACGGCAACCGATCGCGTGCGCGCCGACATCGCGGCACAGCTGCGTTTGGTCGATCCGCTGCAGCTCGTCGGACGCTTCGACCGGCCGAATCTGACCTACCGCGTCGTGCCGCGCAGCGATGTGCAACGGCAGGTCTTGGACGTCTTGCGCCGCCATACCGGCGAAGCCGCGATCGTCTACTGTCTGGCGCGGCGCGACACCGAGACGCTGGCGGCGGCGCTGGCGGCGGCGGGCTTGCGCGCCGCACACTACCACGCCGGCATGGAGGCGGGCCCGCGCCATCGCACCCAGGAAGCGTTTGCCGACGAGAAGCTCGACGTCGTCGTCGCCACTGTCGCCTTCGGCATGGGCATCGATCGCAGCGACGTGCGTTGCGTCATTCACGCCGCGCTGCCCAAGTCGATAGAGCACTACCAACAGGAGACCGGGCGCGCCGGGCGCGACGGCCTCGAAGCCGAATGCGTGTTGCTCTACTCGGGCAGCGACGTCATCCGCCTGGAGCGCCTGCTCGAACGCAGCGCCGCCGAGGCGGCGGGACGCCGCGCCGAGGCCGGCGATGCAACCCCGCTCGATGAGGCCGGACTGGAAGCCGGACGCGGGCTGCTGCGCCAGATGCAGCGCTTCGCCTCCGGCATGGCCTGCCGGCACAGGGCGCTGTCGGAGTACTTCGGTCAGACCTATGAGCGCGACGGCTGCGGCGCGTGCGATGTTTGCCTCAACGAGGTCGAAGGCGTCAGCGACGGCAGTGTCACGGCGCAGAAGATCCTCTCCGCCGTCGCACGCGCCGAAGGGTTCGGCGTCACGCACATCGTCGACATCCTGGTCGGTGCCGACACCGAGCGCGTGCGCAATCGCAACCACGCGCAGCTCAGCACGTACGGCCTGCTCAAAAACCTGTCGCGCAGCGGCGTCACCGCCATGGTGCACCAGCTGCTCGATCAGCACGTGCTGGAGCGCACGCCGGGCGATCGCCCGGTGCTGCGTCTGAACGCCGCGTCGTGGGAAGTCATGCGCGGCCAGCGTCCGGTGCAGCTCGTACAGCCGACCGCGAAGGCCAGCGCCGCCGCGACACGCTTCGACGGCGCCTCATGGGATGGCGTCGACCGCGACCTGTTCGACGATCTGCGCAGCTTGCGCCGCGAGCTCGCCGACGCGCGCGGCGTGCCGCCGTACATCATCTTCAACGACGCGACGCTGCGCGATCTGGCGCGCCGCCGGCCGATGTCGCTCGACGACTTCGCCCACGCCTACGGCGTCGGCGACCGCAAGCTGCAGGATCTCGGCCCAGTCTTCATCGAGCGCATCAAGGCCTGGTCCGCGCGCTAGGGCCGCGCGGCCGCCGGCAGACGCGCAATTCAGGAATCGGCGAGGCGACGCGCCTCTTTGCCGACTTCGTCGATGCGCTCGCGCGTGCTGCTGAGCGTCGGCAGGTGCTGCGCCAGGGCCGCGGCCTCGGCTTCCTCGGCGAGAAAGTTCGTCTCGACGCGAATGCGCTCCTGCTCGCTCTGCGCCGCCCGCGCGATGTCGGCGAGGCGGCTGTCGAGCACGCCGCGCACGCTCTGCTCGGCCTGCTTGACCGCTTGCTCGTACCAGGCGGTCTGCGCCGCTTGCGCGCCGGTGATGCCGCTGCGCTCCAGCGTCGCCAGGCCGGGCAGGTACCAGCGCTTCCAGACGGCGCGGCGCAGCACGCGGACGCTGCCCGTGCGGGCGCGGTCGAGGCGCTCCGGCGGCGCCAGCGCCGCGGGGCGCACGTCCGGATGGTCTGCCGCCGGCGGCGCCACGACGGTGCCGAACTTCTTGGCTGCGTCGCGCAACGCGTCGGCCGCCGTGCGGTTGGCGGCGGCGCTGGCGCTGCCGAACGCCTCGGCGGCGCTGGTCACCGCCGCTTCGAGTTGGTCCGCCTGGCCACTGCGCACCCAGGCTCGACGCGCCGCGCGCACCGCCTTTTGCAGCGCGTCGGCCTGCTGCGCGACGGTGCTGGCGCGCTGTTGCCCGGCGGCCGCGGCCGCGGCTTGAAAGTCGGTGAACTGCCCGCGCGCCGCGGCGACCTTCGCATCGGCGCTGGCCTGCGCCTTGTTCAGGCGCTCGCGAATGCCACCGAGGCGCGCGTCGAGCCCGCCGCGCCGCTGCGCCAGCAGATCCTGCGCTTGCTCGATCCAGCCCACGGCGCGCTTGCCGGCCTCGCGCAAGGCTGCCACCTGACGCTTCTCCGACGATGCGAAACGCGCCAGCGCGGACGTGAACTGCGGTAAGCCGCTCGCCTGCAGCGCCGCATTGTCGCCCGCCGCGGTGGCGCGCGTCGCAGCGCGCCCATCGAGCAGATAGAGCTCGTGCGCGCCGGCGACGTCGGCGCGCAAGGTCGCGGCGTGCCGCTCGCGCTCCTCGGCGCTCAGCTCGGCGCAGTGCGCATCGAGATTCCACACCACGAACAGCTTGCCGATGTGGCCCTGCAGGCTGCTGACCAGCGAGCGCGTCGCCTGCGTGTACAGCCCCGGATAGCGCACCACCAAGACCACCGCGTCGAGCGAGCGCAACGCTTCGGCGCTGATGGCGTCGTAGCGCTCGTCGCTGCCGACGCCGGGCGTGTCAACCAGATCGACCTGCCCGCCGAGTTGCAACAGGTCCGCCTCGGTCTCGACGGTCACTTCGTGCGCATCGCGCACGCCGGTGCGCATGATCTGCGCCAGCTCAGCCAAGGTCTCGACGCGATGCGCGCCGACCTGCCACACCGTGCGCGTGCCATAGGTCACGCGTAGCGGCACCGAGGTGAGCGGATCGAAGGCGACCGGCGACAACTCCTTGCCGGCGAGCGCGTTGAGCAGCGTCGATTTGCCGGCCTTGACCTCACCGTAGATGGCGATGCGCACGCGCCGGCGCGCGAACTCGGCCAGCAGGCCGTCGAGATCGCCGATGCGGCCTTTTGGCAACAGCGCGGCGTGCGGCTCGAGCGCATGGCGCGTCTCGATCAACGCCTCGTTGAGACTGGTCGCCAAGACGCCATAAGCGCGGCGTACCGCGTCGTCGGTTGTAGCCATGTTGCTGCGTTCCTCCGTCATCCGCTGCGATGCAATCCGGCAGCTTTACGGACTGGCGCGCCGCGCTGCAACTCGCCATCGACGCATTGCCGGCGGCGCGCGGCTCGGCTAAGCGCGCCGCCAGCATGGCCGCGTCACCGGTTGCGCCGAGTCGCGCAGCGCGCCTCGCCGTCGCGTTCGCGGCCGAGCAGCGCGTCGGCTTACGCCTGTCGGCGCGCGTGCGGGTTGCGGTCGTCGCGGTGCTGGCGTTGTGGGTGTGGGTCGAGAATCCGCTGCCGCGCCTGCCCATGCTCTGGGGATACCTGAGCGCCTTCGCGATTCTCGGCTACGCGCCGCTGTGGGTGCGCAGCCGCGTCGGGCGGTACTGCTTGCCGCTGGTCGACCAGATCCTGCTCGGCTGCGCGATCTTCATTCCCAGCCCCTCCGATCCCGATCTGCCGCTGCAGATGGCGCTGCGCTACGGCAACGAAAGCTTCGTCTTCGTGCTGATCGTCGCCTCCGTATTCACCTACTCGCCGGCCATGGTGCTGTGGACCGGCGTCTGCGCGGCGCTGGTGTGGTCGGCGGCGACACTGTGGCTGCTGTGGCAGCCCGACGCCGTCGTCACCTGGTCGACGACATTCTGGGGGCACTTGCCGCACGACAGGCTGGTCGCCGCGATGCTCGATCCGCACCGCGTCAACCCGGGCCTGTGGGGACGGCTGGTCGTGCTGTTCCTGGTCACCTCCGCGGCGCTGGCGGTGTTCGTGCATCGCGCGCGACGCTTGGTCGAGCGGCAAGCCGACGCGGCGCGCGAGCGCGCCAATTTGTCGCGCTACTTCTCGCCCAACCAGGTCGAGGAGCTGGCGCAAAGCGACACGCCACTCGGGGCGACGCGCCAACAGACGATCGCGGTCCTGTTCGGCGATCTCGTCGGCTTCACCGCGTTAGCCGAATCGCTGCGCCCGGACGACGTGATCGCGCTGCTGCGCGCCTTTCACGGCCGCATGCAGGACGCGGTGTTCGCGCACGGCGGAACTGTCGACAAGTACGTCGGCGACGCCATCATGGCGACCTTCGGGACGCCGCGGCCTGGACCGACCGACGCGACGCAGGCGCTGCGCTGCGCCGCCGCCATGCGCGACAGCGTCGCCGGCTGGAACGTCGAGCGCGCCGCACGCGGCGAGGTCGCGTTGCAGCTCGGCATCGGCGCGCACTACGGACCGGTGGTGCTCGGCAACATCGGCGGCTCGTCGCGGCTGGAGTTCGCCGCCATCGGCGATACGGTCAACGTCGCCAGTCGCCTCGAACGGCTGACGCGTTCGCTCGGCGTCACCGTGGTCGTCAGCGACGCGCTCATCGCGGCCGTGCGACGCGAAGGCGACGGCGATATCGAGACGCTGCTGTCCGCCTTCAGCCCCGCCGCGCAACAAGCCCTGCGCGGTCGCAACGAGAGCGTCGCCGTGTGGGTGGCCGCGTAGCGCACGCGCGCCGCGAACATCGGTAATGCGCAGGGTGCGTCAGACCGGCTTGCGCTCGGCGTAGGTCGCGGCGCCGCGCGTCCAGTCGGGGCCGTTGCCCCAGTGGCGGCGTGTCATCTTGCGGCGGTGGTCGCGGTCGAATTGCTTGCGCGCCGCTTCGTACTCTTCGGTCGCTTGCGTCGCCTTCGGCACCGCCCAGAAATCCTCTTCGCGCTGCCAGCGCCCGTCGCCGGCGTAGTCCAGGATGGTGATGCCAGGAAAATCGATCACGCCGGCGCCGCTCGGATGGTCGCGGCGGTTCTGCATGTAGACGAAGACGCGGCCCGACTCGGGATCGACCGAGTGCCATTCGTACGCAGTGTAGATCTCGCCGTACTGCGCCATGATCGGTTTGATCCAGGC
>Ga0265339_10000078_pt1 | contig 83767 bp, 71 predicted proteins | sample 4CB219metaG_FD_202085 | JGI IMG/M metagenome (GOLD analysis project Ga0265339, IMG submission 202085) | Rhizosphere microbial communities from Carex aquatilis grown in University of Washington, Seatle, WA, United States - 4-CB2-19 metaG | ecosystem: Host-associated > Plants > Roots >... | reverse complement strand
GCGGGGGGGGGGTGGGGGGGCGCGGGCGGGGGGGGGGGGGGGGGGGGCCCCCTCACCGCGATTCTGAGCCTAGCGGCGACGCCCCCTCACCCCGACCCTCTCCCCGCATGCGGGGAGAGGGAGACGAGCGGCGGGAGCGAGACACAGGAGCCGACCATGACCATCGAGGCCGTCGATTACACGACCAAGATTCCCAACAACGTCAACCTCGCCGAGGACCGGCAGGTGCTGCGTGCGCTGGAGAGCTGGCATCCGGGCTACATCGACTGGTGGAAGGACATGGGGCCGGAGGGCTTCCAGCAGGCGCTCGTCTACCTGCGCACCGCCGTCTCGGTCGATCCCAAAGGCTGGGCCAAATTCGATTACGTCAAGATGCCCGACTACCGCTGGGGCATTCTGCTGGCGCCGAAGGAGGAAGGCCGTACTATTCCGTTCGGCCGCCACTGCGGCGAGCCGGTCTGGCAGGACATACCGGGCGAATACCGCGCCATGCTGCGGCGCCTCGTCGTCATCCAGGGCGACACCGAGCCGGCCTCGGTCGAGCAGCAGCGCCACCTCGGCAAGACCGCGCCGTCGCTCTACGACCTGCGCAACGTGTTTCAGGTCAACGTCGAGGAGGGCCGCCACCTGTGGGCGATGGTCTACATTCTGCAGAAGTATTTCGGCCGCGACGGCCGCGATGAGGCGGCGCAGCTGTTGCAGCGCCGCTCCGGCGATCCCGACAAGCCGCGCATGCTCGGCGCCTTCAACGAAGCGACGCCGGATTGGCTATCGTTCCACATGTTCACGTTCTTCACCGACCGTGACGGCAAGATGCAGCTCGAAAGCCTGGCGCAATCCGGCTTCGATCCGCTGTCGCGAACCTGCCGCTTCATGCTGACCGAAGAGGCGCACCACATGTTCGTCGGCGAGACCGGCGTCGGGCGCACCATCCAGCGCACCTGCGAGGCGATGAAGGAAGCCGGCATCGACGACCCGAACGATGTGGAAAAGATTCGCGCGCTCGGCGTGATCGACCTGCCGACCATGCAGCGCAAGCTGAACCTGCACTACACGCTGTCGCTCGATCTGTTTGGCTCCGAGGTTTCGACTAACGCAGCGAATACTTTTACCGCGGGCCTCAAGGGGCGTTTCCAGGAGACCAAGATCCAGGACGATCATCGGCTCGAGAACGCGACCTATCCGGTGCTCAAGCTGGTCGACGGCGAGATTAAGCGCGTCGATGAGCCGGCGCTCACCGCCATCAACATGCGGCTCCGCGACGACTACACGGCGGATTGTCAGCGCGGCATCGACCGCTGGAACAAGATCATCGACAAGACCGGCGTTGTCTTCAAACTCGAGCTGCCGCATGTCGGCTTCCACCGTCACATCGGCGAGTTCAAGGACGTGCAGGTTTCGCCTCACGGCAAACTGCTGGACGCAGCGGCGTGGGAGCGCGACAAAGGCCAGTGGCTGCCATCGAAGGACGACGGCGATTTTATCGCCAGCCTGATGAAGCCCGTGACCGAGCCCGGTCAGTTCGCCAGTTGGATCGCTCCGCCGCGCGTCGGCATCGACAACAAGCCGGGCGATTTCGAATATGTGAAAATCGCGGCGTAGCGCTTTTTCCGTCATCCTGAGGCGGCCGCGAAGCGGCCCTCGAAGGATGCGGCCGAGGCGCTCTGGCCGTCGTCCTTCGAGGCTCGCTTTGCTCGCGCCTCAGGATGACGGACCAAAAGGCTCTGCCAGCGGCCCTTCGCGCAGCCGCGACAGATCGAAGCGGTCGATTTCCCTGAGGAGCTCGATGAACGCCGTGGCGCCGTGTTCGAGCGCGGCTTCACCCTTGGCGGCAGTGGCGAGCGTGGCATCGCCCACCGCGCCGCTCGGATTGAGGTCCTGCGTCATCCAGGCAAAACCGGCCGGCCGGTAGGCGCCGAGCCATTTGAACTCACGCGCCATCGCGATCGTCGTCGGCGTCGCGTTCGGCGCGTGATCCATGCGCACGGTCTCGGCCTTTCCCGCCAGCATCAGCGAGGTTTCGATATCGCCGCCGTGGATGCCGTGTTTTTTCTCCTCCGCCGTGAAAGTGCCGTCCGGATAGCCGAAGCGGTGCCAGCCGACCGTGACTGCCAGCATGCCGAGCCGCGCGCGCAGGTCGCGCGCCACCGATTCCATGGCGGCCACATTGCCGCCATGGCTCGTTACCAGCACGAGCTTGCGCACGCCGGCGCGCGCCAGGCTTTCGCCGAGCTCGGTCCAGGTCGCCATCGCGGTCGCAGCGGAAAGCGTGAGCGTGCCGGGAAACGACAGATGCTCGGCTGAGACGCCGATCCGCTGCACGGGCAGGAACGTCACCGGCAGGTCGGCGGGCAATAGCCCCTGTACCCGCGCCAGATAGGCTTCGGCGATATAGGTATCGACGCCGAGCGGCAGGTGCGGGCCGTGTTGCTCCACGGCGGCAAGCGGCAGCACCGCGATCCAGCGCACGGTCGCGCTGGCCGCCCCGGCAACGTCTTGCCAGGTCATGTCCATCCAATTGCGCCGGGGTAGCGTCATCCGCGTCACTCGCCAATCGTCGCCGTATCTAGCATTTTTCTTCGAGCATGATCTTTCCCGAAAACCGGTATCCACTTTTCGGGATCATGCTCTATTGTCGCGTCGCCGCCGCCAAGGAGCAACCGATGCCGTCCGCCGTAACGCGCCGATCCCTCTTGAGCCTCGCAGCCGGGGCCGCCGTCGCGCCCGCATCGGCGCAAGGACCGGCAAAAGGCCTCGACAAGGTGTCGTTCGGCACCAACTGGGTGGCCGAGGCCGAGCACGGCGGCTTCTACCAGGCACTGGCCGATGGCACGTACCGTAAATACGGCCTCGACGTCACCATCGTGCCGGGCGGCCCGAACGTGAACAACCGCATCCTGTTGGCAGTCGGCAAGATCGACTTTTTCCTCTCGGCCAACACCCTGCAGGGCTTCGACGCGGTTGAAAACAACATTCCGGTGATCGAGGTTGCGGCGCTGTTTCAGAAGGACCCGCAGGTGCTGATCGCGCACCCGGATCAGGGTATCAAAAAATTCACCGACCTGAAGAACCTGACGCTGTTCATCTCCAAAGAGGGCATGACCAGCTATTTCCAGTGGCTCAAGTCGGATTACGGCTTCAAGGAATCTCAGGTCAAACCCTATACCTTCAACCCGCAGCCGTTCCTTGCCGACTTAAAGAGCGCGATGCAGGGCTATGTGACCTCGGAGCCGTTCGCCATCGAAAAGGCGGCGCATTTCAAGCCGGAGGTCTTTCTGCTCGCCGATCAAGGTTTCTCGGCCTATTCGACCTTGATCGAGACTCACCGTGATCTGGTCGACAAGAAGCCGGAATTGGTGCAGCGCTTTGTCGATGCCTCGATTATCGGCTGGTACAACTACGTCTACCATGACAACAGCGCCGGCAACGCGCTGATCAAGAAACAGAACCCCGAAATGAACGACGACTTGCTCGCCTATTCGGTCGCCAAGATGAAGCAATACGGCATTGTCGACTCCGGCGATACGCTCAACCTTGGCGTCGGCGCGATGACGGACGCACGCATGAAAAGCTTCTTCGACCAGATGGTGCATGCCGGCGTCGCCAAGGCCGGTCTCGACTATCGCAAATGCTACACGCTGCAATTCGTCAACAAGAAAGTCGGGCTGGATTTGCGGCCGAAATGACCTCGTCATTGCGAGGAACGAAGTGACGAAGCAATCCAGTTCTGACCCACCGCACTGCGCGCCGCCCCTGGATTGCTTCGCGGAGCCTGTCATCGGACTGCGCGACTTCGCGCGGGTCCGTTGGCTCGTAATGACGATGTAAGGCCATGGTCTGCAATGATCATCCGTCAACAAAAGGAGCTATTTGTCTTGCGAGTCTTCCTCCTCTCTCTGCTGTTCGCCATGATCTGCGCGAGCGCCGTGCCGGCCGCGGAGAGCTATCCGTCGCGCCCCGTTCGATTGATCGTGCCGTTTCCGGCCGGCGGCATCGCCGATCTATCCGGCCGGCTGATCGCTCAAGGATTGCAGGAGAAATTCAAGCAGCCATTTGTGGTCGAGAACAAACCCGGCGGTCAGGGCGTGATCGGCTTCCACGACATGATGAAGGCGGCGCCCGACGGCTACACGCTGATGATGGGGACCGTCGGCTCGGTCGTGATCAACATCGTGATGGATCCGCATCCGCCGTTCGATCCGCTGCACGATCTTGCGCCGATCGCCAACGCTGCCGAATACGCGACCGCGCTTGTGGTCAACAATTCAATGCCGGTGAATACCGTCAAGGACTTCGTCGACTACGCCAAGGCGCATCCCGGCAAGCTCACGTTCGGTTCGACCGGCGTTGGCGCGCTCGATTACACCGCGGCGCAACTGCTGATGAAGGAGGCCGGCATCAACATGCTGCATGTCCCCTTCAAGGGCGGCCCCGAAGCCCTCAACAGCCTGATGGGTGGATCGATCGATTCGATCGTTGAAGTCTTTCCGGTCGTCATGGGTCAGATCAAGGGGCATTCGATCAAAGGGCTGGCGGTGACCAGTCCGTACCGGCAGCCGACGCTGCCCGATCTGCCGACCTTCAAGGAAGCGGGCTTCCCCGGGGTCGTCCTGACCGGATGGCTGGGACTTTATGGGCCGCCGAAGATGCCGGAAGACATCCGCCAAATGCTTGGCAAGGCCGTCGTCGATGTCGTCAAACAGCCGGTGATGGCGCAACGCTTCCGCGCCATCGGCTTTGAGCCGACCGGTCAGGACGCCAATGCGTTTGCCGCCTATCATGCCGCCGAAGTGACTCGCTGGAAGAAATTTACCAGCGAGATCGGCATGCACAAATAGGAGAGCGACGATCCCGCCGGCGACACATTCCTCCGGACCTTCGCTGGTCGCGTTGCGCGGCATCGGCAAGACGTTCCCCAACGGTACGCTGGCGGTCAACGGCCTCGATTTAGACGTGCGGCAGGGCGAATTCCTGTCGCTGCTCGGGCCGTCGGGCTGTGGCAAGTCGACGGCGCTGCGCATCATCGCGGGATTGAGCGAGCCGACGCAGGGCCGGGTGGAATGGGCAACGGGGGCGCAGATCCGGAGCGGCCTTATCGGCTTTGTGTTTCAGGAGCCGACGCTGATGCCATGGACCACCGTGTTCAACAATGTGCGGCTGCCGCTCAAGCTTGCCGGCGTCGCGGCCGACAAGGCGCGGGGGCGCGTCGATGCCGCGCTTGAGCGCGTTGGTCTGCGGGATTTCAGCTCGGTATATCCGCGCGAACTGTCGGGCGGCATGCGCATGCGCGTCTCGATCGCCCGCGCGCTTGTCACCGAGCCCGAACTGCTGCTGATGGACGAGCCGTTCGCCGCGCTTGATGAGATCACGCGTTTCAAGCTCAACGATGATCTTCTGACGATGTGGCGGGGGCTCGGCACCACAGTGGTATTTGTCACCCACTCGGTATTCGAGTCGGTGTATCTGTCGAGCCGCATCGCCGTGATGGCATCCCGCCCGGGCCGTGTGTTCACCGAGTTGGTCATTGACGCGACCTATCCGCGCGGCGGCGATTTTCGGACCTCGCCCGAATACGTGGCGTTGTGTCGCCGCACCTCGGATGCGCTGGCGAACGCCATGGCGGCGGGAGGTGAGCCATGAACCTGGAAGCTTCCGCTCGCGAACGTCGCGAGCGCGCGTTGCGCGTGGCCTTGCCGGTCATCGTTGCGGCGTTCATCATCGCAATCTGGGCGGCGGCAGTGTGGTTCTGGCAGATCAAGCCCTATGTGCTGCCGTCTCCGAGCCTCGTTGTACAGACGCTGGTGACGGACCGGTCCTTGCTGTTGCAGTCGCTGTTGGTAACGCTGGTCACTACCGTCGAGGGCTTTGTGTTGGCCACGCTCGGCGGCTTTATCCTCGCCGTGCTGTTCGACCTGTCGCGCTTGGTCGAATATTCGCTTTATCCCTATGCGGTGATCCTGCAGGTAACGCCGGTGATTGCCATCGCGCCGCTGCTGCTGGTCTACATGCCGCAGCCAACAGCGGTGCTGGTCTGCGCCTGGATCGTGGCGTTCTTTCCGGTGCTGGCCAACACGACGCTGGGCCTGCGTTCGGTCGATCGCAATCTGGCCGACCTGTTCGCGCTTTACGGCGCCTCGCCCGCGCGGGTGATGTGGGACCTGAAACTACCCGCTTCGCTGCCCTATATGCTGGGCGGCCTGCGCATCGCCGGCGGCTTGTCGCTCGTGGGCGCGGTGGCGGCCGAGATCGCGGCCGGTTCGGGCGGCGCCGGGTCCGGCCTCGCCTTTCGGATCATGGAAGCGCAGTACCGCCTCAACATTCCGCGCATGTTCGCGGCGCTGCTGCTGCTTTGCGTCGCCGGCCTAGTGATTTTTTATCTGCTCGCGCTGGTCAATTACCTGGCGCTGCGGCGTTGGCACGAAAGCGCGCTTGATCGCGAGCGATAAAGGTCACGCCGCCGGCAGGCTCATCGCCAGCACTCGCGCCACATGCAGTGCCTCGCGCCCCGCGCCGTCACGGATTTGCTGCCGGCATGAGGTGCCGTCGGCGACGATGAGCGCGTCTGGCCCCGCCTTGCGCACTGCGGGCAAGAGCGACAACTCGCCCATCGCATAGGACACGTCGACCGTGTCGGCCGCATAGCCGAACGCGCCGGCCATGCCGCAGCAGCTCGACTCGATTGTTTCGACGGCGAGTTCGGGCACGAGCCGCAATGTCGCTTCGACGGCTGACATGGCGTCGAAAGATTTCTGATGACAATGCCCGTGGAGCAACGCCTGTTTCTTCAGCGGCGCAAGCCGCAATGTCAGTCGGCCTGCCTTGGCTTCGTTGGCGAGGAATTCCTCAAACAAAACGGCACGTTCGGAGACTTGCCGCGCCGTATCGGTTTTGATCAGTGCCGGAATTTCGTCGCGGAAGCCGAAAAGGCAGCTTGGCTCAAGTCCGATAACGGGCATCCCCTGCGCCACGAAAGGCGCGAGCGCGGCAAGCGTTCGCTCCGCTTCGTGCCGCGCCTCGTCTGTTTTGCCGATCGACAAAAATGTGCGGCCGCAGCACAGCGGCCGACCGCCATCGGCCGGTGCGGGGAAATGAACTCGACAGTTCGCCGCCTCCAGAACCGCGCGCGCCGCATCGATATTTTCGCGCTCGAAATAGCGGTTGAAGGTGTCGGCGAACAGAACGACGTCGCGGCCCGCTGCGCCGTCATGCCCGGACTTGTTCCGGGCATCCACGTCTTTCGTTGCTGCGGCGATCGAAGACGTGGATCGCCGGGTCAAGCCCGGCCATGACGGTGTTTTTGGGTCGCGAAAATAATTCGATCGCCACTTTGGCAGGCTGCGGCGCGCGCTGAATCCGGCGATGGCTTCGGATAGCTTCGCCGCGCCTGGCAGCCGGTCGCGCAAATTCATCAGCCACGGCACCTTCGCCGCGTAGGACGCGTAACGCGGCAGATAGCCGACCAGCCGCTCGTGCAGCATCAGCCCGCGCTGCGCTGCACGCGCCGCCAAAACTTCGATCTTCATGCGCGCCATGTCGACGCCGGTCGGACACTCGCGGCGGCAGGCCTTGCAGGAGACGCAGAGTTTGAGCGTCTCCGCCATCTCATCGGACGTGAATGCATCGGGGCCGAGCTGGCCGGTGATGGCAAGCCGCAGCGTATTGGCGCGGCCGCGGGTGACATCGCGTTCGTCGCGGGTGACGCGATAGCTCGGGCACATGACGCCGCCCGAGAGTGCGCGGCAGGCGCCGTTGTTGTTGCACATCTCGACCGCGCCCTGAAAACCGCCGCCGGCGCCCGGATAGGCCGACCAATCGAGCGCGGTTGTGATCTCGTCGGCGTGGTAGTCGGGGCCGTAGCGAAAGTTGCCGCGGTCGTCGAATTTCGGCGCGCGAACGATTTTTCCCGGATTGAACAGGCCGTGCGGGTCAAAACGGTCCTTCACCTCCTCGAACGCGTGCACCAACTCGGCGCCGAACATCTTTTCATGAAATTCCGAGCGCACAATGCCGTCGCCGTGCTCGCCGGAATGTGAGCCCTTGTATTCGCGCACCATCGCGAACGCTTCCTCGGCAATGGCGCGCATCGCCCGCACGTCCTTGTCGAGGCGCAGATTAAGCACCGGGCGCACATGCAGGCAGCCGACGGCGGCGTGCGCGTACCAGGTGCCGCGCGTGCCGTTTTTCTCGAACACTTCGGTGAGCCGCGCCGTGTAATCGGGCAGGTGTTCGAGCGGCACCGCGCAATCCTCGACGAAGGAGATCGGTTTCCCCGCGTCCTTCATGGACATCATGATGTTGAGGCCGGCGGTGCGCACCTCGGAAATGCCGCTCTGCAGTTTGGCATCCAGCACCTCGACCACGCCACCCCATTCGGCGCCGCTGTTGGTCCACGCCAGGCCGAGGTCCCCCATCAACTCGCCGAGCCGCTTGAGCCGGCGCAAATTTTCGTCCCAATCGTCTTCGGCGAACTCGACAAATAAAATTGCTTCCGGGTCGCCGCGCAGGAAGGCATCGACTGTCGGCCGAAACATCGCGATATCGCGCGCCAGCCCCAGCATAGTGCGATCGATCAGCTCGACCGCGATCGGTCCGAGCGCGACGATGTGTGCCGCCGCTTTCATCGCTTCGTGAAAACTGCCGAAATGACAAGCAGCGAGCGCGCGGCGGCCGAGCTGTGGCGAGAGTTTCAGCTCGATCCTGGTCGAAAACGCCAGTGTGCCTTCGGAACCGACCAGAAGATGTGCCAGATTGATGTCGTTTCGGCCCGGCACGAGCGCATCGAGATTATAGCCGCCGACGCGGCGCTGCACGTTCGGCAAGCGCCGGTCGATTTCGTCAGCCTCGCGCGCCGCGATCGCCAGCAAGTCTTTTTGCAGCGCCTGCGGCACATTCGTCGCGCCGTCACCCAAACGGCCGAAATGCGCGTGCCTGCCGTCGGCCAGCACCGCATCGATGGCGATGACGTTCTCGCGCGTGTTGCCGTAACGGAGCGAGCGCGCTCCGCAGGAATTGTTGCCCACCATGCCGCCGATCGTCGCGCGCGATGCGGTGGAAATATCGACCGGGAACCACAGCCCGGTGGGCTTGAGCGCACGGTTGAGCTCATCGAGCACGATCCCCGGCTCGACTGTGCAGTGGCGCGCTGCGGCGTCAACGTCGAGCACGCGGTTGAGATGCGGCGAACAATCAAGCACCACCGAGTGGTTTACTGTCTGTCCGGCCTGCGAGGTTCCACCACCGCGCGGCGTGATCGGCACGCCTTCCGCGCGGCAAATCGCGATGGCGCGTTCGGCTTCTTCTATCGTGCGCGGCGTTACGACGCCGAGCGGCATGATCTGATAGTGCGAGGCATCGGTGGAATACCGCCCACGCGTGAAGGCGTCGAAGCACACTTCGCCGAGGCGTTCCGCCTTTAGCCGACGTTCCAGCCCCGGCATCAATAATGCGGACAATTCGTAACCCCGTCGGGAGAAGAGCCTTGACCGCAATGTCGCATTCGCTATTCAACCCCACAAGCCGCGAGCGCCCCCGGATAGACGCCGCCGGGACTATGGATTTGTCCGAAGGAGTGCTGAAAATGCCGCAGAACAACACCTCGCGCGCCGCCGGGCGTCACTTCCTGCAGATTCCGGGACCGACGCCGCTGCCCGACCGCGTGTTGCGCGCGATGGATACGCCGATCATCGATCATCGCGGGCCGGAATTCGCCAAGCTTGCCAAGCGCTGCCTTGACGGCGTCAAGACCATTTTCAAGACCAACAACCCGGTCATCATCTACACCGCGACCGGGACCGGCGCGTGGGAAGCCGCGCTCGTCAACACGCTGTCGCCCGGCGACCGCGTGCTCATGGTGGAGACCGGGCAGTTCGCGGCGCAATGGAAGGCCATGGCGCAGAAGTTCGGGCTCAAGCCGGAATTCATTCCCGGCGATTGGCGCACCGGCGCCGACCCGGCGAAGATCGAAGAGCACCTGCGTAACGACAAGGCGCACGAAATCAAAGCGGTTTGCGTGCTGCACAACGAGACGGCGACCGGCTGCCTGTCGCCGATCGATCAGATCCGCAAGGCGATCAATGCCGCCGGCCATCCGGCGCTCTTGATGGTCGACACGATTTCCTCGCTCGCTTCGACCGATTACCGCCACGACGAATGGGGCGTCGATGTCACGGTTGGCGGCGCGCAGAAAGGACTGATGCTGCCGCCGGGCATGTCGTTCAACGCGGTCAGCGACAAGGCGCTGAACGCGGCAAAGAGTTCGAAGCTGCTGAAGTCGTTCTGGTCGTGGGACGACATGCTCACCATGAATAAGGTGGGCTTCTTCCCGTACACGCCAGCGACCCAGATGCTGCAGGGGTTAGCCGTGTCGATCGACATGCTGCACGAGGAAGGTCTCGATAACGTGTTTGCCCGTCACGCGCGGCTTGCCGAAGCGACCCGCCGCGCCGTGCGCGCCTGGGGCCTGGAGACGCTGTGCCGCGATTCAAAATACTATTCGCCGACCATCACGGCAGTGCTGCTGCCGGACGGCCACGATGCCGACGCGTTCCGCGGGCTGGCGCTGGAGACGTTCAATATCTCCTATGGCGCGAGCTTCGGACCCTATGCCAAGAAATACTTCCGCATCGGCCATCTCGGCGACATCAACGACGGCTGGATGATGGGCGTGCTGGCCATGACCGAGATGACGCTGTCGCTGGCGCGCATCCCGCATAAGAAGGGCGGCGTACAGGCGGCGATGGACTACATTGCCTCGGTACACGCCGGCGGTGCGCGGGCGGCGGCGGAGTGACTGTCATGCCCGCGCAGGCGGGCATCCAGTCTTCGCTTTGCTAATCAGTGACTACTTGATCATCCGCTTTCGCGGATGATGACACCGCTACGTCAGTGGCACCGCGCCGACGTGATCCTTGAAGGCCTGCCGCGCCGAGATCGCCGCGTACCAGCGCTCGAAATTCTTCAGTGGCGGGCGATCAGGCACCAGCTGCCGGTAGCGGTAGGCCATGACGCCGACCGGGATGTCGCCGTAGGAAAATGCATCGCAGGCGAGATACGCAGTCTTGCCGAGCTGCTCGTCCACCATGGTCATGGCGGCCGTCGTGTTCTTCTTGCCGGCTTCGATCGCCGCGTGGTCGCGCTTTTCCGGCGGCGTGCGGATGAGGCCCCAGAATACCGGCGTGATGGCCGGTGCGCACACCGACAATTGCCAGTCCATCCATTGGCTGGCGCGGGCGCGGGCCTTTGGATCGGCGGGTTCGAGCGTGCCGGGACGGTGTTTCGCGGCGAGATAGCGCACGATCGAGTTGGACTCCCACAGCACAAAGCCGTCTTCTTCCTCGAGCGTCGGCACCAGCCCGTTCGGATTCATGGCGAGGTAAGCCGGCTCGCGATTCTTGCCGAACGGCCCGCCGATATCGATGCGCTCGTGCGGCAGCCCGAGCTCGCCGACTGCCCACATCGCCTTTTGCACATTTGATGAGGTGTTGCGGCCCCAAATTTTGATCATCGCATATTCTCCCGCGGCGACTGAACCCGGCACCAAGTTTAGTGCAACGTCTCGCCCACTCCAACCTCCGCATCGCTGGCCGGTGCAAGTCAGTCCAAGTACAGGTATGACGGGTCTGGAAATCGAGCGGAGGCGAAATGACCAGGCTCTTTCTGTCCGGGCCCTTGTTTACAGTGGCGGAGCGCGAATTCAACGCCGGATTAGCGCGCTTTCTGAAGGCGCGGGGCTTTGCGGTCTGGCTGCCCCAGGAGCGGCCAACGCGTGGCGGCGCCAAAGCGATATTTCAAAGCTGCGTCAAAGGCATCGAATGGGCCGACGCCGTTGTGGCGTGCATGGATGGCCCTGATCCCGACAGCGGTACGTCCTGGGAAGTTGGCTTTGCCTATGCCCAGGAGAAACCAATAATCTGTTACCGCAGCGACTTCCGCACGGCCGGCGATACGAAGGGCACGCCCTATAACCTGATGCTCAGCGAGGCAGCGACAGCCCGCGTCGAACTTACACCGAAAGCGACGGCGGCCGATCTGCACCGGCGCGTGCTCATGCAGATTCGCAAGGTGTTGCGGGGGCGCCCGGCGAAACGATAGTTGCGTGAATGAGTGCTGGAGCCCAAGTATGGCGGCTGCAACCGCTAAATCTTTGACGATCCCGGTTGGCGATGAGCTTTGCGTCTCCGGCTTGCTGCAAGCGCCGCCGCGGGCGCGCGCGTGTTACGTGCTGGCGCATGGCGCCGGTGCGGGCATGACACATCCGTTCATGGCCGCGGCCGCCGCGGGCCTCGCCGAGCGCGGTATCGCGACACTGCGCTATCAGTTCCCCTATATGGAGCGCGGCTCGAAGCGGCCCGATCCGCCGAAGCTCGCGCAGGCGACGGTGCGCGCTGCGGTCGCGACGGCGCGAGCCGCACTGCCGGAACTGCCGCTTTTCGCCGGCGGCAAGTCGTTTGGCGGCCGCATGACCTCGCAGGCCCAGGCCGCGGCGCCGCTGCAGGGCGTACGCGGCTTGGTGTTCCTCGGCTTTCCGTTGCATCCGGCAGGCCGGCCTTCGGCCGAGCGCGGCGAGCATCTGTTCGATGTGGAGGTGCCGATGCTGTTCCTGCAGGGCACACGCGACACGCTGGCGGCGCTCGGTGAGTTGCAGCCGCTTTGCAAAGAACTCGGACGGCGCGCGACCCTCAAGCTCTATGCCGATGCCGATCATTCATTTCATGTGCCGGCACGCAGCGGGCGCAAGGACGCGGAGATTTTCGGTGAGCTGCTCGATGCGCTGGCCGATTGGGTGGACGACGTGCTCCGCCGGGCGCTCCCTTGAAGCCAGCCGACCTACGCGAACCGCTCACGCGCCCGAGCGCGCGCCTTTTCGGCCTCGCTCTCCCGGCTTTTCGCCGGACTTGTGGTGTGCAGCGAATTGAGCAGACGCCGCGCCGCGTCTGCGACCTCGGCGACGGCGCGCTCGAAGGCTGCTTCGTTGGCGTGCGATGGCTGGGTAAAACCGCTGAGCTTGCGCACGAACTGCTGTGCAGACGCGCGGATTTCCTGCTCCGTTGCCGGTGGCTCGAAATTAAACAGCGTGCGGATGTTGCGGCACATTGCTGGCTCCGTCGTTCGACGCCGTCCAGCATAGCAGCCGCAATGCATGGCAGGAAACCTCAGCCGCTGGAGGGTGCGCTTCAAGTGGCCGCTGCGGCCGGGTTCACCGGCTTGCGAGGCAGGGAGCGCGGTGGTGAAGCTGCCTTGCTAAGCCTGTGATGATTAGCGAGTCTTGAAATACTGACTGAGTACAAATCCCGACTAGGTTGATGGAGCGAGCGATGGCGCGAAAGATCAGTGTCCCATCCAAATCAAATGCCCCGGTCAGTGTAATGGCGCTGGCGGTAGGAGCGGTGGCATTTGGCGCGCTCGCGATTGGGGCGCTGGCGATCGGACGCCTCGCGGTAGGACGCGTGGCAATCAAGAAGGCGCAGATTGATGCCCTGGACGTCGGAGAGTTGACGGTTCGCCGACTTCGTGTCGTCGAACAGGATGAATTCGGCACGCACCACACCGCGCCGAAATGAGCTTCCCGTCAGATGAAGCCGGTGCGACGCGGCTGGGCACCTTGCCGGCGCATTGCCAGGGCGTCGGCTTCGACGATCATCTTGCCGACCGGCCACAGGGCGATGCCCGCGAGTTTCAGGTGCGCCCAGGCGAACGGAATGCCGATAATGGTGATGGCGAGACAGAACGCAGTGACGAGATGCAACAGCGCCAGCCACCATCCCGCCAGCACCAGCCATATGATGTTGCCGATCACTCCGAACGCCCCGGTGCCGAGATCGTCCGTACCGAGATATTCTGAGCGTGACACCGCTTTACGGCCGAAGGGCAGCAGTGCGTAGGAGGCAATGTTGAATGCCGCGCGCGCCCAGGGCAGGCCGACAATGGTCAGCGCCATGATAACGGTGGCGAAGAGCCAGCCGACGGCCATGTACAACCCGCCGAACACGATCCATAGCACGTTGAGCAGCAGTGAGATCGGTGACATGACCCGTTCCGTTTGTGGTGCGGTTTTGGCGTTGCCAAGCGGCGCGGTCGTGATCTAGGTACGGTTCCGTCGCTCCGCCAGCCTGCGGAGGCAGCCAAGCGACCTTTAAGTTCTGCTGGCGTGTTGCAATTTGTGGAGGCAAATACGGATCGCATGCGTGTTCGCGCGATGATTATCGGCGGCCTTGCGGTTGCCATTTGTTTTGGCGCTGCCGTCATTACGATCGGCGTGCTGCGGCCGACGCAGATTGTGCAGAGCCCGGTGACATTGACGCCACCGCCGCCGCTGCAGCCATTGACCGGCACGTCGACGGTGCTCGCGCCGACCGCTATTTCCCTTGCCGCGATCCGTGAGTCGCTTGATGCGCGTGCGCCGCGCGATTTCTCGGGCACGCCGCAAAATCCGCTCGGAAAATTGCTCGCGAATACGCAGCTCAAGCTCGCGGTTTCGCGCGGGCCGCTCAGCGTCACCGGCCAACCCGGAGTCCTGGTGGTCACGACACCGCTGACCGGCTCCTTCGAGGCCCTCGGTACGCTTAGCGGCGCCGCCGGCAGCGGACTCAGCGCAATCGGCGGCGCGCTCGGCAGTCTGCTCGGCGGCAATGTCGGGCAGCAGGTCGAAAATCTCGCCGGCAAGGCGTTCGATCAGCACGCCAATATCCAGGGCACCGTGACCACGACGGCGCGACCGACGATTTTGCCGAACTGGCGGTTAGCGCCGAATCTGTCCGCTCAGGTCAACCTCGCCGACGTCACGCTCCCGATTGGCGGTCTCAAGCTCAACGTCGGCAATGCGGCCAAACCGCTGCTCGACAAGCTGGTGCACGATCAGACCAGCGCGCTCGAAGCATATTTGCGCGCTAATCCGTTTATCGAAAACGCGGCGCGCGCCGAATGGGCCAAGCTCTGTCAGGCTGTTCCGCTCGGGGCGGCCGGGCAGGGAGCGCCGGCGCTCTTTCTTGAAATACAGCCGGTGCGCGCCGTCGCGGCCCAGCCGAAAATCGACGGGCAGGCGGTCACACTCCTGATCGGTGTACAGGCACAGACCCGCATCGTGCCGACCCAAACCAAGCCCAACTGTCCGTTCCCGCAACAGCTTGAACTCGTCCCTCAGGCAAATGAAGGCGCGATCAACATAGCGGTTCCGATCGACATTCCGTTCACGGAATTGAGCCGGTTGTTGGCGGCGCAGGTGGGCGGCAAAACCTATCCGGAGGACGGCAGCGGCGCGTTCGCCGTCAAGGTCAATCAGGCTTCGGTCGCGGCGTCTGGTGACCGCCTCCTGATTTCTCTCCAGGTCAATGTGAAGAAGCGCGGATTTTTCAGTTTCCTCGGCGCCAACGCCTTGGTGAATGTCTGGGGCCGGCCTGTTCTGGATCAAAAAAATCAAATCCTGCGTCTCACCGATGTGACGCTCGACGTGCAATCCAATGCGGCATTCGGTTTGCTCGGAACCGCGGCGCAGGCGGCTGCGCCGCTGCTGCAAAAGGCGCTCGTCGAAAAGGCCGTCATCGATTTAAAGCCGTTTGCCGCCGATGCGCAAAAGCGGATTGCCGCCGCCGTCGGCAATTTTACCAAGCAAAGCCCCGGCGTGACCGCCACCGTCGCCATCAACGACCTTCGCCTCACGGGGCTCGCCTACGATGACAAGACGCTGCGCGTGATCGCCAGCGCCGATGGCGCCGCGAGTGTGGCGGTCTCCTCCCTCAACGGGCTCTAGCATCGAACGGCCCTTACGGCTCACGCGTCGTCCGGCGGCCGTCCGGAATAACGCCCCGCGAGCAGCCCGCGCGACGATGACGCCCCGTCGATTCGACGAATAGCTTTTGGGCATCGCCAAATATGTGGCCAAACCCGTCGTTCATGCCAGTCTTGTGATCCGATCAAGCTTTCCCGAAATAACCGGGTGCGCTATGTCGAGGCCGCCGAACGGGGATTGGATTGATGCGTAATGCGCTGGGTGCGATGCTTGCGGCTGTCCTTTGGGGCTTCGCCGCAAGTGGGATGGCGCAAACGTACCCTTCGCGGCCGATTACGTTCATTGAGCCGTTTGCCGCCGGTGGTCCCTCGGACGCCGTCGCCCGCGTCGTTGCTCAGGCCATGTCACAGACGCTGGGTCAGTCGGTCGTCGTCGAAAATATCACCGGCGCGGCCGGGACCATTGCGGCGGCGCGTCTCGCCCGAGCGGCGCCCGACGGCTATACGATCGGGATGGCGACCTGGTCGACCCATGTGGTGAGCCCGGTCGTCTATCATCCGTCTTATAACGTCTTCAAGGACTTCGCGCCGGTGGCGTTGCTCACGGAAACGCCGCTCATGCTCGTGGCCAACAAGAAGGTTCCAGCTGACAATCTGCGCGGGCTGATCGCTTGGCTCAAAGCCAACCCCGACACCGCTTTTCAAGGCGTGGCCGGCGGCACCGACCAGGTGATCGGCTTTCTGTTTCAGATGCGAACTGGAACAAAATTTCAGACCGTGCCGTATCGCGGGTTGCGGCTCGCCATGCAGGATCTCGTGGCCGGCCGGATCGATCTCCTGTTCGATCAGCCATCGGATGCGCTGCCGCAGATTCAGGCCGGCACGATCAAGGCCTATGCGGTCACTGCAAAGCGCCGCCTGACTCTCGCACCCGATATTCCAACCGTGGATGAGGCGGGTTTGTCTGGACTCTATCTGACGCCGTGGCAATCGATCTGGGCGCCGCACGGAACGCCCGCGGCCGCCATTGCCAAGCTCAATACTGCTGCGGTCGCAGCGCTTGCCGACCCCGACGTGCGCAAGCGGCTCGGGGATCTTGCCCAGGAGGTCGTGCCACGCGACCGGCAAACGCCGTCGGCACTCGGCTATTACTACACTGCCGAGACCGACAAATGGTGGCCGGTCATCAAGGCGGCGGGCCTCAAACAGGAATAGGCGAATCAGCCTGCAACGGCCGCCGCTCCGACGTTCGGCAAGGCTTCAGAAAAATGCCTGGATGCCGGTCTGCGCGCGGCCGAGCACGAGCGCGTGGATGTCGTGCGTGCCCTCGTAGGTGTTCACGGTTTCCAGATTGCACAGGACGCGCATGACATGAAATTCTTCGGTGATGCCGTTGCCGCCGTGCATGTCGCGCGCGACGCGCGCGATATCCAGCGCCTTGCCGCAATTATTGCGCTTGAGCAGCGAGATCGCCGGCGGCGACGCCTTGCCCTGATCGATCAGTCGCGACATGCGGAGCGCCGCATGCAGGCCGAGAGCGATCTCGGTTTGCATGTCGGCGAGTTTTTTCTGCACCAGCTGATTGGCGGCAAGCGGCCGCCCGAATTGCTTGCGGCTGAGCGCATATTCGCGGGCACGATGCCAGCAGAATTCCGCGGCCCCCATGGCGCCCCAGGCGATGCCCGCGCGCGCGACATTGAGGCAGCCGAACGGACCGGCGAGGCCGGAAACGTTCGGCAGCAGATTGTCTTCCGGGATCACGGCGCCGTCGAGCACGATCTCGCCGGTGATCGAAGCGCGCAAGCTGAGCTTGCCCTGGATCTTCGGCGTGGAAAATCCCTTGGTGTCGCGCTCGACGATGAAGCCGCGGATTTTTCCTTCGAGCTTCGCCCAGACAACCGCCACATGGGCGACCGGCGCGTTGGTGATCCAAGTCTTGTTGCCGGTGAGGCGAAAGCCGCCCGGCACCTTCTCGGCGCGCGTCGTCATTGAGCCGGGATCCGAGCCGTGGTCGGGTTCGGTCAGTCCGAAACACCCGAGCAGCTCGGCCGTCGCCATCTTGGGCAGGTATTTGCGGCGCTGCGCCTCATCGCCGTAAGCATAGATCGCCTGCATGGCGAGCGAGGATTGCACCGACATGGCCGATCGGAAGCCGGAATCCACCCGCTCCAGTTCGCGCGCGATCAGTCCGTAGCAGACGTAATTGAGGCCGGCGCCGCCGTATTCCTGCGGGATGGTCGAGCCGAGTAGCCCGAGCGCGCCCATTTCGCGCTGGATCGCCGGGTCGTAGCGCTCGTCGCGGTTGGCTTCGATGACGCGCGGGAACAGCTTCTCCTGCGCATAGTCGCGCGCGGTGTTGCGCACCATGCGCTCTTCTTCGGTCAATTCGCCTTCGAGATCGAGCGGATCGTCCCATTGGAACGCGGCATCCTTGATGGAGGCGCTCTTGGGCCTTGCGGTTTCGGTCTTTTCCGCGACTTGACTCATGCCGGTTCTCCTGCGCTTGCGGCCAGCTTAGGAGCCGCCATTGCGGGCGGCAAGCGGCGGCCGTTGCCGGATCGGCAGCATTTGGCTATCTACACGTCGTTGCCGCGCGCTAGGCGCCCGTAGCTCAGCTGGATAGAGCGCTGCCCTCCGAAGGCAGAGGTCAGGGGTTCGAATCCCTTCGGGCGCGCCATTTTCTAACAATTACGGTGGGCCCGCGGTTGCAGCCGGTACCCGGCAACGGGCTGCCGCAACGCATCGTCACTGATGCGGGACTCGATCCTCGGAGGTATTCCCACTCGCTTTTCCGATACCGCTGCCGCCGGCGCCGAGAGCCTTGAGCTCGAGTGCGGCGGCGTTGCCTTCGATCAAGGTTTTCGGGCAGGCGTGCACCGCGACACCGAACTGTCGCACCGCATCGTCCTTGGCGCCTTGGCGGAGCGCCCATTCGCCAGAATAGAAATTGGCCTCACAAACTTGGCCGGCCCTCTTGGCGGCATTCGGATCGTCAGCGGCGGCAAGCACGGCGGCAGGCTTCATCTGGCCGAGATACATGCGGATGACCGGCGCGGGCCACTTTGTCATGTCGACTTTGGCAATGACTTGCTGCAGCGTGCTCGGCTTCTTGCTCCGCGCTTCGGCAATGTCGAGCCACAGCGGAGCGTAGGGATAACCCGGCGTAATAGCGATCGCCCGTTTGTAGTCTTCCATCGCCTTGGTCAGAGCGCCGGCATAAAGATTGGCGCGGCCTCGATTGAAATACGCATCGAACTCTTGCGGATCGCCGCGGGCGGACTCGCTAAAGGCGGTGACAGCGCGGGCTAGATCGCCCTTCTCCATGTAGGCCAAGCCCTGAAGGTTGTAGATCTCGGCCACCTCCTTTGGATCGATGCGCATCGCCTGATCGTAATCGGCTAGCGCGTGCGCGATGTCACCTTTGTAGATATATGCCTTGCCGCGCGCCTCGTAGGCGCTCGCGGATTTGGCATCGAGCCCAATTGCCGCATTGGCGTCGGCGAGGGCGTGATCGAAATCGCTCTTTTGATCGTATGCAGCCGACCTGCCCGTGTAGGCGACAACCAACTTCGCGTCGTGTTGGAGCGCCGCGTTGTATTCGGCGATCGCGCGGTCGGGGTCCTCCCGGTCCATGTAAATGTCACCGCGACTGCTATAGGCAGCGGCCATATTCGGGTCGAGCCGGATCGCCGCGTCGTCGTCGGCCATCGCACGGTCGTCGTCGCCGACGGCAAAATATGCGGTGGCGCGTTTCTTGTAGAGGGCTGCGCGATCTTGCGGGCTGCCTTGCGCGGCCTCGATAAGCGCCGTGCAAGCCTTAACCTGCTGGTTCCAGTCCACTCCGGGCTTTCCCGTGCAACTCTGCGGCTGTGATGACGGTTGCGCCTCGGCACTCATGGCGAACGCAATCGCTGCGGCGAAACCCGCAGTGCAGAGAAGCTGAAAGCGCATGAGTTCCTCGGGTCAGACGGATTGAACTCCACCTTAACACCGCGAGCGACGCGGTGACGAATCGCGTGCGATTCGTCCCTCAGCGCCGTGCGCCCTCTCTGCGTGGAGTCTTGCGACTGGCGCCGCCGCGCAGTGGCCGGCGCCCGTCGTCACCATGGCTATTCCTGCGCAGCCGCTCGATGGTGGCTATAAGTTGCGCGCGCAGTGCCGGCTCCGTGGCCCGCGCAAGGCTCGTTTCCAACGCTGCGACGACTTTGTCCATTTTTCAGTTCCTCAAGGCGCACTCGTTCAACGCCCCAAAGCCCAATACGTTTGCCGCAAGCGTCTTCAACTGTCAGTGACGGTTCATGCCGACCGCAGCAGTGGATGCAACCATGGCTAGAATGACAAAATTGGCGAACGTCGGACGGGCGACCCGTCCGAAGAGGCGCGTAACTCTATCGCCTCAAAGATAGCCTAGGCTCGGCGGCCGACCGCCAAAACCTGATTGGTAACCAGACCATTAACGCAAGTGCAACGATTGTGACGCACGATGCGCAGCGCAAACGACCTCACACATCCAGATACCGGTATGGCGACGACCGAATCCGTACAAGCATTCGATGCTCGGCTCGTGATGTATGGCCTCGACGATCGCGCGCGACGCGTCGTGGCGGAAACCTGGCCGGTCATTGCGCCGAGTCTCGATGGCGCCATCGAGGAAATCCTCGTTGCCACGATGGCGTTGCCGAAGATCCGAGATATCGTAGCCGCCAACCGGGCGCTGTTGCAAAAGCTCGAGGCGGCGCATTTTATGGCGCTGCTGGGCGGCAGCCTCGGCGCTCAATATAGCCAAACCTGCCGCGAGACGGTGGCCCAGGAGGCCAAGCTCGGCTTTGATGCGCGCTTGCGCAGCACGGCCGGAAGTTACGTGCTGAAGGCGGCGCTTGCGGCGCTTGCACGCAAGTACCGGTTTTCCTCCGCCAAGGTCGCGGATTACGGTTCGATCATCTCGCGAGTCATCAGCTTCGACGTGGCGAACGCCATGACACTGCACCGGCAAAGTGCCGAACAGGCAGCATTGGCGCGGCGCAATGTCATCGACGACGCTATCGCCGATTTTGCCAGCGCCATCGGCGATGTGGTTGCGGCGATCAAGGAAGCATCGGTCTCGTTGACGACGACGTCCGCCACATTGAATCAGGCAGCCGAAGACACACGAGGCCGGATGTCGGCCGCTTCGTCGGCCTCGACGGAAACGGCTCAGCGCATGGACGCCACCGTGACCGCGACCGAGGAACTGTCCGGTTCGATCGAGGAGATTGGCCGGCAAGCGACGCGGGGCCTCGCCATGGCGCAGTCCGCCGTCGGCGATGCCGAGCGCAGTCAGGGGGCCATTCGTTCGCTCGATTCAGCTGCCGAGCGCATTGGCTCCGTGGTCGAAGCCATTTCGGCGATCGCGGCGCAGACCAACCTTTTGGCGTTGAACGCCACCATCGAATCCGCGCGCGCCGGCGAAGCGGGCCGAGGCTTTGCGGTCGTTGCCGCCGAGGTCAAGACTCTGGCCAATCAGACCTCGCGGGCCACCGAGGACATTGCCCAGCAGATCGCCGCCATTCAAGACGCCACGAAGCGCTCGGTTGGGGAGATCGCCTCGATTGCGCGCGCCATCGGCGAACTCACCGGGGTGTCGACCAGCATTGCCTCCGCGGTGGAGGAGCAGACGGTGACGACCCGCAACATCGTGGAGAGCGTCCATGGTGCGGCCGGCCATACCGCGCAGGCCTCGGCCGAGATCGGATCAGTCGAAGAGGCCGTGGCACTTGGCGCCGCGGCGGTGGGCGAAATCACCAATTGGACCGCCCAACTGTCCGCTCGCGCCAACGATCTGGAAGCCAAGGTGGCGACCTTCTTTACCCGGGTGCGCGCCGCGTAAAAGCGGGCGGGTCAGCGGAACTCCCCGCCGGCGTGCCATTGCCCGTCCGCAACGGATGCATGGCGAACGCCATTGCCGAAACCGGATGACCGGTGCCAGTGACCGAAGTCTGCGCGGGGGCGATTCCTGTCTCCGCCGCGACCGCCCCGCTGGTTCAGTTCTGCGTGGCGCATGCGGCTTCCGTGCAAGTGGCGATGCATGTCGCCACGAATGAATGGGCGGCCGTGCTGAAACGCGAAATGGCCGACGCCCATGTGGAAACGGGCGCCGACAGCTCCGCCGTGAAATCCGCCACCACCGCGCGCATCTGCGTCGCTCCGCAGGCACACAACGCAGGCCACGGCGACGGCTGCGAAAGTTGTAATCGATCGGAGCAGCATGGCAGGCCAATTCCGCATCGGAACGCCAGTCCATGGGCATTGTCGCGCGGGAGCCGATAAATTACGACGCCTGCGCCGCACAAACGCGTGCGATGGTTAAGTTATTATTCCGCCGGCTGCTTCGGCTTGGGTTTGAAGAACGTGTTCCGGAGATTGTCCCAGAGCACGATCTTGGCGCCGTTGCGATGCATGATCACGCTCTGTTGGATGACCGAGAGCGTATTGTTCCACGACCAATAGATGACGAGACCTGCTGGGAAGTGCGCCAGCATGAAGGTGAAGATAAGCGGCATCCACTTCATCACCATCTGCTGAGTGGGATCTGGCGATGCCGGGTTGAGCTTCATCTGCATCCACATGGTCACGCCCATAATGGCCGGCCAGAAGCCGAGATGCAGGAAGCTGCCGATCACCGGGAGTACTGTCGGATCGAACGGGATCAGACCGCCGAGATTGAAGATATTGGTCGGATCTGGGGCCGACAGATCGTGGATCCAGCCATAGAACGGCGCGTGCCGCATCTCGATGGTGATGAACAGCACTTTGTAGAGCGAGAAGAACACCGGAACCTGAATGGCGATGGGCAGGCAGCCGGCCACCGGATTAATCTGTTCCTTTTTGTACAGCTCCATCATCGCCTGTTGCTGTTTCATCCGGTCGTCGGCGTAGCGCTGTTTGATCATCGCCACTTCAGGCTGCACGGCCTTCATCTTCGCCATCGACGCATAGGACTTGTTGGCGAGCGGGAAGAACAGCGCCTTCACCAGCACGGTGACGATGAGAATGGCGATGCCGAAATTGCCGACCAGATGGAAGAAAAAGTCGATGGCGAGAAACATCGGCTTGGTGATGAAATAGAACCAGCCCCAGTCGATCAACAGATCGAAATGATTGAGATGAAGCGCTTGGTTGTAGCCGCCGGGACCGAAAGGAAAGTCGATGCCGACGACGGAGATTTCCTTGGCGCCGGCGAACAGCTTGGCATTGACGCTGGCGCTCCCACCGGGAGCGATTGTCTGCGCCGCCGCCAGATAATCGGTCTGATAGATTTGTTCGCCGCCGACTTCGGACGCGGAGAAGCGCGCCTTCACCTTGGCGTCCGGGTCGGGCAGCAACACGGTCGCCCAATATTTATCCGTAAAGCCGAGCCAGGCGTTGGTGACGTCCCAGCAGTATTGAACCGCGCAATTCGGTGATGATCCTGCCTTCTGCTCGACAAGCTTTTTGTAAGTGACCTCCTGCAGGCCCTGGTCGCCCATGACGCCGATCGGACCCTCGTGGAGGATGTAATAGCCCAGCACCTCCGGCGTCCCGTGGCGCGAAACCAGCCCGTAAGGAGAGAGCGTGACCGGACCGCCGCTCTTGTTCTGCACCTGGTCTTTGATGCTGAACAGGTAATGATCGTCGACTGCAATGGTGCGGGTAAAGACCAATCCCTTGCCGTTATCGTAACTGAGCGTCACCGGATGATTGATATCGAGCGCGCCGCCGCTGTCCTGCTTCCACACTGTGTCCGGTCCGGGTACCGGCTCACTGGTTCCCGGGGCGGCTACCCAACCGAACTCGGCGTAAAACGCCTGTGGGGCGCCGGAGGGCGACAGCAACACGATTGGCGGCGACTTGGGATTGATTGTTTCGCGATATTGTTCGAGCGCCAAGTTGTCGATCCGCGCGCCCTTGAGGTCGATGCTGCCGCGTAACCGTGGTGTGTCGATGTCGATGTGCGGTGACGCGGCAATCACCGCCTCGCGCGTCTTGGTGGGCGGTTGCGCCGACGGTGCTGCCGGCATTTGCGGAGCGGCGCCCGGTGTAGCCGGTTGCGTTTCGCCAGGGCCACCGCCCGGCTTGGTCTCAGTCTGGTGCTGCGCTGGTTGCTGCTGCAGCTCCGGCTTGGCGAAAAAATACTCCCAGCCGACCACCACGATCAGCGACAGCACGATAGCGAGGATGGTATTCTTGTGCTCGTTCATTCAATGCTCGGGTGGCTGGGTGCGGCGTCTTCGCGTCCGTGATTGCGTTACATTGGCCGGTAATCCACGGGCCGATGAACCGGCTTCATGTAAGGGCCTTTGGTGCGCGCTACCAGTTCCCTCGGCTTCGCGGGCATGCACCCGGCCGAGCGCCTTGTCGAATTCGTGGATCATGTCCTGAAACGGCATTCGGAGAGCCGCCCTGCGACCGACCAGGACATAATCGTGGCCACAACGCAGGCTTTCGGCGTCCGTAAGCCGTACCAATTCGCGTAATCGCCGCCGGACGCGGTTGCGCTCCACGGCATTGCCGACCTGCCGCGACACTGTGAAGCCAATGCGTACGCCGTCGTCCTTGCCGTCGCGCCGCCGCGCTTGCAATACGAATGCATTGCCGGTGGCCCGTATTCCAGTGGCGGCAGAGCGAAAGTCCGCTCGGCGCTTCAACCGATCCATGTTGAACAACGCTTGAACGGGAAAGTCGCGCCCGTCACGCACTGAGTCGCTTGCGTCCGCGGGACCGCCGTGCCGCCACAACTTTGCGGCCGCCCGTGGTCGCCATGCGGGCGCGAAAACCGTGACGGCGCTTGCGCACCAACTTGCTCGGTTGATAGGTTCTTTTCACGAAATTTCTCCGCCGAAGCGCTCGGACCAGCCCGCCTGCGCCACCGCGGCGCGCGAATTGGGCGCGCAAGCGCGCGTTTGGCGCGGCTTATACGGGACCCCTCCTGCCCCGTCAATGTGACGGCTTCCGACCAGCCTGCACCCATAAGCCGCTGTAAGTGCCAGACTTTACCGCTCCGGACCGAGGCCAGTGCGGCTGACAGTCGCCATTCACCGATGCGCCGGATTGTATAAAATGTGCGTGACGCGACCGAGACGGTTGGTTCAAAGATTTCAGTACGACTATCATTTTTAACGTGGTGAATTCGGCCGGCCAATGGCGGAAGAAAACAGCGAGCTTAATCCCGAACTATGCGTGGTCGGCGCCGGCGCTGGGGGGCTCGCCGCGGCTGCGGCCGCCGCCGCAATGGGTATGTCGGTGGTGCTTATCGAGAAGGGCCGGATGGGCGGCCAGAGTCTCTACGCCGGCTCGGTTCCGGCGAGGGCGCTCCAGGCAGCGGCCAGGCACGCCAACGCCGTACGGCTCGGGGCATTGTTCGGCGTCAAAAGCGTACGTTCCGGCATCGATTTTGCCGCAGTCAAGGCTCACGTGCGCCGCGCCGTCGAGGCGATCGAGCCGCAAAATGCGCCGGAGCGTTTCAAAGGCCTCGGTGTGCATGTCATTGCGGGTGCAGCGCGATTCAAGGACGCCGGCACGGTGGTGACTGGCACGATCACCGTGAGGGCACGCCATTTCATTGTCGCGACTGGCTCGACGCCGGTTATCCCGCCGATCCCAGGGCTTGCCGACACGCCGTATTTGACGCCCGAAACCGTGTTCGATCTCGCCGATTGCCCACGACATCTTCTCATCGTGGGGGCTGGGCGGACCGGCCTCGAACTGGGGCAGGCGTTTCGCAGGCTTGGCTCCGAGGTCACGGTGTTTGAGGCGGAAACCCCGCTCAGGCATGAAGATCGCGAATGCGCCGCCATCGTGCTGAATGCTCTCGGCGATGAGGGCATCAGACTGCGCAGCGGTGTTCAGATCGCCCAGGTTCGCCGCGTACTGGCGCGGATCCAAGCCGTTATTGCCAAGCCGGCCAACCCGGACATTGCCGGTTCCGCGGTTGAAGACGTCGTGGAAGGCTCGCACATCCTAATTGCCGCGGGACGGCGGCCGAATATCGGCGAACTCGATCTCGATGCGGCCGGCATCCGCTGCGATGAGAATCGCATCCTGGTCGACGGGCGCCTGTGCACGACCAACAAAAAAGTTTATGCGATCGGTGATGTGGTCGGTGGACCTAAATATGCACACGCCGCCAGTCACCACGCCGGTCTCGTGGTCCGCAATCTGCTGTTTCGCCAGGCCGTGGCCGTCGATTCTTACGCCATTCCGAGGGTGATTTTCACCGATCCGGAGCTTGCCCAGGTCGGTCGCCTTGAGGACGAAGCCCGCACGCTGGCCAAGGATATTCGCATCCTGCGCTGGCCCTACCGTGAGAACGACCGGGCCTTGACCGCAGGAGCGACGAACGGCCACGTCAAAATCATCACCGACGGCAAGGGCGACATTCTGGGGGCGACTATTGTGGGCGCGCAGGCCGCCGAGAGCATATCGATGTGGGCGCTTGCGATCGGCCAAAAGCTCAATATCGCCGCGCTTGCGGGCCTCGTGGTCCCCTATCCGACCTACGGGGAGGTGGGAAAACGCGCCGCCGTTACCTATTTTATGCGGGGTTTGACGAATACCCGGGTGCGTCGCATCATGGGATGGTTGCGTCGTCGAGGCTGATATTTGGCGTGGTGGATTTACCGGGGCTGGCAATATTGCCGAAATGCCAGAAAGTCCCGAATCCAGAAGCTAAATCAGTAGGATAACGAGTGCGCGGCGTCTCTGGCGTCCCTGATTTCGCAGCCCAAAACAGCGGCCGCCGGCGCATGTCGAACTGGAGAAACGGCAAGGCTATCGCATGACTGACGATTCCGCCGCGCGGCCGGAGCCGGTCCGTGCGTCGCGATTTGGGCTCTCTGGCAAGCTCCTCCTTCTCACGATCCTGTTCGTGATGATCGCGGAAGTGCTGATCTATGTGCCGCTGGTGGCCAACTTTCGCGTCAGCTGGCTGCGCGACCACCTGGAAGTCGCCAAGACGGCCGCGCTCGTGCTCGAAGCTGCACCGAACGGCATGGTTCCCGATCCCTTGGCCAAACGGATACTCGACTCGATCGGCGCGCGCGCGGTCGCCATGAAGTTGGGCGGCACGCACTACATGCTGCAGCCGAGCGACGTCGCATTGCCGCCGATCACCGATGTCTACGACATGCGTCAGGTCGACACGCTCGCGGTCGTGGTGGATGCGTTCAAGACGATGCTCAACAGCAAGAAGAAAGATGTGATGCGCGTCGTCGGCCCCGCCCCAATGGGCGGTGAATATATCGATCTCGTCATGGACGAGCAGCCGCTACGCTCTGCGATGCTGCGCTATTCGGGCGATCTCTTGCTGATATCTTTGCTGATCTCCGGCTTCACCGCGGCGCTGGTTTATCTCGCATTGCATTATCTGTTCGTTCGGCCGATGCGGCGGGTCACCGAGAACATGATGGCGTTTCGTGCCGATCCGGAAAACGCCGACCGCATCATCGTTCCCTCGATGCGGGTCGATGAAATCGGTACCGCCGAGCGCGAATTGGCCGCCATGCAGAGCGAACTTGCATCGATGCTGCATCAGAAGAACCGGCTCGCGGCGCTCGGGCTTGCGGTGTCGAAGATCAACCATGATTTGCGCAACCTGCTTTCCTCGGCGCAATTGTTCTCCGACCGGCTGTCCAAGTTGCCCGATCCGACGGTGCAGCGTTTCGCACCCAAACTCATGCAGGCGCTCGAACGCGCCATCGCATTCTGCCAGTCGACGCTGTCGTACGGTCGGCTGCAGGAGCCTCCGCCGGAGCGCCGGCCGATCCTGCTCGAGCCACTGGTCGAAGAGGTGCATGAGACGCTCAATCTCGGGCCCGATGCGCCGATCCGCTGGATCAGCGCGGTGGAGCGGGGTCTCACCGTCGAGGCCGATTACGATCAGCTGTTCCGCATCCTGCTCAATCTCGCCCGCAATGCCGTGCTGGCGATGGAAAGCCGCGCCTCGCCCGACCCCGGCCGCGATCAGATACGTATTACGGGGCGCCGCGAAGGTGCCGTCGTGGTGATTGAAGTGTCCGATACCGGCCCCGGCTTTTCCGAGAAAGCGCGAGCTCACCTGTTCGAAGCCTTCCAGGGATCAACCCGCACCGGCGGCACCGGGCTGGGTCTCGCCATCGCCGCCGAATTGGTGCGCGCCCATGGCGGCGAAATTCGCCTGGTGGAAGGCACCATCGGCGCTACATTGCGGCTCACTATTCCGGATCGCGCCGTCGAGCTTTCCGCGCACCGCGGCGCCCGGGCCCACGGCTAACGGGTCCGTCCGCCTTGCCAGATCGCCCGGGAGCCTATAGCTATGGCCCGCGCCGCAGGCCGCTTTCGTGGCCCGGCTTTTCCGCGCGACGCGCAAAGCGCCCGTAGCTCAGCTGGATAGAGCACCAGACTACGAATCTGGGGGTCAGGAGTTCGAATCTCTTCGGGCGCGCCATTCTCCTAATGCCTGGATATCGATTTGATTGGCATGCCGCCATAGGATTATCGCCGCCGCGTGTTTGTTGTATCATTCTCTGCCCGGGCGGGGACGCATTTCGACTATGCAAGTTAGAACCACAGAAATCCCCGGCGTCCTGTTGCTGACACCGCGTTATTTCAACGACGCGCGCGGCTATTTCGTCGAGACCTATAATGCGCGCGCGGCGCGTGACACTGGCCTCACGGCCGAATTCGTGCAGGACAACCAGGCTCTGTCGCTCAAGCGCGGCACCGTGCGCGCGCTGCACTTTCAGGTGCTGCCCAAAGTCCAGGCCAAGCTCGTGCGTGTGCTGCGCGGCAGCATCTACGATGTTGCCGTCGATCTGCGCGCCGGCTCGCCCAGCTACGGCCGATGGGTCGCCGCAACATTGACGGCGCAAGGCGGCGAGCAAATATTCGTGCCGGCCGGTTTTGCACATGGCTATTGTACGCTCGAGGACGACACCGAGGTCGCCTACAAGGTGGATGACTATTATGCCCCGGACTGTGAGCGGGGCCTCGCCTGGGATGACCCGACCTTGAGCGTCGGCTGGCCGGTCTCGCACGCCGATGCGGTGCTATCTGACAAAGACCGTAAGCTGCCCGCGTTTGCTGACTTCGTATCGCCCTTTCGGTATGATGGCGAGTGATGCAGAGGCGATTTCTCATCACCGGAGGCGCGGGGTTTATCGGGTCGGCGGTCAGCCGCCACCTGATTCGTGAGACCGACGACAAGGTCTGCATCGTCGACAAGCTCACTTATGCGGGCAATCTGGCGTCGCTGGCGCCGATCGCCAACGATCCGCGCTATGCTTTCATCCGCGCCGACGTGGCCGATGCGGCGCGTATGCGGGACATATTTTCCAGCTACCGCCCCGACGTGGTGATGCATCTCGCCGCCGAAAGCCACGTCGACCGGTCAATCGATGGCCCCGCGGCCTTCATCCACACCAATATCGTCGGCAGCTATACGCTCCTCGAAGCGGCGCTGTCTTATTGGCGAGCGTTGCCGAGCCAGGCGCAGCAGGACTTTCGGTTCCATCATATTTCCACCGACGAGGTGTTCGGCTCGCTCGACGCCGATGGTTGCTTCAGCGAAGCGACCCCATACGCGCCGCGCTCGCCCTATTCGGCTTCGAAAGCGGCCTCCGATCATCTGGTGCGCGCGTGGCACCACACCTACGGCTTGCCGGTCCTGGTGACCAACTGCTCCAACAACTATGGCCCTTATCACTTCCCGGAAAAGCTGATCCCCCTGGCCATCATCAACGGTCTCGAGGGCAAGAAGCTGCCGGTCTACGGCAACGGCGGCAATGTGCGCGACTGGCTTTACGTCGAAGACCATGCCCGCGCTCTGCTCGCTGTCGTCAACGGCGGTCGCCCCGGCGAAACCTATTGCATTGGCGGCCGGAGCGAGCGCAGCAACCTCGATGTCGTGAAGGCAATCTGTGCATTGCTCGACGACCTTGCGCCCAGCCGCACGATCGGCAGCCGTGAATCGCTCATCGCCTTCGTCGCCGACCGTCCCGGGCACGACCTGCGTTACGCCATCGATCCCGCGCGTGTTTGCTCGGAGCTTGGCTGGCAGCCACAGGAGACCTTCACCACCGGATTGCGCAAGACGGTGCAATGGTATCTCGACAATCGCGCCTGGTGGCAGGCGATCCGTGATAATGTTTATGGCGGCGAGCGCCTCGGAGTGCCGGCGTGATCCTGGTGTTTGGCGGCAATGGCCAGCTCGGCCAGGAGTTGATCCGCGCGGCTGCCGAGCGTGCAACCGTGCTGCGCGCACTGTCCCATGCCGAGGCCGATATCGCTGATGCGTCCGCGATTGCGACCGCGCTCGCGCTCTGGAAGCCCAACCTTGTGGTGAACGCCGCCGCCTACACGAAGGTCGATCTCGCGGAAACCGAGCTTGAAGAAGCGCGGCGCGGCAATGAAATCGGCCCGGGAGTACTCGCGGCCGCATGCGCACGCGCCGGCGTGCCGATGGTGCATATTTCGACCGATTATGTATTCGATGGCAGCAAGGAAGGTGCGTACCTGGAAAGCGATCCGGCGTGTCCGATCAACGCCTATGGGCGCAGCAAAGCCGCCGGAGAGGAGGCGGTCCGCAGCCACTTGGCGCAGCATGTCATTCTGCGCACCGCATGGGTCTACAGCGAGTTCGGTCATAATTTTCTAAAAACCGTGCTGCGCCTCGCGGCGACGGGCGATGAACTGCGCATCGTGTCCGATCAGCACGGCAGTCCGACCTCGGCGGCCGAGCTTGCGGAGGCTGTTCTCAATGTCGCCGCCGCGTTTGTCCACGACCGGACGCTCGCCGGGACGTATCATTTCACCGCGGCCGGTGTCACAACTTGGCACGGCTTCGCCAGTCGTATCGTCGCGATCGCGGCGCCCGTGACCGGGCGTAACCCGCGAGTCATCCCAATCGGGACCGCCGATTATCCGACGCCGGCGAAACGGCCGGCAAACTCACGCCTGGACTGCCGATCGTTCGTCAAAACATTCGGCTTCCTGCCGCGCCACTGGACCGTTGGCGTCGATGCGGCAACTCGTGCCCTCGTCGATTCCGTGCAACAAGCAGGCAGCCATGTCGCGTAAGGGAATCATTTTGGCCGGCGGTGCTGGGACGCGGCTGCATCCGCTGACCATGGTGACGTCGAAGCAACTGCTGCCGGTCTACGACAAGCCGATGATCTACTACCCGTTGTCGGCGTTGATGCTCGCCGGCATTCGCGACATTCTCATCATTACGACGCCGCAGGACCAGGCGGCGTTCAAACACCTGCTGGGCACCGGCAAGCAATGGGGCGCCCGTTTCGATTATGCGGTGCAACCGGCACCTGAAGGCATTGCGCAGGCGTTTGTGATCGGTGCCGATTTCGTGCGCGGGCATCCGTCTTGCTTGATTCTCGGCGACAACATTCTTTACGGCCACGGGTTGCCTGATGCACTCCGCCGCGCCGACGCCCGCTCGCAAGGCGCGACTATCTTTTCTTACTGGGTGGAAGACCCGCAGCGCTACGGCGTGATCGAGTTCGACGGCGAAAACCGGGTGCTGTCGATCGACGAAAAGCCGCAGAATCCGAAGTCGAATTGGGCTGCGATCGGCCTCTATTTCTATGATGAAGAAGTCGTCGATCTGGTCAAGGAACTCAAACCGTCGGCCCGCAATGAGCTGGAAATTACCGACCTTAATCTCGTCTACATGCGTCGAGGGCGGCTCGGTGTCGAGCGGCTCGGCCGAGGTTTTGCCTGGTTTGACGCCGGCACCCACGATTCGTTGCTCGAGGCCGCCGAGTTCGTCCGCGTGCTGCAACGCCGGCAAGGCCAGCTCGTCTGCTCGCCGGATGAAATCGCCTATCACAACGGCTGGGTCGATGCGGGTGAGCTGAAACAGCTTGCCCTCAACGCCGGCAAGACGCTGTATGCGCAGCGGCTGCTGGAGAACCTCCGTTAACGGCTAGGCCGCGATTGCTTCCAGCCTTCGCTTCGTCACCGCCGGCCCAAATCCGCCGATCACAATGAAGACGACCACCATGGCGCCGGCAATGAAGCCGAACACGCCGAACGTGTGGTAACGACCAAGGAAGAAGGCGATGATGAAGCCGGAAAAGATCGCGGAAAAACGGCTCCACGAATAGACGAAGCCTACGGCCTGAGCGCGGATGCGAGTCGGATACAGTTCCGCCTGATAGGCGTGGAACGAGAATGACATCCAGTTGTTGCAGAGCGTGATCAACAGTCCGCAGACGATGACGCCGACGGCCGTCGATTGCAGCGCAAACAGGATGCCGAACACGGCGATGCCGATTGCCGCCCAGGCAATTTGCCATTTGCGCTCGAAATGATCGGCGAAAAATACGCCGATCAGCGGGCCGATCGGCGCCGCGATGGCGATGATGAAGGTGTAAATCAGCGTCTTGGTGACGTCGATGCCTTGCGAAATCAGAAGTGTCGGCACCCAGCTGGAAAAGCCGTAATAGCCGATGGTCTGGAACAGATTATAGATCACCAGCATGATGGTGCGCCCGCGATAAGTCGCATTCCACATCTCGCTCCAGGCGCCGGTCTTGATCTCGGCTTCGCCCGCCAGGGTTTCGGGCGGTGGCAGGTCGCTGCCGATGTCCTTGCGGATCTTGTCCTCAAGCTCGGAGACGATCCGGTCGGCCTCAGCGATGTGGCCGTGCTGCGCGAGCCAGCGCGGCGACTCCGGCAGCTGGCGCCGAATCCACCAGATTACGATCGCGCCGATCGAGCCGATAATGACGACCCAGCGCCAGCCGTCGAGGCCGAGGATCTTCAAGGGCACCAATTGCCAGGCCAGGAACGCGACGATCGGTACGGCGGTGAACATGACGAACTGATTGTAGGCGAAGGCAGGTCCGCGTTGCCCTTTGGGGACAAGCTCGGACACGTAGGTGTCGACATTCACCAGTTCGACGCCGAGCCCGATACTGGCAATAAAGCGCCACAGATCGATGGTCTCCGGCGTGTTTTGAAACGCCATGATGAATGCGCCGATCGAGTACCAGAGCAGCGAAAAGGTGAAGATCGAGCGGCGGCCGAAGCGGTCGGACAGCCAGCTGAAAGCGATGGTGCCGACAAACAGGCCCGCGAACAGTGCGGCGACGAAGCTGGCAAAGCCATGAAAGTCGAACAGCCCGCTCGTGGTCGGCTTGAAGATGCCGGCCTTGAACAGCCCAAGCGCTACATAAGCGGTGAAGAACAGGTCGTAGAACTCGAACCAGCCGCCGAGCGACACCAGTGTCACGAGCCTTCGCGTGTGTCGCGATGCCGGCAATCGATCGAGCCGTGCCGCTACCGCCGCGTCCGCCATGTCGTCCCCCCGATCGTTTTGTTCATTATACGCCGTCTTCGCGCGGAGCGAAGTCTGCGACACGCGGTTCAGAAGATCGCTGGGAGCTTGCTGGCGCAGCGGCTCCCTCCGCAAAGCGGAAGCCGTCATAGAGCCAGGCAAGGCATTGGAAGGTCTCGGCCTCGCTGCGCTCGCCCAACATCTGCCAGTACACGTCTCGCGCGATGCCGTCGGCGTGATACACATCCCAGATGGCGCGGGATTCAAGTGTGACCCGGGCCGTGCGCACCGAACGGGCGCTTTCGAAGCGCCGGAACGCCGCTTCGTGGTTGTCGCCGGCACTATCGATGCAATCGGCGAGGCAGGGGCCGTCTTCAATCGCCATGCAGGCGCCTTGCGCCAGCGATTGCAGGGTCGGATGGGCCGCGTCGCCGAGCAGCACCACGCGGCCCTTGTGCCAGTGCCGGATCGGGTCGCGGTCGCCGATCGCCTGCCGCCGCCCGAGATCGAGCATCGCCAACAGCGCCTTCATGGTCGGGTGTGCGTTGCGATAGACGCCTTCAAGTTCGGTGCGATACGCCGCGAGATCGCCGCGCTCGGAATGGGCCGACCGGCGAAACACCGCGACGATGTTGAACAGCGTGCCGTGGCGCAACGGGTAATGGACAATATGAAATCCAGGGCCGGCCCACAGTGCGACGATGTCGCGCTGCACGTCTGCGGTCACCTCGCGCATCGGCACGATGGTGCGGAAGCCCATGTAGCCGTTTGGACGAGGCTCGCCGTCCGCCAATATCTGCGCGCGGATGCGCGAATGAATGCCGTCGGCGCCGATCAGCAATGAGCCGCGAAAGCTTCGGCCGTCTGCCGTCAGCACGGTGACGCCGCCGGTACTGTCCTCGAATCGCGTCGCCATCGCGTCGGGTACGAGCGTGATCAGGGGTTCGCGCCGGCAGGCATCGAGCAGCACGTTATGCAGATCGATCCGGTGGATGATGATGTAAGGATATTTGAAGCGTTTGCGAAAGGACGCGCCGGTCGGCACCCGCGTGACTTCGCGGCCGCTGAGCGCATCGAACATCATGACGTTTGGCGGCGAGTCGGCCGTTTCGAGGACAGCGGCGCTGATGCCCAGGCGATCCAACGCGTGAAACACATTGGGGCCGAACTGGATGCCGAAGCCGATGGCGCCGAATTCCGGTGCGCCTTCGAGCACGCGGACCGCGTAGCCGTGCCGCGCGAGCGCCAGCCCCGTACTGAGCCCGCCTAGCCCGCCGCCAACGATAATGATGGGATCTTTGCGATCCACTACTTATCCTCCGAGCCCGCCACCGAGGGGCTTATTTAATCTCTTTTGGCCGGCACGATCAGCTATATTTATACGTTATGTGTCATTGGACGGAACGGTATGGGAATTTCGGCGGACGACCTGAACATCCTCGGCGAACTGGAGCGCAAGGTGCTCTGGCTCGCGAGCTGGACCATCCATCACGCCAATCACGTGCGCGAGAATGCCGATGGGCTGAAGGTCGGCGGTCATCAGGCTTCCTCCGCCTCGCTCGCCACCATCATGACGGCGCTTTATTTCCATGTCCTGCGGCCGGCCGACCGCGTGGCGGTGAAGCCGCACGCCTCGCCGAACTTTCATGCCATCCAATATCTGCTCGGCCGGCAGACCCGGGAGAAGCTCGAAGATTTCCGCGGCTATCATGGCGCGCAATCCTATCCGTCGCGCACCAAGGATACCGATGACGTCGATTTCTCCACCGGCTCTGTCGGTCTGGGTGTGGCACAGACGCTGTTTTCCTCGCTCGTGCAGGATTACGTGCGCGCCCACGGTTGGGGCCTCGACCGGCCGGAGGGCCGCATGGTGGCGCTGATTGGCGACGCCGAACTCGACGAAGGCAACATTTTCGAATGCATACTCGAAGGCTGGAAGCAGGGCCTGCGCAATTGCTGGTGGATCGTCGATTACAACCGGCAAAGCCTCGACGCCGTCATTCGCGAGGGCTTGTGGGAGCGTATCGAGCAGTTGTTCCGCAATTTTGGCTGGGACGTGCGGATTTTGAAATACGGTTCGTTGCTCGAAGCCGCTTTTCGCGAGCCGGGCGGGGAGGCGTTGCGGCGGTGGATCAATACCTGTCCGAACCAGCTTTACTCGGCGCTCGTCTTCCAAGGCGGCGCGGCGTGGCGCCGGCACCTTAATGACGCTATCGGCGATCAAGGCCCGGTCTCGCGCCTGATCGAAGCGCGCAGCGATGACGAACTGGCGCGGCTGATGACCAATTTGGCCGGTCACGATCTGCCGACGCTGCTGGAGGCATTTGGCAGCGTCGATCACGACCGGCCGGTTTGCTTCATCTCCTACACCATCAAGGGCTACGGGCTGCCGTTCGCGGGGCACAAGGACAATCACGCCGGCCTGATGACGCCGGCGCAGATGGAGACCTTCCGCCAGGCGATGCACATTCGGGCGGGACACGAATGGGACCGCTTCGAGGGCCTGGAGCACGAGCGCGAGGTCTTGCGGGATTTTCTCGATCGCGTGCCCTTTGCGGCCGGCGGTGCGCGGCGCCTCACGGCGCCCCGCTTTGCGGTGCCGGAAGCGCTGAAGGTGACCATTCAACCGGAAATGTCGACGCAGACCGGATTCGGAGCGCTGCTCAACGAGCTGGCGCGGGAAAAATCCGAGCTCTCCGACCATATCGTGACCACGTCGCCGGACGTGACGGTGTCGACCAACCTCGGCGCCTGGGTGAACCGGCGCGGGCTGTTTGCCCGGGAAGCGCTGGCCGACACGTTTCGCAGCGAGCGCATTCCATCGACGTTCAACTGGGATTACTCTGCCAAAGGCCAGCACATCGAACTCGGCATTGCCGAGAACAATCTGTTCATTCTGCTCTCGGCGCTCGGCCTGTCGCACGCCATCAACGGCGAGCGGCTTATTCCCATTGGCACGCTCTACGACCCGTTCATCGCACGCGGCCTCGATGCGCTCAACTACGCCTGCTATCAGGACGCGCGCTTTATTCTGGTGGCAACGCCGTCGGGCGTGACCTTGGCGCCCGAGGGCGGGGCCCATCAGTCGATCGCTGAGCCGCTGATCGGCATCGCGCAGGATGGCATCGCGGCGTTCGAGCCTGCCTTCGTCGACGAGCTCGCCGTGATTCTCGCCTTCGCACTCGACTACATCCAGAAGGATGGCGGCGGGGAAGGCGGTGAAATTTCCGAGCGCAACTGGCTGCGCGACGAAACCGGCGGATCGATCTATCTGCGGCTGTCGACCCGGCCGATCGAGCAGATCGCGCGGGGCATGACTTCGACGTTGCGTCAGTCGATCGTCGATGGCGCCTATTGGCTGCGCCCGCCGGGGCCGAATTGTCAGGTGGTGGTCGCCTACACGGGTGCCGTCGCGCCCGAAGCGATTCAGGCGATCGGCTTCATGGCTGAGGATCGCCGCGATGTCGGTCTCCTCGCCGTAACCTCAGCCGATCGGCTCAACGCCGGCTGGACAGCGGCGATGCGCGCGCGCGAACGCGGCCTCGTCCACGCCCGTTCGCATATCGAGCGGTTGCTCGCCGACCTGCCGCCGCATTGCGGCATCGTTACCGTCCTCGACGGACATCCGGCGACGCTGGCGTGGCTCGGTGCGGTCGCCGGTCATCGCGTGCGGCCGTTGGGCGTCGAGCATTTCGGCCAGACCGGAACGATCCCCGAGCTCTATCGGCACTATGGCATTGACGCCAACGCCATCATCGCCGCTGCCCAGGCGCTGACGCCGGGTGCGCCGATCCGGTACTTGAAGGCGTTGTAGTCCGCAGATTAGGTCTCGAGATCAGGTTTTACGCGGGCCGTAATACCACTCGCGAAGCTGCAGGTAGGTCATCGGCTCGTAATGCGCCGGGCGCTCGGTGCTCTGGCAGGTCGGCAGCACCTCGATCAGCGCATCGCCGCTCGGACCAAAGAATACCGGAATCGAGTAGCGATCGACCGTGTTGGTATTGATCACGCGATGCTTGGTCGACAGATATTCGTCGTTGGTCCAGCGCACCATCAGGTTGCCGGTGTTGACCAGAAGCGTGCCGGGCACCGGTTCGACCGCGCGCCAGTGGCCGGACGGCATGCGCACGGCGAGCCCCGGAATGTCCTTCTGGGCAAGGAATGTCATCAGCGCATTGTCGGTGTGGGGCGCGATGCCGTACTGGCGGTTGCCGATTTCCTTTTGCGGCGGGTAGTGCAACAGGCTCATCGTCATATGCGGGGTGGCAAAATACTTGTCGAAATAATCCAGCGGCAGCTTCAATGACGTTGCCCAAAGTGGCAGGAACTGACGCCCCAACTTTTCGATGCGTGCATGATAGTCGCAGACTGTCTCCTTAAAGCCGGGCAGGTTTTCCGGCCATATGTTGACCCGTGCCTTGCGCTGCTCCTCCGACATGCTCAGTCCGCCGGAGCCGCCCTCGCGATTGATGGAAAACTTGGCGTTGAGATTGGGTTTCGCGTCGTTGATGATGTTGATGTTGGTGCGCTGATAATCGTCTTTGGTACAGGGCTGGTAACCCGACTTGAAGCTGCCGGTGTCGAAATAAGGAATCTTGGTCTTTGTCTCGATCGGCAGCGCATGAAAACGGCGCGACTGTTCGAACACGCGATCGATCAACTCCTGGGGAATGCCATGGCCCTTGAGGTAGAAGAAGCCAACCGTCCTGCTGACCTCGCGCAGCTTCGCGGCGGCCGCCTCGCGGCCGCCCGGCTGGCCGGCAAGGTAGGCCGCGATGTCGAGCGTCGGAATTTCCTCGTCGGAGTCCGGATGGTCCATCAGGCGGATGGCTTCGTCGTCGTCGCGGAGATCGCCACGAACGTCGCGAGCGGTGGTGGCTTTGGTGTCTTGCGTTCGTAATTCCATCTGCTTGGCCCTCAATCGCCGAAATTGGCGGCAAGATAGTCGGTGATGGTATTGGTTTCCTCAGGCGTTGCCGGCGCGCCCCACGCCACCATATTGGCGACGATCGGCCCCCAGTTGTCTTTTTTTCGTTTGACCTCGGCGACGCGTTCGAGGTCGTGGCACAGCGCGCAGCGCGTCTCTACCAGCTGTTTGCCGGTGCCGTCGGGTAGCGTCACGGGCTTTTGGGGCGGCAAGTTGATTCCGGGCCCGAGATTTGTCGAAAGGTAATTGACGACCTTATCGACTTCGGCCGGTGTCAACTGCGCGCCGCGCAACACCATATTGCTGACGTAAGTACGCCAGCCGACGGCGCCATCGCGGATCTTCGCGATCGTACCAAGATAGTGGCATTGCGAGCACGCCACCGCGACGATCTCGCGACCGTCGCCCGGCGGCAGCGGGTTGGCATTCTGCTGGGCGTGGCTTGGCGACGCGGAGGCCGCAAGCGTCGTCCCCAGAACAAGCGCGGCCAGACCTGATGAAACAATACGCATGCTTTACACCTTCCGCGTCCGCTGCCCGGCGATGGAGTAGGGCGGATACCATTCCGAGACCGCACCAATTCCTTCGCGCTTGATGTGGATGTCGAGCAGATACGGCCGTCCCTCCACCGTCGCGGCCTTGGCGCGTGACAACGCGCCCGACAGTGTCGACGGGTCCTTCACAGTCTCGCCGTCAACCCCGAAGGCATTCGCCGCCTTGGCAAAGTCCACGTCCGGACTGCCGTTGTAGCAGGTCATGTCGCGGGCGGCGTCGAACTGACGCCCGGCGCCATTCCAGATGCGATTGCGCTCATTATTATAGCTGTGATTGTTGAGCACGATGACGGTGACCGGCGCCTTGTAGCGCGCCATGCTCCACAGCGGCTGCGGCCCCGAGAACAGGAAGCTGCCATCGCCGACCACCGACACGACCGGTACGTCGGGGCGCGCCAGCTTGACGCCGAAACCCGCCGCCATGCCCCAGCCGAGCACGTTCGGACCGGTGCCGAAATACTGTTTGTTGTCGCCGCCGAAGGTCATCAGCGGGTCCATGGTCTTTCCCGAATCGACGTCGGCGACGTAGCAGGTCTCGCGGTCGAGCGTCTTCTCCAGCTCAAGTCCGAGCCGTTCCATGCTGATCGGCGTCGAGTCGGCGAGCGTGCGCGCGATCGCCTCGCGTTCGTCCTGCATTTGCTTCGAGTACGCGCGCACGCGCGCCGCGCGCTGCTCGGCCATGTCCCTGAGCACCGATGCGGTCGCCATGCTGCGGATCGCAGCGATAAGGTCGGCCGTGGCAAGTTTCAGATCGGCCACCATCGGCAGATCAACCGGCGCTCCTCGCGCCAGGCTCGTCGGGTCGAGTCGTATGGAGATCAACCGGGTACCGGGCGAAGCGATTTCGCCCCAGCGGTTGCCGAGATTGAGCAGCACGTCGGGCTTGCCCGGGAAGCGCATGGTGCGCAGTACGGTGCCAATGAACAGCGGATGCGGGGTCGGGAACGGTTTCGACCAGTAGCCGAGCGAACCGGCCTCGCCGGCGACAGGCGCGCCGAGCAGTTCGGCAAGCTCTACCACTTCCTTGTCACCGCGGCACCAGGTGACTTCGTCGCCGATGCTGATGAGCGGATTCTTGGCTTCGATGAGCATGCGCGCCGCTTTCTCGACATCATCTTTGTCGGGGCGGATGCGCATCGGCACGTCGAATTTGCTGCGCTCCCAAATCTGCGCCTTGGCGTGTTGATTAAGCGTATTGGTCGGCAGCGAAAGGAATACGGGGCCGCAGGGCGGCGTCGAAGCGAATTTCAGCGCGCGCCGGGTGGTCTCGGCCATCGCCTGTGTGGACTGCGCCTGCCAGTACCATTTGGTGATCGGCTGAGTCATCAGCTCGTGATGGTCGACCTCCTGCCATTGATCGCGGCCGAGCTCGTTCTGGCCGATCGAGGCAACCGCCACCAGCATCGGGATCTGGTCTTTGTAGGTGTTGACCATCTGCGTCATGGCATTGGGAAGACCGATATTGGCAACCACCACCACTCCGGTGCGTCCCGACGCGCGCGCATAGCCGTCCGCCATCGCGGTGACCGCGCCTTCCTGTATGCCTTTGATGATCGTGATTTCGGGTACATCGACAAGCGCGTCGAAGATCGGATGATCGCCGGTCGACGGATTGAAGAAGATGTATTCCACACCGGCCGACTTGAGCTGTTCGACGAACAGCTTGCCGCCATTGCCTTCGACTTCACGAATCGCCGCAGGCGCCGCCGCCGTGGCGGGAACTGCCGTTTTGCCGCCGCCTGGGCCGAGCGGTGCCAGATTTTGCGCCACCGCCTTGGCGGCGACGGTGCTCATGCCGAGTGCGCTCAGTCCGGACACCAGTTTTCGGCGCGACAGTCCTTGATCGAGATATTGTTTGATCAGTTCCTTCATCGCTTCCTCCCCGGTCTGTTCGCCGAATTTATCGGACGTCCATGTTATTGCCGAGGCCGCCAGCCTAGCACCGAAGTGCGAGCCGCCAAAGCGCGAAGCCTACTGGTGCCCCTCCAATTCCAGCATGGTGATATCGAAACCCAGCGGGGCTCTGCCCTTCGTCGGTTCAAGATAATCGACCTTCACCTTCATGCCGGGCCTGAGCTCCGAGCGATCCTTGATGCCCTCGAAGTCTACATCGCCTGCCGCGCGCAGATGTAATTCCTTGCCCTCGGCGGTGGTGACGGTGAGGAAGCGGCCTTCCTCGGCGAGCTTGACGATCGTGACGGTCGCCGTGCGATCGACAAAGGGCGCGATTTCCGGGCCTTCGCCGTTGAGTTCGCGATAGATCGTCTCCGCCGTCGCCGACAGATGGGCGCCGCGATCCCAGTCCTTGTATTCGTGCATGTCGAACTGCTGCTCGATCGTTTGCAGCGGCAGGCCCTGCTGCATCATGGTGCGGACCTTCTGCCGCGCCAGAAGCAAATAGTCGGTCAGCGTGCTGAGCGCGTCGATGCCGCCAACCGGGCCGTGTGCCGGAACCACGATCTTGGGATGGAGCGCATTCAAGACTTCGAGTTGCTTGAGCATGCCCGCCGTCGTGCCGTGGCTGTAGTCCGGCCGGATGTCGGGATGCCGTCCGATATAGCCGGCGAAGCCCGCATGCATGATGTGATCATCCGGCAGCCACACTGCAACGTCGCCGGGATTGTACTTATCGTCGATATAGATGAGCTCGATCGTCTTGCCGCCGACATGGAGCGTCATGCGGTCGGAGAAACTCACGACAGTGTCGAGCGGTTTTACCCCTTGGAGCGCCGCGGCTCGCTCGGGAAAGCGCTTCTGCCAGGACTTGATCTGATAGTCCTTCATCCCGGCCCAGTCCTTGACGACGCGATCCTGGACAATGACCGTCGCCGGCGGGGAGAACAGCGGTGTTCCGCCAGAATGGTCGCCGTGGTTTTGCGTGATGACAACGTAACGGATCGGTTGCGCCGTGACCGACTGTATGTCTTTGAGCAGAATCCGCGTCTCTGGCGGGTTGTTGCCGGTGTCGACCAGGACGACGCCTTGCGTCGTCACGATCACCACGGCGTTGGCGTCGTTGCGTTTGCCGACAAAGGCGTAGACGCCATCGGCGAGCTTTTGCAACTCGGCCTTGTCACCCGTCATGGCCAGCGCCGATATCGGCGCAAGCACCAGGATGAGCGGAACGAGCAGACGAACCCATTTCATGACCGCGCTCCGTCTGTCGAGAACATGAGGCGCAGGATAGCGAGCGTCTCGGGCTGCGAATAGCGGTCACATATCTTCGAAATAGCTGCGGACCGACTTATCGGCGGCCGTCACCTCGGGCCCCTCGTACGGCATGCCGGCTTCCATCGTTTCATAGGCCGCGGCGAACATGTTCACATAGGGCGCGCCGCAAAATGCAACGGGTTTGACGCGTTCCCAGACGATGTAGCCTTTACTGTCGACGCAATCCGCGTAGGTCGATGCGGCGATCACGCCGCCGACCACCATCATTCGGTTGAGCCATTCCTTGGTCCAGACCACTTCGCATTCAAAATGACGCAGACATTCGGCGATCCGTGGCGGTTTGACTTTGATGGAGGGCAGGGCGGTCAGTCCGGCCTTTTCCAGCTCGTTGACACCGCGTGCGAACGGCAGCCCGACCACTCGCACCTGCTCGAGCTGCTGGCGGTCAAATGAAGGGAGGTTCACTACGAATTGGCCGGTCGCCAGAATATTCTCGCGGGTGTGGCCGGCGAGGCTGGTCGTGAATGCGATCTGCACGGGGTTACGCAGGTCGCATACGACGCCGCATTGATGCGGCCATCGCGATCGCGTGACCCTCGAACACGGTCCGGAATTCGATCAGGTTCTGACCGGCGCTAGCGTGACGATCCGCACCAAGGACGGACGAGTGCTGCAAAAACGCGTCGACTTCCCACGTGGCAACCCCGAAAACCGCATGAGCGACGCCGAATTGCGCGACAAATTCGTTGAATGTGCCGGTGCGCGTCTGCAAGCCGCACAGATCGACCGCATTATCGAGACCTGCATGGGCATCGAGAAGCTCGCCGACTTTGGCGATCTCATGGGGCAGCTCGCCGTGGCTGATTGAGCGTCGTCCGACCATTGGCGCGGCCGGGGGGCCGGCCATTGACCTCCGGCCTTGGGCGCGGGAATAAGGCAGGAACTGAGTGGGCACCTGGGCATCAGGAGCGAAGGAACGACGAATGGCCGATACCGAAGACAACAACGAGAAGAAGCCGGAGGGCCACAATCTTTCCGACCACCTTTACGGTCAGAATCTCGTGCACGAGCACGACGAGGACACCGACCACGATCATGACCACGATTATGATTTTGAGAACGATGAGGTTCCGCTCGAGGACAACCCGCTGTGGCGGCAGGACAACGTCTCGCTCACGACGGTGGGCATCGACATCGGCTCCTCAGGAACGCAAGTCATCTTCTCGCGCGTTCACCTGCGCCGGCTCGCGGAGGATCTGACCAGCCGTTACTACGTCGTCTCGCGCGAAACGTTGTTCCAGTCGCCGGTCGCCTTGACGCCGTATCAGAGCGAGGAGCGCATCGATGACGCCAAGCTCGGCGCCATCATCGATGACGCCTACGCCGCCGCCAATCTGCATCCTGACAACATCGACACCGGCGTCGTCATTCTCACCGGCGAAGCGCTGCGGCGCGAGAACGCGCAAGGCATCGCGGCGATCCTTTCGGAGCAGGGCGGCGAATTCGTCACCGCCACCGCCGGACACCACATGGAATCGATGCTCGCGGCCTACGGCTCCGGCGCCGCGCGCGTCTCCAGCGACGAGAACAAGCGCCTCCTCAACATCGATATCGGTGGCGGCACTACCAAGCTCGCGCTTGTCGAAAGGGGCAAGGTGATTGCGACCGCGGCCGTGCATATCGGCGGTCGCCTGCAGGTCGTCGAGAACGGCAAGATCGTCCGACTCGATCCGGCGGGAAAACATCATGCCAAGCGCGCCGGCTTTTCCTGGGAGCGTGGCGATGCCATCGATGTCGCCGACATGCAGAAAGTGGCCAACGTGATGGCCGATACTCTGGTTACTGCGTTGACCGTGCGGCCGATGCCGCACGACGTCGAGCATCTCTATCTGACGGATCCGATCGGCGACCTCGGCCGCATAGACGGCATCATGTTTTCGGGCGGCGTCGCCGAATACATTTATCAGCGTGAAAATCAGGATTTCGGCGATATGGGCCCTCGGCTCGGCCGCGCCATCCGCGAGCGCATCGAGAGTGGCGCGTTTCCATGGCCGGTGCTGCCGGCTGGCGAATGCATCCGTGCCACCGCGCTCGGCGCTTCCGAATACTCGGTTCAGCTCTCCGGCAATACCAGCTACATCTCCTCGCCCGGCACATTGTTGCCGCGGCGCAACCTTCAGGTGCTGCAGCCGCCGTTCGAGTGCGGCGAGACCATCGATTCCGACAAGCTCGCCGCCGCAATCAAGAGCCATATCACGGCGTTCGACCTGCAGGAAAGCGATCGCGAGATTGCACTGGCGCTGCGCTGGACCGGGATGCCGGCGCACGAGCGGCTGTTCGCCTTTGCCAAGGGCATCAAGGGCGGCATCGCCGACCGCATCGCCAAGAAAGAGCCGGTCTTCATCATGCTCGATGGTGACGTGGCGCAGACGCTCGGCCATATCCTGCGCGAAGAGCTCCACGTCGACAGTGAGCTCCTGGTTATTGACGGCGTCGTTCTATGGGATTTCGACTATATCGATCTGGGTCGGATCCGCATGCCGTCTTACACGGTGCCAGTGACCATCAAATCGCTAGTCTTCAACGAAGACCCGCGTGGTCCGCGCCCGCGCCAGCGGTTGCATCATCACGATGATGACCATGACCATGCGCATAGTCACGAGCCTGGCCATCACCACCATCACGGCCATAACCATTCGCACGACCATGATCACGCCCACGATCACAGTCATTCACACGAGCACGTGAGGCCGACGGAACGCTAGCCGGAGGGCTTTCCCGGAAGACGTGAGCGCGAATCACGCTCCCAGCAATTTATCTTCCAGCCAGTTCCACATGACGGCGGTGCCGAGCGAGAGATAGTCGCGCTGGCAATGCTGAGCGCCGCCCTCTTCGGCAGTGAATACACGCAAGGTCTTATCGGCGGAGCCGCTGGCGTCATAGAGAGCCTGAGCATCCTTGAGCGGAATCTGCTCGTCGTCGGCGCCATGCACGATCAGGAACGGGCAGCGCATTTTCTGCACCACGCCGTCGAGCCGGAACGGCTCCAGTTTTTTGAGCGCAGCATCGAGCGAATCGACGCCCAAGATCCACATGATGTGGTGGCCCGGCACTGACATCGAGGCCTGGAAGCCGGCATCGATGCGCTTTTTCCAGGTGCAGTAATAGTCCCAGATCGCGCCCCAGGCGATGCAGGCGGCAAAGCGCGGCTCCATCGCGGCGCAGCGCGGCGCGTAATAGCCGCCGAGGCTGATGGCCATGATGCCGATCCGCTTCGGGTCAACGTCGGATCGCGTTTCCAGATAGTCGATGCAGGCGCCGCCGGCTTTTTCGTAGTCGTAGCGGAGCGGCATGCCACGGAAGCGGATCGCTTCGCCGGTGCCGGGCCCGTCCATCACCAGCACCGAAATGCCGCGCCGGACCAGGTCGGGCACGCCGCGCAGATACTGAATTTCCTTGGTGACATCGAGGCCGTCGAAAAACACCATGCAGGGCGGGCGCGCCGATTTCGCGTTCTGTGCCGGGACGAAATAGCCTGGCAGCTTCTTGCCCTCGAACGGCACGTCGACGATTTCGATCTTGCTGCCGGACAGCGCCACGAACTGATGAAAGCATTCGACCGACTTACGATAGGCGTCGAGAGCGCGCGCGTCCTTCGGCGTGCGGAAGCGTTCGCCCATCTGATAATAATGGCAGGCGCGCAGGTAGAATGAGGCCGCCGATACGGGATGGCGCTCGGCGCTGAATTTCTCGGCATGGCTGCGCACGGTGTCGGCGACCTTCACGCTGGCGTCGAACCATGCTTCGTCATCCTCGCCACTCTTGCCATCCAGCATTCGGCCGATGGCGTGCAGTTCGCTGATATCGACGCCACCGGACGGCGCGGTGCCCAGCATGTTCACGAACGCCGCCGACCAGCGGTAATTGCCGGGAAAGTACATGAAGTATTTTGGGGCTTGGGACATTCTCGTTTCCTCTTGTCATTCCGGGGCCGAGCACAGCGAGGAGCCCGTAATCCATAATCGCTGCCGGAATGAATTTGGTACAGACCCTAAAGAACTCGCCGTTTGTGGCCATGGATTCCGGGTTAGCGCCGCGGCGCGCCCCGGAATGATGAACTCACGTATCCCATACCGGCGCGCGACCGATCGGATTGGCGGTGCGGCCGTCGGGCCGCTTGAGTGCATCGATCCGGCGCATATCGTCTTGGTCAAGTACGAAGTCGAACACCTCGATATTTTCGGCAATGCGGGTAGCGTTCGAGGAACGCGGTATTGCGGCAATGACGTCTTGCTGCATCAACCAACGCAATGCGACCTGCGCGGCGGTCTTGCCGTAGCGCCGGCCGATGTCAGTCAGCACAATATCGCCCTGGATGCGGCCGCGGGCCAGCGGGCAATAGGCCGTCAGCACCAAGCCGCGCGCGCGGCACGCCGCGATGACCTTTGACTGATCGAGATAGGGATGACATTCGACTTGCAGCGTCACCAATGGCTCGGGGCAAAGCCGGATTGCGTCGTTGAGCATGGCGATGTTGAAATTGGCGACGCCGATGTGGCGGGTGAGGCCGTCCCGCTTTGCCTTGGCGAGCGCGCCCATGGTTTCAGCGAGCGGCGTATTCTTCTCCGGCCAATGCACCAGCAGAAGATCGACATAGTCGAGGCCCAGCGCCTTCAGGCTTTCGTCGACCGAGCGGGCGAAATCGGCGGCGTGAAGGTTTTCGTGCGAAACCTTGGTACACACGAAAATCTCGCCGCGCGGCACGCCTGAGGCGCGCATGCCGTCGCCGACAGTGGGCTCGGTGCCATATTTTCGCGCCGTATCGATATGGCGGTAGCCGGTCTTGAGGGCCGTGGCGATATGTTCGGCGCGCACCGTGCCCAGGCCGGACGTGCCAATACCGATAGCGGGGATTTGTGCGCCGTGCGCTGCGAGTTTTGGAGCAAAAGGCATGCGTTGAAGCGCGCTTCCCAAGGCAGTGAAGAGGCCAAACATAGCGTAATCCGGTCCGGCCGGCCACGCCGTGGCGCCAGGCCGATGTGTGAAGAGTCGCCTGGCGCGTGGCCGAGCCTGCTCGGGATGACGATGGCGCTGCGCCGATGCGAGATTGCCTCGACGGATGGAACCCTTCGCCAGCGCCCGGGCGGATGCATGGTCCCGGGAACACCCTGCGATCAGATTAAGATGCAAGCGATCCTGGCCGCCGGGGAGAATTGCGAGTTTATGTGCGCAACCGAAACGAGTAACACATGTCTGCTCTATCGCCGGCGACGTACGGGGCTTTCCCGAACCATAGTCGCCATGCTCTGATGATCACTTGGTACCCGTCGCGGCAGGTTCAAACCCGTGGGCGGGCCGGCGGAGGGTTCGTTCATGCTGACGCTTTATTATACTCCGGGCGCTTGCTCCATGGCGGCACACATTGTGCTCGAGGAAAGCGGCGAGAAATACGAGGCCAAGAAGGTCGACCTCGCCGGCGGCGAGCAGCGCACTGAAGTCTACTTGAAGATTCATCCGCTTGGCCGTGTGCCGGCGCTCCGCCTCGACAACGGCGAGCCACTCACCGAAAACACGGCCATTCTGCCCTACCTGGGCAAGCGCTTCGGTTTATGGCCGAAGGACCCGATCGCCGACGCCCAGGCGCTGTCGCTGATCGGCTACTTTGCTTCCAGCGTCCATCCGGCGCATGCCCATGTCGGGCGCCCCGAGCGCTATACGGCGGATACTTCGGCGTATCCCGGCATCAAGGAAGCAGGGCTTAAGACTTTTCACGGCTACCTGAAGCAGATCGACGGCATGCTGGCGAACCGCGAATGGTTTGCCGACGCCTACAGCGTGCTCGATCCGTACGGTCTTGTGTTCTACGCCTGGGGCGTCCGCCGCGAGCTGCCGATGAGCGAACTGAAAAACTACACGGCATTCAAGGATCGAATGCTCAAACGCGCCGCGGTCAGTCGCGTGACGGCGGACGAGAAGATCAAGCTGTGAAACCGTAGGACGGGAAAAGGGGAGAGAATATTGATGGCCAAGATCACGTGGGATCACATTCACCTGCGCACCACCAATCCGGAAGCGATGGCGCAGTGGTTCGAGAAAATGCTCGGCGCCGAGGTTGTCCGTACCATGCAGGGCGGCCAGCAGCGCATCGATCTGAAACTCGGCGGCGGCAACATCTTCATTGCGCCGGTGAAGGATGGCGACGGAACCAACACCGCGCCCACAATCCCATATCGGGGTCTTGACCATTTCGGGCTGTCGGTGAGTGGCATCGACGGTCTTGCTGCCGATCTGAAGGCCAAGGGCGTCGAATTCACCCGCGAACCGACGACGGTGCGGCCGGGCGTGCGCGTTTGCTTCATTCGCGCGCCCGAAGGCGTGTCGATCGAACTGCTCGACCGCGATCCTAAGTATACCAGCGCGGCGGCGTAGCGTCGCCGCGCCTCGGCGTTTCCGCTATTCGAGATTTTTGCTCGGCGGATAGTCGCGCGAGAACGGCGGCCGCGTGACGAATTCCGCAGGCTTGTAGGTCCAGAACTGGCCCACCTGCGGATAGGTCTTGAGAATCGTATTCTCGAGCTTGCCGTTCACGCGCGCTACCTTGCGGATGTAGATATCGAGGATCGGCGTGCCGTACTCGTCGAGCCGCACCGGCCCGATCGGCCCGTTGGTCAGGCGGACGTCGCGCATCGCCTTGAGGAATGCCGCGGCGTCGGCCGTATTCCCACCGGTCGTTTTGAGCGCTTCCTCGATGATAAGCAGCGCCGTATAGGGGCCGGCGGTATAGAATCCCGGATCGTGGTGATTGGCGGCGTTGATGCCGGCGACGAATTTCTTATTGTCCGGCGTATCGAGGCCGGCGGCGTACCAGCCCGCGGTGTAAACGCCGACCGCCTCGTCACCCATCAGCTTGAGGATGCCCTCGTCGGTGCTCGTGGTGTTGCCGAGCACGCCGAGCTTGCCCTTGAGGCCGTATTCGTTGAACTGCTTGAGGAAGCGCAGCGGATTAATGCCGGCAAACCCCATATAGATGCCGTCAATGTTGTTTTTGATCTGCGCCAGGTATGGCGCGTATTCCGGCGCGTTGAGCGGCGGCCAAAGCTTTTGCACGATCTTGCCACCGGCGGCTTCGAAGGCGAGCTGAAATCCGCCGGCGCCTTCGTAGCCGTAGGTGAAGTCCTCGGCGACGATCGCCATGCGCTTATAGCCGAGCGTCTTGGCCGCGTAGTCGCCGAGCGGGAAGTCACCTGCGGCGCGGTGCCGAAGGCGTGCAGCACCCATGGATTGACCGGGTGTGCCTTCAGATCGACGGTCGCGGCCGAGGTCGTGGTGATGAGCGGGACTTTTGCTTCCCGGATATAGCTATCCATCGCCAGTGCTTCGTTGGTCGCCAGCGGACCGATCATCACCGGCACTTTGTAGCGTTCGACCAGTTCCTGCGTCTTGGTCCGAGCCAGCGACGTATTGCCGGCCGTGTCCTGCCTGATCAGCTCGACCTTGCGGCCGGCGATCATGCCGCCGCGTTCCTGCAGAAACAGTGCAGCGCCCTCTTCCTGCTGCTTGCCGCCAGCCGCCAGCGGACCGGTATCGACGGTGAGAAATCCGATCTTGAGCGGCTCGCTTGCCTGTGCCCGCGCCCGGCGCAATGGCCATGCGCCAATGGCCGCCACGCCCGCAAGCATTGCGCGGCGCGAAAGCCCGAGCTTCCCGTTACGATGTCGCATCCTCCCACTCCCCAAATCTGTTCTGGTGCGCGCAATTTTGGCTCGGACCCTATTCGCTCCTACCAACACGCACAAGCACGGCAAATTCCGCACGGCGCAAGATATTTTGTCGCAGCTTGTTTCACGCCATAGGCGCTGGCGGATTGCGTTAGTTGCCCTTTTCGCATTAGCTGGAAAGCGGCAGGACGACCAATCCATGAAACGCGCCGATCGCGCAAAGCAAGACCGCGCGCCAAGCGATGATGGTAACATCACGCGACGCGACTTTCTCAACGGCTGTCCAGTCGCGGCCGGCGGCGCGATTGCGGCCGGGCTGCTGCCCGAGTTGGCCGCGAGCGCTTTTGCCGCTGCGGCAGCGCAGGATGCGCCGGGATATTATCCGCCGGCGCTGACCGGACTGCGCGGCAATCACATCGGAAGTTTCGAGAGCGCCCACCAGCTGCGCGATGGTAATTTTTGGTCTCGCGCTCGCCCGGTCGATAATCTCGCCGAGGTCTACGATCTAGTCATCGTTGGCGGCGGCATCAGCGGGTTGGCGGCGGCGCATTTCTATCTGGCCAAGCAAAAGACCGCGCGAATTCTCATCCTCGACAATCACGATGACTTCGGCGGTCATGCCAAGCGTAATGAATTCAAATTAGGTAATCGTCGGGAGCTGATGCACGGCGGTACTTACGAGATCGACAGCCCGCGCCCCTACGGCGCCGTGGCCGATGGTCTTCTAAAAACGCTTGGTATCGATCCCGTTGCGATGACCAAGAAATTCGAAGACCGCGGCTTTTATCAAAAGCTCGGATTGCAGCGCGGCGTCTTTTTCGACAAGGAAAACTTCGGCATCGACAAGCTTGTTGTCCAGAGCCGCGGGACATCTTGGGCGCAACTGCTCGCCGAAGCCCCCTTGTCGCCGCAAGCGCGAAGCGATATCGCGCGAATTGAGGAAGCAAAAATCGACTATCTGCCCGGCCTGTCTTCCGCGGAAAAGAAGGCCCGGTTGTCGCGGATGAGCTATCGCGACTACTTGTTGGATGTAGTCAAGGCGGATGCCGGCGTTATTCCATTTTATCAAGCGCGGACGCACGGCGAATGGGGCGTCGGCATTGACGCCGTTTCGGCACTCGATGTGTGGGCCTTCGATTTCCCGGGCTTTCAAGGATTGGGACTTGAGGCGGGGTCGGCACCGCACATGGGCTATACGGCGGCGGGCTATGCCGACGGCGGCTCCTACAAGTTTCACTTTCCCGACGGCAATGCCTCGATCGCGCGGCTGCTTGTGCGTCGCCTCGTTCCCGCGAGTTTGCCCGGGGGCAGCGCGGAAGACGCGGTCACGGCGCGGCTCGACTACTCCCAACTCGATCAACCGCAATCGCCGGTGCGCATCCGTCTTAGCAGCGTCGCTGTGCGCGCCCGCAACATTGGCGATCCCGGGTCTTCCACGGGGGTTGAGATCGCATATCTTCGAGGCGGCGAGGTATATGCGGTTCGCGCAAAGTCATGCGTGCTTGCCTGCTACAACATGATCATTCCGTATCTCTGCCCGGAATTGCCGCAATCGCAAAAACAGATGCTTCACTATGCGGTGAAGATCCCTCTGATCTACGCCAGCGTCGCGCTGAAGAACTGGATGCCCTTCAAGGCTCTTGGCATCGCACGGGTCTATGCGCCGGGTTCATATTTTTCGTCCTTGGCGTTGAACCAAATTGTCGACATCGGAAGTTATCGCAGCCCGCGTTTGCCGAACGAACCTGTGCTGGTCCACATGACAAGAACGCCGGCGAAACCGGGCTTGCCGGAGCGCGATCAGCACCGGGCCGGACATTACGACATATTGAGCACGAGCTTCGAGACGTTCGAGCAAAAGATCAGCGACCAGCTGAGCCGCATCCTGGGTCCAGGCGGATTTGATCCAAACAAGGACATTACCGCGATCACCGTCAATCGTTGGCCGCACGGATATGCCTACGAATATAACCCGCTGTTCGATCCGCAATGGCCGGAAGGCGCGGCGCCGCACGAACTCGGCCGCAAGCGCTTCGGCCGTATTGCGATTGCCAATTCGGATGCCGGCGCTGCTGCCTACACGGATTCGGCGATCGACCAGGCCTACCGGGCCGTGGAAGAATTGTTTGGCGCGTAGCCGACTTGCCGCGTGCCCGTGGCTATCTCGCCGCGATTGTATAAAGATGATCAGCAGAAACCACGAGGGGCGCCGCTGCAGCCTCGTCGCTTGCTGCGGGTATCGATTCAACATGAACGCATCGCATTTTACGATACGATTTATCCGGTTGGCGGCGATTATCAGTCTTGCGCTTACCGGCACGGGAGCCACGCGCGCCAATGAGTTGATCCGCGTCGGCAAGGCGCAGGGCGTCGCCTGGACTTTCCTTCCAGTCGATGTCGGTGTTGCGCAGGGGCTGTTCGCCAAACAAGGCCTCGACGTGGAAATCACCAGTCTCGGCGGCGACGCCAAAGTGCAGCAGACTTTGGCTGCACGCAGTATCGATTTTGGGCTCGGTAGCGGCCCGGGGATGGCGTTTGCCGCCAAGGGCGCGCCGGCGATCGCCGTCGCCGCTTTCGCAGGTTCGCCGCGCAATATTGCCGCGATCGTGCTTGCCGACTCCCCAATCAAGACGGTTGCCGACTTGAAGGGCAAGCTGATCGCCGTATCGACCGTCGGCTCGCTCAGCGACTGGCTGGCGAAGCAGATGGCGATTCAGGAGGGTTGGGGCCAAAACGGCGTGCGCACCGTCGCTCTGGGCGCGGCCGAAACCAGCATGGCCGCGCTCCGCGCGAAACGCATAGATGCCATTGTCCTGTCGACCGAAGTGGGCTTCGGCCTGGAAGAGCATCAACAGGGCCGCATCCTGGCAACGATGGACCGCTATGCGCCGCATTTCATTACCCACGTGGTATTCGCGCAAAAGTCTCTTGTCGCGGACAAACCGGGGTTAGTGCGCCGGTTTCTCGCTGGTTTCTTTGCCTCGATCGCTTTCATGAAAACGCACCGTGATGAAACGTCGGCCTTGGCGGAGCGCGTGCTGCATCAGAGCGAAAGTGTCGTGCACAAGGACTACGATTCCGAGATCGGCATGTTCGTCGATGACGGCCGCTTCGATCCGCAGGCCGTCGCCATTCTCAAGCAGTCCTTCGTCGATATGGGAACGCTCAAAGAAAAGCCGGCCGACAGCGCGCTGTTCGACACGCGGTTCCTGCCGATCAGGCCATAGGGCAGCGCGCGATGACGACTCCAACCGTTCCCGTCACGAATCCCAACGTGACCCGCTCGCGTCTGGTGCTGGAGATCGCTTCCGAAATTGCGGGCGGCGATGCAGCCGACGCGGTGCCCGATTACATCCTTCCCAAGGTGGTGCTGCGTCATTCGCGCGGCGGCAAACCGGTGACGCTGTCAGCCAGCAGTTCGGCGGAGGGCATATTCGCCGTGGCGGCGCGCGAAGTCGATCTGGCCATGATCAACCCCGCCTCTGTGCTGTCGGTCGCGCTACAGGGCAAAGGCATTTTCAAGCGCCCCATGCCGGTGCGGGCGATCGCCGTTATTCCATCCTGGGACGCATTTGTTTTTGCCGTTCGGCCGGAAACCGGCCTTACACGCTTGGAAAACATCGCAGCGCGAAAGCCGAAGCTCCGGATTCTGATGCGCGCGACGCCGGACCATTGTCTGCACCACATGTTCGACGACGTTGCGGCGGCGGCGGGCTTTTCCCGCCAAGACATCGCAAGCTGGGGCGGCGAGGTGCAAAAGCGCGGCAGCGTACCGTGGCCGCACACTGAAACATTCAAGGCGCTCATTCGCGGCGACGTCGATGCGATCTTTGACGAGGCGGCGAGTTCTTGGGTGCCGCAAGCGCTCGACGCTGGAATCAGAATTCTGCCGCTCGCTGAGCCCACAGTGCAGTCTCTTGAAGTCATGGGCTATCGCCGTGCTGTGCTGCCTCGGGTCGCCTACCCGAAACTGCCGGCCGACGTGTTGTCGCTCGATTTCTCCGGCTGGACGGTGTTCGTTCACGAGGAAGCCGACGCCGCGCTGGTGACGGCGATCTGCGCCGCGCTCGATGCACGCAAGATGCGCATTCCGTGGGAGGAACCGGGGGATTTGCCAGTCGAGCGCATGGCGCGCGAGGCGCTCGATACGCCGCAGACCGTGCCGCTGCATCCGTCCGCCGAGCAATTTTGGAAGAGCCGCGGCTATCTCTGAGCGTGCGGCGCCGGAGCTAAATTAATGCCGCCTGATGAAGTCCAATACCTTGTCGTTGAACGCGCCCGGCTGCTCCCAGGCCATGGCGTGCCCAGCATCGTGGATCTCGGCCCACTCGTGATCCTTTAGGTGGCGCGACCAGAGGCGCATCAGCGCCGGCGGCGCCAGAAGATCGGCATCGGCGGCGATGATAAGCGTCGGAACCGGGATCGTGGCGATCTTGGCGAGCGTGTTCGGCGTACGCAGTGGCGGCTGAAATCCCGCGCCAGGTTGGCGCGCGTGCTCGTCGATCTCAATCCAGCGTCTTGTGCCTTCGGGGTTGGCGCCGCGATACGAGGCGCCGATCTCGCGGTAATGCGCGGATTGCTTCCTGATCTCGGGAATGGCGATGCGGGCGATGAAATCGGCCACCGGCTTGTCCTCGAGTGCGCCCGTACTGGCGCCGACGATGAGGCTGCGCACCCGCTCCGGATGCCAAGCCGCATAGTCCAGCGCAATGAAGCCACCGCCAGCGACGCCAAGCAGATGAAATTTGTCGAGCTTGAGATGCTCCGCGAGTGCATGCAGATCGCCGGCGATACTGCCTGGTTCGGAGCTGGCGGCCGGATCGGGTGTGCTTTTGCCCCAGCCCCTGCGGTCAAAGGCGATGACGCGGTAGCCGGCTCGCGCAAATGCTGAAATCTGCGGCTCCCAGATCTCGACCGTGCCGGTGTTCGGGTGCAACAGCACGATCGGTACTCCGGCGCCGCCGGTGTCGACGAACCGCAGTCTCACGCCGGGCAGCGCGGCATACGCGCCGCCGCGTATATTCTCGTCAGTCATCGCTTGGTCCGCAGTTTACAGTCCGCTACACGGCGGGTGACACATGTTCGAGCACCTTTCCGCGGGTCTCGATGGCGAAGAAAAAGGCCGTGACCGCGCCCAGCAGGGCAAAAAGTCCGAACATGACGAAGACGGCGTTGATGCCATAGTACGGCAGCACCCAGCCGACCACTGTAGTGCCCACCACCGACGCGCCACGCTGAAAGGAGCTGGCAACGCCGCCCCCAAGAGCGCGCAGCTGGGTCGGATAGATCTCGGCCGTATAGGTGGCGAGCGACAACAAGGTGGAACTGAGGAAGAAGAATCCGCAGGAGGCCAGTGCAAGCATTCCGGTGGCGCTGAGTTGCGGCAGGAACGCAAATGCGATGAGCGAGACGGCGCAGCCGCCGAGACTGAGAACGAACATGCGGCGCCGTCCAATGGCCTCGATCAGGTAAAGTGCCATGAACGCCCCGCACAGCCCGAAGACGTTGTTGATCAGGCCGTAGTTCAGCGACTGCTGGACGGAGAGATGATAAACGGTCCGGAACAGCGACGGCATCCATGCGGTGATGCCGTAAGACACGAAATAGGCGCCGATCCAGATGAACCACACCGAGATAGTGCGGCGCAGATAGATGCCTTTGAACAGATCGGCGATGTTCGGCCGAGCCTCGGCCACGGCCGGAACGTCGGCGGGCAGGGGTGCGACCGCCAGGCCCTCGCGTGCGGCAATCGCTTCGATCCGCGACAGCGCCTGGTCCGCTTCATCATAGCGTCCCTGACTGGCGAGCCAGCGCGGCGATTCCGGCAGCAGCGTGCGCATCGGGATAGCGATCAGTCCCGGCACGGCGCCGATGATGAACATCCACTGCCAGCCCCAGTGCGGCACCACATAGACGCCGACCAGAGCAACCGCCATCAATCCGACCGAGAACAGAACCTGGATCGAAACCGAGAACCGGCCGCGCCCCTTGGCCCGAGCAAATTCATTGACGTAGGCGGCCATCAGCGGAATTTCGCCGCCGAGACCAATGCCCTGAACGAAGCGTAGCCAGAACAGCACGGTGTAGCTGGTCGCCGCGGCACAGGCCAACGCGCCCAGCGAAAAAATCAAGAGCGTCGCCAGCATCGACGAACGGCGCCCCCATTTCTCGGCGATCCAGCCGAAGGCGATCGCGCCGACCAGTTGGCCGAGGAATCCAATGCCGATCAGCGGACCGATCTGCTGCGGCACGAGGTGCCACATTCCGATCAGCGGCGGCAACACTACCGCGATGGCAATCGAGTCGAACGCGTCAAAGAACCAAGCGGTGCAGATGATCAGCCGCATCTTCAGATGCCACGAGCAGTAGGGCAGGCGCTCGAGCCGCGCCACCACGTGGCGCATGTCGCCGGGCTCGTTCAAGGTTGTGGCGCTGCTTACGGTTGCGACACTGCTCATGGCGATCCTCCACCCCGTGAGTTGAGAGGCATCGCATGACCGCGATCTTACCGCCGCGTGATGCGCACGCCTCTTGGCCGCCAACCATACCTCGGATGTGCCGGGAGGCCCACCAACGATTTGTCGCGGAGTCGCGGGCTTTCGCGTTGCGGCAGCCTGTGCCAGCTTACGCGAATACGGCGCAGAAAATTGCGCGCCACGATTTCGGGGGGACCTGTGGATACGGCCTCTGCTCGCGACGCTTGCGTCGATGCCGGGTCTCGCTCTGCATTGAGGTCCGCCGGAAGCCTTAGTCATCCACAGGAGTTTCCCGATGCCAACGCTCGATGAGGCGCGCTCCCAGGTCGCGCTCGCCAACCGCATTCTGGCCCATGAGGGTGTGCTCGACGCCTTTGGTCACGTCAGCATGCGGCATCCGTCCGATCCCTCGCGCTATCTGCTGGCGCGCTCACGCAGTCCGGAGCTGCTCGAACCAGGCGATATTCTCGAATTCACGCTCGACTCGCAGCCAGTCGCGCCGACAAGTACTGTGCTTTACGGCGAGCGGGTCATCCATGGCGAAATTTACCGCAGCCGCTCCGATGTGAATGCGGTTTGCCATCATCACTCGCGCGCCGTGATGCCGTTTTGTATTTCCGGCATACCGCTGCAGCCGGTCGACCATCTCGGCGCGACCATGGGCGCTGAAATTCCATTCTGGGATCAGCGCGACGAGTTTGGTGACACGGATCTGATTGTGGCAAAGCCGGAGGAGGGTCGCTCGCTCGCGCGCGCGCTCGGACCCAATTGGATCGTACTGATGCGTCGGCACGGCGCGACCGTGGCGGGCGCGACGCTCCAGGAACTGGTGTTCCGCTCGGTGTTTTCCTGCCGCAATGCCGAAATGCAGCGCGAGGCGCAAATGCTCGGCGGTGTCAGCCCATTGACCCCGGTTGAAATCGCCAAGGCTGGAGCATTCAATCTCGAGCCGCGTCCGATCAGCCGGGCGTGGGAATATTGGACAACTCGGCTGAAGAAGGCCGGCGAGGCTTCATTCTAAGACCGATGGCCGAGACGATGCAGACGTCTACTGCCGCGCAAACACCGGTTCTGATCGTTGGCGGCGGCCCGATCGGGCTTGCGCTTGCCGCCAATCTCGGAAGCCGCGGTGTCGAGACACTTCTGATCGAGCAGCGCGAGAACAAGCTCAACCCGGCCAAAATGCTGGAGGTGAGCGTCCGCACCATGGAGTTTTGCCGTCAGCTCGGCATTGTCGATAAAGTTCGCAACTAGGGCTTTCCACGGGATTGGCCGATCGACAGCGTGTTCGTTACCGACATGCGCGGCTACGAGCTGGGGCGCATTCGCACGCCCGCGCTCGCGGAGCTCGCCAACATTCCAACGAGCCCGGAGCGCGGCATGCCGTGCCCGCAGACCTGGTTCGATCCGATTCTGCAGGACAATGCGCGCCCCTATCCGCACGTCACGCTGCGTCACCGCGTCAGGCTTGAGAGTTTCGTCCAGGATCCGGGCGGCGTCACCGCCACGTTGAAGGACGAAAATAGCGGCGCAACCGAAATTGTCCGCACCCAATATCTGATCGGCTGCGACGGTATTTCCCAGATTCGCGGCGCGCTGCACATCGACTGGGCGATGACGGTTTATCTGCGCATTCCCGATCTTCACGCGCAGCACGACAAGGGGCGTGCCTTCCGTTACATATTTGTGGGTCCAGAAGGCACCTGGTCGTTTCTGTCGATTGTGGACGGCAAAGACCTCTGGCGCCTGCAGCTTGTCGACCTTGACGAAGAGCGCCTGCACAGGGCCGATATAGCGGCGCTGATGCGGCGCGGGATGGGTGGCGACGTCGCCTACACGATCGAGCACAAGGACCTATGGACGCGAAAGTGTACGGTCGCCGATCGCTTCATGGATGGCCGCGTCTTTCTTGCCGGCGATTCCGCCCACGCCCATCCACCGAATGGCGGCCTTGGCATGAATACCGGCATCCAGGACGCATTCGATCTCGGCTGGAAGATCGCCGCGATGCTCGAGGGCTGGGGCGGTGACGGACTGCTGGAGAGCTATGACACCGAGCGGCGGCCGGCCTCGGCGCGGGCCGCGGAGGTCTCGCTCAAGAACTATCGCCGCTTGATCAGCGCCAAGCAGCGTGCCGAAATCTACTCGCCGACCCCCGAGGGCGACGCCGCGCGCCGTGCCATTGGCGCACAGATGGTCGAGGAGAACGAGAAGAGCTGGCACCCGGTCGGCATCCACCTCGGCTATATCTATCATCCATCGTCGATCGTCGTGCCCGATGGGACCGCCATGCCCGCGGACGATACCGTCGGCTATGTGCCAACGACCTTCCCCGGCGCGCGCGCGCCGCATGTCTGGCTCGCGCCCGGCAAGTCGACCCTCGATCTGTTCGGCAGCGGTTTTGTGCTGTTGAATTTTTCCGGCGCGCCGGTGGATGACATCGTGCGGGCCGCGGCGGAACGCGGCGTCCCGCTCGTCGTGCATCGTCTGGATCATCCGGAAGCGGCGGCGCTCTATGAGCGCGCTCTGGTGCTGGTGCGGCCGGACGGTCACGTCGCCTGGCGCGGCGACAGCGAACCTACCGATGCATTCGCCATGATCGACACCGTGCGTGGTGCTGGGCCGCGTATTGCCGCCCGCCGCGCCGGGGACATTGCATAAGGTTCAGCAACGCGCCTACGGCTGGCGCCGCTGTTTAACTTTGAACTCCCGCGGCTAAAGCAATCGGTCAAAACGTCGCCGTTGGCGGTGTGATCGCTGATGGAACGGGGGTACCGACGTGATATGCTGAAAAAAATCGTGGGAGGGAGCACATGAACAAGCCGTATCGGCGGCATGCAATCGCGGCCGTAAGCATTGTAATTGCGGCCTTGTCGGGCGCACAGGCCGCAGCCGAGGAGCAATTTCCGGCGCGCCCCTTACAGATGATCATTCCGTTCGCGGCCGGCGGCCCAACCGATATTGTCGGTCGCATCCTGGGCGGGAAAATGAGCGAATTGCTGGGGCAGACCGTCGTGGTCGAGGACCGCGGCGGCGCGGGCGGCACTATTGGCGCCGCGGTTGTCGCCAAAGCGGCGCCTGACGGTTACACAATGCTGATGGCGACCGTTTCCACCAACGCCATCAATCCCGCCCTCTACCGCCACCTGCCCTACGATTCAGAAACCGCCTTCACACCGGTCGGGCGCATCGGTGTGACACCGACAATTCTGATGGCGAACCTTTCGCTTCCGGTGACAGACGTCAAAAGCCTGATCGCGCTGATCAAGAAAAATCCTGGCAAGTATTCTTACGGCTCGTCCGGTGTCGGCTCGATCCTGCATTTGTGCGGCGCGGAATTCACCGCGGATGCCGGTGGGTTGCAGATGGTCCACGTGCCGTACAAGGGCTCGGCGCCCATGGACACCGATCTCCTTGGCGGACAAATTTCGACGGCGTTCGACGCGACGCCGACCGCAATGCCGCTCGCGCTCGCCGGCAAAGTCCGCGCGCTCGGCGCCGGCATGGCGACGCGTATTCCGTCGATGCCTAATCTGCCGACGCTGCAGGAGCAGGGCGTCAAGGGTTACGAGTGCTATACGTGGAATGCGATTATCGCACCGGCCGGCACGCCGAAGCCGATCGTCGCGAAGCTCAACGCCGCCATCAACAAGGCGATGGCCGATCCCAAGGTGTCGGCCGCACTGGAAAAGGCCGGCATCGATCCGACGCCCGGCTCGACGCCAGAATCGACGCAGCAATTCATCGATGCCGAACTGAAGAAATGGGCACCGATCGTCAAGGCGTCGGGCGCGCGAGTCGACTGAACCGGGCATTTCACGCGGCGGTCAAGCCTCGGTCCCGCGCGTCCCACGAATGTGATGCATCCCGCCGCGAGCGCGTGCTATGGCGATTTCGTCGCCAGCCGTGCGGCATGTTTGTGACTCGACTGCGCGTCGGCCCCTGGCTGGCGGTCCGGCGACGGAGAAACGTTCTTGCCTTCACCGAAGCACATTCCGGTTTTTGACGGTCATAACGATGCATTGTTGCGGCTGCATCGGCGCGCCGGCGGCGATCCGGTCGCGGCGTTTCTTGAGGGCGAGGACAAGGGTCAGCTCGACCTGCCGAAGGCGCGCAAAGGTGGCTTTGCCGGCGGGTTGTTCGCGATCTTCGTGCCCTCGACCGAGAAGAAAGCCGCGGCGAACCAGACGTCCACCCCGAACTTCGCCGGCTCACCGGAGCCTCCTGGCGTCGACACGGCCGAGGCACAACGCGCCGTGCTCGCCATGGTGTCGCTGCTCTACCGAATCGAACGGCAGGCGAAGGGGCACCTGCGCGTCTGCCGCACGATTGACGACATCGAGTCCTGCCTCGACAAGAACGTCCTGGCGGCCGTGCTGCACATCGAGGGCGCGGAAGCGATCGATGAAAATTTTGAGATGCTCGACGTGCTGCACGCCGCCGGGCTGCGCTCGCTCGGGCCGGTGTGGAGCAGGCCAAACGCATTCGGCCACGGCGTGCCGTTCCGCTGCCCGTCCTCGCCCGACACCGGACCGGGCCTGACCGATCTCGGCAAGGCGCTCATTAGCGCCTGCAACCGATTGAAGATATTGATCGATCTGTCGCATCTCAACGAGCGCGGCTTCTGGGATGTTGCCGGGCTGTCCGATGCGCCGCTTGTCGCGACGCATTCCAACGCGCACGCCATCAGCCCGCATTCGCGCAATTTGACCGACCAGCAGCTTGCCGCGATCCGGAAAAGTGGTGGCTTCGTCGGGGTCAATTTCGCCGTTAGCTTCCTTCGCCCCGACGGCGGACGCGACAAGAACACGCCGCTCGCCGTGGTCGTTGAGCACATCCGGCATTTGATTGACCACGTCGGCGAGGATGGCGTCGGGTTCGGCTCTGATTTCGACGGCGCTCTGATGCCGGAGGAACTTGGCAACGCGGCCGGCTTGCAGAAGCTTGTTCAGACGCTGCGCCGGCACGAATTCGACGAAAAACTGATCGAGAAGCTGTGCTTTCGCAACTGGCTCCGCGTTCTACGCAAGACCTGGAAATAACAAGACCTGGAAATAACAAGACCTGGAAATAAGACGGCACCCGCGGCCCAAGGGACGCCGCCTTATTGGTTCCGCAAAGCGCGAGCAAACACCAAATTCAGGTCCGACATGGCACCCGAGGGTATTCCCATGGTTGCAAGGAAATCTGCCGCATTTTTTGATGTGAGTGCCGTGCTACTCGCTGCTTGTGTCGTTGCCGCCGAACCGGCGGTTGCTCAGCAGCCGGCGGGACCACCCCCACCGATGCCGCCAGCGCGGATTATCGTCACTGGCAGTGGCAGCGCGACCGTGCCGCCGGATTACGCGGAGATCGCGAGCGGGGTGACGACGCAAGCCAAGACGGCCAAGGAGGCGAGCGATTCCAACGCCAAGGTCATGGCGGCGCTCAATGCAGCGCTTAAAACCGATGGCATCGCCGCCGATGATATCCAGACTCTTCGGTTCTCGGTCTCTCCCGTCTATGGCCCGCCGCAACAGAATACTCCGCCGAAGCTCGTCGGCTTTTCGGTTTCGAACGAGCTCGGCATCAAAGTCCGCCAGATCGGCAAGGTCGGCGAGATTCTCGATTCCCTGATCCAAGCCGGCGCGACTGATTCCGGGAGCGTGCAGTTTCTGCACTCCAACACGTCGCAGACGCTCGATCAGGCGCGACAGGCGGCGCTGGCGGATGCGCGCCGCAAGGCCACCCTTTACGCACAAGGCGCCGGGCTCAAACTCGGCGGCGTGGCATGGATCACGGAGGTGCCGGCCTACGCCCCGCCGGGGCCCATGGCCGGGCGTGCCTATGCGGCCGCTGCGTCGGTGCCGATTTCCGCAGGTACCGACACGTTGAACGTACAGATCACGGTAGGTTTCGAAGCCGCGCGCTGAAGAAAGTCCAGGGAAGCTCTCACGTCTTGGGCAGAGCACTCACGTCCGAACCGTCCCGATACGCCGGGTGCTTCCAGCCGTCCTCATCGTAATCCGCCATGCAGGCTTCGGCGAGACCGAGCATCTGTTTTAAGTCGCCGTTGAACTGCGCCTGCTGCAGCGGGAAGATGCGGACCAGCTCATGGCTGCCCGAATAGTTCATCTCATAGAGTTCGTGGCGGGCGCCGAATTCGCTGCCGATCGCGTCCCACAGAAGCTTCATGGTCTTGATGCGGTCCTTGTAATCGATGTCGTTCGAACCGCGTACGTATTTGGCCAGGTACTTGTCGATGGCGGGGTTTTTGAAGTCGCGCGCGTTCGACGGCAGATAAATCAGGCCGGACGCTACCACCTTCTCGATGATGTTGCGGATCGCCGGGTAGGCCTCGGTCATGAAAAGGCGGTAGGTGCTGGACGCACGCGAGTTCGGCAGCACATGGCCGTTGACCCACGGCTCGGGATTGTACGCCATCGCGTCGCTGAGCGACCAGAACAGATTGCGCCAGCCGACCACTTCGCCGATCTGCGCCTGCACGCCGCGAAATGAATCCACACCGGTCGCGCGCGCGGCCTTGTAGAGGAGCCCGATCAGGAAATCGAGTTTCACCGCGAGCCGTACGCAGCCCTGCATGGTGAAGCCGTTGAAGAAGCCCGACTTCGGATAAAAGTTCTTCAGCCGGTCGACGTCGCGGTGAATGAACACGTTTTCCCAGGGAATGAACGCGTTGTCGAACACGAAGATGGCGTCGTTTTCGTCGAAACGCGACGACAGCGGATAATCCCACGGCGTGCCTGTCGCGGCCGCGGCGAACTCGTAGGATTGCCGGCAGATCAGCTTGATGCCCGGCGTGTTCATGGGCGCGATGAACATCACCACCATTGCGGGATCGTTGATCTCCTGGCCCATGTTCTGGCCGAGAAAATTGTAGTGGGTAAGCGCCGAATTGGTCGCCACAACCTTGGCGCCCGACACGTAGATGCCGGCGTCGGTTTCCTTCTGAATGGTGATGTAGACGTCCTTGACCTGCTCAACGGCCTTGTTGCGGTCGATCGGCGGATTGACCAGCGCATGGTTCAGATAGAGTACGGCTTCTTGCGCCCGCTTGTGCCAAGCGCGCGCGTTATCGGCGAACTTGCCGTAAAAATCGGCATTGGCGCCGAGCGTGTTGAGGAAGGCCGCCTTGTAATCGGGGCTGCGGCCGAGCCAGCCATAGGTGATGCGCGCCCAGGCGGCGATGGCGTCGCGCTGCGCTACCACGTCCTCGCACGAACGCGCCGCCTTGAAGAATTTCATGGTGTAGCCGTCGGAGCCGGTATCGGTCCGCGCGGTGAGGACGTCCTTGGTCTTGGCGTCGTGCAGCGCGTCGTAAAGCAGCGCTATCGAGGCTGCGGCGTTGCGAAATGCCGGATGCGTGGTGACGTCCTTGACCCGTTCGCCGTAGATGTAGACTTCACGGCCGTCGCGCAGCGATTCCAGATATTCCGCGCCGGTGAATGGCCGGTTCTTGCCGGCCAGAACGTCCTCCGGATGCTGGGCCATGGTGCTCTCCGTTTTTCCTCAGTGGCACTTGCGTGGAGATCAATTCATCAGCATACTGACGATCCCCGTCAGTGTACCGACTATTTCGTGCGCGCGTCAACGCGCGAATCCAGCAGAGCCGGCGATCCGATGTCCGACGACGACAGTCACCTTATCGGCATGCCCGGCCATCTCATTCGCCGGCTGCAGCAGATTGCGTCGGCGCTGTTTCTGGATCAGGCCAAGGCTTTCGACTTCACGCCGGTTCAGTATGCGGCGCTGGTCGCCATCAAGGCGCATCCGGGCCTCGACCAGACTGCGCTTTGCAATGAAATAGCGCTCGATCGCTCGACCATCGGCGACGTCGTCAGCCGCCTCGAAAAGCGCGGGCTGATCAATCGCACCGGCGGGCTCGCCGACCGCCGCACCAAATCGTTGCACATCACGGCGGCAGGCAGCCGCATGCTCCGGGAAATCGAGCCCGCCGTTGAAGCCACGCAGTGCTTGATCCTTGCGCCGCTCAAGGCGAACGAGCGCTCGGCCTTCATGCAGATGCTCAAGCACCTCGTGCACCTGAACAACGAGCACAGCCGGGCACCGCTACGGCCGCGTGAAACGCGAACTAAGACCAGCGGTCGCGGACGAGCGTCCAGAACGCAAGCGCCACGACCACGCCGACGGCAAGCAGCGCGCCGCTGACGCCGATCGCCACAAAGGCAACCGCCCCGGCGGCGGCGCCAAGAAGAAAGCCGATCGCGACCGACAGCACGACCAGCAATTGGTCGCGCACCGCGTGAAAGTGCTGAACGGCCGCGGCGTCGTGAGTGCTGTGCGCGAAGCGGCGGCTGGCGATGACGAGATCGGTGATGGCAATGCCGAGCTGCGTCATGTTGCCGGTCATGACGTTGGTCTGTGGGATTCCTTTCATCAAAAGTCGCACCAGCACGCTCTGCGTGCCCATCGCGCTTGCGGCAAAGAGGCCCGCGACGATGCCATGCCAATCGGCCGCGCCAGTGATGCTCGGGCCGGCCAGAAGGATGGCGACGAAGCTTGCGAGCAAAACGGCTTCGAGCGCCAGCATCCAGGCCATTGGCGCGCGACCCCGGTCGCGGGCGAGCGTGATCAGGGCTGCGGTGATGGCGGCCGCCGCAACGAATGCAACGATCGCAAGGAGCTTGCCGGCAACGCCCGCGTCGTGGCGCACCAACTCCGCGCCGGCGATCACGAAGCTGCCAGTAACCTGCGCGGCGAACAGCCCGAACAGCGCCAAATACGTGTAGCTGTCGACGTAGCCGGCGACGAAGCTGAGCAGCAACGGCATCGCCTTTTCCAGCGGCTCATGCCGGTACGGCGTGGTGTCGGTCATTGCGGGTCTCCCGTCATTCCGTGGCCGAGCGAAGCGAGGAGCCCGGAATCCACGGCCCCAGCGCTGGGGTTATGGATTCCGGACTCGCCGCTTCCGCGGCGATCCGGAATGACCGTGAAGATTAATCCAGCGGCTCGACCTTGACGATCGAAGCGCCATGATTGCTGCCGACCCAGAGCACCGGCCGCGAACCGCGATCATCGACGAAGACTCGGCGGATATTGGTCGAGCGCGGCAACTGATATTCGGTGATGCGATCGGTCTTGGGATCGAGCCGGGCGACGCGATCTGTCAGCATTGAGCCGGTCCAGATTTCGCCGTCCTTGGCTTTGACCACGTCGTAGGGTTTGTCCCACGGTGTCGGCAGTTGCCATTCCTTCATGGCGCCGGTCTTCGGATCGAAACGGCCGATGCCGTTGGCGCCATATTCGGCGAACCACAGCACGTTGTCGGCGTTGACCCGGCCGCGAGACCGGCAGCGGTGTCTTCCAGATCGTGACTTGTTTGGTCTTGGCGTCGATGCGGCCGATCGTGGTGCCGCCGAAATTGAGCTGATAGGCATCGTTCTGCGCGTCGGTCGGCATGCCATAGGCATTGATGTGCACGCCGTTCTTGTCGTGGCCTATTTCGCAGCGACGCCCTGGTAGGCTTCCCACAGCCGCGCAGCCGAAGCCGGCATGTCGAGATGCGCGCCGGCGCCGCCCGGGATGGCGTCGGCCACCGCGTTCATCACCGCGGAGATCGCGGCGGTCGTGCCAGCTTCGCCGACGCCCTTGACGCCGAGCGGATTTGTCGTCGCCGGGACGTTGAGCATGGCGTCGCGTAGCGGCGGCATGTCGTCGGCGCGCGGCATCGCGTAGTCCATGAACGAACCGGTGATGAGCTGGCCGTTGCCGGTGTCGTAAACGATGTTTTCCATCAGCGCCTGGCCGAGCCCGGCCGCGACCGAGCCGTGCAACTGCCCCTCGACGATGGTGTGATCAAGCGCCCGGCCGCAGTCGTCGATTGCCGTGTAGGTCACGATCTCCATGGCGCCGGTCTCGGGGTCGATTTCGACCTCGGCGGTATGCACGCCGTTGGGAAACGACAGCGGGGTCTCGGTCGTCGTCTTGGTATCGAGGTCTTCGGCAATCTCGCCGCGCTTCTTCATCTCCGCGGCGCGCTGAGCGACATCGAACAGCGCGACGCGTCGGTCGGTGCCGACGACTTCAAAACGTCCATTCTTGAAGACGATGTCGGCCTCGCCGGTTTCCAGCATGGTGGCGGCAATGGGTTTGCCCTTGGCGACGATCGCCTCCATCGCCTTCACCAGCGAATGTCCGACCGTCATCGCCGATCGCGAGCCAACCGACGCGTAGCCTTTGATCTCCATCGCCGAATCGCCGTGGCGGTGCTCGATCTTGTCGGTCGGGATGCCGAGATGCTCGGCGATCACCTTGGGAAACACCGTGGCGTGGCCTTGACCGGTATTCTGCACGCCGAGGCCCATCACCAGCGTGCCATTGTCCGTAAATGTCAGCATGGCGCTTTCGGTCGGCGCGCCGCCGGCGTGTTCGAGCAGGCAGCAGATGCCGAAGCCTCGGTGCTTGCCGCGGCGCGCCGCTTCGCGGCGGCGCTGCTTGAGGCCGTCGTAGTCGGCAAGCTCGAGCGCCTTGTCGAGCAGCGGTTCGAAATCACCACTGTCGTAGGTGGTGCCGACGGCGGTCTTGTACGGCATCTGCGATTTTTTGATCAGATTGCGCCGCCGTAGCTTTACCGGATCGATGCCGGTCACGCGCGCCGCCTCATCGACCACGCGCTCGAGGACGTAGCTCGCCTCGGGCCGGCCCGCGCCGCGATAGGGAGCGGTCGGCAGCGTGTTGGTGAACACGCACTTGGTCGAGACGTCGATCAGCTTGATGTCGTACATGCCGGGCAGGCAGCGCGCAAAATTCCCGGTCGGAATATTGGCGCCGACGGCACCCACATAGGCGCCGAGATTGCCGATGTTGCGCACGCGCAACGCCAGAAATTTTCCCTTCTCGTCGAGCGCGAGTTCGGCCTCCGAATAGATGTCGCGCGCCTGATTGTCCGACAGGAAGGCTTCGGACCGCGTCGACATCCAATGAACCGGCCGGCCGAATTTCTTGGCGCCGACCAGGATCGCTATATTTTCCGGGTACGCGCCGGTCTTGAGCCCGAACGCGCCGCCGACGTCCTCGGTGACGACGTGGACACGCTCCGGCGCCGTTTTCATGATGCCGACGATGTTCTCGCGCATCGGGCCGGCGCCCTGCGAGCAGGTGCGCGTCGTGTAGGTGTCGGTCGCCGGATCGTAGCTGGCGGTGGCGCCACGCGGCTCCATCGAATTGGTCAGCATGCGCTGATTCATGAACGCCACTTTGGCGACATGCTTGGCCGCCGCAAACGCCGAGTCGACCGCCTTGGTGTTGGCGTCGGGATTGGGGTTCGGGCCCAGCCAATCGACCGCGATATTGCCTGGAGCCTGCGGCCACAGTTGCGGCGCGCCGTCGCGCAGGGCCGCGCGCGAGTCGGTGACTGGCGTGAGTTCCTCGTATTCCGCGTTAACGAGTTCAGCGGCGTCCTGCGCCGCGGCGAAAGTCTCCGCGACCACCATGGCGACCGGTTCGCCGATATGCATGACGCGATCGAGGGCGAGCGCCGGCCGGTGCGGCATGACCAGCGTCGTGCCGTTGCGCCCCGGCACGGGCGGGTGGCGGCCGATGCTGCCGATGCCGTCGAAATCCTTGCCGGTCAGTACGCCGATGACCTTCGGCGCCTTGGCGGCCGCCTCGACGTCGACGCGCAGGATCTTGGCAAAGGCGTGCGGCGAGCGGACAAAACAGGCATAAGCCTGGTTCGGCAGCGGCGCATCGGCCACGTAACGGCCGTGGCCGCGAACGAGCGCGTTGTCTTCGACGCGGCCTTTGAACGGCGCGTGCGTATCAGTCCCTGAATGCGTCTTGGCGTCCATGTCGCTTCCGAATGTGCTGGGAGAAATGTTCTGGTGTGGGCTTCTGGCCCCTTTATAACCAAAACCGCCGCGAGCTAAAGGGGACATCGAGCCGCTCGCCGTCCGGCCCGAGATCCCTTGCGCGGCCGTGCTGGTTGCGTGCAAAACATGCCGTCCAACGAGGGGAGAGGGCCAGTGCCGCGCACCATCGACACCCACACGCACGTGCTCGACGACGACACCATCAAAATCCTGCAAAAGGAAATTCCGCGGCTTGGGCTCAAGCTTTCATCGCTCGATGCCGACAATTCGCTGATCGAAGTCGCAGGCGTGCCGTACCGGCCGTTTCCGCGTGGCGGCCACGATGTCGAGCGCAGGCTCAAGGACATGGACGCGACCGAAGTCGATGTGCACGTCCTTTCCGGCGCGCCGCAGACTTGGCTGTACGGCCAGGAGGCCCCGGTCGGTGTGGCGGCGTCGATCATCCAGAACGACGGCATCGCGCGGCTCGTCAGGCAGAAGCCGGACCGTTTTTGCGGAATTGCGACCTTGCCGATGCAGGCTCCCGAAGAGGCGGCCAAGGAGCTGCGCCGTGTGATGACGACGCTTGGGCTGCGCGGCGCAATGATTGGCTCCAATGTCGGCGGCAAAAATCTGGACGATCCAAGTTTCGAACCGCTATGGGCGGCGGCGTCCGAGCTTGACGCATTCTTCATGATCCATCCCGGCAACGTCGCCGGCGCCGACCGTCTGCGCTCCTATTATCTCGGCAATCTGATTGGCAATCCGCTCGACACCACGATCGCGGCAGCGTGTTTGATCTTCGGCGGCGTGCTGGAGCGTCATCCGAATTTCAAGCCGGTGATGGTACACGGTGGCGGCTTCACGCCCTACCAGGGCGGCCGCTGGGTACATGGCTGGCACGTGCGGCCGGAGCCGAAGGTGCATCTGAAACACTCGCCTGAGAAATATCTGGAGCGCTTCCGTTACGACACGATCTGCCACTCCAAGGCTTCGCTCGAATTCCTGATCGCGTCGACCGGCGCCGACCGCATTTTCCTCGGCAGCGATTATCCCTACGACATGGGAATGATGGATTGTGTGCAGCACGTGCGTGCGCTCGGCATTCCGGCGCCGGATCGGGATAAAATCCTGGGCGGGCATGCCGCGGCGCTTCTCGGGCTCTGAACAATCTTTGACAATTGGCGTTGCCATGGGGCCGGGGCGGCAATCGTTTCCGGTCGAAGAAAACCAACGGAGCTGATCATGAGCGGTTCGGAATTCATGTCCCGTCGCGGGGTGTTGAGACATACCGCGCTTGCACTCGGTGCCGTGGCAAGCGGAGCGGTGGTGGCGACGCGCGCGAATGCGCAGCAGAAAATCAGCCAGGCCGACGCCAAGTATCAACCTCAGCCGAAAGGCCAGCAGCGCTGCGATAATTGCGTGAATTTCCAGCCCCCGAAGGCCTGCAAATTCGTTCAGGGCGACATCAGCCCGAGCGGCTGGTGCCAGCTCTATGCAGCCAAGACCTAGGCCAAGACCCAAATACCACCCAGACGCATACGTCGCCGCGACGGCGATTTCCTCACGCCGAAAAAGCCTGTAAGGCCAGCCGGGCGACGGCCGTCATTGCGAGGAGCCAACGGGCAGTCGCGCGTTCACGCGCGAGATCGCGCTATTGCCCAAAGCGACCGGCTCGATGATCGGCTTCGTCGCAGCGACGCGGCGCCTGCCCGCCGGGTCGTTCTGCCTCATTGGCAACGACGGATAGCGAATGCTGCGTCCCGACACCTTCGCACTCACGCTGCTGCTGGCGTCGTTGACTGCGCTCGGCCCGATGTCATCGGACATGTACGTGCCGTCGCTGCCCGACATCGGCCATTCGCTGCACGTGCCGATCGCGCAAGTGCAGTTGACCATCTCCAGCTATCTGGTCGGCTTTGCGATGGGACAGATTATTTACGGTCCAATCTCCGACCGTCTCGGCCGCAAGCCGGTGTTGCTGGTCGCGATCGTCATTTACGGCCTCGGCAGCGTGCTGTGCGCCACGACCCGATCGATCGACGCGCTGATTGCCGCGCGTTTCGTCCAGGCGCTGGGCGGCGCCGGCGCCATCGTTCTGGCGCGTGCCGTGGTGCGTGACCTTTATTCCGGCGTGCGCGCCGGGCGCGAGCTGTCGCTAATGGGATCGATTCAGGCTTTCGCGCCGATCGCGGCGCCGCTCATCGGCGGCATCTTGCAGACGGTGTTCGGCTGGCACGCGAGTTTCATCCTGCTGGTGATTGTCTCGATCGCGTCCGGCACGCTCACGGCGCGGCTTCTCCCCGAGACACTGCGCAAGCGCACAACCGAGCCGCTGTCGTTGGCAACGATGGGAAACCTCTATGGCTCGGTGCTCTCGCATCGCAGCTTCCTCGCCCATCTCACCATCATGACGACGACGTTTGTCGGTCTCTACGCCTGGGTTTCCGGCGCCTCCGTCGTCATTCAGGGTGTGTACGGGCTTTCGCCGCTCGCCTTCGGCATGACCTACGCGGTGGGCTCTTTGGGTTACATGCTCGGGACCAACATTGCGGTGCGGATCGTGATGCGGTTGGGGCTCGGTCCGATGATCGGCATCGGCACGGCCATCATGGCGGCGGGCGGCTTGCTGATGGCGGCGGTGGTGGCTTTCGGGCTCACCAGCGTCACATGGCTGGTCGGGTCGATGACCGTTTATCTCGCGGGGATGGGGCTGGCGATGCCGCAGACCATGGCGGCGGCGCTGACGCCATTCCCTGACCGCGCCGGCACGGCGTCATCGTTGCTCGGGTTTTCGCAGCAGTCCTGTGGCGCGATCGCCGCCGCCGCGATCGGCGCCTATCTGGGCGGATCGGCGTGGCCGGTCGCCGGCACCATCGCTGCCATGGGGGTGGCGGCGTTTGCGCTCTGGGCCAGCACGATCAAGATGCGCGCCGAGCCGCACTGACAATCTATTCTGGCTTGATGCTGGCGAATTTCACGACCTTGGCCCACTTTGCAGTGTCCGCGGCGATGTATTGGCCAAACTCCGCCGCCGAGCCCGGCATCGGATTGCCGCCGAGTTTGGCAAACCGATCCTTGATCGTCGCGTCCGTAAGCGCCGCATTGACCTGCTTGTTGAGCGTCTCGGCGATCGGCGCGGGCGTGTTCTTCGGCGCGCACATGCCCCACCACGCGCTTGCCTCGTAGCCCGGTACGAATTCATTGACGGCCGGTACATTAGGCAAAGCCTGAGAACGCTCCGCCGTCGTCACAGCCAAAGCCCGCAGCTTTCCGGCGCGGATATATCCGATCGCATCCGGCAACGGACCGAATTCGACCTGCACGCGTCCGCCGAGCAAGTCGGTCAGCGCCGGCGCACCGCCGTGATACGGCACATGAACCATATTGATACCGGTCATCATCTTGAACAGCTCGCCCGCGACCTGCCCCGCAGTCCCGATACCCGGCGATGCCATGCTGAGTTTGCCGGGATTGGATTTGGCGTAAGCGATGAACTCGGGAACCGTCTTGGCCGGCACTGCTGGATTGACCGCCATCACCAGCGGCACCAGGCTGATGCCGGCGATCGGCGTCATGTCCGCGGGGAAATGAAATTTCGGATTTGGATGAAGCGTGGCGTTGATCGAATTGGCCACGCTGGCAATCAGCAGCGTGTAGCCGTCAGGCGCCGCCTGTACGAGAGCCGTGGCGGCGATATCGCCGCCGGCACCCGGCCGGTTCTCGACAAGGAATGTTTGACCGAGCGCGGTGGAGAGGCGCGGGGTGATGAGGCGGGCAAAAATATCCGCAGCGCCTCCGGGAGGAAATCCGACGAGGACGTGGACGGGCCGCGCCGGGTAATCGAGCGCCGCCGCGACACGCGAAACAACCACGAGGCCGGCGGCTGCTGCCCCGGTTTGCAGAAACGTTCTGCGTTGAATTCTCATCGTCATTTCCCTGAACGTGCCCTGGTCCCTTTAAGGTGCATCACTCCAGCTTGATGCCGGCGAATTTGATGACCTTTGCCCATTTCGCCGTGGCGTCGGCGCAGAGCTTGCCGAATTGCGCGGGCGTCATCGGATTGGCCTCAATGCCCAAGCCAACGAGGCGGGGCTGCATTTTCGGATCGACCACGATGGCGTTGATCTCCTTGTTGAGGCGGTCGATGACGGCCGTGGGCGTGTTCTTCGGGGCGCCGACGCCGAGCCAGCCGCTGCCCTCGTAGCCCGGCACGAACTCGGCGATGGCCGGAATATCCGGCAGGATGCTCATGCGGGTCGCGCTGGTGACGCCGAGCCCGCGCAGCTTTCCGGCGCGCAGGAAGGGTATGCCGGGGGCGACGGCGACGAATGAGACCGGCACCTGTCCGCTGAGCACGTCGGCAAAGTAGTTGGTGCGGTAGCTGATCTGCACCAGATTGATCCCGGCCATCATCTTGAACAATTCGCCGGCGAGGTGCGGCGCGGTGCCGGCGCCGGCCGTCGCGACATTGATCTTGCCGGGATTTGCCTTGGCGTAGGCGATGAATTCGGGAATCGTCTTCGCCGGGAACGAGGGGTGCACGGCCAGGACAAATGGCGTCACCCCGATAAAGGCAACCGGCGCGATGTCGTGCAGGAAGTCGAAGGTCAGCTTCGGGTACAGCGTGGCGTTGACGGCATTGCCCGAAATCACCAGCAGCAGCGTGTAGCCATCGGGCGCCGCCCGCACGACATACTCGGCGCCGATATTGCCGCCGGCGCCCGGCTTGTTCTCGACCACAACCGACTGGCCGAGCCGCTCCCCCAGCGGCGGCGCGATCAGCCGCGCCGCGACATCGGGCGCCAGCCCTGCCGGCAGGTCGACGACGATCTGGACCGGACGTGTCGGGTAGGTGTCGGCACGCGCCCGGCCGGGCAAGACAGGGGCTGCGGCAGCTCCGGCTGCGAGATTTAAAAAGGTACGGCGCGCTAGCGTCATGGCGGTCCCTCCCAGGGTTTCGGGAGCGTAGTAGCGATCAAGCGGTAGAGAAATCCAGGGCTTGTTTCGACGCAGCCCCGGTGCGCGTCGCCGATTTGGCGGCGCCCCTGACCGCGCGCCTTGGTATCATGGAGGCGACATGCGGCCGGAAAGCCGTCAGACCAAGGGGGGATTGCCGTGAAAGTTGTGTCTTATCGCCACCAGGGCAAACACGGCGTCGGCGTCATAAGCGGCGCCAACGGACTGATCGCCCTGACCAGCGCTGCACCGGACTTGCCCAACGATCTGCGCCGGATTCTGGAAATCGATCCGGCGCTGTCGCGCGTGCGGGCCGCCGCCGCCGGAAAATCCGCCGATCTGTCGCTCGACGAGATCGCGTTCGATCCGGTGATCCGCGAGCCGCACGCCACCTGGGCGCTGGCGCTTAACTACAAGCTCCATATCGAGGAGACCGGGCTCACCACGTCACCGACTTATCCGCAGATTTTCCTGCGTATGCCGATCTGTCAGGTCGGGCACAGAGAGCCGCTGTGGGCGCCGAACAAGAAGATCGCCGAAGCCTACGACTACGAGGGCGAACTCGCGGTGATCATCGGCAAGCCCGGCCGCTTCATCAAGCGTGACGAGGCGTTCGCGCATGTCGCCGGCTACTCCTGCTACAACGAAGGCTCGGTGCGCGAGTACCAGGGCCACAACCGCCAGTTCGGTCTGGGCAAGAATTTCGAGCGTTCCGGCAGCTTCGGGCCGTGGCTGATGACGCCGGACGAGTTCGGCGATCCGGCCGGCCATACGCTGATGACGCGATTGAACGGCATCGAGCGGCAGCACGCCAAGATCGACGGCCTGCTGTTCGACGTGCCGCGGCTCATCGAATATCTGTCGGAAGGCTACACGTTGCAGCCGGGCGACGTGATCGTCAGCGGCTCGCCGGGTGCGCTGCCGCTGCGGCCGGGCGAACAGCCGGAGAAGCCGGTCGGCCGCGTCATTGTTGCGGGCCAGCTGCACATGCGCGCCGGCGACGTGTGCGAGGTCGAAGTCGATGGTCTGGGCGTGCTGTCAAATCCGGTGATCGAGGACCCGACCCCGCCGCGGTAATGCCCAGGGCGACGCACCAACGTCGCATCAGCGTGCATGATGCCCGTCGAGCCCGATGCCTTTCAGGTGGCCGAACAAAGCCACCAGCTTGGCGCGGTCGGCTTCCGGCAAAGGCGGCCTGAGTAGCGACGCGATATTGCTGCGCAGATGCGCGGCGTTGCCGGTGCCGAACAGCACCACGTCGACGCCCGGCTCGTGGCGCACGAACCGGTAAGCGGCATCGATCATGCTGGCGGCGCCGCCGTCATGCACCAGAAAGCCGAGCGGGTCGTCGGTGGCGGCGAGCGATTTGTCGACCAGCCCCTTGGCGGCCAACGCCTTGATCTCGCGCGCCACCCGCGGCGGGTCGGCGAAAATGCTGCGCACCGCGAACATGATCAGCGTACCGACGCCGTTCTTCTGGGTCAGTGGAAACACGTTCGCCCGCGCGCCCTGGTGCATCATGTGGAAGCCCACCATGAACACTTCCCAGATGGGATCGTGCAACGCGCGCTTGAGCGTCTCGTTGGTGAAATCGACGATTGGATTCTCGGTGAGACCGATGTGCCGGATCTTGCCCTTGCGTTTCTGCTCGACCAGCTCCGGAGCGAGCACGTTGCGCGCATGGTCGTACATGTCGGGCTCAATGCCGTGCAGATTGAACACGTCGATGTAGTCGGTACCGAGCAGCCGCAGCGAATTGTCGAGGCTCGCCACCATCCGCTCCGGCGTCCACCATTCCCCGTCGCGCTGGACGGTCGATTTGGTGGCAACGACGACGGCCTCGCGCGGGACTCCCTTGAGCGCCTTGCCGACCACGCCTTCTGTGCCGTAGGGCGGCGCGGTATCGATGAAGTTGACGCCAAGCTCGATGGCATCGCGCACGAGCCGCGCCGACTGATCCTCATTCAGGCCGGATTTCAGCCCCATGCGGGAAAAGCCGCCGGTGCCGAGCCCGGCGACGCTGACGCGCAGGCCGGTTTTGCCGAGAGTGGTGTATTGCATTGTGTCCTTTACGCTGCGTGCAGCATTAGATCGACATGGATCGCATCGAACGGAAAGACAATCCGGCCCTTGTCAGTTTTCTGCAGAATTCCGGCGTTGAGCAAGGCATGCACATCGCCATGGACGGCTTTGACATCGCGGCCGACCCGCCGCGCCGCTGCGCGGATCGTCATCGGACCAGCGCCCGCCATCGAGCGGATCAATTCCCAGCGCTTCGCGGTTATCAACCTGAACAGAACTTCGGGCGACGCAAAGCTGATGCGCGCACCTTGCTTGCTCCCTTTGAAGGCCTCGCGCGCACGACGCTTCACATCGTCGAGCGAAGCAAGTTGCAATGTTACGGTCTTCATTTCATCGCCTCCAAAGCCACGACATCCCGCCAGAAGTCCGCCAGTAATGAATCAGCATCCGTAAACGTGTATCGCCGCTCTGCATCGCCCAGGTGGCGATGGTCGCCCTTGCCCGCTTCGTTGTCGTAGCGAAGCAGGCACATGCCATCGCGGACGAGGGCAAGACGGTACTTGAGACGATGGCGGGAGCCCCGCACTGGACGCGGGACCCGCCAAACCACGATTTCGACGAACGTGTTGTCGCTAAGTACATGACGCTCGTCGATCAGCAGCTCCGCCCTCATGTTGGAGCAATCAACAACGCTTGGGGCATGTTGTCAATAAGTCCAACATTGCTCTCATGGGCTCGGGCGATCGACGTAAAAGCACTGGCCTCCCGCCGCTTTGAACGCTAAACACCGCCCATGCCAATCGAACGTTACAACGCCGCCGAGGCTGAGCCCCGCTGGCAGAAAGTCTGGGACGACCGCGGCATCTTCGCCACGCCGAACGCGAATCTCGGCAAGAAATATTACGTGCTGGAGATGTTCCCCTATCCGTCGGGCCGCATCCATATGGGCCACGTGCGCAACTACACGATGGGCGACGTGGTGGCCCGGGTGAAGCGCGCGAAGGGTTTTTCGGTGCTGCATCCGATGGGCTGGGACGCCTTCGGCATGCCGGCCGAGAACGCCGCCATGGAGCGCAAGGTCCACCCGAAGGCATGGACCTATCAGAACATTTCGGCGATGAAGGCGCAGCTCAAGTCGATGGGGCTGTCGCTCGACTGGAGCCGCGAGATCGCGACATGCGATCCGGCCTACTACAAGCACCAGCAGAAAATGTTTCTCGACTTCCTGCGCGCCGGCCTGGTCGAGCGCAAAAAGTCGAAGGTGAACTGGGACCCCGTCGACAACACCGTGCTCGCCAACGAGCAGGTGATCGACGGCCGCGGCTGGCGCTCGGGCGCGCTGGTCGAGCAGCGCGAACTGACGCAGTGGTTCTTCGCCATCACCAAGTTCGCGCGGCCGTTGCTGGAGGCGCTCGACACGCTCGACCGCTGGCCGGAAAAAGTGCGGCTGATGCAGAAGAACTGGATCGGCCGCTCCGAGGGGCTCCTGGTCCGTTTCACGCTCGATCCGCAGACGACACCGGACGGCGAAAGCGAGCTGGATATCTTCACGACGCGTCCCGACACGCTGTTCGGCGCCAAGTTCATGGCCCTGTCGCCAGACCATCCGCTGGCGCAGGCCGCGGCGAAGAAGAATCCGGCGCTCGCCGAATTCATCGCCGAGTGCAAGCGCCACGGCACTGCGCAGGAAATCATCGACAAGGCGGAGAAGCTCGGCTTCGACACCGGCATCAAGGCGGTGCATCCGTTCGACCCGAACTGGAAACTGCCGGTCTATGTGGCGAACTTCATTCTGATGGACTATGGCACCGGCGCCATCTTCGGTTGCCCGGCGCACGATCAGCGCGACCTCGATTTCGTCAACAAATACGGCCTTGGCGTCACGCCGGTCGTCTGCCCGCCCGAGCAGGATCCAAAATCGTTCGTCATTACCGACACCGCTTACGATGGTGACGGGCGGATGATCAACTCGCGTTTTCTCGACGGCATGACGCCCGTACAGGCAAGGGAGGATGTCGCGCGGCGGCTGGAAAGCGAGAAGCGCGGCGGTCGCCCGGTGGCGCAGCGTCAGGTGAACTATCGCCTGCGCGATTGGGGTATTTCGCGGCAGCGTTACTGGGGCTGTCCGATTCCGGTCATTCATTGCGAAGCCTGTGGCGTCGTTCCGGTGCCGGAGCAAGATTTGCCGGTGAAGTTGCCTGACGATGTGACCTTCGATCGGCCGGGCAACCCGCTCGATCATCATCCGATGTGGAAGACGGTGCATTGTCCGCAGTGCGGACGTGCGGGGCGGCGCGAGACCGACACGATGGATACGTTTGTCGACTCGTCGTGGTATTTCGCCCGCTTCACCGATCCGTGGATCGAGAGCGCACCGACCGATCCGGCGATCGCTGACGCCTGGATGCCGGTCGATCAATATATCGGCGGGATCGAGCACGCGATCCTGCATCTGCTCTACAGCCGCTTCTTCACCCGCGCCATGAAACAGACCGGTCACATCGGGCTCGAAGAGCCATTCGCCGGGTTGTTCACCCAGGGCATGGTGGTGCACGAGACATTTCGCCGGAAGAACGGCGAATGGGCCGCGCCCGCGGAAGTGAAAATCGAATCGAACGGCGATGCACGTCGCGCCACGCTGATCGCGACCGGCGAAGAGGTCGAGATCGGGCCGATCGAGAAGATGTCGAAGTCGAAGCGCAATACCGTGGACCCCGACGATATCATCGGCGAGTACGGTGCCGACGTGGCGCGGTGGTTCATGCTGTCGGACTCGCCGCCGGAGCGCGACGTGGAATGGACCGAGCGCGGCGTGCAGGGCGCCGCGCGCTTCGTGCAGCGGCTGTGGCGGCTGGTGGGAGAGGCGGGCGAGATCGGTCGAACCGCACCTGCCGCGCCGCCGGCGCAATTTTCGGCGGCTTCATTGGCGCTGCGCAAGGCGAGCCACAAGGCGCTGGCGAATGTCGGCGACGCGGTGGAAAAACTGCACTTTAATGTCTGCGTCGCGCACATCTATGAATTCGCCAACGCGCTCACCGCCGCCATCGGCGAGATCGACGAAACGGCGGTCGCGCCCGACATGCGCTGGGCGATGCGCGAAGCGGCGAACATTCTGGCGCAGATATTCGCTCCGATGATGCCGCATCTTGCCGAGGAATGCTGGGCCGCGCTTGGGCACCGAACGCTTGTGTCGGAGGCTCCGTGGCCGACCGTCGAGCGCGATCTGTTGATCGAGGACACGATCACGCTGCCGGTGCAGGTCAACGGCCGCAAGCGTGCCGAAGTCACCGTGCCGCGCAACGCCAGCAATGCCGAAGTCGAAGCAGCAGTGCTGGCGCTTGATGCCGTCAAGGCCGCGCTCGGCGGCAAGCCGCCGAAAAAGGTGATCGTCGTGCCGCAGCGGATCGTCAACGTGGTGGCGTGATGGTCGCGATCAAGGCTTCGGAAGTTGACGCCTTCATTGCCCGCCCTGATCCGGCGCGGCCGGTCCTGCTGGTGTTCGGGCCGGACGCGGGCCTCGTGAGCGAGCGCGTCAACGCGCTGATCAAGGCGTCGGTCGACGATGTCAACGATCCGTTCGCGCTGGCGCGGCTCGAAAGCGACGATCTGGCGGCCGAGCCGTCGCGACTGGTCGAAGAGGCACAGACCATTCCGCTGTTCGGCGGCCGGCGCGCGGTGTGGGTCAAGGCCGGCGGCCGCAATATCGCGCCGTCAGTCGAGCCCTTGCTGGCCATTCGCGGCTCGGAGTGCCGCGTCGTCATCGAGGCCGGCAATCTGCCGCGCAACGCGCCGCTGCGTGCTTTGATCGAGCGCGCCAAGAATGCCGCAGCGCTGCCGTGCTACGCGGACGATGAAAAGGCGCGCGAACGCCTCATCGACCAGGAGATGCGCGAGGCCGGCCTGACGCTCGCGCCCGACGCCCGCGCCTTGCTGCTGCCGCTCCTGGGCGGCGACCGCGCCGCCTCGCGCAGCGAGATTCGCAAGCTCGCATTGTACGCGCGCGGACAGGATCGGGTCGGCGTCGACGACATTGCCGCGGTCGTGTCGGACGCATCGGCGCTGGCGCTCGACGACATTGTTGACGCGGCCTTTGCGGGCCAGACAGCGGAGCTCGAGGCCCGGCTGGCCAAGGCGCGCACCGCCGGGACATCGCCCGGCTCGATCTTCTTCGCCGCCCAGCGCCAGCTGGCGCAGCTGCACAAATGGCGCATGGCGATCGAAGCCGGCACCGGTTTCTCGATCGACACGGCGCTGCCGCCGGCGCAGTTTCGCCGCAAGAAGCTCGTTGAAGCCGCGCTCAAGCTCTGGAACGCCGCGCGGCTTGCGGTTGCGATGGCGGACCTTGCCGGCGCGGTTCTGCAATCGCGGCGCACCAACGAACTCGACCAGACCATCGCCGATCGCGCATTGCTGGCGATTGCCGTCAACGCGCGGCGCAGCGCGGCGTGACCGCGACATTTACTGCGTCGTTGTCGCGGCAGCGACGCGGCGTCTGCGCCAGTCCGCAAGCGCCTGGCGGCCGGCCGGCGACATTTTCGCCGTGGCGCCTGCGACCGTCTCGTGCACGAGCTCAACGAACCGATCCTTGGCCTGGCTCGATTGCGCCATGGCCGCCCGCACCGCCGCGGGATCGAACGGCTGCGCGCGCAGGCTATCGCGTATGGCCTGCTCCGAGAGCCTCACCTGCGTCTCCGCCGTCGTCAATTTGATCGCCTGCGCATGGAAATCCGCGCGAAGAATAGTGGCATCGTTCGCTGGCAGGGCCGCGGCGATGCGATCGAAGCGCTGCTCCACGCCGCGATCCATGCCGACTATCGGCTGCAGCGGCGGCAGTTTGGTCGCGTGCTGGAACGCCACGGCGCCCGCCGCGCCGGCAAACACCAAATTCAGCGTCAACGACCCAAGCAACAGATAGCGCGCACGCGTCCCGCTTAAAGCGTCCGTGAAAATAGACATTGTCGCCTCCCGATAACCAGCCGGCGTCCCCGTCGAGCAAGCTCGACCAGCCGGCCGCCCTAATCATACGCCGCGGGCGAAGCCGCACAAGTTGGGGCTACGACGGATTTTCCAGACTGAACGCGCCGGAATCGTCATCGTAGGCATAGACCTCGGCGAAGCGGCCCCATGCGGTCACAGCGCGCAGCGTGCCTTCGGCATCATCCGTGCTCATGTGATCCTCGAGTTCGTCGAGAAAGCGGCTTTTTGGGGCCAGATGGTTGGCGCGCTCCTGCAAAACGCGGCGAACGTGCGCGGCAAGCGGTACATGGGCCAGAAGTTGCCGCTGGAACAGCTTTTTGCGATCGTCCATGCCGGATTCGGCAAACTGTTTTCCCACGTCAGTGAGTTTGATATCGCCGCCCTCGATCTCGGCAAAGTGAAGAAGCTGCAGCGATTCCGAGACCGGAAACAGTTCATCGAGTTCAAGATGCAACTCATCGGCCAGCACCGGCAGGTCCGCCTTGCCGTTGAATGGCGCGGCGGCGAGCGTCTCGATCAGGCCGGACAACAGGTTGGCAGAGACGCGCGGCAGCACGGTATCGATCGTTGCCGTCCGCTCGCCTGTCGTTCCGATCGCGACCGGCGAGCTTTTGCGCGCGGTCATCGCCACGTAGATCTTCTCCACCAGATCGCGGAACTGCGGCTCGAGCCGATTGCGCGGCTGTTTCAAATCGACGGCGATTTCGCTGATGATGCGGCCGGGATTGGTGGAGAACAGCAGGATGCGGTCGCACATCAGCACCGCCTCCTCGATATTGTGCGTGACCAGGATCACGCCCTTGATGGGCAGCTTGCCTTCGCCCCACAGTTCCAGAAAGTCGGTGCGCAGCGTCTCGGCGGTGAGCACGTCGAGCGCCGAAAACGGCTCGTCCATCAATAGAATGTTGGGATGAACCACGAGCGCGCGCGCGAAGCCGACGCGCTGGCGCATGCCGCCCGACAATTCACGCGGATAGGCAGATTCGTAACCGTCCAGCCCGATCAGGTCGATCGCCGCCAGCGCCCGCTGGCGGATGTCCGCCTCGGGCAGACCGAGCGCCTCAAGACCGAGTTGCACGTTTTCCAGCACCGTCAGCCACGGGAACAGCGCGAACGACTGGAACACCATGGCGATGCCCGCCGCCGGAGCCCGCACCGGCTGGCCCAAATAGGTGACGGTGCCGCCGGACGGCAACGCCAGGCCGGCAATCAGGCGCAGCAGGGTCGATTTGCCGGACCCGGTGCGGCCCAACAGGCCAACAATCTGGCCCTGCTGCAGTGCGAGTTCCACGCCGTCGAGCACCAGGTGCTCGCCGCCGTCGGCGCGCGGGAACGACTGGCGCAAACCGTGAATGTCGAGGAGAGCTGGAGCGGCTGTCATGTTTTCTCCTCATCCCAGCCGGAACTTACGTTCGGCGTAGTAGTACAGCGGGCGCCAGAACACCCGATTGACGACGACCACATACAGACTCATCACGATGATGCCGAGCACGATGCGATGAAAGTCGCCCGCGTCGGTTTCGTGCGCGATATAGGCGCCGAGCCCGGCGGCCTGCAGGTGCTGGTTGCCCCATGACGCCACCTCGGCGACGATACTGGCGTTCCACGAGCCCCCGGACGCGGTGATCGCGCCGGTGACGTAATATGGAAACACCGCAGGCAGGGCGATACGCCGCCACCACAGCCAGCCGCGGACGCGGAAATTGGCGCCGCAGGCGCGCAGCTCCGCGGGCAACGCCGACGCGCCGGCAATGACGTTGAACAGAATGTACCACTGGGTGCCCAGAATCATCAGCGGGCTGAGCCAGATATTGGGGTCGAGCTGCCAGACCACGATCACCGAGACGAAGATCGGAAACAGCAGGTTCGCCGGGAACGCGGCCAAAAACTGCGCCACCGGCTGCACCATGTTGGCGACGCGCGGATGCGTGCCGACCCAGACGCCGATCGGCACCCAGATGACGCTGGCGATCGCAATCAGCACGACGACGCGAATGAGCGTCGCCAGCCCGAGCAGCAGCGTTGTGCCGACATCGCCCAGCGTGATCGTGCCAATAAAGAAATCGGCGACGCACCACACCAGATACGCGGAAACCGCCACCGCGAGCAGACCGAACAGATATCCGATCCAGCCATTGTTTCGACGCGCGGGCGTCTTCACCGGCAAGGCCGTGTCGACCCGCCGCGGCCGCAGCGACAGCCGCCACAGCACGGCGAACGGTTCGGTGGCGCGGTCGACCAGGCGCGAACGGCGGAGCACGTCAAACACCCAGGACCGTGGCGGCAGCATGCCGGCCTCTTGCTCGAAGCGGAAGCGGTCGGCCCAGGCCACCAACGGGCGGAACAGAAGCTGGTCGTAGATCAGGATCACCACCAGCATGGCGCCGATTGCCCACCACACCGCGCCGAGATCGCGACGCTCGATGGCGAGAGCGATGTAGGAGCCGATGCCGGGCAGCGTGACCGTCGTATTGCCGACGCTGATCGCTTCTGATGCCACGACGAAGAACCAGCTTCCGGACATCGACATCATCATGTTCCAGATCAGCTGCGGCATGGCGAACGGCACGTCGAGCCGCCAGAAGGTCATCCACGGGCCGAGCCGGAAGCTCCGCGACGCCTCTTCGAGTTCGGTCGGAACGGTGCGCAGCGACTGATAGAAGCTGAAGGCCATGTTCCAGGCCTGGCTGGTGAAAATCGCGAAAATCGCGGCGTACTCGGCCCCCAGGACCCGGCCGGGCGCCAGCTCCATGAAGAAAACCACCGTTATCGAGATGAAGCCGAGGATCGGCACCGATTGGAGAATGTCGAGCAGCGGCACCAGGATGCGCTCGGCATATTTGTTCTTGGCCGCGAACGTCGCATAGGTGAACGTGAAGATCAGCGAGAACACCATCGCCACCAGCATGCGCAGCGTGGTGCGGGCCGCGTATTCCGGCAGATGACGCGGATCGAGCGACGGCGGCTGTTTCTGCAATTCGGCCAGCGGCTCGAACAGATGCCGGCTTGCTTCGCCGAGGAAAATCAGGAGGCCGAGCACCAACAGGATCGCGACTACGTCCCAGCGGCTGAACAGACGGACCCATCCCCCGACCGAAATTGGCACGTTGACGCGCATGCTCGGTGTCCGGCTGTCACACAACGGTCAAAGAAGCTGCGGCCTCGCCCCATCGAGGCCGCATGTGATCGCGACCACATAACACCGACTTTATGTCATTCAAACCATTTTGCGGCGCGACCCACGATCCCTCCCCCCTATCGCGGCTGGAAGTAATAAATTCCCGTTCTCGCAATGCGGTTTTTGTTCGCACCCGAGGCATGAGGCACGCCATTGCCAAAAACGACGCCGCGCTCTCGACCTTCGTCGGATGAACCCGGCCGTGGAGGGCCGGATCACCACGATCGGAGACGGCGCAAGACCGGCTGCAAATCTTTTAGACTCGCTTCCGGCAATCAAAGGAAGCAGAACGCCGACAGACGCGGGTCTACCTGCTTGCCTTGCGGCAAGCGCGCACCCTGCAGGGCGCGCTCGCCTGTCGGCGTTCCACGGCGGTTCTGCCCTTGGGACTCACGCATCCCAAGGTGCGGTCTCGGACCAGGTTTCGCGGAGCTGGCGCCTTAGTGGCGGGGGTCTCCCGCCGGCGCCAACCCCGGTTACAGCGAGCACCTCGCACGCCGGTCATAGTGCCGGCGGACATGATGTCCGATACCGCCCGAGTGCAACGGGGACGAACCCTTTGCGCGCGGGCACCGCATCCCGCTCCCGCCAGCCGGAGTCACCGGCTGACGTCCTTGCACGAGGAGCGAGAGGACGGCGCTTTTATTCCTATCGCACGCCAAGTCAAGCCGAATCATTCAGCGTGCGTTTCCATTTGATTCAATGGCACTTTTTGGGGACTTTTTGCTTTACGGTTGCTTTGCCGCGCCGCATCCGCGGGGCGGAATCGCGCGAATCAAAGAAACAACGTGCGACAGCAGCCACTCGAAGTGCTCCACCAGATTCCGGATTTGGTTCTGGTTAGCCGGGCCGGCCTTTTGTGGTCTCACCCGGCCTGTATCACCCGCGTCACCCCCAAGCCGTGCGTGAGCGTTGGGCGTATGGTTCACAAATTATGCGGCCTTGAAAGAGCGTACCTTGATGGT